>Ga0194128_10000237_pt1 | contig 103755 bp, 107 predicted proteins | sample TA2KigCa65mmetaG_FD_148650 | JGI IMG/M metagenome (GOLD analysis project Ga0194128, IMG submission 148650) | Freshwater microbial communities from Lake Tanganyika, Tanzania - TA2015037 Kigoma Deep Cast 65m | ecosystem: Environmental > Aquatic > Freshwater > Lake | place: Tanzania: Lake...
CCTCTCCTCACCGTGACGCATCGGGCGCATGAGGCCCTCCTGGATCACTGTGACCGCCAGCACGCCGTCGCGCCGGTAGATCTCGCCGAGCGCGATCCCGCGCGCGCCGGAAGCCGACGGGCTGTGTTGGTGGTAGAGGAGCCACTCGTCGGCTCGGAAGGGCCGGTGGAACCACATCGCGTGATCGAGGCTCGCCACCATGAACTGCTCCTCGTGCCAGTTCGAGCCGTGCGGGAGCATCGCGGTGTCGAGAATCGTGAGGTCGGACGCGTACGCCACGATGCACACGTGCAGCAGCGGATCGTCGGGCAGGGTTCCGTTGGCGCGAATCCACACGTCCTGGTCCGCGGCGCGCGGCTTGGGGTCCAGCCAGGCCGGCATCTCTGTCGGCCGGGTGTCGATCGGGCGCTCGCGGGTGATCCACGCCACGACGTCCGGGTCGAAGCGGTCCAGGAACGGCTTCGCGCGCTCGTTGAACGTCGGCAGGGCCTCGGCGTCGGGCACGTCGGGCATCGTGTCCTGGTGCTCGGGGCCGGGCTCGGCGACCTGGAACGACGCCTGGAGGTTGAAGATCGCACGACCGTGCTGGATCGCGACGACACGCCGGGTGGTGAACGACCGCCCGTCACGGATGCGGTCGACCTCGTAGACGATCGGGGTGCTCGGATCGCCCGGCCGCAGGAAGTACGCGTGCAGCGAGTGCAAATGCCGCGTCGCGTCGTCGACCGTGCGGCCGGCCGCGACCAGCGCCTGACCGGCGACCTGCCCTCCGAAGACGCGTTGCATCCGCTCGTCGGGGCTCACCCCTCGGAAGAGGTTCACCTCCAGCGCCTCGAGGTCGAGCAGGGCGATGAGGTCGTCGAGCGCGTCGCTCAACCGAGGAACACCTCGGCGAGCGCGTAGCGCTCCGGATCGACGAGCTTCAGCCCGCCGACGCCGGCCTCGATCGGGACGCGCACGATGCGGTCGCACTGCAACGCGACCATCGTCGCGAAGTCGCCGTCGTGCGCCGCGTCCGCCGCCTCGACACCGAAGCGCGAGGCGAGGATGCGGTCGAACGCGGTCGGCGTCCCCCCGCGCAGGACGTGGCCGAGGATGGTGGTGCGCGTGTCGAAGCCGGTTCGGGCCCGGATCTCGTCGGCGACCCGGCCGCCGATGCCACCGAGTCGTACGTGACCGAACTCGTCGATCTCCCCCGACAGGAGCGTCATCGTCCCCTCGACCGGCGTGGCGCCCTCGGCGACGACCACGATCGACGCGTTCTCGCCGCGCGCGTGGCGGGCCTCGAGCCTGTCGCAGAGCGCTCCGACGTCGAAGGACCGCTCGGGGATCAGGATCGCGTTCGCGCCGCCCGCGAGGCCGGAGTGCAAGGCGACCCAGCCGGCATGCCGCCCCATGACCTCGACCACCATGACCCGGTCGTGGCTCTCGGCGGTGGTGTGCAACCGATCGATCGCGTCGACCGCGGTCTGCACGGCGGTGTCGAACCCGAACGTGACCTCCGTGGCGGAGAGGTCGTTGTCGATCGTCTTGGGCACCCCGACGGCCCGCACTCCCTCTGCGCCGAGCTTGCGCGCGACGCCCAGGGTGTCCTCACCGCCGATGGCGATCAGCGCGTCGATCGCCTCGCGCTGCAACGTCCGGAGCACCCGCTCGACGCCGCCCTCGGTCTTGTACGGGTTCGTGCGTGACGAGCCGAGGATCGTGCCGCCACGCGGCAGCGTGCCGCGCACCGCCGCGCGGTCCAGCGACACCGTGGCGCCCTCGATCAACCCGCGCCAGCCGTAACGGAACCCGATGACGGTGTGATCGAGCCCGGTGTCGGCTCGGCGAACGATGGCCCGAAGCACCGCGTTGAGACCCGGGCAGTCGCCGCCGCCGGTGAGCACGCCGATCCGCATCCGGAGATCTTCTCACCCGCGGGTAGCCTCCGCCCGATGAGCGCACGCAGGCGGGTCGCCGCGGCGATGGCCGACCGGCTCGCGCCGGGAGAGAAGGTGCTCGCCGGCGGGTTCGCCTGGATCGCGCGGCCGCGCCCAAAGGTTCCGCTGTGGCTCCTCGCCCGCCGCCCGCACTTCCTCGGGCTCACCGACCGGCGCGTGCTCGTGTGGGCCAAGCCGCGCAAACGGACGCCGCTCGCCGAGCAGCACCTCGTGCTGGATGCCCCGTACGCCGACGTGTCGCTCGACGGAGTACGCACCCTCACGCCGATGCTCCAGGTTCGGTTCAGCCACACCGGCGACGACCTCGTCGCCGAGGTTCGGCCGCGCGATCGGCGTTTCGGCCACCGCCTCGCCGAGCAGCTGCGCGCCGCGGCCGCGCCGGCATAGCCATGGCCGTCGTCCTGGGCATCGACGCGGGCACGACGGGCGTGCGGACGTTCGCGATCGGCGAGGACGGGGTGCCCAGGCGCAGCACCTACCGGGAGTTCCCCCAGCACTTCCCCCGACCCGGCTGGGTGGAGCACGACGCCGAGGAGATCTGGGCCGCCACGCTCACGACGCTCGGGGAGACGGCCCGGGCCACCGAGGCGGCCGGGGAGTCGGTGGCCGCGATCGGCATCACCAACCAGCGGGAGACGACGGTGGTGTGGAGCCGCGCCACCGGTCGGCCCCTCCACCGGGCGATCGTCTGGCAGGACCGGCGCACCGCCCCACGCTGTGACGAGCTGCGCGAGCAGGGGCTCGAGCCGCTCGTGCGGGAGCGCACCGGGCTCGTGCTCGACCCCTACTTCTCGGGCACCAAGCTCGCCTGGCTCCTCACCGAGGGCGGAGTGCCGACGACGCCCGACCTGGCCTTCGGCACGATCGACACGTGGCTGCTGTGGAAGCTCACCGGGGGACGCGAGCACGCGACCGAGCCGTCGAACGCGAGCCGGACGCTCTGCTTCGACATCGGCCCGCTCCAATGGTCCGAGGAGCTCTGCGGGCTCCTCGGCATCCCGATGGGGGCGCTGCCCGAGGTTCGCCCGAGCAGCGGTCGCTTCGGCATCACCGACCCCGACGCGGCTGCCGGGCTCTCGGTTCCGGTGAGCGGGATCGCGGGCGACCAGCAGGCGGCGCTGTTCGGCCAGGCGTGCTTCGAGCCGGGAATGGCCAAGAACACCTACGGGACCGGTTCGTTCGTGCTCGTCAACCTCGGCTCGACCTTGCCGGCGCCCGCGCCCGGGCTCCTCACCAGCGTCGCCTGGCAGATCGGAGACTCCCTGACGTACGCGATGGAGGGCTCGATCTTCGTGACCGGCGCGGCGATCCAGTGGTTGCGCGACGAGCTCGGGATCATCCGCCAGGCGTCCGAGGTGGGACCCCTCGCCGAGAGCGTCCCCGATGCCGGCGGGGTCGTCTTCGTTCCGGCCTTCACCGGGCTCGGCTCCCCCGAGTGGGATCCGTACGCGCGCGGCACCATCCTCGGCCTCACCCGCGGCAGCGGCCGCGCGCAGCTGGCTCGCGCGGCCGTCGAAGCGATGGCGTACCAGACCTACGACGTCGTCGACGCGGTGCGCGCGGCCACGGGCACCCCGCTCGCCGAGCTGCGCGTCGACGGCGGCGCGAGCGCCATGGACCTCCTGTGCCAGCTCCAGGCCGACCTCCTCGACGTCCCGGTCCGGCGACCCGCGGTCGCCGAGACCACCGTCGTCGGGGCGGCCTACCTCGCAGGGATCGCCGAAGGTGTGTGGTCGAGCCCGGCAGAGGCGGCGGCGAGCTGGCGCGAGGCGGCCGCGTTCACCCCCGCGATGGAGCGGGCCGAGGTCGACGCGCGGGTCACGCAATGGCGACGCGCGGTGGAACGTGCTCGCGGCTGGGCAGACTGAGGCCGCTGCTCAGTCTCGGATCACCGGGAGTCCGGGCCGCTCAGCGAGGTGTCATGACGCGACGCGCTCGAGCGTGGCGATCGTCGCGGCGGGTGCCGGGATGTCGTGCGCGCCGGCGTCCGCCTCCTTCTTCGTCGCATAGGTGTCGACGTAGGTGTAGCCCGAGAGCTCTGTGATCTCGTACATCAGCTCGTCGGTGATCTGGCGCAGCACCAGACCGTCGTCGGCACACGCCGCGGAGCGCGTGACGTCCATCGGCGCGCCGAACCGGACCGAGACCGTGCGGAACAGGCGTGGGAGCTTGGCGTCGGTCGGCTGGCACTTGTCGGTCCCCACCAGACCGATGGGCACGATCGGCGCACCGGTGGCGAGTGCGAGGCGCGCGACCCCCGTGTGCCCCCGGTGGAGGTACCCGTCGCGTGTACGGGTGCCCTCCGGGTAGATGCCGAACACCCCACCGGTGCGCAAGACCTCGGTCGCCGCCGCGAGCGCACCTTCCGACGCGCTGCCACCGTCGCGCCGGATCGGGATCTGGCCGAGGGCGCGGAAGAACCATGCGGTCTTCGGGTCGTCGAAGTACTCGGCCTTGGCGACGAAGGTGACACGCCGGCGCACGACCAGCGGGACGAAGATCGAGTCGAGGAACGACCGGTGGTTCGCGGCCAGGATCACGGGCCCGTCGCCGGGCAGATGCTCGCGGCCCTCGACCTGGACGCGGTACGCAACGCGCAGGATCGGAGTGAGGATCAGCTTGAGGATCCAGTAGGCCACGGTGCGTCCTCGCTCGACAGCTGCCCGCGCAGCCTAAGCGGCGCGATCTCAGAGCGCCGCCCGGTCATCGGCCGCGCGCCTTCTTGACCACCTGGTCAAGCCCCCGTACGTTGCGGGCATGGAGCGCAGACTGACCCAGCGAGGTCGTGACCGGCGCCGCCAGCTGCTGCGCGAGGCCACGAGGCTGTTCTCGAAACAGGGCTACCACCCGACGTCGGTCACCGACATCGTCGTCGCGCTCGGTGTGGGCAAGGGCGTCTTCTACTGGTACTTCCCGAGCAAGGACGCGCTGCTCGTCGAGATCCTGCGCAGCGCGCACCAGGACCTGCGTCGCCGCCAGCAGGCCGCGATCGGCGACGAGCCCGACCCGATCCGTCGCATCGAGCTCGGGATCCGCGCGTCGATGGAGTGGTTCGCCGAGCACCGCGGCTCGTTCAACCTGTTCCAGTTCGCCGCGACCGAGGAACGCTTCGCGCCGGTGCTGCGGCGCAACCAGGAGGTCGCGATCGCGGACACCGTGCGCCACGTGAAGGAGGGGATCGTCGAGGGCCGGATCGCCGACCAGGATCCCGAGGTGCTCGCCCACGCCGTCGTCGGCGTGACCGAGCGGCTCGCGCAGGCGTACCTGCTCGAGCGCGACGAGCCGGTCGAGCGCGTCTCCGACGCGGCTGTTACCTTCTGCCTGCGTGGCCTGTGCGGAGAGGCTCAGCCCCGACCAGATAGCCTGGATCTCGGATCTCACAGCCGCCGGGGCAGACGCCCGAGTCTGGAGGCCCTGTGACATGAACGAGATCACCGAACGACTCAGACGGCGCTCCGGTGACCCATGAGCATCCACCGCGAGTACCGGCTCCCGGAGTACCCGCCGCTCGACGAACTCACCATGCACTTCGAGTTGACACCGATCCGGTGCACCGTCAGCTTCGACGGTCACATCCGGATCCGATGTGACAGCGGCGTGCGCCACCGCGTCCCCACACTCCGTCGCTTCGACATCACCTACGATGGCGTGACGAAACAACAACTCGACCTTGTCGAGGGTGTGATCTGCGAGGATCCGGAGGGGGCATATGTTGCCGGCCACTGGGCCCGTAATGGAAGTGTGTCGATGTTGCTTCTGGGGCGTTTGCTCTAGGTGTGAGGGATGGGAGCTCGTCGGGCGCACGAATGACACGCGGCGCGCGCTCACCGTGGGATTCCGGCGCGATCGCGCTCGTATTCGTGGTCACCTCGCGGTAGGGTCTGGCCGCCGATGCGCTCCACACTGATTCGTCTCGTCATCGTCTCCGCGCTCGTCGCGGGAGCCGCCGTCGCCGCCGGTGGTCCCGCCGACCGTGAGAACCGGGCCGACGCGGCCACCGACCCGTGGGCACATCCGTTCGCGAACCACGACGGCGTGCTCTTCGGTGCCTGGATCAAACGCGACTACAACTCCGAGTCGAAGATCAAGGCGGCGATCACCCAACGCGAGACCGCGATCGGTCGCAAGCTCGCGATCGACCACCACTTCTACACGTTCTCCACGACGTTCCCGTCGTGGCGCGAGCCCTGGGACATCGTCAACGGGCGCATCCCCATGATCTCCTGGAACGGCACCGACACCTCCCAGATCGTCAACGGCTCGAAGGACAGCCTGATCCGCACCCGTGCCCGAGCGGTGAAGGCGCTCAACGCGCCCGTGTTCCTCCGCTTCTTCTGGGAGCCGGAGAACAAGCTGAGCTTGATCAGCAGCCCGACCGAGTACATCAACGCCTGGCGGCGCGTGCGCAGCCTGTTCGACGCCGAGGGCGCCACCAACGTGGTCTGGCAGTGGTGCGGCACCGCGTGGGGCATGCGGCCCGGCGGGCCCGAGTTCAAGTACTACCCGGGTGACGCCTACGTCGACTGGGTGTGCACCGACGGCTACAACTGGGCGCCCGGCCAGGCCGGTGCCACGTGGCAAAGCTTCGCCTGGATCATGAAGGGGGCGCATGACTTCTCGGTCGCGCACAATAAGCCGATGATCGTCGGCGAGTTCGGTGTGCAGGAGCGCAACCCCGGCGAGAAGGCCGCGTGGATGGCCGACGCGCAAGCAGCGATCAAGACGTCGTTCCCCAACATCAAGGCCATCGTCTACTTCGACGAGGACCGGCTCTACGACTGGCGGGTGGACACGACCACGTCGTCGTACAACGCGTACAAGGCGTGGATGGCGGATTTGTTCTACAACCCGGATCCCGGGAGCGGCTCCGCGCAGCCCCCGCCGAAGGTGTTGCTCTCCGACGACTTCGAGGACGCCACCATCACCGACTGGACCCAATCGGGTGCGACGGTGGTGACCGACGGGACCGGCAAGGCGTTGAAGCTGCGCTCGACCGGCACCGCCGTATGGGCGCGCCACGCGCTCGCCGAACCGACAGCCGATATCAATGCAAGTTTCAAGCCTCGCCGCGGGACCGACGTCGTCCAGAGCGGCAGCGTGTCGCTGCTGACCGTGCGCAACACCGCGGGCACACGGCTCATCCGCGTCATCACCGCCGACGACGGCCGGATCGGCCTGGAGAACGTGCTGACCGGCGAGCAGAAGCTGTTCGCGGCCACGCTGTGGCCCGGAAGCCCCAACGTGATGCTCAAGGTCGTGATCGCGGGAAAGAGCAGCCGGGCCCGCTTGTACCTCAACGGACACGAGCTGCCGCTGGCTTTGACGCAGCCCGACCTCGGAACCCTCCCGGTCGCCGACATCGAGCTCGGCGAGAGGAACGTCTCGTCACCGGTGAAGAAGTACTCGCTGCTCTACGACAGCGTGGAGATCATGGCCGCCTGAGATGCGCCAAACGGACTCGGCGGACCTGGGTCTGCCGCGTGATCCGGTGACATCTGATCTGTGGTGCCGAGAGGTGCCGCTGGAAGGATGGTCACCATGCCCAGGCCCTATCCCCGTGAGTTCCGTGAAGACGTGATCCGAGTTGCCCGCAGCCGGGAGCCCGGCACCCGGCACCCGGTTGCGTGACATCGCCGCCGATTTCGGGATCTCCGAGTCGTGCCTCAACAACTGGCTCAAGCGAGCGGATATCGAGGACGGCATCCAGCCCGGCGTTACCGACGACGAACGCGCGGAGAACCGTGCCCTGCGGCGACGGTTGCGCCTCGTCGAGCAGGAGAACGAGGTGCTGCGCCGCGCCGCGGCGTATCTGTCCCAGGCGAACTTGCCGGGAAAATGATGTTCCCGCTCGTCCGTGAACTGGCCGGCGACGGGATCCCCGTCACGGTGACGTGCCGGGTCCTCGAGATCGCCCGTCAGCCCTATTACCGGTGGCTGGCCTGTCCGGTCACCGACGCGGAGCTCGCCGAGGCGCATCTCGCGAACGCGGTGTTCGACGCGCATCGCGACGATCCGGAGTTCGGGTATCGGTTCCTCGCGGATGAAGTCCGCGACGCAGGCTTCAGCGCGTGTGAGCGGACGGTGTGGAAGATCTGTCAAGCAAACGGCTGGTGGTCGGTGTTCGGCAAACGCCGCCCCCGCAAGACGGCCAAGCCCGGCACCCCCGCCCACGACGACCTCGTCCGCTGGACCTTCGCTGCGGACGCGCCGAACCGGTTGTGGCTCGCGGACATCACCGAACATCCGACCGGTGAGGGAAAGCTCTACGTCTGCGCGATCAAAGACGTGTTCTCGAACCGGATCGTCGGCTACTCGATCGACACCCGCATGAAAGCCCGCCTCGCGGTCGCGGCACTCGAGAACGCCGTCGCGCGTCGTGGTGACGTCGCCGGCTGCATCCTGCACACCGACCGCGGGAGTCAATTCCGAGCTCGGAAGACGCACCGGGCCCTCGCCCGTCATCACATGGTCGGGTCGATGGGCCAAGTCGGCTCCGCCGGCGACAACGCCGCGATGGAATCGTTCTTCGCTCTGCTGCAACGCAACGTCTTCGACCGGCGCCGCTGGACGACCCGCGACGAGTTGCGCATCGCAGTCGTCACCTGGATCGAACGCACCTACCACCGCCGTCGACGCCAAGCCGCCCTCGGACGATTGACCCCCATCGAGTACGAGACGATCATGACCCCACCCACCGCGCAGGCCGCCTAACCAAACCTGTCACCGGATCACGCGGCAGTCCCGATGGGGCTCGAGGTCGTTCGGATCGAGGACGGTCGCCGGCCGGGACTAGGTCGCTCGTTCCTCCGCAGCCTCCTGCCGACGGTGGTATTGATCGTGTTCTTCCCTCTCTATCCGCTGCCCTTTGTTGCTGCCGCGGTTGCGAAGGGCCACCGTTGGCCGAACGACCGGCTGGCCAGGACCCGTGTTGTCTGCTCGCACTGAACGGGAGATCGGACTGTGAACCGTGACCCCGAATGCGTTGAGCCGCAGGCCACGGCCCGCCGGTAGGGTAGGTGGATCGCCGGCGCCCGCCCGGCCCGTCCCAGCCAGGAGCCCACGATGCCCGACGGCTTCCCCGCCCTCGAGGCCGCCGACCCCGTGCTCGCCGGGATCATCCGGCGTGAGGTCGAGCGCCAGAACACCACCATCCAGCTCATCGCGTCGGAGAACTTCACCTCTCCCGCGGTGATGGCCGCGCAGGGATCGGTGCTCACCAACAAGTACTCGGAGGGCTACCCGGGCAAGCGGTACTACGGCGGCAACCAGGTCGTCGACGAGGCCGAGGAGCTCGCCCGCACGCGGGCCTGCGCGCTGTTCGGGGCCGAGCACGCCAACGTGCAGCCCCACTCGGGCGCCAACGCCAACATGGCCACCTATCTCGCGCTGCTCCAGCCCGGCGACAAGGTGATGGGGATGCGCCTCGACCAGGGTGGCCACCTCACCCACGGCTCGCCGGTGAACTTCAGCGGCCGGATCTACGACTTCGTCGCCTACGGGGTCGACGCCACCTCCGAGACCCTCGACTACGACGCCATCCGCGACCTCGCCCGCGCCGAGCGGCCCAAGGCCATCATCGCGGGAGCAACCGCCTACCCGCGCGTCATCGACTTCGCGGCGTTCCGCGCCATCGCCGACGAGGTGGGCGCGCTGCTCATCGTCGACGCGGCGCACATCGCGGGCCTGATCGCGGGCGGCGCGCATCCCTCGCCGGTGCCGCACGCCGACGTGGTCACCTTCACCACCCACAAGACGCTGCGCGGGCCGCGCGCCGGCTGCATCCTGAGCCGCGCCGAGCACGCCGCGGCGATCGACAAGGCCGTCTTCCCCGGCCTCCAGGGCGGCCCGCTGATGCACGTCGTAGCCGCGAAGGCGGTGGCCTTCGAGCTCGCGGCCCGTCCCGACTTCTCCGGCTACGCCGCTGCCGTCGTCGACAACGCCCGGGCGCTCGCGAGCGGGCTCGCGGAGGAGGGCTTCCGGATCGTCTCGGGTGGCACCGACAACCACCTGATGCTCGTCGACCTGCGCCCGTTCGGCGTCACCGGCAAGGTCGCGCAGGAGGTGCTCGACACCGCCGGGATCACCTGCAACAAGAACGCGATCCCGAACGACCCCGAGAAGCCGTTCACCACCAGCGGCCTGCGGCTGGGCAGCGCCGCGGTCACCACGGCGGGGATGGGGGAGCCCGAGATGCGCGAGGTCGCGCGTCTGATCGCGACGGTGCTGCGGGCCGCCGACGACCCGGCGGTGGCGGCCGAGGTGCGAGACGCGGCGAACCGGCTGTGCTCGAAGTTCACGCCGTATCCCGAGCTCTCGGCGGTGTAGTGCGCGCCACGGGAGGCTGACGCGATGGGGGGCTATGCGGTCGTCCTCGCCGTCGCGGTGCTCGTCACCTTCGGGCTGACGCCGCTCGTACGGCGGCTCGCGGTGCGCATCGGCGCGGTCGTCCCGCCGAGCCCGCGCGGCGTGCACACGGTGCCGATGCCGAACATCGGGGGCGCCGCGATGTTCGTCGGCTTCCTGGCCGCGATGGCCGTGGCGTCGCAGATCCCGCAGTTCTCGGAGATGTTCAACGGCTCGTCCGAGCCGGCGGGCCTGATGCTGGGCGCCGGCGTGATGTTCGCGGTGGGGGCGCTCGACGACCTGCGCGACGTGTCGCCGCCCGCCAAGCTCGCCGGCATGGTGCTCGCGGCGAGCCTCCTGTCCCTGTTCGGCGTCTCGATGCTGTTCTTCCGCGTGCCGTTCATCGGCTGGGAGACGGTGGTGCTCTCGCCCGACCTCGCGCCGCTCGCCACCGTCATCCTGGTGATCGTGTTCGCCAACGCGATCAACCTGATCGACGGCCTCGACGGCCTCGCCGCGGGCACCGTGATCATCGCGGGCACCGCGCTGTTCCTGTACGCGGACCGGCTGTTCAAGAACGGCTTCCTGGAGGGCTCCAACATCGCGCCGCTGGTGGCGATCATCGCGGTCGGGATCTGCGTCGGCTTCCTGCCGTTCAACTTCACCGGTCGGATCATGATGGGCGACGAGGGCGCGCTGTTCCTCGGCCTGCTCCTCGCTGTCACCACGATCACGATCGGTGGCCGGGCCGACTACCAGTACACGGGCACCACGTACTTCTTCTTCGCGCCGCTGTTCATCCCGATCGTGATCCTCGGCGTGCCGATCATCGACACGGCGTTCTCGTTCTTCCGGCGCGTCGCGCGGCGCCGGTCGTTCGCGGTGGCCGACAAGGACCACCTGCACCACCGACTGATGCGCCTCGGCCACGGCCCCCGGCGGACGGTCGTCATCCTCTGGCTGTGGACCGCGCTGCTCTCCGGATTGGCGTTGCTGCCTGCCTACACCAACGAGGGCAACGCCCTGGTGCCGCTCGGGATCATGGCCCTGGCGCTGCTGCTGTACGCGTTCTTCTTCCCGGGCAAGCGGGAGGCCCAAGCCATCGTGGCGGAGGAGGAGCGCGAGCTGGAGGAGGCGCAGGCGCGCCGGAGCGGACCGTCGGGGGAGGAGGCGCAGGCGCGCCGGAGCGGACCGTCGGGGGAGGAGGCGCAGGCGCGCCGGAGCGGGCCGTCGGGGGAGGAGGCGCAGGCGGTGCCGGCTGCTGGTGCCGGCGTGGTAGAGATGCGGAGTCGGCGCCGCGGCACGGGGAGCTGATCGGTGCCACCGGCGAGTTGCGCCCGGTGGAGTCGCGCCTGTAGTTTGCGAAAGTATTCACAAGCAAGGGCCTCGGACTGTCGCGGGGTCGTTGGGGGACGAGGATCTCAGGTGCGCGACCGACGGGCGAAAGCGCAGGGAAACGTCGGCGACGGCTTCACGCAGGCGGTGGAGTTCGCGTCGGGACCGCTGCTCTTGGGCCTCCTCGGCTGGTTCGTGGACTCCCGGCTCGGGACGGCGCCGGTCTTCCTGGTGGCGCTCGCGTGCTTCGGCGTCGTGGGCGCGTTCGTGACCTTCTACTACCGGTACCAGGCGATCAGCGCCCGCGAGGACGAAGGCAAGCCGTGGACCCGGCGCCAGTGGTAGCGGCCTCGGGCAGCCGCCCGGCCGCGCACGAGCGTCGGATCGCGGGCCACCTCGCGTGGCATGCCCTCGTGGTCGCGCCGGCCGTGATCCTCGTCGCCGGCCTGCTGCGAGGCGTCGCCGGTGCACTGAGCGCGGCGATCGGGCTCGCACTCGTCGCCCTCAACTTCCTCGTCTCCGCGCGGCTGATCGCGTGGGCCGCGGAGACGTCACCGAGCTTCGTCCAGGGTGCCGTGCTCGGCGGGTTCGTGATCCGCTTGGGGGTGCTCAGCGGGATCGTGCTGCTCTTGGACCAGTTGGCGTTCGTGGACGTCGCCGTGCTCGTCCTCACGATCGCGGTCACTCACCTGGCCCTGCTGACCTGGGAGACGCGCTCGGTGAGCCTCACGCTGGCGGCCCCCGGCCTCAAGCCGGGCGTCGAGCCGGGCTTCGGCCGCCGCGCCAAGCTGGAGAAGGAGTAAGGGGTGCTGCTCGCCAAGTTCACCTTCCCGCCGACCGACGAGCTCTTTCGGTGGAAGGACATGGTCTTCAACGACTCGCCCTACGCGATCAACAAGACGAGCTTTCTCGTGATGACGTCCGCGGTGCTGATCATCGCCTTGTTCGTCGGTGGAAGCCGGAAGATGAAGCTGGTGCCGAGCGGGGTCCAGAACCTGCTCGAGGTCACGTACGAGTTCGTGGACCACGGCATCACCCGGGACGTCATCGGCCCCAACGCGGCGCGATTCACGCCGTTCCTCGGCTCGCTCTTCCTCTACATCTTGTTCCTCAACTTCTGGGAGATCATCCCGTTCATCCAGTTCCCGCCGACGGCCCGCGCCGCGATCCCGGCCTACCTCGCCATCCAGACCTACCTCATCTACTGGTACCTGGGCTTCCGCCACAACGGCTTCAAGTACCTGACGGGTCACCTCTTCCCGCCCGGCGTGCCGCTGCCGCTCTACATCCTCGTGACGCCCATCGAGCTCGTGCAGATCGTGTTCGTGCGGCCGTTCTCGCTGGCCGTCCGACTCCTCGCCAACATGATGGCGGGGCACATCCTGCTCACCGCGCTCGCGCTCCTCACCGCGTACACGCTGACGAACGCGCCGATCATCTTCATCGGCCCGTTCCTGCTCCTCGTGGGCGTGACTGCGTTCGAGCTGCTGGTCGGGTTCCTGCAGGCCTACATCTTCACGCTGCTGACCGCGGTCTTTATCGCCGATTCCCTTCACCCCGAACACTAGGAGAAACCCCAATGCACGACGTCCTCCTCGCCGCCCAGGCGGCCGGCGAGCTCAAGGAAGGCCTGTCCGCGATCGGTGCCGGCATCGTCTACGGTGCCGCGGCCATCGGCCCCGGCATCGGCATCGGGATCGTGGTCGGCAACGCCATCACCGCGATGGCGCGCCAGCCCGAGATGGCCGGCCAGGTCCGCACGACGATGTTCCTCGGCATCGCGTTCACCGAGGCGCTCGCCCTCTTCGGGTTCGTCCTCTTCTTCCTCGCGAAGGGCTAGGCGGCCGACATGCACGGTGTCCTGGCATTGGTCGTCGCCTCGGAGGAAGCGGAAGTGACGGCGAAGAACCCGATCCTCCCAGAGACGAAGGAGATCGTCTGGGCGGTGGTCGCCTTCGTGCTCGTGTTCTCGCTCCTGGCGTGGAAGGCGTGGCCCGCGATCAAAAAGGCGCTCCGTGACCGCGAGGACAAGATCCGCGGCGACCTCGAGCGGGCGGAGGCGGTGCGTTCGGAAGCCGAGGCTTCGCTTGAGGAGTACAACCAGCAGCTTGCCGAGGCGAGGGGAGAGGCCGGACGCATCATCGAGGAGGCGCGCGTCGCTGCCGACCAGGTGCGCAAGGACCTGATCGCGAGGGCCGAGGCGGACGCCGCCGACGTTCGGACCCGGGCCCAGGAGGACATCCGCCTCGCCAGCGATCGCGCGATCGCCGACCTCCAGACGCGGGTCTCGGACCTGTCCATCGAGCTCGCCGAGAGGATCGTTCAGCGCAACCTGGACCGTGATACGCAGATCGCGTTGATCGAGAGCTACATCAACGAGGTTGGGGGCACTCGGCGATGAGCTCCGGGCGTGTCGAGGCGTACGCGGAAGCCATGCTCACGATCGCGCTGGCCGAGGGTCGGCTCACGGACGTGGAGGACGACCTCTTCCGCTTCGCGCGCACGCTTGACGGCAACGACGACCTTCGCCTCGCCCTCACGGACCCGGGGCTGCCGGTGGAGCGCCGGATCGCCGTGGTCGAGGAGCTCCTGGGGGCGAAGGTCCTCCGCGTCAGCACCGCGCTCGCCGCCTTCATCGTCGCGGCCGGACGCACGAACGAGCTCTCGGCGATCGTGGATGCCTTCGTCGAGAAAGCCGCGGCCGAACGGAGCCACGAGGTGGCCGAGGTCCGGAGCGCGCTGCCGCTCGACGACGGACAGCGCGAGCGGCTCGCCGCGGCGCTCAACGCCGCGACGGGCAAGCAGGTCGAGCTCAAGGTGATCGTCGATCCCGAGGTGCTCGGGGGCCTCGTCGCTCGTATCGGCGACACCGTCATCGACGGATCCGTACGCTCCCGACTCGAGCAACTCAAGGAGCAGCTCTGACATGGCCGAGTTGACCATCAACGCGGACGAGATCGCAGCGGCCCTGCGCAAGCACATCAGCACGTTCGCTCCGGCGCTGGCCCAGGAGCAGGTCGGCCGGGTCCTGGAGGTGGGCGACGGCGTCGCGCGCGTCGCGGGGCTGCCCGAGACCGCCGTCAACGAGCTTCTGGAGTTCGAGGGTGGGATGCTCGGCCTCGCGCTGAACCTCGACGAGGAATCGATCGGGGCCGTCGTGCTCGGCAAGGCCGACGCGGTCGAGGAAGGCCACGCGGTCAAGGCCACCGGCCGCATCCTGTCGATCCCGGTCGGCGACGCGCTCATCGGCCGGGTCGTGAACCCTCTCGGCCAGCCGATCGACGGCAAGGGTCCGATCACCTCCGAGGTGACCCGGCGCCTCGAGGTGCAGGCGCCCGGCATCATCGGGCGCAAGCCGGTCCACGAGCCGCTGCAGACGGGCATCAAGGCCGTCGACGCGATGACCCCGGTGGGTCGCGGTCAGCGGGAGCTGATCATCGGCGACCGCAAGACCGGCAAGACCACCGTCGCGATCGACACGATCCTGAACCAGCGCGGCCAAGGTGTGAAGTGCATCTACGTCGCGATCGGCCAGAAGGCGTCGTCGGTCGCGCAGACCGTCGCCACCCTGGCCGAGCACGGGGCGATGGAGTACACGGTCGTGGTCAACGCCCCCGCAGGCGACGAGGCGGTGTTCAAGTATCTCGCGCCCTACGGCGGCTGCGCGATGGGCCAGCACTGGATGGACAACGGCGAGGCCGCGCTGATCGTCTACGACGACCTGTCGAAGCAGGCCGAGTCGTACCGCCAGCTCGCGCTGCTGCTGCGCCGCCCGCCGGGCCGCGAGGCGTACCCAGGAGACGTGTTCTACCTGCACAGCCGGCTGCTCGAGCGCGCCGCGAAGCTCTCCGACGAGCTCGGGGCCGGCTCGCTCACCGCGCTGCCCATCATCGAGACCAAGGCCGGCGACGTCTCGGCGTACATCCCGACCAACGTGATCTCGATCACCGACGGCCAGATCTACCTGCAGGACGACCTGTTCAAGTCGGGTGTGCGCCCGGCGGTCGACGTGGGCATCTCGGTGTCGCGCGTGGGTGGCGCCGCTCAGGTGAAGGCCATGAAGGGCGTGGCCGGGACGCTCAAGCTCGACCTCGCGCAGTTCCGCGACCTCGAGGCGTTCGCTACGTTCGGCTCGGAGCTCGACGCGGTGTCGAAGGCCCAGCTCGAGCGGGGCTACCGACTGGTGGAGCTGCTCAAGCAGCCGCTCAACTCCCCGATGCCGGTCGAGGAGCAGGTCGTGTCGATCTACTGCGGCACCAACGGCGTGCTCGACGACCTGCCCGTCGAGCAGGTGAAGGCGTTCGAGGCGGAGCTGCTCGAGTCGTTCCGCACCCGCCACGCCGACCTCCTCGGCCAGATCCGCGAGTCGGGCGCGCTGCCCGACGAGGCGAAGCTGCGCCAGGTCGTCGACGACCTGAAGGCCCAGTTCGTGGCGACCCACGGCGTCGCAACCGAGGAGACGGCCGCGGCCGACGCCTCCGAGCTCGACGCCGAGGCCCTCGGCGAGGCCAAGTCCACGAAAACCCTCGACACCGAATGACCCACCCGAATCATTCTCGGCACGTTTCGGGCCCTAATAGGGCCCCGGGCGTTCCGAGAACGGAGCGCTAGATGGCCGGCGGACAGGAACGGATCCTCAAGCGGCGGATCGCCAGCGTCCAGTCGACGAAGAAGATCACGCGCGCGATGGAGCTCATCGCCGCGAGCCGGATCGTCAAGGCGCAGCAGGCCGTCCAGGCCGCGGGTCCCTACAGCGAGCACATCACCGAGGTGGTGCGCGACCTGGGTGCCGCCGGCGGGAGCGTCGACAGCCCGCTCCTCGCGCCGCGCGACGAGATCCGCCGGGTCGCACACCTCGTGGTCACCGCCGACCGTGGCCTCTGCGGGGCCTACAACTCGTCGGTGATCCGTGCGGCGGAGGGGTCGCTCAGGGAGCAGGCCGACCTGGGGCGCGACTACGCGCTGGTGGTCGTCGGCCGCAAGGCCGAAAGCTACTTCCGCTACCGCGACTTCCGTCTCGACGCGGTGTTCACCGGCTTCACCGACCGTCCCACCTACGAGGACGCCCGCAAGATCGGCCGTGAGGTCACCCGCGGGTTCCTCGCCGGCGAGTACGACATGGTCGAACTCGTCTACACGCGGTTCCTGTCGGCCGGGTCGCAGGAGGTCGTGCGCCGACCGCTCGTCCCGCTCGAGCAGGAGGTCGTCGAGGGTGGCGACGCGCGGCCCGGCGCCGAAGGCGTCGGACCCACCTACGAGTTCGAACCTTCGCCCGCGGCGATCCTCGATTCGTTGCTGCCGCGCTACGTCGAGGCGCGCATCTACGCCGCATTGCTCAATGCCGCCGCGTCGGAGCACGCGGCGCGCCAGCGGGCGATGAAGTCGGCCACCGACAATGCCGACGACCTCATCATAAGCCTTACCCGGGTGATGAACCGTGCCCGCCAGGACGCGATCACCACCGAGATCATGGAGATCGTCGGCGGCGCGGAAGCGCTGCGTGCCGGCAAGGACTCCGACCACGACAGCGCCGACTCACACCCACGGAGCTCAGCATGACCATGACCGCGGACGAGAAGACCACCCTGAAGGACGGCCGCGTCGTCGCGATCGCCGGCCCGGTGGTCGACGTCGAGTTCCCCCCCGACGCGCTGCCCGAGATCAACACCGCGCTCGAGATGGACATCGAGCTCGAGGGCCAGACGGTCACCGTGACGGCCGAGGTCGCTCAGCAGATCGGCGAGGGCCGCTGCCGGGTGATCTGCATGAAGCCGACCGACGGCCTCAAGCGCGGCACGCTCGTGCGCAACACCGGGCGTGGCATCACCGTCCCCGTGGGCGACGGTGTGCTCGGCCACGTGTTCAACGTGCTCGGCGAGCCGCTCGACACGGGCGGCCAGCCGATCACCGAGGGCATCGACGACCGCTGGGACATCCACCGCGAGCCGCCGACCTTCGACCAGCTCGAGCCCAAGGCCCAGATGTTCGAGACCGGCATCAAGGTCATCGACCTGCTCGAGCCCTACGTGCAGGGCGGCAAGATCGGCCTCTTCGGCGGCGCCGGCGTGGGCAAGACGGTGCTCATCATGGAGATGATCAACCGGGTGGCCCAGCAGCACGGTGGCGTGTCGGTGTTCGCCGGCGTGGGCGAGCGCACCCGTGAGGGCACCGACCTGCTCCTCGAGATGCAGGAGTCCGGCGTCATCGAGAAGGCCGCGCTCGTGTACGGCCAGATGGACGAGCCGCCGGGCGTGCGTCTGCGCGTCGCGCTGAGCGCGCTCACGATCGCCGAGTACTTCCGCGACGTGAAGAACCAGGACGTGCTGCTCTTCGTCGACAACATCTTCCGGTTCGTGCAGGCCGGCTCCGAGGTGTCGACGCTGCTCGGTCGCATGCCGTCGGCTGTGGGCTACCAGCCGACGCTGGCCGACGAGATGGGCGAGCTGCAGGAGCGGATCACGTCGACCAAGGGCCACTCGATCACGTCGCTGCAGGCCGTGTACGTGCCCGCCGACGACTACACCGACCCGGCGCCCTTCACTACGTTCACCCACCTCGACGCGACCACCGAGCTCTCCCGCCAGATCGCCGCGCTCGGCATCTACCCGGCGGTCGACCCGCTCGCGTCGACGTCGAACATCCTGGCGCCCGAGATCGTCGGTGACCGCCACTACGCCTGTGCCCGGCGGGTGCAGGAGGTCCTGCAGCGTTACAAGGAGTTGCAGGACATCATCGCCATCCTCGGGCTCGACGAGCTCTCCGAGGAGGACAAGGTCACGGTCTCGCGGGCCCGCAAGATCCAGCGGTTCCTCTCCCAGCCGTTCTTCGTGGGCGAGGTCTTCACCGGTCTCGAGGGGATCTACTGTCCGATCGAGGAGACGGTGGAGAGCTTCGAGGCGCTCGTGAACGGCGAGCTCGACGAGGTGCCCGAGCAGGCGTTCTTCAACGTGGGCGGCGTCGAGAGCGTGCGGGCCAAGCAGAAGGCGCTGGCGGAGGGCACTGCGTGATCGCGCAGGTCGTCTCGCCCGAGCGCGTCCTCTACAAGGGCGACGCGGAGATGGTTGTCTGCCGCACCTCCGACGGCGAGATCGCGTTCTTGCCCGGCCACGTGCCGTTCGTCGGCGCGCTCGGGATCGCCAAGGTGCGGATCCTGGTGCCCGGCCCGGAGGAGGTCGCGGCCGCGGTGCACGGAGGGTTCGTCGAGGTCGCACACGATCGGGTCACCGTGCTCTCCGACGTCGCCGAGCTGGCAGACCAGGTCGACGTGGTCCGCGCCCGCACCGCGCGTGACGCGGCGGCCGACCGCCTGCGTCACGATCCGGAGAACACCGAGGTGGCCGAAGCCCTCGCCCGCGCGGAACTGCGCCTCGAGGTGGCCGGCGCCGCGACCTCCAGCGCCGCCACCTACTGACCGCGTCCTGCCTCGCCTAGCCAGCTCCCGGAGCCGGTGGTCCCCTACAGGGTCTGGGCCCCGCCCCGCACGGAGCCGTCGATCCCGTCGCTGTTCGAGCCGGTCGCAGTGCCCGTGGTCGGAGCCCCGCCGCGCGCGATGGTGCGCACCACCGCGAGGAACGCGAGGAGGAAGAGGAGCGATCCCGTCATCTCGAGGCACTCCTCGGGCACGATCGTCCAGGCCGCGGCCATGCGGTCGTCGCGGTCCCACTGGAGCTGTTCCACGACCTGGGCCACCGCCCAGCAGCCCGCGCCGATGGCGAAGAGCGGCAGCGCGTGGAGCGTCCGCCGGAGTTCGGGCAGGAGCCACAGAGCCGAGAACGCTGCGAGGGCGAACACCGGTAGGTAGAGCGTCTGCCAGTCGATGCCGGTCCTGGCCTCGATGCGCTCGTGGAGCTGCCAGACCTCGTCGATGGCCATGAACCCGAGGACGGTCGAGATCGGTGCGACGTGCCGGGAGCGGATGCCGCCGCGGCTGCCCGTCGCGGCGACGAGGAAGCCGGTACCGCAGGCCGAAAGGAGCAGGAGCGCCGAGTAGGCAGTCGGGAAGTTTCACTCGCCGTCGAGGTTGAAGCCGTGGATGCTCCAGTCGCCGATCCGGACCGATCCCTGCCAGCCGCGGCGGACCCACACGGAGCTGTCGAGGAAGAGCGCGCCCATCACGCCGAAGAAGACGATGAGCGAGCCGAGGAGCCAGGCCAGGTCGCGGTACCGCAGGCGCGCGACCCGTGCCGCGAGCGCGTCTGCGCCGGCCCGCCAGCCGGTTCGCGGGGCTGGTGCGCGGCGTTTGATGCCCTGGCTCATCGCCCCTCCAGTCTGAAGCCTCCTCGACCGGATCGTGCGGACCCCGAAGGCCTGGCCCTCGGTGGAGCGGAGCTGCGCAGGACGGCGCAGCCGATCTGGGAGGGAGTCGTCTCGTGGGCGGCTCGATCTCGGCCTACGGGGGTGGGCGCTCGTTGGGGCGGAGGCGCATCTGCCCAGGTTCGCCGACCAGCCGAGCGCTCGTGGGGTGCTTCTCGCGGGGGTGGAACCCGCACACGCGATGGATGTTCTCGTAGCCGGTCGTGCCGCCGTCGCACAGGGGTACGTTGTGGTCGATCTCGAGCTGCCGCGTGACATGACATCCGGCGATGACGCATCGACGCACGAGCGCGTCGAACGCGGTCTGCTCGGGGCGCGCGTGGTTGCCGGTCCTTCGGTTCTCCTCGAAGATCGCTCGCTCGTAGGGTTCGAGTGCAGCCATCACGCGCGCCGTCTGGTCGATCGGGCCGCGCACTTCGATCCGGCCGGTGCCGTCGGGGTCCTGCCAGTGTCGGATAGATCTGGCCCGCCGGACTCGTTCGTAGACCGCCATCTCGTCGACACATGCTGCCGCGCTGACCCGGGCGCAGTCTTGCTTCAACCCGCGCAGGCCGTTCACCGTCGCGCTGGCGAGCAGGCTCTGTTGCGCGCCCGGGTCCGTGAACGCTGCGGCGGACACGGCTTCGGCTTGTGCTCCGGAGAGGCGTCCTTCCCTCAGCGCCTGCTCGGTGTCGAAAAGCACGTCGAAACGTTTCGCGGCGTCCAAGGAGGAGGCCGCCTGGCCGACGGAGCCGCCCGATACCGCAGCGAGCCACTGCTCGGCGGTGCGGCCGCTTCGGCCCCCGTCAGTCGAACTTGACCGCGGAGTACCGCATCAGCTTCTGCCAGCGGTGCTCCGACCGGATGGTGCGGATCGTGCCCGACTTGGAGCGCATCACCAGGCTCTCGGTGGTGGCACCGTCGCCCCGGTAGCGGACGCCTTTGAGCAGGTCGCCGTCGGAGATGCCGGTGGCCGCGAAGAAGACCTCCTCGCCCGAGACGAGGTCGGTGGTGGTGAGCACCCGGTTGAGGTCGTAGCCGGCGTCGAGCGCGGCCTTGCGCTCGTCGTCGTTGCGGGGCCAGAGCCGGCCGATGATCGAGCCGCCGAGGCAGAGTAGCGCGCACGCCGCGGTGACGCCCTCGGGCGTGCCGCCGATGCCGAAGAGGATGTCCGAGCCCGACTCGGGCCAGGCCACCGAGATCGCCCCGGCGATGTCGCCGTCGGGGATCAGGCGGATGCGCGCACCTGCCTCGCGGCACTCGCGGATGATGCAGGCGTGGCGGTCCCGTTCGAGGATCACCGCCGTCAGGTCGCGGACCTTCTCACCCTTGGCCTTGGCGACGGCCTCGAGGTTCGCGGCGATCGGGGCGTCGAGGTCGACGACGTCGGCGGCCTCGGCGCCGACGGCGACCTTGTCCATGTAGACGCACGGGCCGGGGTCGAACATCGTGCCCCGCTCGGCGACCGCGATCACCGAGATCGCGTTGTTGCGCCCGAGCGAGGTGAGCGTGGTGCCGTCGATCGGGTCGACCGCGATGTCGACGGCCGGGCCACCGGCGCCGATCTCCTCGCCGTTGAACAGCATCGGGGCCTCGTCCTTCTCGCCCTCGCCGATGACGACGACCCCCTCCATGGGGACGCTGTTGAGCACGAGCCGCATGGCGTCGACCGCGGCGCCGTCGGCGCCGTTCTTGTCGCCGCGGCCGAACCAGCGACCGGCCGCGAGCGCGGCGGCCTCGGTGGCCCGGGCGAGGTCCATGGCCAGGTTGCGGTCGGGGGCCTGTGGGGTGGTCTCCATGGCGGAAATCTACCGGCCGGCCGGCCGGTCGACCCCAAGCGGCGCGCGCCTCGTGGCCAAGCGGTCACCCTCCGCGCCGGCCGCTCCGGACGTCGACCCCCTGGTGGTCCAAACCGTCGTCATGACAGGTTCGGTCACCACCGCCGGGGACGCCGCGTCAGTCGACGATGCTCAGGGCGCGGCGGGGGCAGCGCAGCACCGCGGCCTCGAGGCGCTCGCGCATCGCCTCGGGCGGCGTCTCGTCGAGGAGCTCGAGCACGTCGTCGTCGGTGACGTGGAACACCTCCGTCGCGATCCCCTCGCACACCGCGTTCGCCTCGCACAGGCCACGGTCCACCACGATGCGCATCGTCATGCCTCCTGGGTGAAGACGACGGGAAGGCTAGACACCGTGTGCACGAGCGTGGTGTCGCCGTAGGTGGGTCCGCCACCCTCGGGCACCCGCATGTCGGGGAACCGGCGGGCCAGCTCCTCGAACAGCACTCGGATCTCGAGCTTCGCGAGGTTCGCACCCAAGCAGTAGTGCGGGCCGATGCCGAACGCGAGGTGGTCGTTGGGGGAGCGGTCGATGCGCAGCTCGTCGGGAGCGTCGAAGACCTCCGCGTCGCGGTTGGCCGACTGGTAGAGCATCACGACCTTCTCGCCCTCGCGCACCTTCTCGCCTCGCAGCTCGGTGTCGGCCGTGGCCGTGCGGGCGAAGGAGATCACCGGCGACACGTAACGGACGATCTCGTCGGGCAGCGTGGCGAGGTGCTCCGGATGGTCGAGCACGAGCTGCCACTGGTCGGGGAACTCCGCGAACGCGGCCATCCCGCCGCTGATCGCGTTGCGGGTGGTCTCGTTGCCCGCGACGACCAGCAGCACGAGGAACATGATCAGCTCGTCATGTTGGAGCTCGTCGCTCTGCTCGAGGATCCCCTCCTCGTTCGCGGCGACCAACGCGCTGATGAGGTCGTCGGCGAGGGCGGGCGCGTCGGTGCCCGCCGCGCCGGCGGCCTTGGCGGCCCGGTAGGCGTCGGTGCGCTCCTTGACGATGCTGCCGACGTGGCCCGTGTACGCGGCGAAGGCCTCCGTCGCGACCAGGATCGCCGGGTCGTCCGGGTCCATGCGGTCGGCACCGCCCATCATGTCGTCGGACCAGTGCCAGAAGCGGTCGCGGTCCTCGACGGGCAGACCCATCAGCTCCGCGATGACGATCAGCGGGATCGGCACCGCGATGTCGGAGACGAAGTCGCACTCGCCCCGGGTCGCGATCCGGTCGAGTGTCTCGGCCGTCACCTGCCGGATCCGACCTTCGAGGTTGCGCACCATCCGCGGCGTGAAGCCCTTGTTGATGAGGCGCCGTCGTTGGGTGTGCTCGGGCTCGTCGAGGCCGATGAGCGACAGGTCGAGCGACTGCTCGGGGCGGATGCCCTTGCTCGAGCAGAACAGCTCGTTGTCGAGGGAGATGCGCACGACGTCGGCGTGGCGGGAGGCCACCCAGATCTGGTGGCGCGGGTCCCACGCGATCGGCGTCTCCTCTCGGAGTCGTCGGTAGGCCTCCCACGGACCCTCGCGGAAGAGCGCGGGGCTGACCACGTCGATGTCGGGGGCGACGAGCGGGCGGCCGTCGACGGCAGCGGTCACGGAGTGCTCCGATCGGCTCGGGGATCCTGCAGGGGCGCAGGCGACAATTCTAGAACGTGTTCTAGTGCTGTCGTCGGCGCGGCGGGTAGGGACCTTGGTCCCGAATCCTACCCGGTCAGCCCTTCAGTGCCGGGACCACGTGCTCGCCGAGGAGCTCGATCGAGCGCATCACCGAGGCGTGCGGGATCTTGTACGGGTTGAGCAGGCACAGCAGCAGGTCGCAGTCCGCCGCGTCGTAGCGGGTCGCGATCTCGAGGCAGCGCTGCGGGTCGCCCACCACGCACGCTCCGGATTCGACCAGGTAGTCGAACGTCAGCAGCGTGAGGTCGAGGTCCTTCAGCATCTCGGCGTAGTCGTAGGTGCCGAGCGGCTTGCCCTCCCGCCACTCCGCCACCGTGCCGATGTGCCAGAGCGCGGTGCGCACGTACCACTCGAAGGACTCGCGGGCCTCCTCGAACGCCTGCTCGGTGGTGTCGGCGCAGTGCACCATCGTGAAGGTCGCGGCCGTGGTGTTGGCCACCTTTCCGACGGGCGTCATGCGCATCTGTGCGTCGCGGTACACCCCGATGCGCTCGGCGAGCTCCTCGGGCGGCACCCCGATCGTGAAGCTCAGCAGGCCGAGGCCCAGCTCGCCGGCGATCACGTGGCTCGGCTGGCTGCTCGTGGCGCACCACAGCGGCGGGTGCGGCTGCTGGATCGGCTTGGGGTGCACGTTGCGCGGCGGCACCTGCCAGGTCGGGCCGTCCCACTCGAAGACGTCCTCGGTCCAGGCCTTGACCACCATGCGCAGCCCCTCCTCCCACTGCTCGCGGGTGAGGTCGGGGTCGACGCCGAAGCCCTCGAGCTCGGCCCGGGTCGACGACCGTCCGGTGCCGAACTCGAGCCGGCCGTCGGAGACGAGGTCGACTACCGCCGCGGCCTCGGCCGCGCGCACCGGGTGGTTGTACGGCTTGGGAAGCAGCCGGACGCCATGACCGATGCGCATCGTCGAGGTCTTCGCCGCGATGGCGCCGTAGAGCGCGTCGGGCGCGGAGCAGTGCGAGTACTCGTCGAGGAAGTGGTGCTCGACGGTCCAGAACGAGTGGAAGCCGGCCTGCTCGCCGTGCACGGCCTGTTCGATCGTGTTGCGGTACGCGTCGTGCTCGCTGCTCGGGCCCCAGGGCTTGGGCACCGGGATCTCGTAGAACATCGCGAAGTCCATGCTCACCGCGGGCTCCTGGGTTGACGGCGGGTGACGACGGCGGGGAATGTAACGCGTTCTCTCAAGTGGCCGGCCGCCGGGGCCGCGCGTTGGACGGCGAGGAGTGCGGGATGGGTCGGCTCGAGGGGAAGGTCGCGGTCGTCACGGGCGCGGCGTCGGGCATCGGTGCGGCAACGGCGAGGCGCTTCGCCGTCGAGGGAGCGACGGTGGTCGGATGGGACGCGGTCGGAAGCGACGGCCTCGAGGTCGTCGACGTGCGCGACGAGGCCGCCGTAGCGGCCGGTGTCGCGCGGGCCGTCGCGGCGCACGGTCGGGTCGACGCGCTCGTGAACGCGGCCGGCGTCGCGGGCGGCGGGCCGGTGCACGCCATGGACGCGGCCGAGTGGGAGCGGGTGATCGGCGTGAACCTCACGGGCACCTACCTCACCAACAAGCACGTGATCGCGGCGATGCTGGAGCAGACACCCGATGCGCGTGGCCAGCGCGGCTCGATCGTCAACATCGCGAGCATCGAGGGGCTCGAGGGCACCGAGGGTGGCAGCGCGTACAACGCGTCGAAAGGCGGTGTGGTGATCCTCACCAAGAACCTGGCGATGGACTACGGCCGCCGCGGGGTGCGGGCCAACTGCATCTGTCCGGGCTTCATCGACACGCCGATGATGGGCGCGGTGTTCGACATGGCGGGCATGGATCACGTGCGCCGGTCCTTCGTCGAGGCGCACGCGCTCGGCCGCTGCGGCGAGCCCGAGGAGATCGCCGCAGCGGCGCTCTTCCTCGTGTCGGACGACGCCTCGTTCGTCACCGGGAGCGCGCTGGTGGTCGACGGCGGCTACACCGCGGGCCATCAGCACGGGATCGCCGCGATGATGGGCCTGGCCTAGCCGACCCCCTGAATGTTCTCGGCCCGATCCGGCTCGCTGTGCGGACGGCAGCGGGCCGAGATCAGAGGTGGGCGTGGGAGACTGGTCGATCATGGGCGAGCGCGACTTCTCCACGTACTCCGGCACGCCCGTCGAACCCGTCTACGGACCGCCTGAAGCCGAGCGGCCGGGGCAGTGGCCGTACACGCGTGGGGTCTACCCGGAGATGTACCGCTCCCGGCCGTGGACGATGCGGATGTTCGCCGGGTTCGGAACCCCGGTCGACACGAACCGCCGATTCAAGGAGCTGCTCGCAGCCGGGGGTGGTGGCCTCTCGACCGCCTTCGACCTGCCGACCCTGATGGGGCGCGACTCCGACGACCCGCTGGCGGCAGGCGAGGTGGGCAAGTGCGGGGTCGCGATCGACACCGTCTGCGACGTCGAGGACCTCTTTCGCGACATCGAGCTGGGTTCGGTCACCACGTCGATGACGATCAACTCGCCCGCACCGGTGCTGCTGGCGATGTACGTGACGGCCGCGCAGCGCGCCGGCATCGAGCGCGCGCGCCTGGGTGGCACGCTGCAGAACGACATCCTCAAGGAGTATCAGGCGCAGAAGGAGTTCGTGTTCCCGCCCCGCCCGTCGATGCGCCTGGTGAGCGACGTCATCCGCTTCTGCGCGGCCGAGATGCCGCGTTGGCACTCGGTGTCGATCTCCGGGTATCACATCCGCGAGGCGGGTTCGACTGCGGCCCAGGAACTCGCGTTCACCGTCGGCAACGGCTTTGCCTACGTGGAGGCCGCACTCGGGTCGGGGCTCGCGGTCGACGACTTCGCGCCGCGCCTCTCCTTCTTCTTCAACGCGCACGTCGACTTTTTCGAGGAGATCGCGAAGTACCGCGCGGCGCGCCGGATCTGGGCCCGCTGGCTCCGTGACCGCTACGGCGCGAAGGACGAGCGCTCGATGCAGCTTCGCTTCCACGCCCAGACCGCGGGCGTGTCGCTCACCGCGCAGCAGCCCGAGGTCAATCTGGTGCGCACCGCGATCGAGGCGCTGGCCGGCGTGCTCGGCGGCACGCAGAGCCTCCACACGAATTCCTTCGACGAGGCCCTGGCCCTGCCCACCGAGAAGGCGGCACGGCTCGCGCTGCGCACCCAACAGGTGATCGCCCACGAGACCCGGGTGACGAACGTGGCGGACCCGCTGGGCGGCTCGTGGTACGTGGAGGCGCTCACCGACGAGATGGAGCGTCAGGCGGAGGCGATCTTCGCCCATGTCGAGGCGCGCGGCGGCGGCTCGATGCTCGAGGGTGCGCTCGTCGGGATCGAGCAGGGCTGGTACCAGGGCGAGATCGCCCAGGCCGCCTACGACCTGGAGCGCAAGCTCAACGACGGCCGGCACGTGCTGGTGGGTGTCACCGACTTCCTGGAGGGCAACGACGAGGTGCCGCCCGAGATCCTCCGGATCGGCCGGGAGGTCGAAGAGGAGCAGTGCAAGCGGCTTGCGGCGGTGAAGGCGGGTCGGGACGCCGACGCGGTCGACCGGGCGTTGGCCCGGCTGCGCACCGACGCGGCCGATCCGACGGTCAACCTCGTGCCCGCGCTCCTCGACGCGGCCGCCGACCACGCGACGGTCGGCGAGACCATGGACGCGCTGGCCGACGTCTTCGGCCGCCACCGCGAAGACCCGGTGGTCTGACCTTGTCGATCGGACTGCTCCACCCGGGTGAGATGGGGGCGGCCGTCGGCGCCGCGCTCGTCGGCAACGGCCACGAGGTGCTGTGGGCGTCCGACGGGCGGAGTGACGCGACCCGCGCCCGCGCCGAGGCGGCCGGGCTCGTGGACGCGGGCTCGGTGGCCGATCTGAGCCACTCGTGCGCCCTCGTGATCTCGCTGTGCCCACCCGAGTTCGCGGTGCGCGTTGCCGACGAGGTGCGCGCCGCGGGGTTCAGCGGGATGCTCGTGGACGCCAACGCGGTCTCACCCGCGACGGCCGCGCGCATCGCGCCGACCGTCGACGGTGGGGTGATCGGACCGCCGCCACGCGTTGCCGGTACGACGCGCTGCTACCTCTCGGGGCCGCGCGCCAGGGAGGTCATGGCGCTGTTCGACGGCTCGGTGCTGGACGCCCGGGTCGTCGACGATCGGATCGGATCCGCGTCGGCGCTCAAGATGGTCTTCGCGGCATATACGAAGGGGGTCTCCGCGCTCTTGCTGGCATTGCGCGCGACGGCGCGCGCCAACGACGTCGACGAGGCGCTGCTCGACGAGTGGGCGCTCTCGCAGCCGCAGCTGGCCGCCGTGTGCGAGCTCGCCGAGGCCAACGCCGGCCCGAAGGCCTGGCGGTGGATCGCCGAGATGGAGGAGATCGCGGCCACGTTCGCAGCCGCGGGCCAGCCTGACGGGTTCCATCTCGCGGCGGCGGCCGTGTTCCGCTCCATTGCTGAGCGCTGAGCCCGAAGTCGGGCACGCAGTCCTTGGGCCGAGTCCGCGACGAGCGCGGTCAGGGCATCGTCGACAACGCGGCGCGCAGCGCGTCGGGGAGTGCGCTCATGGCCGGCAGCCGGCCGGCCGCGGCGGCGACCAGCTCCTCGCCGCTCACCACCGCCTGCTCACTTCCTGCGGTGACGCGATAGCCCGACCCCGGCGGCGCCGCCGGCTCGACCGTGACTTCCTTGCCCAGCTCGGCGAGCACGAACCTGCTGAACCGCGCTCGCCAGGCGAGCCGGTCAGCGGTCTCGTCGGGCGGGATCGGAACACCGAGGTCGTCGGCGTGGGAGGCCAGCTCCTGGGCGACGTGGAAGGCCTGTAGCCGGACCGGGTAGTCGGGCACCATCGTGGTCATCGTGGCGCCGTCGCGCGCCCGCATGCGCTGCCGGGTCTCGGCGTTGCGGGTCCGCCAGTGCTCGAGCAACGCGTCGGTGCTCCAGCCGTCGAGCTGGTGGATGCCCCACGCATTGAAGCCGTCGAGGTCGGCGGCACCAGACGCGATGCCACGTTCGAGGAACACGCCCAGCGTGTCGTCGAGGCAAGCGTGGTGGTAGTCCTCGGTGGACGCGAGGTGGGCGAGCAGGTCGCGGCGGTCCCAGCCGGCGCAACCGGTGGGTGCGGTCCAGCCGTCGTCGGGGAGCGTCGTGAGGAAGTCGTCGATGCGGGCTGCTTCCCGGTCCTGCTCGGCGTACGGGTCGAGCCCGTCGAGGAGCTCGAGGGGGAGGTCGGTGCCGGCAGCCATCGCGCCAGGTTGGCGTTCGATCGTGCCGCGGTCAACCGCCTAGCGTCCCGGCGTGACCATGGACGCACAGGCGCTGGCGGTGGCGCGTGCGGTGAAGGGCTTCATGCCCGACGCCGAGGGCCTCGCCTTGCACGAGGCCGGGCTCGACGGTGGGCGGGTCGGACCGCTGCTCGAGATCGGCTCGTACTGTGGCAAGTCGGCGGTGTACCTGGGCGCGGCGGCGCGCGAGCGCGGCACCGTCCTGTTCTCGATCGACCACCACCACGGCTCGGAGGAGAACCAGGCGGGCTGGGAGCACCACGACGCGGAGGTGGTCGACCCGCGCACCGGACGGATGGACACGCTGCCGTTCTTCCGGCGCACGATCGAGGACGCCGACCTCGAGGGAGTGGTGGTGGGGGTGCTCGGCGACTCGCTGACGGTGGGCCGTCACTGGGCGGCCCCGCTCGGGCTGCTGTTCGTCGACGGGGGCCACGCGCAGGACGTCGCGATGGCCGACTACGAGACCTGGTCGGGGTTCGTCGCGCCCGGCGGGGTGCTCGCGATCCACGACGTGTTCGACGACCCGGCCGCGGGGGGCCAGGCGCCGTTCCATGTCTGGCAACGTGGGGTGGCCGACGGGTTCAGGCCCCTCGCGACGACCGGCAGCCTCCGCACGCTCCGCCGCTGACGCGCTCCACCCACCGACCAGGACCGTCCCCACCCGAAACTGTCGCGGGTATCTCACGCTGGAGCGTGAGGAAGACGCGACAGTTTCCGTGGGGTGGGTCAGTCGACGGTGCGGGTGGGGGTGACGCCGCGGCGCTCGGCCTCGATCTCGACCCCCGCGGCGATCAGCTCCTCGGCGCTCAGGCCCACCGGGAGCCCCTCGCCCCGGAACAGGCCCGCGGTCGGCCCCGCATCGCCCAGCGCGTGCGCGGCGAGCACGACGGCCGCGGAGTTCCACGTGGGGTGGTCCTCGGTGAAGTACTCGCCGGTCTCGTGCCAGCGCTCGCCGTCGAAGTTCATGCCGCACCAGTAGGCGCCGTGGTCGTGGCGCAGGAACTGCACCCACGAGAACAGCTCGAGCGCCCGATCGTGCTCGCCGATGGCGTCGAGCGCCATCACCAGCTCGCAGGACTCCGCGGCCGTGATCCACGGCTGGTCGGACACGCAGCGAACGCCGCGGCCGGGAACGACGAACGTGTCCCACCTGGCGGCGACGCGCATCTGCGCGCTCTGCCCCCGCAGCACCCCGCCCAGGATCGGGTAGTACCAGTCCATCGCCCAGCGGTCCTTGTCGAGGAACCGCTCGGGACGGTGTGCGATCGCGATCGCGAGCGCACCGGCCGACAGCTCCCAGTCGGGACGGTCGTGCCCGAGGCGCGCCGCGATCGCGATCGCGCAGCGCAGCGAGTGGTGGATGCTCGACGAGCCGGTGAGCAATGCACCGTCGGCGGGATCGTCGGCTCGCCAGGCGATCTCGCCGGTCTCCGTCTGGTGGCCCAACGCGTAGTCGATGGTCGTCTCCACGACGGACCAGTACTCGCGCAGGAACGCGGTGTCGCCGGTGGTGAGGTAGTGGTGCCAGACCCCGGTCGCCAGGTAGCAGGCGACGTTGGTGTCGAGCGTCGGGTCCTTCACCTCGTTGCCGAGGTAGTACGCGTGCCACGACCCGTCGGGGTTCTGCATCCCTCGCAGCCACGCGTAGGCGCGCGCGGCGTCGCCGTGACGACCGCCCACGTCGAGGGCCATCGCGGCCTCGACCAGGTTCCACGGGTCGGTGTGCCCGCCTGGCGTCCAAGGGATGTTCCCGTCGGGCAGCTGCGTCGCGGCGATCGCGTCCACGGTCTGGAGCACCTCGTCGGCGGAGATGATCCCCTCGACGCCTTGCGGTGCCGGAAGGCTCATGACGACACCTTCTGCGTGTAGATCACGAGGCTCTTGCCGAGCAAGGGGTTGAGTGCGCGGTCGACGGCTGCGAGCCAGCGCGGGTTCTTCGTGATCTGCCACGTGAGGAAGTCGTGGTACTTGCGGGCCAACGGCTTGTCGGGCCCGTTCACCCCGCCCGCGCAGCGGATCCACCAGTACGGCGAGTGCAGCGCGTGCGCGTGGTGCGAGCCGCGCAGCCAGAGGCCGGCGTCCTCGAGCTCGGACTCGAGCTCGTGCTGGCGGAAGATGCGCACGTGACCGCCGAGGTTGTCGTGGTAGTCGTGGTCGAGCGCCCAACAGACGCGCTCGGGCCAACGGGTGGGGACCGTCACCGCCATGCGCCCGCCCGGCTTCAGCACCCGTACGAGCTCGCTGATCGCCTGGCGGAAGTCCCACAGGTGCTCGAGCACCTCGGAGCACACGACCCGGTCGAAGCTCGCGTCCGGGAACGGGAGCGAGAGGGCGTCACCGTTGACGGTTCCCCACGAGAGCTCGCGCGGCACCTCGCCCGCCTCGTGCATCGCTCCGATGGTGGCTCGTACGTCCTTCAGCTCGCCCTCGGAGTAGTCGAGCGCGACGACCCGCGCCCCGCGCTTCATTGCCGCGAACGCGTGCCGCCCGCCACCGCAGCCCATGTCGAGGATCCGATCGCCCGGCCGCAGGTCGAGGCGGTCGAAGTCGCAGGTGAGCATCAGCGGGCCCCCGGGAGGTGCTGTTCGAGCAGCGCGTACCAGTTGTCGACCATCCCCTGCGCAGTGCGGCGCCAGGTGAAGCGGTCGAGGACCCGCGCGCGGCCGGCCTCGCCGAGGCGGGCGCGCAGCTCGGGATCGTCGAGCATGGTGCGGATCGCACCGGCGAGGGCTTCGGGGTCGTTGGGTGGGACCGTGAGCGCCGAGGTGCCCGACGGCCCCGTGACTTCGGGCAGCGCGCCGCCGGTCGTGGTGACGAGCGGCGCGGCGCAGCTCATCGCTTCGATCGCCGGGAGCGAGAACCCCTCGTACAGCGACGGGACCACCGCGAGCTCGCATTCGGCGTAGAGCTCGACGATGCGCTCGGTCGGCACGCCGGACACGAAGGTCACGTGCTGGGTGAGCCCGAGGCGGTCGAGGATCCCCGGTACCTTCGAGCCGTCCTTGGGCTTGCCGATCACCACGAGGTGGACCTCGTCGCGCTCGGTGCGGACCTTGGCCACCGCCTCGAGCAACGGGATCAGTCCCTTGAGCGGCTGGTCGGACGACGTGGTGACGAGCAGCCGGCCGGGGACGCGCTCGACGTGGGGGAGCGGGCGGAACACGTCCTGGTCGACGCCTACCGGCACGATGTGCATCCGATCGGCGGGCACGCCCATCTGGTCGATGATGTCGCGGCGTGAGTTCTCGCTCACCGTGATCACACGCGGCAACGAGCGCGCGACCTTCATCTGCATCCGGAGGAACGCGTACCAGCGCTGCAGGTTGAGACGCCGCCAGGCGCTGGGCGCGTGTGCGAGCTCGAGGTCGCGGTCGACGGTGATCGGGTGGTGCAGCGTCGCGCAGAGCGGGAAGCCGTCGGCCATCATGCCGAGCAGGCCGGTGCCCAGGCTCTGGTTGTCGTGCACGAGGTCGAAGTCGGGGCGCCGGTCGCGCAGCACGCGCCGAGCGCGCTCGGTGAACGCCCACGGCTCGGCGAAGACTCCGCCGCACATCAAGCCGAACTCGCGCAGGTCGACCGAGTCGCGGAGCTCCCACGGCCACGGCACCCGGAACGGGTTGCCGGCCGGATAGAGGTCGAGGCCGGGCACCTTCACGAGGAGCTGCGGGTCGTCGAGCTCCGGCCACGGCTGGCCGGCGTAGACCTCGACGTGGTGTCCGAGCTCGGTGGCCTCACGGACGATGTAGCGGGTGTACACGCCCTGACCCCCGCAATGCGGGTTGCCCCGATACAGGAGCCACGCGACCCGAAGCTCGTCGGGAAGGCGCGGCGAGAGACGGGGAGAGGCCATGAAGGTGAGCATCCTAGATCAGGGAGGTCTCCGAGTTCCCGGCGAGGGCTAGCGTCCGACGGTGGGCTGTCGACGTCCGGCGACGATGTGACGGGCGTCTCCTCGGCGGCGCTCGCCGCGGCGTTCGCGGCGACCCGGGTGGTCGCCGATCCCCGCTGGTCGCCCGACGGCTCCCGCCTCGCCTGGGTGGAGCAGATCGCCGCCGGCCGGGAGGCCACGGGCGTACCTTGCGGCGGCTTCGCGCTGCGGGAGATCCGGTCGACTGGCGTTTCGGCGGGGGATCTCATCCCAACCGCGCGGGCCCGCGCCGACGGCGGGGGTCGTTGGTGCTTCACTCCGGGAGGCGGGCTGCGGGTGCTCGACCCGTCGGGATCGTTGTGGAGCGCCGCGGGCTCTCGGGTCCTCGTCGACGCCGGGAGCGTCGTCGCCGTCGCCGCGGGTCCCGACGGCCGGTGCGCGTTCGCGTGGGAACGGTTGGACGCGCTCGACGTGATGGAGCTCGCGCTCGAAGACACCGACGCGCTGACGCGCTGCTCGTCGGCCGACTTCGCCTGGGACCCGTGCTGGTCGGCGACGGGCATGCTCGCGTGGCACGAGTGGGACCTCCCGGCGATGCCGTGGGACGCGTCGCGCATCGTGGTGCGAGGCACCGACAACGCGTCTCGGGTCGTCGCCGGTGGCAACGGCGTTGCGGTCGGCCAGCCGCGCTTCTCCCCTGACGGCTCGCGCCTCGCGTACGTCTCGGACGCGACCGGGTGGGCGAACGTTTGGGTGGCCGACCACGACGGCGCACACGCGCGGCCGCTGCTCGACGAGCCGCACGAGCACGCGGAGCCGTCGTGGGGTGCGGGGCAGCGTTCGTACGCGTGGTCGCCGGACGGTCGCGAGATCGCGCTCGTGCGCAACGAGGACGGCTTCGCTCGTCTGCTCGTCGTCGCGGTCGACGGCGAAGCAGGACCGCGTGAGCTCGCGAAGGGCTGGCACCACGGCCTCGACTGGGGGCCACAGGGGATCGTCGCCGTCCGGTCGGGGGCGCGCACGCCGCCGCAGGTCACCGTGATCGACCCGCGCACCGACGATCGGCGCGTCGTCGCCCGCGGCGCGCCGCCGGGCATCGAGGACGACGCGGTCGAGCCCGACGTCGTCACCTGGCCCAGCGGCGATGTGACCGTCCCCGGCCTCCTGTACCGAACCAGTTCCTCCGCGCGGGGCGACGGGCTCCCGCCCCTGCTCGTCGACGTGCACGGTGGCCCCACCGGTCAGGCCACCGTGACCTGGGAGTCCCGCACCGCGCTGTTCACCGCGCAGGGCTGGTCGGTCCTCCGACCCCAGTACCGCGGCTCCAGCGGCTACGGGCGGGCATACCGGCGCGCGCTGGAGCACGGCTGGGGCGAGGCCGAGGTGGCCGACGTCGTCGCGGGGATCCGGGTCGCAGGCGAGCGGGGCTGGTGCGCGCCCGGACGCGTCGCGGTCGTCGGCGCCAGCGCGGGCGGGATGACCGCGCTGCTCGTCGCCGAGCGGCATCCGGAGCTCCTCGGCGCCTGCGTCGCGTGGTACCCGGTGACCGACCTCGCCGACCTGGCCCGTTCCACCCATCGGTTCGAGTCCCGCTACACCGACGGGCTCGTAGGCGAGCTGCCGGGTGACGCAGCCCGCTTCGTTGATCGGTCGCCCGTCACCCACGCGGCGCAGCTTCGCGTGCCGACGCTCCTGCTCCAGGGCGAGGACGACCCGGTGGTCCGGCCCCAGCAGGCGCGCACCTTCGTGACCGCGGTGCGCGCGGGAGGTAACAGCATCGAGGCGGTTCGGTACCCGGGCGAAGGACACGGCTGGTCGTCGCCCGCCACCGTGGAGGATGCGCTCGCGCGAACCTTCGCGTTCTGCCACGAGCACGTCGTGGGGAAGGGAGCAGCAGCGTGACGCTCGAGTACGCCTACCAGGGGCCCAAGCGCGGCATGGACCGAGCGGTCCTGCTCGCCCACGGCGCGGGCGCCGACATGCGCGCGCCCGCGCTCGTCGTCGTGGCCGACGCGCTCGCCGACGCGAAGATCCCGTCGCTGCGCTTCCAGTACCCCTATCGCAGCGCCGGGAAGAAGGCACCGGATCGTCCGCCGGTGCTGACCGCGGCGACCCGGGAGGCCGCCGCCGAGCTTTCCCGGCGCTCCAAGCTCCCGCCGGAACGGCTCGTCCTCGGCGGCCGCTCGATGGGTGGCCGGTACTGCTCGCTCGTCGCCGGCGACGCCGACGAGCCGGTGCCGTGCGTCGGACTCCTGCTGCTCGGCTACCCACTGCATGCGGCGGGCAAGCCGGAGAAGGAGCGCTCCGAGCACTTCCCACGGCTGCGAATGCCGGTCCTGTTCGTGAGCGGGACCCGCGATGCGCTCGCGGCGAAGCCGGCGCTCACGAAGGCGGCCCGCAAGGTGAAGGGCAAGGCGACGTTCTGCTGGCTCGACACGGCCGACCACGGTTTTCGGCCGCTGAGGTCGAGCGGCGCGACGATCGACGAGGTGCTCGCCCGCGTCGCGGCGAGTGCGTTGGAGTGGGTCTCCGGGCTGCCCGCGTGACTAGCCTCGTGTTCGTGGATACGACGACGGCTCCGGTCGAGGCGCCCGTCGACGTGCCGGTGGCGTCGCCCTCCCGGCCGGTCACCGACGACGGCGACCACGATCGCTTCGCGCACTACGCCCGTCGTGACGACGTGACCCGCGCCTACATCACAGGCGATGCGATCGTCGCGCTGTGCGGCAAGAAGTGGGTTCCCACCCGTGATCCCGAGGCCTACCCGATCTGCCCGACGTGCAAGGAGCGGCGCGCGGCAGGCTGGAAGCTCTGACCACGTGCGAGTTCCCCGGAGTTTCGCGTTCGTCGACCTGTCGGGTTTCACCCGCTTTACCGACCTGCACGGCGACGACGAAGCCGTGGCGGTGCTCAGCCAGTTCCGGGCCGCAGTCCGCGCGATCGCGTCCGACGTCGGCGTGCGGGTCGCGAAGTGGCTGGGTGACGGTGCGATGTTCGTGGGCACCGACGCGTTCTCGCTGGTGGAGGCGATCGTCTCGCTGCAGGAGCACCTCTCCGACGAGGGACTGTTGCCGGTCAGGGCCGGGATCGCGTCGGGGAACGTGATCCTCTTCGAGGGTGACGACTACACCGGCAACGCCGTCAACCTGGCCGCGCGCCTGTGCGACCGCGCGGCGCCCTTCGAGGTGCTCGCCACGGTGGAGATCGCCGAGAGCCTTCCCGATGACGTCGACGCGCGACCGATCGGCGACGTGGAGATCCTCGGGTTCGCGGCACCGGTTCGGGTGGTGCGACTGACTCGTACGCCCCGGCCGGACGCCGCCGCCGAGGTACTAGCCTCCGCGTGATGAAGACCCTGCGCCTCGAACGCGACGGACACGTCGGGCGGCTCGTGCTCGACCGCCCCGAGACGCTCAACAGCTTCAGCATCGAGATGTGGCACGAGCTGAGGGCGCTGGGCCAGAGGCTCGTCGCCGATCCGGCTGACCTGCGCGCGCTGGTGGTGATCGGCGAGGGCCGCGCGTTCTCGAGCGGCATCGACACCACGGTGTTCACGGGTGGTGGGGATGCGGGTGCTCTCGGTGCTGGTGACGACGCGGGCGCGCGTCATCACGACCCCACGGTCGACGCGATCATGCGCACGCAGGAGGCGTACTCCTGGCTGGAACAGGCGCCGTTCGCGACGATCGCGGCGGTGCGGGGCTACGCGCTGGGCGCGGGTCTGCAGATCGCGCTCGCGTGCGACATCCGGATCTTCGCCCGGGGCACCAGCCTCGGCCTGCTGGAGATGAAGTACGGGATCATCCCCGACCTCGGCGGCACGCAGCGGCTGCCGCGCCTGGTCGGGCCCGGGAAGGCCAAGGAGCTGATCTTCACCTCCGCCCGCATCGACGCCGACGAGGCCTACCGGATCGGGATCTGCGAACAGCTCGTCGCCGACGAGGAGCTCGAGCAGGCCGCGAGCACGCTCGCCGAGCGCATCGCGGCGCAGCCGCCACTCGCGCTGCGTTACGCGAAGCAGGCGGTCAACGCGAGCTTCGACGTGCCGATGAGCGACGGTCTGCGGGCCGAGGCGGAAGGCCAGGGGGTGTGTCTGCCGTCCGACGACATGAAGGAGGCGATCGCCGCCTTCGTCGACCAGCGCCCTCCGGTGTACCGCAACCGCTGAGCGCGCGGAGTCGGGGCGCGGGCTCTCTCCGGCGGTACCCTCTTGTCGATGGACGCGGTCGCCGTGCGGCCCGGGACCCCGCTTCACGGCACGATCAAGGTCTCGGGCGCGAGCAAGAACTCCGGCGTGAAGCAGCTCGCCGCCGCGCTGCTCGCGCCCGGCGTCACGACCGTGCGCAACTTGTCGCCGGTCAAAGACCTCGAGGTGATGATCGCGGTGCTGCGCGCGGTCGGCGTCGAGGTGTCCTGGACCGGCTCCGAGGAGCTACGTCTCGACACGTCGGGCACGCTCGAGCCCGAGGCGCCCTACGACCTCGTCACGCGCATGCGGGCGTCGATCAACGTGCTCGGACCGCTCCTCGCGCGTTGTGGTGAGGCACGGGTGGCGCTTCCGGGCGGTGACAACATCGGCAGCCGGAAGCTCGACATGCACTTCACCGGCCTCGAGGCCATGGGTGCGGAGCTCGAGGTGAGCCGCGGGTTCGTGCAGGCGCGCTGCAACGCGCTCAAGGGCGCTCGTGTCGTGCTCGAGTTCCCGAGCGTCGGCGCCACCGAGAACCTCCTCACCGCCGCGGTGCTGGCGAAGGGCGAGACGGTCATCGAGAACGCGGCGCGCGAGCCGGAGATCACCGATCTCGCGGCGTTCCTCAATCGCATGGGCGCCCACGTGCTCGGCGCGGGCACCAGCACGATCACGGTGGAGGGCGTCGACGAGCTCACCGCCGCCGACACCGAGATCATGGGCGACCGGATCGAGGCTGGCACGTTCCTGATGGCGTGCGGGATTGCGGGCGGCGAGATCACGCTCGACGGCGTGCGCCTCGAGCATCTCGAGATGGTCGCGATGAAGCTCGGCGAGATGGGGATGCGGGTGTCGAAGACGCCCGACGGCATCTGGGCGGCGGCTCCAGAGCGGCTCCGGGCCGTCGACATCCAGACGCTGCCGTACCCGGGCTTCGCCACCGACTTCATGCCCCTGGCCGTGGCGCTGCTCGCCACCTGCGACGGCACCGCGATCGTGACCGAGAACATCTTCGACAACCGCTTCTCGTTCGTCGACGAGCTGCTCCGGATGGGTGCCGACGCCATCACCGACGGCCGGCACGCGGTGGTGCGGGGCCGGGAGCGGCTCTCGGGCGCGCCGGTGCGCGCGTTCGACGTGCGGGCCGGGGCGGCGCTGGCGCTGGCGGGACTGCGGGCCGAGGGCGAGACGGTGGTCCACGAGTGGCACCACGTCGACCGGGGCTACCGCGACCTGCCCGGCGCCCTGGCGAGCCTCGGCGCGGAGGTCAGCCGCCTCTGAGCCTTCAAACCCTCCCCGGGGATTGTGCTCCGATGCGCTCTATGCGCTCCTGAACGAACAAACCTGGGGGGCGAGGTGGGTTGGGTGGGCCCGTGCGCCAGGGGTGGGAAGGGCTGGGGTAACTTCGGCGTTGTCCACCCGTGCGCCGCGCGGGTGGCGCGCCAGAAAGGTGAACCCCGAATGCCCAGTGACACGATGGAATCCGGTGTCCTCGAGGCGATCGATGCGATCCGCCCCGCCCTGCAGGCCGACGGGGGCGACATCGTCTTCAAGGAGATCGACGAGGACGGCGTGGTCCACGTCGAGCTCGTCGGCGCATGCGGGACCTGTCCGGTGTCCACCATGACGCTGAAGGCCGGCGTCGAGCGGATCATCATGGACCGCGTGCCGGGCATCACCGAGGTCATCGCGGACTGACCGCGTCGACCGTGTCCCGTGATCCTGCCGCGCTCGTCGCGCGCGCCGTCATCGGTGACCGCGCTGCGATTGCCAAGCTCATCTCGGTCGTGGAGCGCGGCGGACCCTCGGCCTTCGAGGCCGCCGCAGCGTTGCACCCACACACCGGTCGGGCCTACACCGTCGGGCTCACCGGCGCGCCGGGCGCCGGCAAGTCGAGCCTCACCGACGCGCTCATCACCCGCATCCGCCGGGGCGGCACCGAGGTGGGCGTGCTCGCCGTCGACCCCACCAGCCCCTTCAGTGGCGGGGCGATCCTCGGCGACCGCGTGCGCATGCAGGACCACGCCACCGATGAGGGCGTGTACATCCGGTCGATGGCCACGCGTGGCCACCTCGGCGGACTGGCGCTCGCCACGCCGCAGGCCATCCGCGTGCTCGACGCCGCGGGCAAGCCCTGGGTGATCGTCGAGACCGTCGGCGTCGGACAGGTCGAGGTGGAGATCGCCGGCGCGGCGGACACCACGGTCGTCGTCGTCAACCCCGGTTGGGGTGACGGGGTGCAGGCGAACAAGGCCGGGCTCATGGAGATCGCCGACCTGTTCGTGGTGAACAAGGCCGACCGTGACGGCGTCGCCGAGACCGTGCGCGACCTGGAGCTCATGCTCGACCTTTCGGGACATCCGGCCTGGCGGCCTCCGGTGCTCACCACCGTGGCCACGCGGGGCGAAGGGATCGACGAGCTCTGGGCGGCCGTCGGGGAGCATCGCGCGTTCCAGGAGGGCGACGGGTCGCTGGCCCGCCGTCGCCGGGAGCGGACTCGGGAGGAGCTGCACGCGATCGTGCTCGCCCGGCTCGAGGCCCAGGCCGACGCGGCGTGCCGCGGCGACCGCTTCGAGGCCGCGGTCGCGCAGGTTGCCGCCCGCGAGCTCGACCCGTACACGGCCGCAGAGGAGCTGCTCGGCGCTCGCTAGGGTGCCGGCATGGCAGACGCCCTCGTCCTCACCGACATCCGCGCCGACGGCGTGGCGACCCTGCGGCTCAACCGCCCTCCGATGAACGCGCTGTCACAGGCACTGCTCACCGAGTTGGGCGCGGCGGCCCGTGCGCTCGGCGACCACGAGCGGGTGAAGGCCGTTGTGGTGCTCGGCGGCGAGAAGGCGTTCGCCGCGGGGGCCGACATCTCGGAGTTCTCCGACCAGGCTGCGGCCAAGCGCATCGGCAAGACGTTCCGCCACGCGTTCGACGCCGTCGCCGCGATTGCGCGCCCGGTCATCGCGGCGGTCAACGGCTTCGCGCTCGGCGGCGGGATGGAGCTGGCCTGCGCGTGCGACCTGCGGGTGGCCGGCGACCGGGCGAAGCTGGGCCAGCCCGAGATCCTCCTCGGCATCATCCCCGGCGCGGGCGGCACGCAGCGGCTGACGCGGCTCGTGGGTCCGGCGCGCGCCAAGGATCTGGTGTGGAGCGGTCGGCAGGTCGGATCCGACGAAGCGTTGGCGATGGGGTTGGTCGACCGGGTGGTGCCCGCGGGGGAGTGCGAGGAGCACGCGCTCGACTGGGCCGCGGAGCTCGCGTCGGGCGCGGTGGCGGCGATGGGGCTGGCCAAGGGCGCGATCGACGGCGGCCTCGACGGATCGCTGGCCCGGGGGCTCGACCTCGAGGCCGAGGCGTTCGTCGAGGTGTTCGGGACCGAGGACGCGAAGACCGGGGTCGCGAGCTTCCTGGAGCACGGCCCGGGCAGGGCGACGTTCTCGGGCCGCTGACCGGCTCGTCCCAACGGTGGGGAGGGTCGAGGACGTCGTCAGGCGCCGGCTTCGACCTTCGCCCGGAGTCGGACGAGGTTTCGGTGCCAGATGCGGGCCAGCAGCGGTCGGGCCGCGCGCTCGCCCACCGGCCCGCCCATCCACCACGGGAACGTGAGCTCCTCGGTCCAGGCGAACCCGGTGCACGCGGTGCCGACGGGGGTGAGCACGAACCGGCCGCGGCCGGTCACCACGCCCCGGTGCTCGATCGTCATGGCCACGCCCGGGTCCCACCCGACCACCCGCATCACGTCGTTCGTCCGTAGCGGCCCGACGCGGGTCACGCACGCGAGCTCCGTTCCCACGCCGGACCGCTGCTCGGTGAGGAACGTGATCGACGCCGCGTCGGCCATCCAGTCGGTGTGGGTCTCGAGATCTTCGATCGCCGCCCACACCCGGTCGGGCGCGGCGCCGATGGTCGTACCGACGCGGATCGTGACCGTCACGCGGCATCCGGTGCCGGTGCAGCGGCCCGCAGCAGCGTCGCGGCCTGCTCGGGTGGCACCACGTTCACCAGCATGCCGGTGCCGAACTCGAACCCGGCGTGATGGCCGAGGCGCGGCACCAGCTCGGCGTGCCAGTGCATCTCCCCGGCGTGCACCCCGGGCGCACCGGTGTGCACGACGACGTTGTAGGCGGGGGAGCCGAGCAGCGTGTCGACCCGGGCCAGTGCGTCGCGAACCCCGAGCGCGACGACGCGGATCTCCGCGTCGGTCGCCTCGTCGAAGCGGGCGCGGGTTGACCGGTGAGCACATCGCATGCCGTAGGCGCTCGGGGAGGCCGGCGGGCACCAGGCCGGCGCGGGCCCGTCGATCACGACCAGGTCGGCGGCCCGAGCTGCAGCCAGCTCCCCGGGCACCAGGTCCTGTACCGCGAAGCGCTCGGCCATCTCCACGACCCGAGGCGGCACCACGTCGAGCGCCACGACCTGCGCGTGCGGGTGTGCGATCGACGCGCCCGCGGCGCGCCCGTGGTTGACGAAGGCGAACGCGAACGCCCGGCCGGCGTCGAGGTGATGACCTACCCGGTCGCGCATCACCAGAAGCACCTCGACGGCGGTGTCGTCGTCGAGCGCGCCGAAGTCGGCGCGGTGGTCGGGCGAGAGGATCACCACCTCGTGCGCGCCGGTGGCGCTCCCGTTGACATGGGCTCCGGCACCGACGATCGGATAGAGGTTCGGCACCACGCGTACGCGCCATCCGGGTGCGTCCGGCTCGCCTCCGCCGGTGCGTGCCACCTCGGGTGGGGTCATCGCCTCGTTGCCGGCGCAGAACGGACAGTCCGCCGACATCGACGCCTCGGGTCGGCTCCGGCGCCGGTCGTCGTCGCCTGCGCGGGTTCCGGGCGCCTCCGCCGGCGGGGGGACCACTTCGGCGACCGTGTGCGGCCGCGCCGCTCGCCCCGCGGCGACGATCACCGACCGCCCGCTGATCGGATCCTCACGGAGCTCCGGCATCGCGTGACGTTAGCCAGCAGGCGGAGACCTACCCTGGTGGAGTGCGCATGCGGCTCGTGATCATCGGCGGCGGCCCGGCCGGCAACACCGCCGCGACGGTGGCAGCGACGCTGGGCGCCGAGGTCACCGTGGTCGAGCGCGACGTCATCGGTGGCGCCGCCAACCTGTGGGACTGCATCCCCTCGAAGGCGATGATCGCCACCGGTGGCGAGCTCTCCGAGCTCACCCGCGCCGGCACGATGGGTCTCGAGGCCGAGGGACGGCTCGACGTCGCCGCGCTGCGGGCCCGGGTGGCCGCGATCGAGGCCCGGCTCCACCAGTCCGTGGTCGGCCTGCTCGAGTCGCAGGGCGCGCGGATGCTGCAGGGTCGCGGCCGGCTGAAGGGCCCGCACGAGGTGGTTGTCGAGACGGCCGACGGCCTCGTCGAGCTCGACGCCGACACGATCCTGCTGGCTACTGGGTCCCGCCCGCGGATCCCCGAGTGGGCCGAGATCGACCACGACCGCGTCCTCACAACGCGCGACGCCTACCCGCCGCCGACGATCCCCGAGCACCTCTGCGTGATCGGCTCCGGGGTCACCGGCGTGGAGTTCACGCACATGTTCTCCGCGCTCGGCTCGGAGGTGACACTCGTCGTCTCCCGTCAGCAGGTCTTGCCGCGCAAGGACCCGGAGGTCGCGGCGGTTTTGGAGGACGAGTTCCTGCGCCGCGGTGTGCACCTGCTCAAGGGCGCGCGCGCCAAGGGCATCGAGCGCACCGACGAAGGTGCGACCGTGCACTGCGACGACGCCCGGCAGGTCGAGGCCGGACACGTGCTGCTCTGCGTCGGGTCGGTCCCGAACTCCGAGGAGCTGGGGCTCGACGAAGCGGGTGTCGAGGTCGCCGACGACGGCACCGTCCCGATCAACCACCACTGCCAGTCGAACGTCGCGCACATTTACGCGGCGGGCGACCTGTCAGGGAGGCTGCCGCTCTCGTCGGTGGCGGCGATGCAGGGTCGCAAGATCGCCGAGCACCTCATGGGCCTGCACACCCTCGAGCACCGGCACCTCGACTACGACAAGGCGGCGTCCGCGATCTTCACCGAGCCCGAGATCGCCGACGTGGGGATCGCCGAGGCCGAGGCGTTCGCCGAGGGCCGCAAGATCCGGGTGACGAAGGTGCCGTTCGCGGCGAGCGCCGCCGCGCTCATCCAGGGCGACCCACGCGGCTTCATCAAGGTGATCTCCGACCCGGCGACGGGTGTCGTGCTCGGTGGCTCGATCGTCGGCCGGCACGCGGCCGAGCTGATCAGCGTGATCGCCGTGGCGGTCACCAACGGGCTGAAGGTGGGCGACATCTCCGACTCCCTCTTCGTGCACCCGTCGATGTCCGAGTCCCTCGCCGACGCCGCCTGGTAAGCAGGAGCAGGGGCGTCAGCTGAGCTCGTCTTCGACAGCCCCGATGTCCGTGACGTCGATGTGGGCGCGCCACGTCTCCACCGGGGGTGTGCTCACGCGCTGAGCTCGCCGGGAAGCACCGTGACGGCCGCACCGGCGTGCACGACCCGGTCGGCCCCGAGCCGGCATCATACGAAGCCGCCCCTCGCCGAGGCCTGGTAGCCGACGAGCTCGGTGCGGCCGAGCCGTGCCGCCCAGTACGGAGCGAGCGAGCAGTGCGCGGAGCCGGTGACCAGGTCCTCCGGGATGCCCACGCCGGGGCCGAACACGCGTGACACGAAGTCGGCGTCGGTCCGCGTCGCGCGTGCCGTCACGGTCGCGCCCTGCACGCCGTCGAGCATGGCCAACCGGTCGAGATCGGGCTCGAGTCCGACCATTTCGGTTTCGCTCGCGAGCTCCGCCAGGTACCACGCGGACCCCCGCTCGACCGCAACCGGCCGCACCCCGAGCGCGAGGACGAGAGCCGGGTCCGGGTCGGCGACCGGAGCCGTCGGCATCGACGGGAAGTCCATCTCGACGAGCTCGCCCGCGCGCGCACAGGTGAGCAACCCGCTGCGGGTGTAAAAGCGCGCCGGCGCGTCGGAGTCGAGGCGCCCCGTCTCCCACAGCGTGTGCGCGCTCGCGAGCGTCGCGTGACCGCACAGGTCGATCTCGACGGTCGGTGTGAACCAGCGCAGCCCGAAGCCGTCGGACTCGGGTACGAGGAAGGCGGTCTCGGCAAGGTTCATCTCGGCGGCGACGGCCTGCATCCATGCCGGGTGGGCCGGTACGTCGAGCAGGCAGATCGCCGCCGGGTTCCCGCGGTTCGGCGCTGAACGCGTCGACCTGGAAGAGCTCGGGCATCTGCGGAGGGCATGGGAGCCGAGGGAGCTCCGGCGCGTGTTTACTCGATGACGACAAGGACGTCGCCGGTGCCGACGGTGTCGCCCGCGCTCACGCGGATCTCGGCCACCGTGCCGCCCTGCTCGGCGTTGAGGTGGTTCTCCATCTTCATCGCCTCGAGCACGAGCAGCGCCTGGCCGGGCTCGACGGCGTCGCCCACGGCGATGAGAACCTTCACGATCGTGCCCTGCATCGGCGCGCTGATCATGCCGCTGCCGCTGCCGTGGGTCGACGCGGCGGCTCTGGGACGCGGTGCCTGCTTCGCGCCGCCACCCGAATGCGCGATGCCCGCATCGGGCAGCCACACCTTCACCTGGAAGCGTCGACCGTCGACCTCGACGGGGAGCACCTGGGGGGTGAGCTCCTCGGTCTCGGGTGGGGCCTTGTCGGCCGCCGCCTGGCTCACGAGCGCGCTCGTGTCCACCTGCTCCTCGAGCCAGCGGGTGGAGTGGTTCGCGGTCGCGAAGTCGGGGTGGGTCAGCACCAGCTGATGCGCTGGGACCGTGGTGTGGATGCCCTCGATCACGAGCTCCTGGAGCGCCCGCAGCATGCGATGGCGCGCCGTGTCGCGGTCTGGGCCCCACACGATGAGCTTGCCAACGAGGTTGTCGTAGTACTGCGACACGGTGTCGCCCTCGTCGTAGCCGCCGTCCCAACGGACTTCGGGTCCGGCGGGCAGCACAAGCTTGGTGATCGTGCCCGGCGAGGGCCCGAATCCCTTCGCCGCGTTCTCGGCGTTGATCCGGCACTCGATCGCGTGCCCACGCCGGATGATGGAGTCCTCGGTGATCGACAGCGGCTCGCCGCTCGCGACGCGGATCTGCTCGGCGACCAGGTCGAGCTTGGTGACCATCTCGGTCACGCAGTGCTCCACCTGGAGACGCGTGTTCATCTCCAGGAAGTAGAACTCGCCGTCCTGGTACAGCATCTCGACGGTTCCGGCATTGACGTAACCACACGCCCGCGCGACCTGGACCGCCGCCTCGCCCATAGCTCGTCGGGTGTCCTTGTCGAGGCCGGCCGCCGGCGACTCCTCGATCAGCTTCTGGTGCCGGCGTTGCACCGAGCAGTCACGCTCGCCGAGCCACACCGCGTTGCCGAGCGTGTCGGCGAAGACCTGGATCTCGATGTGGCGTGGGTGGGTGAGGTACTTCTCGAGGTATGCCTCGGCGCGACCGAAGTAGGCCTGCGCCTCGCGCGCGGCGGAGTCGAGCGCGGCCTGGGCGCCTTCGGCGTCGTGGACCACCTTCATGCCCTTGCCGCCGCCGCCGTACGCGGCCTTGATCGCGACAGGCCAGCCGGCCTTCTCTCCGAAGGCGATCACGTCGTCGACGCTCTCGATCGGGTCGAGGGTGCCGGGCACGCTCGCCACGCCGCCGCGGTCGGCGGCGCGGCGGGCGGAGATCTTGTCGCCCATCACCTCGATCGCCTCAGGGGGCGGACCGATCCACGCCACGCCGCGCTCGGCGACGACCCGGGCGAAGTCGGCGTTCTCCGCGTAGAAGCCGTAGCCGGGGTGCACGCCGTCGGCGCCGCACTTGTCGATCACGCCGAGGATGGCATCGGTGTTGAGGTAGCTCTCCGCCGCGGTCTGCCCGCCCAGGGCGTAGGCCTCGTCGGCGTAGCGGACATGGGCGGCGTCGCGGTCGACGTCTGAGTAGACCGCGACGGTGGGGATGCCGAGCTCCCTGCAGGTGCGCATCACGCGCAGTGCGATCTCGCCACGGTTGGCGATCAGGATCTTCGAGAGCACGGGCAGCCCCAGTAGGAGTGGTGGTGAGTCGTCGTATCCTACGGGCCGTGCCGCTCCCCGAGGCCACTCCGCAGCGCTTTCGCGACGTCCGTCGGCTCGCCGAGGTCGACTCCACGAACCGCTACCTGTTGGACGAGGCGCGCCGCGGGGCCGCCACCGGCCTGGTCGTGGTCGCCGACCACCAGACCGCCGGGCGCGGGAGGCTCGGACGCACGTGGGAGGCGCCGGCCGGCGCATCGCTGCTCATGTCGGTGCTGCTGCGACCGGCGCTCGGGGTGGTCGATCGTCAACTCGTCGTGATGGCGGCTGCGGTCGCGATGGCCGAGGCCGTCGAGACGGCGACCGGCGTGCGACCCGAGCTCAAGTGGCCCAACGACCTACTGGTCGGTAACCGCAAGCTCGGCGGGATCCTCGCCGAGGCGTCCGGTGACGCGGTCGTCGTCGGCATCGGTGTCAACGTCGCGTGGCCCGCGGTGCCGCCGGAGCTCGACGGGATCGCGACGGCGTGCAACCTCGAAGGCGGCCGGCCCGCGACGCGCGACGGTGTTCTCGGCGCGTTCCTCGAGCGCTACGGCCCGCGCCTCGACGACCTCGAGGCCACGCGCCGCGAGTACCGGGTACGGCTCGCGACGCTCGGCTGCCGGGTCCGAGTCGAGCGCGCGGACGGCGTGGTCACGGGAACCGCGCGTGATGTCGACCCAGCCGGCCACCTGCTCGTCGACGTCGACGGCGACGGCACCGAGGTGGTGGCCGCCGGTGACGTGGTGCACCTGCGACGCGACGACCAGCGCGGTTAGCGCGCCGGTCGAGCTACGCGACCGCTGCGAGGTTCTTGGCGAGCTTTCGCACCATGCGAGCCTCGAAGGCCGCGGGGAACGGCTCGGTCTGGGCCAGCGTCGTCAACGACGCGCCGAACCGGCCGTCGCGCATGGCGACCGTTCCGGCGTAGACGGTCTCGGTCTGCCCGTTCGTGGTGACCACGATCTTGGCCTCTACCCGCACGGTCTCGTCGGCGACTCTCGGGATCCCCTGGCTGCTCACGTCGAGCGCATCGATCGTGAAGGTCTGCCCACTCGTGGCGAGCTGCTCCTCGAAGAGGTCGCGGAAGACCTGTGCCGTGCAGTCGGCGAGGTCGTCGTCCTTGAACGTGGCGAAGGCCTTCCTTGCCGCGGAGGTGCTCTGGTACGCCAAGCCCTCCGTGCCGAACGTCTGGGCGCCCCGCTCGAACTCGGGGCCGACGTACTTGGCGCTTCGTCCCTTCCGGGTCTGGCCGGCCGGGCGACCGAGGCACTCGGCCAACATGTCGTCGCCCGTGGTGTCCTCCTCCTTGTCACCCGGGGTGGCATCCCAGCTCGAGGGCACGTCGGCGGCGCGCAGCACGATCTCTCGCACGTCCGCCTTGTCCGAGGTCGTGCTCGCTCCAGCAGCGGGGACGAGCAACCCGGTGGCTCCGAGCACGGCGGTGAGCGTGACGAGGCTTCTGCGCATGTCGTCACGGTACGACGGCCCGGCCTCGTACGGGTGGACCGGCTACGGGTCGAGGTCGCGGGCGACGAGCGCCCGGAACGCGTCGCGAAGCCGGGTGGTGACCCGACCCGGTGCCGCCGGCAGGGCCCGGCCGTCGACGGCCGCGATCGCCTGCACCTCGCGAGTGGTGGACGACAGGAAGGCCTCGTCGGCGCGGTGCAGCGCGTCGAGCGGCAGCGCGGCCTCCTCGACGGGGATGCCGTCGGCCGCGGCGAGCTCGAGCAGCAGGGCCCGGGTGACGCCGAGCAGGCACCCGGCCTCGGGTGGTGGCGTGCGCAGCACACCGGCGAACGCGAGGAAGACGTTGGACCCGGTGGCCTCGCAGAGCTCGCCGCGCGTGTTGGGGAAGACGGCCTCGCCGGCTCCGTGCTCCCGCGCGTAGGCGAGCGCGCGGACGTTCTCCGCGTAGGAGATGGTCTTGATGCCGGCGGTCGCTCCCCGTTCGTTGCGGGCCCATGGCACCGTGACGACCTGGGTGGTCGGCGGCCACGCACTCACCGCGCACGCGGCGACCAGCACGGTCGCCGGTGCATCGCCGCGCTCGGAGCCGAGCGGGGCCTCCCCGCCCGTGATCGTGATGCGCAGGCGAGCCTCGTCGAGCCCGTTGGCGCGCAGCACCGCGTCGGCGGCCTCACGCAGGTGCGCGGACGACGGCACGGTGAGGTAGAGGCCTTCGGCCGAATGGTGAAGGCGGTCGTAGTGGCGACGCCACGCGAACGGCACGCCGCCGTAGACGCGCAGGGTCTCGAACACGCCGTCGCCGGTGAGCAGCCCGTGATCGAGGGGAGAGACGCGCAGCGCGTCGAGCTCGTCGAGCGTCCCGCTGACCCAGACCTTCATCGCGCGCCCGCCGCCACCGCCACCCGCGCCGGGGCCGGGGCCGCCAGCTCGAGCAGTCGCACCGCCTTGAGCTCGGTCTCGGCCCACTCGGCGGCCGGGTCGGAGTCGGCGGTGATCCCTGCCCCCACACCGAGATGCACCGAATCCGGGCCGAGGGTGAACGTGCGGATCGCGACGGCGAGGTCGGCGCGATCGCGGTGGGTGTCGATGAAGCCCAGGGCGCCGCAGTAGAGGCCCCGAGGTACGGGCTCGAGGTCCTCGATCACCTGGAGGACGCGCGGCTTGGGCGCCCCGGTGACGGACGCGGGGGGAAAGGTCGCGCGGAGCAGGTCGCCCCACCCGACCTCTTCGCGCAGCCGGGCCCGCACGGTGCTCACGAGGTGGACGAGACCGGGATGCGGCTCCAGCTCGCAGAGCGCGGGAACGTGCACGGATCCGGGCACGGCGACACGACCGAGGTCGTTGCGGGCCAGGTCGGTGATCATGACGTTCTCGGCGCGGTCCTTCGCGCTCGCGCGCAGGGTCGCGGCGCGCTCGGCGGTTCCCTTGATGGGTCGTGTCTCGACGTGTCGTTCCTCGAGACTCAAGAAGCGCTCCGGTGAGGCCGAGACGACGGCCCGGTCGTCGGCGCGCAGGAACGTCGCGTGTGGTGCGGGGTTCCCACTCTCGATCGCATGCCACAGCGCGACCGGGTCGACCGGAGCGGCGCTCAGCCGGCGGGTCAGGTTCACCTGGTAGCAGTCGCCCGCCTCGATGTGCCCCACGATCGTGTGCACGCCGGTCTCGAAATCCGCCCGGTCCAGGCTGGAGTGCCAGGGGCCTCGCGTCGACGGGGGCGGGACGGCGACCGGGGCGTCGAGCGCGGCCGCGAGGCGGCGGCGGGCGTCGCCGCGACCCTCGATGCGCACCCCGCCGTCCGGGTCGAGGTGCGCGAGAGCCGCGAACCGGACGAAGCTCAGGTCGGGGAGGTCGTCCGGAGCCGGGACCCGCCGGGTGACGCGCTCGACGGACCGTCCGAGCTCGTAGGAGACCGCACCCGCCCACCAGCCGTCGCCCAGGCGGTCGAGCGCGGCGAACGCCGCCTGCCCCGAGGCTACGACGACCTCCTCCGCACCGCAGGCCAGCACGACGCCGGGGCCGTCGTGGACGACCGCGGCGGGGAGCTCGGGAGCCAGCGCGGCCAGCACCGGACCCGTCGGGCGGGCAACGGGCCGGGGAGCGCCGGGCATGGACACCGAGGCTAGCGAGCGAGGCGCCGCGGCCCGCGGGCGCCCGGATTCGCGAGGGTCCTTCGCCTAGCATCGGGGGACCGTGGCTTCCACCTCGTCGCCCTGGCGCGCCTTTCGCTCCCGCTTTCTCGTCGCGCTCGGTGTCAGCGGCGCGCTCGCGGTCGGCGGCGTCGTCGTCGGCAACCAGTTGATCGACGACAGGCTGAGCGAGATCCCCCGGGTGAACGAGCTCGTGCTGGCCTCCGAGGGCCCCGCCGAGGCCGGCAACTACCTCATCGTCGGCTCCGACAGCCGCCAGTTCGTCGAGAACCAGACCGAGGTGGAGGCCTTCGGGTCGGCCGAGGAGCAGGCCGGCCAGCGCTCCGACACGATCATGGTGCTGCACCTCGACCCGGCGGCGAAGTCGGGCCTGCTCGTCTCGTTCCCCCGTGACCTCCTCGTGAACATCCCCGGGCAGGGTCGGGGGACGATCAACTCCGCCTACAACGACAACGCCAACGGCGAGCAGAAGCTGATCGACACGCTCAAGGCCAACTTCGGCCTCGACATCAGCCACTACGTGGAGGTCAACTTCAAGGCGTTCATCGGCCTGGTCAACGCGGTGGGCGAGATCCCGGTGTACTTCCCGGCCCCGGCGCGCGACGGCTACTCGGGCCTCGACATCGGCACGGCCGGCTGCATCCCGCTCAACGGCGACCAGGCGCTCGCGTACGTCCGGTCGCGGACGCTCGAGTACTACGACTCCGCATCGGGTGAGTGGGCCGACGCGAGCCCGCGGGCCGACCTCGACCGGATCACCCGCCAGCAGAACTTCATTCGCCGCCTCGCGGGCGCGGCGTCGGTGAAGGCCGGGTCCAATCCGCTCAAGGCGCTCGACATCGCCGACGCGGTGGTCCCCAAGCTCCACGTCGACACCGAGCTCAGCAAGAGCGACATCTTCCGGATGGTCCAGACGTTCCGGAAGGTCAACCCCGAGAGCGACGACGCGCTGGAGATGATCACGCTCCCGGTCCAGGAATCGAGCTCGGAGCGCGGCCGTGTGGTCGCGAAGCAGCCCGACGCCGACCAGGTGATCGCCCGGCTCAACACCTTCGGCTCGCAGGAGCCCGAGGAGGAGATCAAGATCCTGCCGTCGCAGGTGCGCGTGCGCGTGCTCAACGGGTCGGGCGTGAACGGGGCCGCCGCGGCCACCCAGGCGGACCTGCAGGAGTTCACGTTCGCCACGGCCGGGGTCGGCAACACGGGCATGATCGACGCGACGGAGGTGCGCTACCGGTCGGGCAACGAGCAGAAGGCAAAGCTCGTCGCGCGCTACCTCGGAGGGGTCGGTGTGATCCGGGTCGACGACACGATCGCTGACGCAGACGTCGTGGTCGTGCTCGGTCCCGACTTCCAAGGCGTCGCGGCTCCCGGCAAGAAGCCCGCGACCACCTCGACCACGGCCGGCTCGGGGCCGTCCAGCTCGACCACGAAGCCGGCCAAGGGCACGCAGACGCCGGCCGGGTCGTGCTGAGCACGACTCCGGGCGCGCGGCCTGGCCCCACGCGTGGCTCCACGCCGGGTCACGGCTCCTAGGATTCTCGGGATGTCCTCGCTCCTCGTGACCGGCGCGGCTGGCTTCATCGGCTCGAACTTCGTCCGCCACTGGGTCTGCTCGCACGCGGCCGACACGGTCGTGGCGCTCGACCTGCTGACCTATGCGGGGAACCGGCCGAGCCTCGCCGACGTGGAGGACCGGATCGTGTTCGTGGAGGGCGACATCGGCGATGGCCCGCTCATGGAGCGGCTGCTCGCCACCCACCGCATCGACGTGGTGGTCAACTTCGCGGCCGAGTCGCACAACAGCCTGGCCGTCCTCGACCCGGGTCGGTTCGTCCGCACCAACGTGCTGGGCACCCAGGTGCTGGCGGAGGCGGCGCGGCGGGTGGGCGTCGAGCGCTTCCACCACGTGTCGACCTGTGAGGTGTACGGCGACCTCGCGCTCGACGACCCGGGCGCGTTCACCGAGGAGTCGCCGTACCGGCCGCGGACCCCTTACAACGCCTCGAAGGCGGGGGCCGACCACGTGGTGCGGGCCTACCACGAGACGTTCGGCCTGCCGATCACGATCTCCAACTGCGCCAACAACTACGGGCCGTATCAGTTCCCGGAGAAGGTGATCCCGCTGTTCGCGTCCCGGGCGCTCGACGACCTCGCGCTGCCGCTGTACGCCTCCACCGCGAACCGCCGCGAATGGCTGCACGTGATCGACCATTGCCTGGCGATCGAGATGATCCTGGCGGCTGGACGGGTGGGGGAGACCTACAACGTCGGCAGCGGTGTCGAGGCGAACATCGAGGAGATCGCCGACCTCGTGCTGGACGGGCTCGGAAAGCCGCATTCGCTGAAGACGATCGTGCCCGACCGGCCGGGCCACGACCGCCGCTACCTGCTCGACAGCTCGAAGCTCCGGCGGGAGCTCGGGTGGGAGCCCTCGGTCGAGTTCGACACGGGGATCCGCGAGACCGTCGAGTGGTACCGCGACCACCGGGCCTGGTGGGAGCCGCTGCGGGAGCGGGCTCCGGTCGTGGAGGACGCCTGGATCGGCGCCGGTGACAGAAGATGAGTGACGTCGCGGTCATCGGCGCGGGTTACGTGGGGCTCACCACGTCGGTCTGCCTGGCCCACCTCGGCCATCGGGTGCTCTGTGCCGACATCGACGAGGAGCGCGTCGCGCGCCTCTCCAAGGGCGAGGTGCCGATCCTCGAGGACGGCCTGCCCGAGCTGCTGAGCGAGGGCTTGTCTTCTCGACGGCTCACCTTCGTGGTCGGGGCGCGCCAGGCGGCCGCCAGAGCGAACTTCGTCTTCCTGTGCGTGCCCACCCCACAGGCCGACGACGGGAGCGCCGACCTGTCCTCCGTCGAGGCCGTGGCCCGCGAGATCGCGCCGGTGTTGCGGCGCGGCACGGTGGTGATCAACAAGTCGACGATGCCGGTCGGCTCCACCCGGCTCGTGCAGCGGATCCTCGGTGAGTCGGGTGCGTCGATCGAGGAGGTCCGCGTGGCCTCCAACCCCGAGTTCCTGCGGGAGGGGACGTCCGTGCAGGACTTCCTCAATCCGAATCGGGTCGTCATCGGCTGCGACGACCCGTCGGTCGCCGTGCGGGTCTCGGAGCTCTACCGGAGCCTCGACGCGCCGATCCTCGTCACCGACCCGGCGTCGGCGGAGATGATCAAGTACGCGTCGAACGCGTTCCTCGCCACGAAGATCTCCTTCGTCAACGCGATCGCGAACCTCTGCGAGGCGGTCGACGCCGACGTGCGCGAGGTCGCGCTGGGGATGGGCTACGACCAGCGCATCGGCTTCGAGTTCCTGCATCCCGGTCCCGGGTACGGCGGCTCCTGCTTCCCGAAGGACACGGCTGCGCTCCGGTACACGGCCCGCAGAGCGGGGTACGCCTTCTCGTTGCTCGACGGCGTGGTGGAGGTGAACCGGCGCCAGCACGAACGGATGGTGGAGAAGCTGACCGCGTTGGTGGGTGGTGAGCTACGTGGGCGGACACTCGCGTTGTGGGGACTTACCTTCAAGGCGAACACCGACGACCTGCGCGACTCGCCGGCACTCGTGATCGCGAGGCGTCTGCTTGACGCGGGCGCGCACGTCCGCGCGTACGACCCGGCCGCGGGCGAGCGGGCGGGAGCGATCGTGCCGGGCCTCGAGATCGTGTCCGACCCCTACGAGGTCTGCATCGGCGCGGCCGCGCTGTCGGTGCTCACCGAGTGGGACGAGTTCCGCTGGCTCGACTTCGACCGCGTCCGCGACGCGCTCGAGGCGCCGGTCGTGCTCGACACCCGGAACCTGCTCGACCCGGGCGCGCTGCGGCGCCTGGGCTTCACCTACGAGGGAGTGGGCCGCTCGTGATCGATCATCCCCGCCGGCGGGCGACCGATTGCGATCGCGCCCGGGCCGTCCTCACCGGCGCCGCCGGGTTCCTCGGGTCCCACCTCTGCGAGGCGCTCGTCGACCGAGGCTGGGATGTTGTCGGTCTCGACAACCTGATCACGGGACGCATGGACAACCTCGAAGGGCTCCTCGCGCGCCCGGAGTTCACCTTCGAGCACTACGACGTCACCAACTTCATCCATGTCACGGGTCCCGTCGACGCGGTCCTGCACTTCGCCAGCCCGGCGAGCCCGGTCGACTACCTCGAGCACCCGATCAAGACCCTGAAGGTGGGCGCGCTCGGCACGCACAACGCGCTCGGCCTCGCACTCGCCAAGGGTGCGCGGTTCCTGCTCGCATCGACGAGCGAGGTCTACGGCGATCCGCTCGTGCACCCCCAGCCCGAGACCTACTGGGGAAACGTCAACCCGATCGGTCCCCGCGGCGTGTACGACGAGGCGAAGCGCTTCGCCGAGGCGATGACGCTCGCGTACCACCGGACGCACGGCCTCGACGTCCGCATCGTGCGAATCTTCAACAGCTTCGGGCCTCGTCTGAGGCCGGCGGACGGTCGGGTGGTGTCGAACTTCCTCGTGCAGGCGATGGACGGCGACCCGCTCACGGTCTACGGCGACGGACGGCAGTCCCGGTCGTTCTGCTACGTGGACGACGAGATCCGCGGCATCGTCGCGCTGCTCGAGTCGGACTGCGTCGGCCCGGTGAACATCGGGAACCCGAACGAGTTCACGATCCTCGAGCTCGCCGAGACGGTGCTCGAGGTGACGGGCTCGACGTCGGAGATCGTGCACGAGCCGCTCCCGGTCGACGACCCGACCCAGCGCCAGCCCGACATCACGCTCGCAAAGCAGGCGCTCGGCTGGGAGCCCCGCGTCCAGCTGCGCGAGGGTCTCGAGCGCACGTACGCGTGGTACCGGGAGGAGCGGGCGCGCGGATGACCGACACCCTCGACCCCAGGCGCTTCCGCAAGCTCTCGGTCATCGTCCCGGTGTTCAACGAGCGCAACACGGTCGTCGAGATCGTCCGGCGGATGCGCGCCGTCGAGCTCCCGCTCGACCGGGAGCTCGTGATGGTCGACGACGGGAGCAGCGACGGCACCCGCGCCGTGCTCGCCCAGCTGGGCGACAGCACGGTCAAGGTCGTGCTGCACCCACGAAACCGCGGCAAGGGCGCGGCGATCCGCACCGGCCTCTCGCACGTCACCGGCGACCTGATCCTCATCCAGGACGCCGACCTCGAGTACGACCCCGACGACTGGCCCTCGCTCATCGCGCCGGTGCTGCGGGGCAAGGCGCAGGTCGTGTACGGCTCCCGCTTCACCGGTGAGCGGCGCAACATGCTCTACACGCACTGGGTCGGCAACCGCATGCTGTCGCTCGCCACCAACCTGCTGTACAACACGACGCTCTCCGACATGGAGACCTGCTACAAGCTCTTCGATCGCAGCGTGCTCGAGGGCATCACGATCGAGTCCGACCGCTTCGAGTTCGAACCGGAGATCACAGCCAAGCTGCTGCGCCGCGGCGTGCGCATCTACGAGGTCCCGATCAGCTACGCGGGGCGCGAGGTGCACGAGGGCAAGAAGATCACTTGGCGCGACGGGTTCGCGGCCCTGTTCGTGCTCCTGAAGTACCGGTTCACGAAGTAGGCGGGATGGCGAGGACCGGCGAGTGGGCCGCCGTCGTCGTCAATTACCGCGCGGGCGCGCTGCTCGCTGCCTGCGTCGACGCCGTCGTCTCCGATCGGTCGGCCGGCGCACCGGAGGTAGTCGTGGTCGACAACGGCTCGGACGACGGCTCGGTCGCCCTGCTCGAGCAGTCGCATCCCGAGGTGCCGGTGGTGCGCCCCGGCGCGAACCTCGGGTACGGGCGTGCCGCCAACCTGGGCATCGCCGCGACCGCAGCTCCGATCGTCGCCGTGCTCAACCCCGACGTCGAGATCGAGCCGGGCACCGCCGCGGCGATCCTTCGATGCTTCGACGTTGACCCACGGCTCGCCGCGGTCGGACCCTCGATCCACAACCCCGACGGCTCGTGGTACCCGTCGGCCCGACGGGCCCCTGCACTTGCCGACGCGGTCGGCCACGCGCTCCTCGGCGGGATCCTCCCCGGGAACCGTTTCACGAGGGCGTACCGCGAGCTCGATGCCGACCCGGCGGTCGCCCGCGAGGTCGACTGGTGCTCCGGCGCGGCGGTGTGGCTGCGCCGGAGCGCACTTGACCGGGTGGGGGGTTGGGACGAGGGCTTCTTCATGTTCTTCGAGGACGTCGACCTGTGCCGTCGCCTCGAGGCCGATGGCTGGCGCATCGCCTACGAGCCGGCCGGGCGGGTGGTCCACGTCGTCGGCGCGAGCCGCTCCGGTCGCCGGTACCGGTCGATCTACTGGCATCACCGGGCCGCGTACCGCTACGCGGCCAAGTGGTGGCGGGGGCCGCGCCGCTTGCTTCTCCCCTTCGCGGCGGCGTTCCTCGCCCTCCGGGGGGTGGTGCTCGGAGCCCGCGAGGCGCTGCGTGCCCGACCGGGGACCGCCGCGGCGACCGAGTAGCCTGAACGGCGCCATGGCCAAGCCGAGCAAGTACAGCCGCGCCCGGATCCGCTCCCGGGTCCGCCGTCCGAAGCGGGCCGGGGCCTCTCGGATTTGGTCGTTCGTGATCGCCGGGGTGGTGGTGGTCGGCGTCGCCGGGGTCGTGCTCACGAAGATGGGCAGCGACACCGCCGAGGCCTCACCGAAGATCGGGGACCACTGGCACGCCTATTTGGGTGTCGACGTCTGTGGCACCTGGCTGGGCAACGCCCCGGAGTTCTCCTACCGTGCGGGCCAGGGTGGCGTCCGGGCCGGGTTGCACTCCCACGGCGACGGCCTGATGCACATGCACCCTCATGCGAGCGACGAGGCCGGTGAGAACGCCACGGTCGGCCGCTACCTGGAGTTCAACGGCTGGGGCGTCTCGTCCGATGCGCTTCAGGTCTGGGACGGGACCGAGCACACGACCGGTCAGAGCTGTGGCGAGGGGGTCGACGCGAAGGAGGCCGAGGTGCAGTGGGTCGTCGGCGAACCCGGCAAGCCCTGGCCCACCAAGGCCCGCACCGGGGACCCGGCCGACTACCGCCCCCAGAACGGCGAGATCGTCGCGATCTACTTCCTGCCCAAGGGCGAGAAGCTCGAGAAGCCGCCGTTGGCCGATCAGGCGCTTGGCAGCATCGAGGACATCGGAGGCCGCTCGGCGACGAACGACACGACCGCGTCGACCACGGGCGAGGGAACGGTCACCACCACGGCGGCGACCGAGACGATCACCAGCATCAGCACGCCGTGAAAGCAGTCGTCTTGGTCGGCGGGGAGGGAACCCGCCTTCGCCCGCTCACGTACACGACGCCCAAGCCGCTTCTGCCGATCGCAAACGTCGAGTTCCTCGAGCGCCAGCTCGCGTGGCTGGCCCGCCATGGTGTCGACGAGGCGGTGCTGTCGCTGGGCTACATGCCCGAGGCGTTCACCCGCCACTTCCACGACGAGCGCTTCGGCGACATGAAACTGCGCTTCGTCGTGGAGCACGAGCCGTTGGGCACCGCGGGCGGGATCCGCTTCGCGGCGGAGGGGATCAACGAGCGGATGCTCGTGTGCAACGGCGACGTGCTCACCGACCTCGACCTCTCAGCGTTCGTGCGCTTCCACGACGAGTGCGGCGCGGAGGCCACGATCTCGCTCGCGCAGGTGGAGGACCCGTCCGCGTTCGGTGTGGTCCCGACCCGCACCGACGGCGAGGTGATCGCGTTCGTGGAGAAGCCCCCGCGTGAGCAGGTCCCCACCAACTGGATCAACGCGGGCACCTACGTGCTCGAGCCGTCGGTGCTCGACGGCATCCCGGCCCGCCTCAACGTGTCGATCGAGCGCGAGACGTTCCCGCGGATGCTGGAGCGCCCGGGCCGGCTCTACGCGATGCAGTCCGACGCGTACTGGCTCGACATCGGGACGCCGCAGAAGTACTTCGAGGCCCATGTCGACGTGTGCTCCGGCCGGCTCGGCCGCCCGCCGGTCGCCGGCGCGAGTGAGTGGTCGTCGGGAGTGTGGGTCCAGCCCGGTGCCACGATCGCGCCCGACGCCGAGCTCGTCGCGCCCGTGCTGATCGGCGAGCGCGCGAACGTCGGCAGCGGGGCCCGGATCGAGGCCTCCGTGCTCGGCGCCGACGTGGAGGTCGGCGCCGGGGCGTCGCTGGCGCGCTCGGTCGTGCTCGACGCGGTGTCGGTCGCGCCAGGCGCGAGCATCGCCGACCTGGTTGTGGCGCCCGATGCCGCGCTGCCGTGCGGGCCGCGCGAGGGATGATCGAGCGGCAGGCGGGAGAGGGACCGTGAAGGCACTCGTGACCGGCGGCGCCGGCTTCATCGGATCGACGCTCACCGATCGCCTGCTGGTCGAGGGCTGGGAGGTCGACGTCGTCGACGACCTGTCCACCGGGTCGCTCGGCAACCTCGCCGACGCCCGTGCGCTACGGACGCGACAGTTCTCGTTCCACCGACTCGACGTGCGGTCCGCGGCGGTCACCGACCTGATCGCGCACCGCAAACCCGACGTGATCTTCCACCTCGCGGCGCAGGCCGACGTGCGCGTCTCGGTCGCACGTCCCGCCTTCGACGCCGAGGTCAACATCATCGGCATCCTCAACGTCTGCCAGGGCGCGCTGGCCGCCAAGGCCAAGAAGGTGGTGTTCGCGAGCTCCGGGGGCACGATCTACGGGACGCCGGAGCACCTCCCGGTGCGCGAGGGGCACCCGCAGCGGCCCGAGTCTCCCTATGGCGTGGCAAAGAAGGCCGCGGGTGACTACCTGCATTACTACCGGGAGATCCACGGGCTGGAGTACACCGCGCTCGCGCTCTCCAACGTGTACGGGCCGCGCCAGGACCCGCACGGCGAAGCCGGCGTCGTCGCGATCTTTGCCGGGCTCATGCTCGACAAGAAGCGCCCGACCGTGTTCGGCGACGGCGATCAGACGCGCGACTTCGTGTTCGTCGACGACGTCGTGGACGCGTTCGTCCGTGGCTCCGAGCGCGGCAGCGGCCTCATCATCAACATTGGTACCGGTGTCGAGACGAGCGTGCTGGAGCTGTACGGGGCGATGGCGCGTGCGGTCGGCTACCCCGACCCGCCGAAAAACGCGCCGGCTCGGGCAGGGGAGCTGGCGCGCTCGTCGCTCGACCCGGGCCGCGCCGAGATCCACCTCGGCTGGAAGCCGTTCACCAGCCTCGACGACGGCGTCGCCAAGACCCTCGAGTGGTTCCGCGCCAACCGCTGAGGACCGCGTTCAGCGGTGCGTCCTGAGCTCGTCGAGGGGGACGGGTGGGCGCCGGCGGGCCACGTAGGCCGGGTCCGGGTGACCGACGAGCACCAGGGCTTGGGGGAGCCAATCGGTCGGGAGCGCGAGGGCGTCGCGGGCGGCCTCGGGACAGAAGATCGGGGCCGCGACCCAGCAGGTCGCGAGGCCGGCCTCGGCGGCCGCGAGCATCAGGTTCTCCACTGCTGCGCCGAGCGACAGCAGCGCCATGCCCCACTCGGCTTGCTGCCGGGTCTCGTCGGGGTAGCGGTCGAGCCCGTTCCAGGTGAGACAGCCGAGCACCAACGCGGGCGCGCCGGTGATCTTGCGGAGCGACGCGTCGACGAGCTCGTCGACCCGGGCGGGGTCGACGCCGTCGCAGGTGAGGTCGCCGCGCCAGCGGGCGCCCATCCCGGCCGCGAGCGCAGCCTTGCCGTCTGGGCTGTCGACCACGACGAAGCGCCACGGCCGTGAGTGATGGGGCGCGGGCGCGAAACACGCCGCCGCGACGAGCCCGTCGAGGGCGTCGCGGGCCACCGGCTCGGCGCTGAACGCGCGGATCGAGCGCCGCGCCTCGACAAACGCGGGCACCGTCATCGGAACAGGTCCTCGCTGGCCGGGCGGACCAGCTCGCGCACGGAGCCGTCGCGGAACCACGACGGGTCGAGCCCTCGCAGCAGCGCTGCGGGGATGCCGCGCGCCTTGCCCATCACGAGCTCGGCCGCGCCAGCGACCTCGTCAGCCAGCGCGATTTCCGTGACCCGCAGCTCCTGCCCGCGCGAGTCGCGCTCGCCGCGCAGGTTGAGCACGGCGGCGAGCCCGGCGACGCCGATCGCCACGTCGGTGAGCCCGTGCCGCCACGCGCGGCCGAACGTGTCCGAGACCACCACCGCCACGTCGACGCCAGCACTTGCCTTGACCGCGTTGCGGATCCGGTGCGCGGACGTGTCGCCGTCCTTCGGCAGCAGCGCCGCGACCCCGTCGTCGACGTTGGACAGGTCGACGCCGGCGTTCGCGCACACGAAGCCGTGGGCGGTCTCGGTAATCATGAGCTCGTCGCGGCGCCGCAGGACGCGCGCCGCCTCGGCCTCGATGAGCGCGCGGCGCCCGGCGAAGTCGTCGTGGGCGAGCGGCACCAGCCGGCCCTCCGCCTTCGACACGACCTTCTGAGTGACGACGAGGCAGTCGGCGGTCTCGAGCGGGAGACCCTGCGCGGCGGCCGCGGCGGCCAGGAGCTCGCCGACGGTGTCGCCCGGGCGGATCTCGGGGATCCCCTCGATCCCGGTGATGGTGAGCGCGGTCACGTCAGGCGACGGCGTCGAGCGCGTGGCGCGCGAGCGCGGCTGCCACGCGGGCGTCCGTCATCAGTGTGTCGGCCACCACCGCGCGTACGCCGGCCGCCTCGAGCGCCGGCGCGTGGGCGGCGTCGCCGGAGTCGATGACGAGTGTCCCGCAGAAGTCGGCGTACGCGCGCGCGACGCCGACACAGCTCACTTCGATGCCGAGCGGGCCCATCAGGCGATCGGCCGGTCCCTTCACCGGCGCGCCCGCGATGATCGGGCTCACTCCCACCACCCGGTCACGGCGACGCGCCATCGCGTCGCGGATGCCGGGCACCGCCAGGAGCGGCCCGATCGAGATGACCGGGTTCGACGGGCACACGACGATCGTGTCGGCCGCGGCGATCGCGTCGAGCACGCCGGGGGCCGGCCGCGACTCGGCGGCGCCCTCGAAGTCGACGGCCACGACCGTGGAGGCGGCCCGCTCGCGCACGAACCACTCCTGCATGGCCAGCGTCTCCTCCCGGCCGTCGTCGCGCCCGACGGTCACGCGCGTCGCCACGCGGTCATCGCTCATGGGGACGATGCGCGGCGCCACACCCCACGCTGCGGCGATCTCCGTGGTGACCTCGGTGAGCGTGGCCCCGTCGGCCAGGCGGCTCGTGCGGTAGAGGTGGGTCGCGAGGTCGCGATCGCCGAGTCGGAACCACGGGTCGACGCCGTAGCGGGCGAGGCCGTCGATCACCCTGAACGTCTCGCCGGCGAGCCCCCACCCCTGCTCGGGGTGCTCGGTACCAGCCAGCGTGTAGGTGACCGTGTCGAGGTCGGGGGAGACCGCCAGACCCCAGAACACGTCGTCGTCGGCCGTGTTGACCACCACGGTGACGTCCTCGGGCGGCACGACGCGCACCAGCCCGCGCAGGAAGCGGGCGGCTCCGACACCGCCGGCGAGAGCAACAAGCATGCCGGCAGCGTACAGACGCGACGAGGCCCCTCCGAAGAGGGACCTCGTCTTCGGGCTCTCGCCTGCGGAGGGGGGATCCGCAGGGGGCGCGGTCTTCGGTGAGTCAGCCGCGGATGCTCTGGACGCGAGCCCAGCCCATCTCGACGGCCTTGCCGAGCTGCTCGGGGATCGCCGAGACGACCTCGCCGACCGGCAGGACCTTGAGCTGCTCGATCACCGGTTCGACCCGGGTGCGCAGGTCGCCGAGCACCGGCTCCACCCACGGGCGGGGGTCGACCGCGGCGGGAGCCTGGCCGACGGTCGAGAGCGTGTCGCGCACCTCGGTGCTTACGGTGCCGACGGTGGAGCTCAGCGCAACGGTGAGCTCGTCGGCCAGAGCGCGCAGCGCCTCGGGGCCGAGGCTGTCGCGGGTGCTGCAGCGCAGCTCGCCGAGCCGGGCGGTCGCCTCGCGGCGACGAACCTGGGTCTGCTGGTAGCCGAGCACACCGGCGCCCACGAGGATGTACGCGGCGTCGGTGGCGGTCTTGCGGAGGTCGATGTCCATGAGGAGCTCCTTGATCGGGTGCGTGCACGATATCCCAAAGTGCTAACTCTTGCAAGCACCGATACGGGGCCCGGGAAACGTCATGACCCGGGTCACCCGATGCAGCCGGCGGCATCCCGAGAGCGGTGACCGGCCGGGCGTAGGCTCGACCGGCCCATGGACGACGCCGCGCCGCCCGCAGACGGCCCGCTTCCCGCCGCCGAGCTGTCGGCCGAAGCCGATCCCCCGGGTCGCCGCGATCTGGGGGCCGGCGATCCGGAGCAGCCCGAAGCGGGAAGCGTCCCGCCCGTGGTCGCCGTCGTCGTCACCCGCGACCCGGGGCCCTGGTTCGAGGAGGTCCTCGAAGCGCTGGGCGACTCGGACTACCCGGAGCTGACCGTCCTGGTCCTCGACGCGGGCTCGGCCGAGGACCCCACCGGGCGGGTCGCCGCGCCGCTCCCGGCTGCCTTCGTGCGGCGGCTGCCGGAGAACGTCGGGTTTGCCGTAGCTGCCAACGAGGCGCTCTCGGCCGTGACCGGAGCCACGTTCCTCTGCTTCATGCACGACGACGTGGTGCCCGATCCCGCGGCGATCCGGCTCCTGGTGGAAGAGGGCTATCGGTCGAACTCCGCGATCCTCGGCCCCAAGCTGGTCGACTACGACCGTCCCGAAGTCCTTCTCGAGGTCGGGTGCTCGATCGATCGCTTCGCGGTCCCGCATTCCAGGGTCGAGCCGGGCGAGATCGACCAAGAGCAGCACGACGCCGTACGCGACGTGTTCTACGTCTCCGACGCCATGATGCTGGTGCGCGCCGACCTGTTCTCCGAGCTCGGTGGCTTCGACGCCCGCACGTTCCCAGGCGGTGAGGACCTCGACCTGTGCTGGCGCGCGGGCCTGGCCGGAGCGCGCGTGATGGTCGTTCCCGACGCGCGCGCCCGGCACCGGAAGGCCGATCATCTCCGCGACGACGCCGACCGCGCGTCGAAGGAGCAGCTCCACCAGAGCCGCCTCCGGGCGTTGCTGAAGTGCTACTCGGGCCTCTCGCTGTGCTACTTGATCCCGCTGACGTTGTTGCTCAACGTCGTCGAAGCCGTCGCGTTCCTGTTCACCCGGCGCCGTGATCGAGCGCGAGCGCTCCTCGGGGCCTGGGTGTGGAACGCGCGCAACCTCGGCGATCTCCGCCAGGCGCGGGCGGCCGCCCAGGCGCTCCGTTCCGTGCCGGACTCGGAGGTGCGGGTCCTCCAGTCCCACGGGAGCGCCCGGGTCCGCCACTTCCTCGTCGGGTCGCTGCACGCCGAGGAGCGCATCCGGACGATCTCGGAGCGCGGTCGCACCGTGGCCGACTCCGCGTCGTCGGGCGCGCGCACGCCCCAGGTCATGTTGGTCGGCGCGTTCGCGCTCGTGCTCCTCCTCGGATCGCGCGGCTTGCTCCTCGGGCGGGTCTCCGCGGTCGGTCAGCTCGCGACCTGGCCTGGCGTCGGCGACCTCCTCGGGGCGTTCACGTCCGCGTGGCGTGCCTCGGGGCTGGGCTCGCCGTCGGCGCCGCCGCCGCTACTCGCGGCCTTCGCCGGGCTCGGCACCGCGGTCGTCGGGGCGACCGCGCTCGCCCGAACACTTCTGGTCGTCGCTGCGCTCCCAGTCGGTGTCTTCGGGGCATGGCAACTCGGTCGGAGGATCGCCGGTCCGGGCTGGCCGGCCGCGGCGGCGGCACTCGTCTACGGCGTCAACCCCGTGGCCCGCAACGCGCTGGCGGCGGGCCGGTTCGGGCCGGTGGTTCTCTACATGTTGGCTCCCTTTGTCCTCGGTGGCCTCTTGCGGCTCGCCGGATACCTTCCCGACGAGCCTCGGCGTCGTCGGTGGCGATCGCGGATCGGTACCGCGGCGTTGGTCGCGGTGACCGCCGCAGCTTGGCCGCCCGCGCTGGCGTTCCCGGTGCTCGTGCTCGTCGCGTTCGCGTTTGCCGCGCCGCTCGCGCGCGACGGGTTCGCGCGGGTTCGCGCGCTCGGCGCGGCGGCGTTCGTGTCCGTCGGGCTCGCGCTCGCTCTGCTGCTGCCCTGGCCGCTGACGTACCTGCAGGCCGGCGATCGGCTCGCGGTCGCGGGGTTCGCGTTCCGTCCCTTCTCGGGTCTGAGCGAGCTCGTGCGCTTCGACACCGGTCCCAACGGCGCGGGTACCTTCGGCTGGTCCTTCGTCGTCGCGGCCGGGGTCGTGTTGCTCCTCGCGGCCGAGGACCGGCTGGCATGGACCGCGCGCCTGTGGGTGCTCGCGCTCGTGTCGTTCGCCGTGCCGTTCCTCTCGTACCGGTTCCTCCCCGACACGCCGATGCCGGCCGTCGAAGGACTGCTCGTGCCCGCGGCACTGGCACTGGCGCTGGTGGTGGGAGTGGGGGTGGCCGCCTTCGCCCAGGACGTGCTGGCCGTGCATTTCGGGTGGCGGCAGATCGCGTCGTTGGTCGGCGTGGTCACCCTTGCCGGCGCGGGCCTGCTCTTCGTGGGTGACTCCTTGGGTGGCCGCTGGCATCAGCCCGACGACGACTGGGTCGAGTCGCTGTCCTGGATGCATGCTCAGGAGGGCAACGGGCGGTTCCGGGTGCTGTGGCTGGGCGACGCGTCGATCCTGCCTGTCGACCCGCTGCCGCGCGGTGACGTCGCCTACGGCGTCACCGACAACGGCCCCGGCGACGCGCGCATGGCGTTGCCGCCGCCGCCGGGAGGCGCGAGTGCTCTCGTCGGCGAGGCGGTCGACCTGCTGGTCAGCCTGAGGAGCGACCGGGTGGGTCGGCTGCTCGCGCCGATGGCGGTGCGCTACGTGGCCCTGCCGGACCGCGCCGACCCGGGCGATCGACCGACCGCGCCGCCGAGCGCCGCCCTGCGCGCGGGACTCGCCGCGCAGCTCGACTTCGTCCGGCTCGAGGCGCCAGCGGGGATCACCCTCTACGAGAACCGCGCGTACCTGCCCGGCGCCGCGCTCTTGCCCGACGACCCGACGACGAAGGGTCCGCTCGACGTGCTCGACGCTCCCGATGCCTGGGCCGCGGTGCCGGTGCTCGGCGGGCCCGTGCCCGAGGGAACGGTCCTCTGGAGCCAGGCCTACGACGGAGCGTGGAAGGCCGACGGCAACGGTGACGCCCTCACCCACCGGCGAGCGTTCGGATGGGCGAACGGCTTCGCCCATCCGGACAAGGGCACGGTCACGATCTCCTACGGCCGGCAGTGGACGCGGTACCCGCTGGTCCTGTTGCAGCTCGCGATCGTCGTGGGCGCCTTCGGGCTCTGGCGCGGCAGCCTCCGGTTCCGGCGCCGCGGCCGCGCCGCGTCCTACGCGGACCGGTCCGGGGGCGAGGCGTGAGCGCTCGCCGGTCGCCGTCGCGTGCCGCGGCGCTCTTCGTGGTCGTGGGCACGATCGTCGCTGCCCTCGTGCTCGCGGCGACGGTTCCGGAACCCGTACCCGACGGCGCGCCCGCCGTCGGACCGCGTCTCGCCCGGCGCGGCGAGATCTCCAGCTGGTTCTGCGCGGAGGGGACCTCGACGCCCGACGCGCGAGCGGACGAGCGCGTCTATGTCACCAACCTCGGTCGTGCCGTCGCGCACGCTGCGCTCACGGTCTTCTCCGGCGCCGACCAGACCCCGGTGACGAGTACCTTCGAGGTGCCGGGGCGCTCGGTGCACGAGGTGCACCTGGCGGACGTGGCCGCGGTGGCGGAACCGGGAGTGCTCGTGGAGGTGCGCGGCGGTCGGTCCGTCGTGACCCATGGCATCAACGGAAACGATGACGTGGCGATCGGGCCGTGCGCCCGCGAACCCGCCGAACGCTGGCAGTTCGCCGGGGCGACCACCGTCAGGGGCGCCACGCTTTGGCTCGCCCTCCTCAACGCGTACCCCGACGACGCCATCGTCGACATCCGCTTCGTCACCGACAAGGGCCCGGTGGAGCCCGAGGCGTTGCAGGGCTTCGTCGTACCTCGCCGCTCACGGCTCACGGTTCCCGTACACGAGCACGCGCGGCGCGACAACCTCGTGGCGACCGACGTCGTCGTGCGACGCGGTCGCGTCGTCGCGGAGCAGTCTTTGGTGCTCGACGGGAGTGACGGCCGGAGGGGTCTCGCGCTCACGCTGGGCACCGCGCGGGCCGCCAGGCGTTGGACGGTTGCCACCGGCGCGCAGGCGGAGGGTCGAACCCAGGCGCTCGCGGTGGCCAACCCAGGGAAGGTGCCCGCACTCGTCCGCGTCGTGCCCGAGCTCGACGGCGACGCCGAGGTCGCGCCGATCGAGCTGCTCGTCCCCGTGCGCTCGGTCGTGCCCGTCGACCTGGCGGTGATCCCTCCCGACGTCGGCTTCTCGCTCGCGATCAGCGCCGAGGAGCCCGTGGTCGTCGAGACCACGGCTGCGGTCACAGCACCGCAGCCGGCTGCAGCCCGCGGCATCGCGACCGCGCTGGGGTCGACGGCGGCCGAGCGGTTCTGGGTGGTCAGCCCGGCGCGCGCCTCCGATCGTTCGCAGGATGCCGTCACCGTGCTCAATTCGGGCACACGACGGGTCAGCTTCACCGCGCGGGTGCTCCACGACGGGGCTTTCTCGGTGATGGGGACGAAGGCTCGGATCACCCTGGCGCCGGGGCGTCGCGCCGTGCTCGACCTGACCGCGGCCGAAGTCCCGACCGGCGCCGCGCTGGTCGTGACCGGCTCGGGCCCGGTCGTCGTGGAGCGCTTCTCCGAGGGTGTTCCCGGCGTGACGCTCGCGGTCGCGGTCCCCGGCTCGTAGGGGCGCGGTGCCCTCTTCTACCCTGCGCCGTCGTGGCGGTGCAGGTGCTGATCGGGCTGGGCGTGCTGGTGGCGGCGAGCGTGGTCGCGCTGGTCCTTCGAGGCCGGCGCAGGGCAGGTGCCACACCGGTCGGCGATGCCTACCCCGTCGCGCGCCAGCTCAGCCGGGCCGACTTCTCCCGGCCCGACGCACCGTGGTTGGTGGTCCTCTTCTCGTCGCGCGTGTGCGACTCGTGCGAGGACATGCGCGACAAGATCGCGGTGCTGGCTTCCGACGAGGTCGCGGTACACGACGCGGAGTTCACCCAGTCGCGAGAACTGCACGAGCGCTACGCGATCTCGGGGGTGCCGATGGTCGTGCTCGCGGACGCCGAAGGGGTGGTGCGACGCGCGTTCGTGGGGCCGGTCAGCGCCACCGACCTGTGGGCCGCCGTCGCCGCGGAGCGCGACCCACAGCGTGCGCCGTCCGAGCTCGGCCGCTTGGTTGACTGAACGGCGACGACGAGGATTGCCGCTCGGTCACCTCGGTCCGGTGCTCAGTCTCGTGTGTGACGAGTGTCCGGGCCGCTCAGCGGATCAGGGCTCGATGGGTTGGCCCTCGTCGTCGACGATCTCCTCGGTGCCGTCGGCGAGGCGCACTCGCCGCGGACCCCCCGCGTGGTAGCCGACCGCGCCGTCGACGAGCCGCTCGATCTCGAGGCCGTCGAGCGTCTCGTGCTCGAGCAGCGCCGAGGACACGGCGTCGAGGCCGAGGCGGTACTTCATGAGCAGCTCGCGGGTGCGCATCTCCTGGGTCCGCAGGATCCGCTCGACCTCCTCGTCGATGACCCGGGCGGTCTCGTCGGAGTAGTCACGGGTGTGCACCAGGTCCTCGCCGAGGAACACCGCGCCCTGCGAGCCCCAGGCCATCGGACCGACGCGATCCGACATGCCCCACTCGCGCACCATGCGCCGCGCGATCTCGGTGCCGCGGACGAGGTCGTTGCTTGCGCCCGTCGACTGGCTCCCGAACACGATCTCCTCCGCCACTCGGCCACCGAGCAGCACGCAGAGCATGTCGTCGAGGAAGTGCTTGTCGTGTGCGTAGCGCTCCTCCTCCGGGAGCTGCTGGGTCATCCCGAGGGCCATGCCGGTGGGGAGGATCGTCACCTTGTGCACCGGGTCGGCGTGCTCGAGCACGTACGCGGTAATCGCGTGGCCCGCCTCGTGGTAGGCGGTGTGCTCCTTCTCCTCGTCGTTCATCATCACCGAGGGTCGTTTGAGGCCCATCAGCACGCGATCGCGCGCGTCCTCGAAGTCCTCCGCGTGCACCGCGCTCTCGGCTCGACGGACCGCGAAGAGCGCGGCCTCGTTGACGAGGTTGGCGAGGTCGGCGCCGGACATGCCGGGCGTGCCGCGCGCGACGGTCTCGATCTTCACGTCACCTGCGATCTTCTTGTCGCGGAAGTGGACCTTGAGGATCTCGATCCGCTCCTCGAGGGTCGGCAGCGGCACCGTGATCTGGCGGTCGAAGCGTCCGGGCCGTAGCAGCGCGGAGTCGAGAATGTCGGGCCGGTTGGTGGCCGCGATCATGACGAGCCCCTCGCCGGTCTCGAACCCGTCCATCTCGGCGAGCATCTGGTTGAGCGTCTGCTCCCGCTCGTCGTGCCCGCCGCCGAGCCCGGCGCCACGCTTGCGCCCGATGGAGTCGATCTCGTCGATGAAGATGATCGCAGGGGCTTGCTTGCGTGCGGTCTGGAACAGGTCGCGCACCCGAGCGGCGCCGACCCCGACGAACATCTCCATGAAGTCCGAGCCGGTGATCGCGACGAACGGCACGCCGGCCTCGCCGGCGACCGCGCGCGCGATGAGCGTCTTGCCGGTTCCTGGTGGGCCTACGAGCAGCACGCCTCTCGGGATGCGCGCGCCGATCTCCTTGAACTTCCCCGGGTTCTTCAGGAAGTCGACGACCTCGGTGATCTCCTGCTTCACCGGGCCGTACCCGGCGACGTCGGCGAAAGTGGTCTTCGGCTTCTCGGCGTTGTAGACCTTGGCGCGGCTCCGCCCGATGTTCATGACCGCGCCCATCTGACCCTGGGCCCGGCGGTTCATCCACACGAAGAACCCGATGATCAAGACGAGCGGGAGCACCCACAGCAGGATCCCGAGCAGCGGGTTCGAGGTCGTCCGGACGTAGTCGACGTCGACGCCCTGCTTCTCGAGCTCGGCGAGCTGGGCCTCCTGGAGGTCGTCGTTGGGACCCGACGAGGTGAACTCGGTCGTCCCGTCCTGGGGCTGTCTGTACTCGCCGCTGATGTGACCGTTGGTCGGGTCGTACTCGATGCTCTTCACCTCGTCGGCCTGCACCGCCGCGGTGAACTCGCTGTAGCTGAGCTCGTCGGTCTCGGTGGTGCTTCCCCGCATGCTCGTGGCCACGAACACCGCGACCACGATCCCGACGACGAGCAGCGGCAGCCAGCGCGGCCACGGCCGCGGACCGGAGGACGGGGTGCCGTCACCCGTCGGCCGACCGGGCCCTGGGTCAGGGCCTTGACCGGGAGCGGGGGGTTCGGGCGGGCGGCTGCTCACTCGGCTCCTCGAGGTGGTCTTCGTCGGGTGGGTGGGTCGGGCGGGCACCATGCTAGGACCCCGCGGCGGCGGGGTCGCCGTCGACCAACGCCGGCGCGCGGCATCGGATTCCTTGGCGCGTAACCTGCCCAGCGTGAGCCGCCATCCCGGGCCCGGTTGCCCCGTTCGCTGGGGCCTGGGCGACGCGGCTTTGGTCTGGCTCGGCGGCCTCGTGGCCGCCACCGTCGCCGCCTCGATCAGCCTGGCGCTCCGGGACCGCTCGGCCGACCTGGCCCCAGACGCAGTCGACCTGGTCGTGGGCCTGGTAGCCCAGAACCTGGCCATCCTCGGGGGGCTCGTGCTGGTCAGCCGGCGGCGGGGGCTGGGGAGCCTGCGGGCGGACTTCGGTCTGGCGCTCCACCCACGCGACTGGCTGTGGCTCCCGTGCGGCGTCCTGCTCCAGGTGGTGGGCAGCGGCCTGATCGAGCTGCTCGACCGGGTAGCGGGTGGGCTGCGCGAGCAGGAGGCCGCCCGTGTGCTCGATCGGGCCGACGGGCCCGAGCTTGTCGCGCTGATCCTCGGGGTCACCCTTGTGGTACCGCTGGCCGAGGAGCTGCTGTTCCGGGGTCTGCTGCTGCGATCCCTGGCCCGACGGTTCCATGCAGTGACGGCCGTGGTGGCGTCGGCCGCCACGTTCGCGGGGGCTCACCTCCTCGACCCCGCGACCGCGCCGCTGCTGGTGCCGCTGGCGCTGCTCGGGCTGGTCTCGGGGATCCGGGCGGTGCGCACCGGCGAGCTGTCCCAGTCGCTGATGCTTCATGGCGGCTTCAACCTCCTGAGCGCGGTCGTGCTGGTGTCGAGCTGAGGACCCGCAGACCTCTGACCAGGGAGGACACCGATTCTCATCCCTAGAATCATCCCTCTCATTCTCGGATCATCCTCTAGGAATTGCGCCCGTTCCGACGATCCCAGTCAGAGCGGGTCAACCACATGGCCCCCGTCGGAAGGGACGCTGATGCGCTGCAGTCGCTGCACCACGGGTGGGATGGTCGAGATCCGGATGAAGATCGCGGGGGAGGACGTCGTCTTCCACAGCTGCGCCCGGTGCGAGGCCAAGGAGTGGTCGACCGAAGCGGGGCCCACGTCGCTCGGACGGGTGCTCGAGCTCGCGCGCTCGGGTCGGTAGCTCGCTAGCTCCCGAGGCGCCCCACCGGGGTGGCGCGGCGACGGCCCCGCCCGCCCCGAGCTCGCGATGTCGGGGATCGCCCGGAACCAATGGAGCGCGAAAGGGCCCTTCGGGTCCTCTCGCCGATTCGCGCCCGTCGCGTCTGCTCGCGAACCCGCCACGGATCGAGCGGGCCCGGCTGCCATGCTGACGGGATGTCCGTGTCGGTGCCCGAGACGAGCGCGCCCGCAACCGGACCGGACGAAGCCGATCGCGGCCCGTTCCCATCGCCCGACGACCTGACGCTGCCGCCGGACGATCGCGACCTGGGCCTGGCGTGGCGGATCGTCGGCATCGCGGTCGTGCTGGCGTGCTGCGCGGTCGTCTTCTGGCAGCTCGACCCGGGCCTGTCGCTGTGGTCGCCGAACCGGGGCCTGCTGCTCCGTGACACCACGCCGAGCGGTGGCGACATGGGCGCCCACGTCTGGTTCCCGGCATACCTGCGCGACCACCTGCTGCCGAGGTGGCGGGTGGCGGGATGGGCACCCGACTGGTTCGGGGGTTTCCCGGCCGGACAGTTCTACTTCCCGCTGCCCGCGCTGCTGATCGTCGTCCTCGACCTCGTGATGCCCTACAACGTGGCGTTCAAGCTGGTCACCGCAATCGGTCCAGTGGCGCTGCCGGCGACCGTGTACGCCTTCGGCCGCGGCCTGCGGGTGCGGCGGCCCGGCCCCGAGCTGATGGCCGTCGGTGCAACGTGCTTCCTCTTCTTCCGTGGCATCGAGGCGACGGCCGGGACCCACGACGCCCAGATCCAGTTCAACCAGCGGATCATGGGCGGCACGCTGGCCAGCGCGCTCGCGGGGGAGTACTCGTTCTCGTTCGCCCTGGCGCTGGCGTTCGCGTTCCTCGGCGCGCTCGCCTACTCGCTGCGGACGCGGCGCCGTCTGTGGCTTCCGGCACTCCTTCTCGCGGGCACGATCCTGAGCCACGTCGTGGTCGGCATCTTCGCGGCGGTCGCCGCCGTAGTCGTCTGGGCGTTCCTGCTGCGTCGCCGACAGGTGCTGCTCGCCCTCGGGATCGGGGCTGCGATCGGCGGCGTCGGCGCCGCGCTCAGCGCGTTCTGGACGTTCCCCCTGCTGGCCGGGTTCGGGTACACGGCAAACATGCGCTACGAGCGGCTCACCTGGTACCTCGACTACCTCATACCTGGTCAGCTGTGGTGGGTGTTCGTGCTCGCGGCCATCGGCGTGTTGATCGGGCTCGTCCGGGTCGACCGCGCCGTCCTGGCGATCGCGAGCGTCACGGTGGTGTTCGCCGTCGTCTTCCGGTTCTGGCCCGAGCTCCACGCGTGGAACCTCCGGTTCCTGCCGTTCTGGTACCTGGGCGCGTTCCTGCTCGCGGGCATCGCGGTTGCCGAGGTCGTTCGGGGGATCTCGAGCCTGGTCGCGCGCGCCTGGACCGGTTCGCCGCCGGAGCCCGGGGAGGAGTGGGCGTTCGAACCGCCTTTGGAGCGCCGACGGTTCCGGCTGGTCCGGTCCGTGACCGCGCTGGGGATCGCGGCGGTGGTCACCGTCGGGTCGTTGGCGATCGCGGTCAACACTCGCAAGTTCCTCGATTTCTGGGCCGAGTGGAACTACGCGGGCTACGAGGACACCGCGGCCACCAGCGCCAAGCCGAAGGCCTACGCGGAGTACCGCGCGTTGATCGAGACGATGCGCGACCTCCCCCCCGGGCTCGCGATGTGGGAGGGCGGCCCGGCACTCGACGCCTACGGCACGCCGCTCGCCCTGATGCTTTTGCCGTACTGGACCGACGGCCGGATCGACTCGCTCGAGGGCCTGTTCTACGAGTCGGCCGCGAGCACCCCGTACGACTTCATGGCCATCGGGCCGCTGTCCGCCTCCGGCAACGCGTCCAACCCGGTGCGCGGCCTCGACTACCGCACGATCGGCGACTTCGACGTCGGGGTGCGCTACCTCGAGCAGCTCGGCGCGCGCTACTACCTCGCGCACTCCGACGACGCGAAGGCCCGCGCCGACGCCCACCGGGATCTGCGGCTCGTCGCGAAGGTACCGGGCCTCGATGCCACGCCGCCGACGGGATGGAACGTCTACGAGGTGCGGGACCACGCGCGCGTCGCGCCGCTCGCGTACGAGCCGGTCGTTGTCGCGCCCACAGGCGGGAGGCAGTCGGAGTGCTTCGGGCGACCTGCGGCAGTCGGCGCGAAGGACCCGGAGCTCGATCCGTGGGAGTGCGTCGCCGCCGAGTGGTGGGACTCGCCGGAGCGGCTCGACCAGCCGCTCGCCGCCTCCGGCCCGAAGCCGTGGCGACGGGCGAGCGCCGGCGACGCGGCCTCGGTGAGCCCGCGGCGCCTTCCGGAGGTGCGGGTGACCGACGTGCGCGAGACCGAGGATTCGGTCGCGTTTCGCGTCTCGCGCGTCGGGGTGCCAGTGGTGGTCCGCACCTCCTACTTCCCCGCGTGGAAGGCCCATGGCGCCGACGGGCCGTGGCGGCTCACGCCGAACCTGATGGTGGTGGTACCCACCGAGCGGTCCGTCACCCTGCGTTACGAGCGCACCGGGGCCGAGTGGCTCGGGATCGTGGGGTCGCTGGCCGGCCTCGCCGGGCTGGTCGCATTGGTCGTGTGGCGTCCGCGGACGCGGCCGTCCCGGGGCGGGACCGCGGAGGGCCTGAGGCTACGATGAGCGTCCCGCCACCTCCCGTGGCGGTGAGGATTCCCGGCCCACGCACGAACGCCGGGAGAAGACGGAGCCCCCACAGCCGTGGCCGACGCGCTCGACAGCATCTTCAAGGCCTATGACGTCCGCGGCCTGTATCCCGACGAGATCGACGAGTCCGTCGCGCGCCGCGTCGGCAACGCGTTCGTCCGCTTCACCGAGGCGTCGACGGTCGTGGTCGGCCGCGACATGCGTCCCTCCTCGATTCCCCTGAGCCAGGCCTTCGTCGAGGGCGCGACGCTCGCGGGCGCCGACGTGGTCGACGTGGGCCTCGCCTCCACCGACCTCGTGTACTTCGCGTCGGGTCTTCTCGATGCCCCGGCCGCGATGTTCACGGCGAGCCACAACCCCGCGCGGTACAACGGGATCAAGATGTGCCGGGCGAGCGCGGCACCGATCGGGGAGGCCACCGGCCTGCTCCAGATCAAGGGGGCGGTGGCCGCAGGGCTGGTCGAGCGGGCCGAGGAGGCGGGCCGGGTCGAGACGCGCGACCTCCTGGTCGAGTTCGCTGCGCACGTTCGCTCCTGTGTCGACGTATCCGCCCTCGCGGCGCTGCGCGTGGTGGCGGACACCGCCAACGGCATGGGCGGCCTCGTGGTGCCGGCGGTGTTCGAGGGGACGCCGTTCGAGCTCAGCGTGCTCTTCGGTGAGCTCGATGGCACGTTTCCGAACCACCCGGCCGATCCGATCCAGCCCGAGAACCTCGTCGCGCTGCAGAAGGCGGTGCTCGACGCGGGCGCCGACGTCGGACTCGCGTTCGACGGCGACGCAGACCGAGTGTTCCTGGTCGACGACCGCGGCCAGCCGGTGTCGGGATCCATCACGACGGCGATCGTGGCCAGGGGGATCCTCGAGCGCACCGGGCCGGGTGAGACCGTGGTGCACAACCTGATCTGCTCGAAGGCGGTCCCCGAGGTGATCCGCGAGATGGGGGGGACCCCGGTACGAGCGCGCGTCGGCCACTCCTTCATCAAGCAGGTGATGGCCGAGACCGGCGCCGTGTTCGGCGGCGAGCACTCGGCCCACTACTACTTCCGCGACAACTGGCGGGCCGACTCCGGCTCGATCGCGGCGATGGTGGTGCTCGAGCAGCTTTCGCTCGCCGGGGTTCCGCTCTCCGAGCTGCGCGGGCCGTTCGAGCGCTACGCCCAGTCCGGAGAGATCAACACCGAGGTCGCCGACCCGGCCGGCGTGATCGACCGGATCGCCGCCGAGTTCGCAGGTGCCGACCAGGACCACCTCGACGGTCTTACCGTCGACTTCGGTGACTGGTGGTTCAACCTGCGCCCGAGCAACACCGAGCCCCTGCTGCGCCTCAACCTCGAGGCATCCGATCGTGCGGCGTGCGATGCTCACACCGACGCAGTGCTCGCACTGATCCGCGACTCCTAGGAGACATCGTTGGCACTCGATTCCCAGCTGCTCGAGATCTTGGCCTGCCCCGAGGACAAGGGTCCGTTGCTCTACTTCGCGGACGAGGACTCCCTGTACAACCCGCGCCTGAAGCGCCGCTACGTCGTCCGTGACGACATCCCGATCATGCTCGTCGACGAGGCCGAGACAGTGAGCGACGCCGAGCACGCTCGGCTGCTCGCCAAGGCCGAGGCCGACGGCATCCGGCCCACGTTCGAGGCCTGAACTGACCGTGCCGGTCGACTCCCTGGGGTTCCTCGACGCGGTTGGCGGCCTGCCGGAGCAGCTCGCGGCGGCGCACGAGGCCGCGGGTGAGAACATCCGCGCCGAGGACCTCCCCGCGCTCGACGACATCAGCAACGTGGTCGTGCTCGGGATGGGGGGCTCGGGGATCAGCGGCGACGTTCTGGCGGCGGTCAGCACGGGCACGATGCCCGTACCGGTGACGGTGCTCAAGCAGTACCGCACGCCCGCGTTCGTCGGGCCCGGCACGTTGGCCTTCGCGGTGTCGTACTCGGGCGGCACCGAGGAAACCCTCTCGATGACGGAGGGTGCGCTCGACGCAGGCGCCCATGTCGTCGCGATCTCGAGTGGTGGCGACCTCGCCCGTCTCGCCGACGAGCGGGGCGCGCTGCACGTCCCGTGTCCCAAGGGCTACATGCCGCGAGCCGCGCTCGGCGCGCTCGTGGCCCCGCTGTTCGTGTGCTGCTATCGGATGGGACTGCTGCCTGACGCGCATCTGCTGATGGTGAAGGCCGTGGAACAGCTCGCCCGCCGACGCGACCGCTGCGAGCCCGAGGTCGAGGGCGCCGCCAACCCGGCGCGTGAGCTCGCCCGCCGCATCGATCGCACCGTCCCACTCGTGTACGGCGGCGGCGCGCTCGGAGCGGTCGCGGCGATGCGCTGGAAGTGCGACGTCAACGAGAACGCGAAGGCGCCCGCGTTCTGGGCTGCGCACCCGGAGCTCGACCACAACGAGATCTGCGGCTGGGGTCAGCACGGCGACGTGACCCGCCAGATCGTCACGCTCGTAGAGCTCCGGCACGGCTTCGAGCACGAGCGCCTCGCGCCGCGCTTCGCGATCACCCGAGCGCAGATCGAGGAGTGCGTCGCCGGCGTGCTCGAGGTGCGGGGTGAGGGTGAGGGCCGGTTCGCCCAGCTGCTCGATCTCATGTACGTGGGCGACTGGGTGAGCTGCTACCTGGCGCTCCAGAACGACGTCGACCCCGGTCCGATTGCCGCCATCGACCACCTGAAGCGGGAGCTGTCGCGAGGCTGACCCGGTGCCCGCCGACGATCGCCGCCGATGCGAGGCGTCGATGCAGCTAACCTGGATCTCCGGTCGGGCCCTTTGGGGGCTGTCATCCGGTGATCCGGGCCGACTCCTAGCGAAGCGTCGCGTGCTCGTTCAGAGATCGGTCGCGTGACCACACGACAAGGAGTCCTCATGACCACGACCAACACGGGCCCTGCCGCGGGCTTCACCGATTTCAAGGTCGCCGACCTCGGGCTGGCCGAGTTCGGGCGCAAGGAGATCCGGCTGGCCGAGCACGAGATGCCCGGCCTGATGGCTCTGCGTGAGCGTCACGCCACCGAGCAGCCGCTCGCCGGGGCGCGCATCACCGGATCGCTGCACATGACGGTGCAGACCGCGGTGCTGATCGAGACGTTGGTGGCGCTGGGCGCGCAGGTGCGCTGGGCCAGCTGCAACATCTTCTCCACCCAGGACCACGCGGCCGCGGCGATCGCCCAGGAGGGCATTTCGGTGTTCGCGTGGAAGGGCGAGACGCTCGAGGAGTACTGGTGGTGCACCGAGCAGGCGCTCACCTGGCCCGGTGAGGACGGTCCCAACATGATCCTCGACGACGGCGGCGACGCGACGCTGCTCGTGCACAAGGGCGTCGAGTACGAGCGCGCCGGCGTCGTGCCCGACCCGGCGAGCGCCGAGTCCGAGGAGTTCGAGGTCGTGCTCGGTCTGCTCGGCCGGGTCCTCGCGGAAGACCCGCAGCGCTGGCACCGGATGAGCGCCGAGATCCGAGGGGCCACCGAGGAGACCACCACGGGCGTGCACCGGTTGTACCAGATGACCGAGGCGGGCACGTTGCTCTTCCCGGCCATCAACGTCAACGACTCGGTGACGAAGTCGAAGTTCGACAACTTGTACGGCTGCCGGCACTCGCTCGTCGACGGCATCTGTCGTGCGACCGACGTGATGCTCGCCGGGAAGGTCGCGGTCGTGTGTGGCTACGGCGACGTCGGCAAGGGCTGTGCACAGGCGCTGCGCGGCCAGGGTGCTCGTGTCCTGATCACCGAGATCGACCCGATCTGTGCGTTGCAGGCCGCGATGGAGGGCTACGAGGTCGCGACGCTCGACGACGTGATCGCGGATGCGGACCTCGTCATCACCGCGACCGGAAACACGATGATCGTGTCGGCCGACCAGATGGCGCGGATGAAGCACAACGCGATCGTCGGCAACATCGGCCACTTCGACAACGAGATCGACATGGCCAACCTCGCGAAGGTGCCCGGCATCGACCGGATCACCATCAAACCGCAGGTCGACGAGTGGGTGTTCCCCGAGACGCCCGAATACTCGCGCCACTCGGTGATCATCCTCGCGGAGGGCCGCCTGCTGAACCTCGGCTGCGCGACCGGCCACCCGAGCTTCGTGATGTCGAACAGCTTCACCAACCAGGTGATGGCCCAGATCGAGCTGTTCGGCCACCACGACTTCTACGAGCGGCGGGTGTACACGCTGCCGAAGCATCTCGACGAGGAGGTCGCGCGCCTGCACCTCGACAAGCTGGGCGTGAAGCTCACGCGCCTGACTGAGTACCAGGCGGGCTACCTCGGCATCCCGGTGGACGGGCCGTACAAGCCGGATCACTACCGGTACTAGGGACCTGCGCCGGTACTCGCGTCTCGTCGGGGCCGCGTTGTCACAGGGTGCCGGTACCGTCGACGCCATGCTGCACGCGCTCGCCGACGCCGTCTTCCCCAGCTCGTGTCCCGGATGCGGTGGGCGCAACCCGCGCGACGAGCCCTGGTGCGCGGCGTGCGGGGCGACGGCGCGTCCGGCACCGCGTGGAGCTGTGCCGGTCGGGGTCGACGACCTGGTCGTGGCCTACGCCTACGAAGGCGTCGTGCGGGAGCTGGTCGCCCGGGTCAAGTACCACAACCGACGGAGCGTGCTGCCCTGGCTGGGCGCGGCTGTCGCCGGGATGCTCGATGTGCGCGACCTCGACGTCGTCACGTGGGTGCCGACGACTTCGGTCCGGCGGCGCCAGCGTGGCTTCGACCACGGCGAGCTGCTCGCACGCGCCGTCGGCAGGGAGCTCGGCCGACCGGTGCGACGGCTGTTGCGCCGCCGCGACGCGGAGCCCCAGACCGGGGCGTCGCGCGTCGCGCGCTCACGCGGGCCCGTCCTCGTCGGTACCGGAGGGGTCGCCGGCCTCGACGTGGTGGTCGTCGACGATGTGGTGACAACGGGTGCGACGCTCGCGGCGGCGGCGCGCGTCCTGCACGAGCGAGCGGCCCGCTCCGTCGTGGCGGCGGTGGCCGCGCGCACGCCGTGAGCGCGCGGATCTACCACGCAGAGTGAGATTTCGCCCAAGGTTCCGGGGCGCGGCGACGACCATTGGCCATGTGGAGCAGGGCCCGAGCCGACACGATCCGGACGCTCGACCAAGAAGAGGCACCGGCGTGCCGGGCCCGGTGGATCGGGCAGCTCCGGCGCGAGGTGCGACCAGGGCGCTACCGCCCCCCGACCTCGACGGGGCCGAGGCGCTCCTCGCGTGGGTGGGCGATGCTCGGAGTCTCCCGGCCCTGGTCCCGATCTCGTAGCACCGCCATACTCGATACGACCGTGAGACGAAGGGGGCGAATGTGCCGATCGACATCCTCGTCCGAGGCAGGAACGTGACGGTCGAGGAGGCCGTCGGGGCCGCCGCCCGCCAGAAGGTGGCCAAACTGGAGCGGCTCGCCCATGACATCCGTCGCATCGAGGTCGAGTTCTCCGAAGTCCGCAACCCGAGGGTCGCCGACTCCCAGGTCTGCAACGTCACGATCCACCTGAAGCGCCGCGCGCTCAAGGCGCACGCCGCCGCGCCGGAGCCGGCTGCCGCGCTCGATCTCGTGGTCGACAAGGCCGAGCACCAGCTCCACCGCCTGAAGGACAAGCGCGTGGAGCACTGAGCGTCGCCGACGACGTTGGCCGCTCGGTCACCTCGGGCCGGTGCTCAGGCACGGGTCACCATCCGCCCGGGACGCTCAGCGAGCACTGAGCGTCGCCGACGACCACGCGCTCGTCCGGCGGGGCCTCGAGCTCGTGCTCTCCGGGGAGCCCGACATCGAGCTCGTCGGCGAGGCAGCCGACGGGATCGAAGCCGTGGATTGCGCCGAGGCGCTCGCCCCCGATGTCGTGCTGATGGACGTGCGGATGCCTCGTCAGACCGGGATCGAGGCCGCGCGTGTGATCCTCGGGGGGCGCCCGGAGACCCGAGTCATCATGCTCACGGTCTCGGAAGACGAGCAGGACCTGTCTGCGGCGGTCCGCGCCGTCGCCCTTGGCCAGAGCCTGGTCCCGCCGTCGATGGCCTCCAAGCTCCTCGACGAGTTCAACGTGATGAGCAACGGACGGACCGGGTCGACGACGCCCCGGCTCACCTACCGGGAGCCCGACGTGTTGCGCCTTGCGGCACGGGGCCGGACCAACCGGCAGATCGCCGAAACACTCGGCAGCGCGGTGAACACGGTGAAGAACCACGTTCGCAACGTGCTCGAGAAGCTCCACCTGCACTCCCGTACCGAGGCCCTGATGTATGCGGTGCGGGAGCGCCTGCCCGACCTCGACGACGGGGCCCCAGAAGCACTTCGGTAGACTCGCTTCCGGATGGGCCTCTTCAAGAAGATCCTCAACGCGGGTGAAGGCCGCAAGCTCAAGCTCCTGCAATCGATCGTTCCCGAGGTCGGCGCACTCGAGCCGGAGATGGAGCGGCGCACCGACGCGGAGCTCGCGGCGCTCACCACCGTCTACCGGGAGCGGCTGGATTGCGGCGAGGACCTCGACGACCTGCTGCCGGAGGCGTTCGCCACAGTTCGGGAGGCCGGCAAGCGCGTGCTCGGCCAGCGCCACTTCGACGTGCAGCTCATGGGTGGGTCCGCGCTCCACTTCGGGTGGGTCGCCGAGATGAAGACCGGCGAGGGCAAGACCCTGGTCTCCACCCTGCCCGCCTACCTCAACGCGCTGGCAGGCAACGGCGTCCATTTGGTCACGGTGAACGACTACCTGGCCCGCCGCGACGCCGAGTGGATGGGGCGCATCCACCGGTTCCTGGGGCTCGAGATCGGCGTGGTGCTCCCCGACATCGACGACCCCGACGACAAGCGCCGCGCCTACGCCGCCGACATCACCTACGGCACCAACAACGAGTTCGGGTTCGACTATCTGCGCGACAACATGGCCGGTGCGGTCGAGGAGCAAGCCCAGCGCAGCCACTTCTTCGCCGTGGTCGACGAGGTCGACTCGATCCTCGTCGACGAGGCCCGCACCCCTCTGATCATCTCCGGCCGCGCGGAGGACGCGCAGCAGCTGTACTTCCAGTTCGCCCGAATCGCAAAGGGCCTACAGCGCGAACGTGACTACGAAGTCGACGAGGCGAAGCGCACCGTCGTCCCAACGGAGGAGGGCATCCACCGTGTCGAGCAGGCGCTGGACGTCACCAACCTCTACGAGCACGTAAACCAGAACTTCGTCCATCAGATCCAGGCCGCGCTGCGCGCCAAGGAGCTCTTCAAGCGCGACATCGACTACGTGGTCGCCGACGGCGAGGTCAAGATCGTCGACGAGTTCACGGGGCGCATCCTCGACGGTCGCCGGTGGAGCGAGGGACTTCACCAGGCGGTGGAAGCCAAGGAGGGCGTGCGCATCAAGGAGGAGAACCAGACCCTCGCGACGGTGACCCTCCAGAACTACTTCAAGCTCTACGAGAAGCTCGCCGGCATGACCGGAACCGCGTCCACCGAGGCCGGGGAGTTCGCGCACACCTACGGGCTCGAGGTGGTGAACATCCCGACCAACCGGCCCATGATCCGGGTCGATGCCCCCGACCTGATCTACAAGACCGAGGACGCGAAGTTCGACGCGCTGGCCGACGACATCAAAGAGCGCCACGACGAGGGCCAGCCGGTCCTGGTGGGCACGATCTCGGTCGAGAAGTCCGAGAAGCTGGCGCGCCTGCTCGACAAGCGCGGCATCCCGCACGAGGTGCTCAACGCCAAGCAGCACACCAAGGAAGCCGGCGTGGTGGCCCAGGCTGGTCGCATCGGGTCGGTGACGGTCGCCACCAACATGGCCGGTCGTGGGGTCGACATCCTCCTCGGCGGTGAGCCGTCGGGACTCGCCACTCGGGAGCTCCTGGCCGAGCGGCTCACTCCCGACGACGCGCCCGAGCGGTTCGACGCCCTCGTCGCGGAGTTCGAGGCGCAGTGCAAGGAGGAGGGCGCGACCGTTCGCGAGCTGGGCGGGCTGTACGTGCTCGGCACCGAGCGTCACGAGTCGCGCCGCATCGACAACCAGCTCCGCGGCCGCTCAGGACGCCAGGGCGACCCCGGTGAGAGCCGCTTCTACCTCTCGCTGGAAGACGACCTCATGCGACTCTTCGCGACGGGCGCGATGAACTGGGTGATGGGCAAGAGCTTCCCCGACGACATGCCACTCGAGGCGAAGATGGTCACGCGTGCCATCGAGCGGGCGCAGCGGACCGTCGAGGACCGCAACTTCGAGATCCGAAAGGACGTCCTCAAGTACGACGAGGTCATGAACGAGCAGCGCAAGGTGATCTACCGGCGCCGGCAGCAGATCCTCGACGGCGGCGACCTTCGCAGCGACGCGATCGACGCGGTTGAAGGCGCGATCGACCATCTCGTCAAGACAGCGTGCGGTGACGGGAGCTTCTCCGAGGAGTGGGATCTCGACGAGCTGCTCATCGCGGCGCGCGACGTGTTCCCGTGCTGCGTCGGAAAGGAGCAGCTGGTCGAGCTGCCCAACGCGGAGGCGGTGTTCGAGCTCCTCAACGGCGACGCCCTCGGGCAGTACGAGGCGCGTGAGGCGACGATCGGGGCCGAGACCCTGCGGGAGATCGAACGGCGCGTGATGCTCTCGGTGATCGATCAGCGCTGGCGCGAGCACCTCTACGAGATGGACTACCTGCGCGAGGGCATCAACCTTCGTGCGATGGGACAGCGCGATCCGCTCGCCGAGTGGCAGCGCGAGGGCTTCGACATGTTCGAGGCGATGATCGGCGCGATCAAGGACGACTTCGTGCGCTACGTGTTCCGCCTCGAGGTCGTGGCCGACGAGGCACCTCGTCCCGCGCGCAACCTCCGGTATTCCGCGCCCGAGGATCCGGCCCAGGGGGCTCAAGGGTTCGTAGCTGCCGCGGCCGCCGGACCGGTCGACGCGTTCGACCAGGGTGGCGCGTCAGTCGCCGTGGCCGAGGAGCCGGTCCCGCAGCAGCCGGTCCGGGTGGAGAAGACCCCCGGTCGGAACGAGCCCTGCTACTGCGGCAGCGGTAAGAAGTTCAAACTCTGTCACGGCCGCTGACCCGTGCGCGACCATTCCGACGACCTGGCCGAGCTGCGCAAGCGCGTCGCGGACGCCCGTGTGTACCTGAAGATCGATGCCGCGCAGGCCCGCTTGGGAGAGCTCGAGGCGCAGGCGAGCGTCCCTGACCTCTGGGACGATCCCGAGGCCGCGCGAAAGGTCACGACCGAGCTGTCCGCCGTGCGCGACGACCTCGAGCTCGTCGCTGGTTTGGAGCAGCGGGTCGAAGACCTGGAGACGCTCTTCGAGCTCGGCCGCGAAGAAAGCGACGACTCGGTCGAGCCGGAGATCGACGCGGGTGAGGAGTTGTTGCGTGGCGAGCTCGATCGCTTAGAACTCCGCGCGCTCTTTACCGGTGAGTACGACGAGCGCGACGCGATCTGTCAGGTGAGCTCCGGCGCGGGCGGTACCGATGCCCAGGACTGGGCGCAGATGCTTCTGCGGATGTTCACCCGCTGGGCGGACCGCAAGGGGTTCACGGTCGAGCTCGACGAGATCAACGAGGGAACCGAGGCCGGTATCGGCTCGGCCACGTTCATCGTGCGCGGTCGCTACGCATACGGGCTGCTCACCGGCGAGAAAGGCGTGCACCGGCTGATCCGCATCTCGCCGTTCGACGCAAACGCGCGGCGCCAGACCGCGTTCGCCGCGTTCGATGCAGTCCCGGCGCTCGACGAGGCCGAGCAGCCTGACATCGATCCCAACGACCTGCGCATCGACACCTACCGTTCGTCGGGCGCCGGGGGTCAGCACGTCAACGTCACCGATTCGGCAGTCCGGATCACGCACCTGCCCACCGGGACGGTGGTCAGCTGCCAGAACGAACGGTCTCAGCTGCAGAACCGCGCGAAGGCGATGCAGATCCTGGCGGCGCGTCTCGCCGAGCAACAGCGCGAGGAGCGCAGGGCGGAACTGGAGAAGCTTTCGGGCGAGAAGCGCGACGTCGCGTTCGGGAGCCAGATCCGCACCTACACGCTCCAGCCGTACCAGCTGGTGAAGGACGAGCAGACCCGCCACGAGACGGGCAACGTGCAGGCGGTCCTCGACGGCGACCTCGACGCCTTCATCGAGGCCTACCTCCACTGGAGGCGCAGCGGCGCCACGGACGCGTAGCTCGTCGAGAAGGCGCCGCGGAGCCGACCATGAGAGTGGAGGCGCAGCGGCGCCACAGACGCGTAGTTCCTCGACAAGGCGCCGTCGAGCCGACCATGAGAGTGGAGGCGCAGCGGCGCCGGAATGGGTTGGGTACCGCTGGGTCGCGCCACCCAGATAGACCCCTAGGTCAGGGGGTGGTGTCGAGGTTCGAGGGCTTGCTCCGATTACCCTGGTTCGGAACCCATGATCCGCTTCGAGAGTGTCACCAAGGTCTACAAGGGTGAAGTCGTCGCGCTCCGGGACGTCACGATCGACGTCGGCAAGGGCGAGTTCGTCTTCCTCGTCGGTCCGTCCGGGTCCGGCAAGTCCACCTTCCTGCGGCTGCTGCTGCGCGAGGAGTTGCCCACGCAGGGGCGCATCATCGTGGCTGGCCGCGACATCACCAAGCTCGGGAGCTGGAAGGTCCCGCAGCTGCGGCGCAACATCGGCTGCATCTTCCAGGACTACAAGCTGCTGCCGAACAAGACGGTCTACGAGAACGTGGCCTTCGCGTCGGAGGTGATCGGGCGGCCCCGGCACGTCACGCGGGCCCAGGTGCCCCAGATCCTCGACCTGGTGGGGCTCACCCAGAAGACCGTGAACTTCCCCGACGAGCTCTCCGGTGGCGAGCAGCAGCGGGTGTCGATCGCCCGCGCGTTCGTGAACCGACCGCTGATCCTGCTCGCCGACGAGCCCACCGGGAACCTCGACCCGGCCACCACCACCGGGATCATGCGGCTGCTCGACCGCATCAACCGCACCGGGACGACCGTGGTGATGGCGACGCACGACTCGCGCATCGTCGACATGATGCGCCGGCGGGTCATCGAGCTGCACCAAGGCTCGCTGGTCCGCGACCAGGCACGCGGCGTCTATGGCGTCGGGAGCTGACCGGCGGTGTTCACACGCTTCGGGTACTTCGCGCGTGAGACGCTCGTCTCTTTACGTCGCAACCTCCTGATGACGATCGCGGGTGTGATCACCGTGACCGTCTCGCTGTGCGTGTTGGGCAGTGCCCTCCTGTTGTCCCGGCTCGTCGACCACGGGACCCAGCAGTGGGAGAACGGCGTGGAGGCCGAGATCTTCATGAACGTCGATGCCACCGACGCGCAGATCGCGAGCGTGCAGAACACGTTGAAGGAGGACCGCGACGTCAAGAAGTTCACCTTCCTCACCAAGCAGGACGCCTACGAGGAGTTCAAGCGGCTGTTCCAGAACGATCCCGACCTCGTGGCGCTCGGTGTCGATGTGGGCCCCGAGGCCCTGCCGCCGTCGTTCCGGGTCGCGCCGCAGGAGGCCGAGCTCACCGAGACGCTGGCCGACCGCTATCGCACCGAACCCGGTGTCAACGAGGTGAAGACGGCCACCGAAGCGGTGAGGAACCTGCTTTCGGCCACGAGCTGGATCAGCCGAGGCTTCGTCGGCGTGTTCGTGGCGCTGCTCGCCGCGTCGCTGTTCCTCATCGTCAACACGATCCGTCTCGCGACCTTCGCCCGCCGGCGGGAGATCGAGGTGATGAAGCTCGTGGGCGCCTCGAACTGGTTCGTCCGGATCCCGTTCATGCTCGAGGGGCTCGTGCAGGGCCTGATCGGCGCCGCGCTCGCCGTCGGCGTGGTCTGGGGGCTGAAGATCGTCCTGACCGACGCGATCGTGCGCAATTCCGACTTCACGGTTGGCTTCTACGTGTCGAGCGGTGACGCCTGGCAGATCGCCTTCTGGGTCTTCGTGCTCGGGGGTCTCATCGGCGTCGTCGGGTCGCTCTTCGGTCTGCGGCGGTTCCTCGAGGTCTGACCGCCTTCGCCCCGGCGGTCCACGCCGGGTGTTGCCAGTGTTGTTATTGTGACTGGTGATGTCGCGTATCCGGTGGTGGCTCACCCCGGCGCCGGCGTTCGTAGCGCTCTGCGCCTCGTTGCTCCCTGCCACCTCAGGTGCGTCGCGGCTCCGTGCTCCCGACCCGGGGGCCCACCTCGAGGCCGAGCTCGGAGAGGCGTCGCGCGAGGAGCAGGTCGCCGTGCAGGCCGTTCTCGCAGCGCGAGCACGGCGCCAGCAGGCCGAGGCCGTCCTCGCCGAGCTCGACCGAGGCGTCGCGGCCGCGGCCGCGGCGGCCCAGGCGGCCGAGCGGAGCCTCGCGCACCTCGCGCAGCGCGCCCGTGAGGTGGCCGCAGAGCTCGAGAACGCCAAGGCGGAGCTCGTGCTCGCCGAGGCCCGGTTCTCGGACACCGCCGCCCGAATCTACATGGGGGGGAGCAGCGCGGACTCCTACGCCGCCCTGGTGGGCAGCGCCGCGAGCCTGCATGAGGTCGTGGTGGGCAACCGCTACCTCCAAGACGTCGGGCGCGACGCGCGCCGCGATTACGAGTGGTTCGTCGATCGCCGCGACCGGGTCCAGGTGGCGCGCCGGCAGGTAGCGGACGACGAAGCCGCCGCGCAGGCAGCCCGGCAGGTCGCGGCCGACGAGCAGGCGCGCCTCCAGGGGTTGCGCGACGGCCAGGCCACCACGCTGACTGAGGCCCGGGCCGCCGAGGCCCAGGAGTCGGTCGCCCTCGCGGAGGTGCGGGCGCGCAAGGACGAGTTCGCGGGCCGGCTCGCGGCGATGCAGGCCGCCTCACAGGGCATCGGTACGGTCCTGAACGGCCGTCCGGCCAACGGGACCGCGCCCAGTCGGTTGCGGATGCCGGCGAGCGGCCCGGTGACGAGTCGCTTCGGGCCACGAGTGCATCCGATCTTCGGCGACACGCGGATGCATGCCGGCATCGACATCGGGGCGGGCTACGGCGCACCGGTGGTCGCGGCCGCGTCCGGGACGGTCGTGATCGCGGGCCCGCAGTCCGGCTACGGCAACACGGTCGTCATCGACCACGGCGGCGGGCTCGCCACGCTGTACGGGCACCTCTCGAAGATCAGCGTGGCGAGCGGTCGGCAGGTGAGCGCGGGCCAGCAGGTGGGCGCCGTCGGCAGCTCCGGCAACAGCACCGGTCCCCACCTGCACTTCGAGGTCCGGGTCGACGGCACCCCCGTCGACCCCATGCCCTACCTCTAGCCAGCTCCCCACCTGCCCCGAGACCCGGCTCTTGGCCGAGTTTGTGCGTCGAGGATCGAATAGCGCTCTTCTTGCATCGAACCGGGCCGGGCGGGAGGGGGGCGGCTGGGACGGCTGGGGCTACTTGCCGGGTTGGGGGACCCAGCGCAGGTAGGGCTTCTCGGCGTTCCAGCCGTCGGGGAACTTGGCCCTGGCGTCCTCGTCGGAGATCGACGCGGCGATGATCACGTCTTGGCTGGGCTGCCAGTCGACCGGCGTGGCAACTGAGAAGCCCGCGGTGAGCTGAATCGAGTCGATCACCCTGAGCAGCTCGTCGACGTTGCGGCCGGTCGTCTGCGGGTATGTGATGATCAGCTTCACGGTCTTGTCAGGCGCGATCACGAACACCGACCGCACGGTGACCTTCTCGTTCATCGCCGGGTGGATCATGTCGTAGAGCTCGGCGACCTTGCGATCGGGGTCCGCGATCAGCGGGTAGTTGAGCGCGGTTCCCTTCACGTCGGCGATGTCGGGCACCCATCCCCGGTGCGACTCGATCGGGTCGACCGACAGGCCGATCAGCTTCACGTTGCGCTTGTCGAACTCGCCCTTGCGGTTCGCGAGCTCTCCGAGCTCGGTGGTGCAGACCGGCGTGAAGTCGGCCGGATGCGAGAACAGCAGGCCCCAGCTGTCGCCCAGGTACTCGTGCAGCGAGAGGGTGCCGTCGGTGGTCTCGGCGGTGAAGTCGGGCGCGGGGTCGCCCAGGCGAATCGTCATCGGAGCCTCCAGGTTCGCGTCCTAGTGTCGGGACGAACCTAGCGCCCCTCGAAAAGGCGAGTGAATTGGTCGGAATATCGCGACGCGTGCGGGCGCTGGCGGTCGACCTCGCGCCGCTGCGATCTCGCGACTTCCGGCTGCTGTGGACCGGCGAGATCTTCTCCGAGACCGGTTCGAACGTCACGCTGGTCGCGGTCTACATCCAGGTCTACCGCCTGACGGGCTCGCCGGCGGCAGTCGGTGCGATCGGGCTCGTGCAGCTGGCGCCGCTCATGGCGGCCTCGCTCTTCGGGGGTCCGGTCATCGACCGCCACGACCGCCGCCGGCTGCTCGCGATGGCGCAGGTGGCCCAGGCCGGGGCATCGGCGCTGCTGCTGGCGGGCGCCCTGATGGCCCAGACGCCGCTCGTGCTCGTCTACGTGGCCGCCGGTTTGATCGCCGGGCTGTCGGGCTTCTCGCTCGCCACCCGGTCGGCCATGACCCCCAACCTGGTGCCACGTGACCGCCTGCCCTCCGCCCTCGCGCTCAACCAGGTGATGTGGAACACGGCGCTCATCGTCGGACCGGCGCTCGGGGGCCTCATCGTCGGCAGCCTCGGGCTCGCCTGGGCCTACGGCATCGACCTGGCCAGCTTCTCGGCGACGATCGTGGCGGTGCTGCTGATGCGGCCCCACCCTCCGGCCGACGTCGATCCCGACGAGGAGGTGCTCGGCTCCTGGCGCCGCCTCGGCGAGGGCTTCCGCTTCCTGAAGGGCCGGCGGGTCCTGCAGTCGACCTTCGTGATCGACCTCGTGGCGATGACCTTCGGCATGCCGCGGGCGCTGTTCCCGGTGCTGGCCGTGACCCAGTTCGGGGGCGCCAGCGAGATCGTGGGGATCCTCTTCTCCGCGGTGTCCGTGGGGGCGCTGGTTGGCGCGCTCACCACGGGCTGGGTGCACCGCGTGCGGCGCCAGGGCCTGGCGATCGTCGCGTCCGTCGCGGTGTGGGGGAGCGCGATCGTGGCCTTCGGGCTCGTCGGCGACCGGATCCTCCTCGCGTGCCTCTGTCTCGCGGTCGCCGGCGGCGCCGACGTGGTCTCGGCGGTCTTCCGGTCCACGATCCTCCAGGCGACGGTGCCCGACGCGCTGCGTGGCCGCCTGTCGGGCATCCACATCACGGTGGTGGCCGGCGGTCCGCGCGTCGGTGACTTCGAGGCCGGGGTCGTCGCGAGTGCGTTCACCCCGGCCGTCTCGGTCGTCTCCGGGGGGCTCCTGTGCCTGGTGGGAGTGGGGCTCCTGGCGCTCGTGGTGCCAGAACTCCCCCGGTACCGCGCCGGCGACCCCGCTTAGCACGGCCGGCCGCGCGACCGCGTGGCAACCCGAGTTGACGCGGGCGTCGCGATGCGATCGGATGAGCCCGCATGGCGGGGTACTCGGGGGCACCGCTGCCGAAGAAGCTCGGCATCAAGGAGGGTTCGCGGCTGGCGTTGCTCGCCGCGCCCAAGAGCTTCGCGCGCGAGCTCGGAGCGTTGCCCGACGGCGTGCAGGTGCGGGCGCAGGCGCGGGGCAAGCTCGACGTGATCGTGTTCTTCGCGACGCGCCGCCGTGAGCTCGAGCGGCGGTTTCCGGTGATGGCCCGCGCGCTCGAGCCCAACGGGGGGCTTTGGGTCGCGTGGCCGAAGAAGGCCTCGGGCGTCGCGACCGACCTCACGTTCGAGCCCGTGCAGGAGATCGGCCTCGATTGCGGCCTCGTCGACAACAAGGTCTGCGCGATCGACGACACGTGGTCGGGTCTCCGCTTCGTCTACCGGCTCGTGGACCGGCCGTCGCGCAACGGCGCCTGAGCCGGGCGGGGCGCGGCCGACGCCGTGTGCGGGCGCTACGTCCAGGTCTCGTCTCCCGAGCTGCTCGCCGAGCGGTTCCAGGTAGACGAGATCGCGCTCGCCGACACTCCCGAGGCCGACTACAACGTGGCCCCGCGCAAGCAGGTGCTCACGGTCGTCCAGCGCTCACCCGAGCGCCGGGTCCTCGAGCGGATGCGCTGGGGCCTGGTGCCGTCGTGGGCGAAGGACCCCAAGATCGGGGATCGGTTGATCAACGCCCGAGCCGAGAGCGTGGCGGAGAAGCCTGCCTTCAAGCGCGCGTTTCGTCGCCACCGTTGCCTCCTCCCGGCCGACGGGTTCTACGAGTGGCAAGTGGTGCCCGGTCGTAAGCAGAAGCAGCCGATGTTCGTGCATCGCCGCGACGGGGAGCCGCTCGCGTTCGCGGGCCTGTGGGAGGCGTGGCGCGACCCCGACGACGCAGACGCGCCGTGGATCTGCACCTGTGTGATCGTGACCACGCGCGCGAACGCGGTGATTGCGCCGGTGCACGACCGGATGCCGGTGCTCCTCGAGGCATCCGCATGGGACACCTGGCTGGATCCGACCAACGAGGACGTCGACGGACTCCGCGAGCTCCTCGCCCCCGCGTCCGACGCGACGATCGAGATGTGGCCGGTCGCCACGCTCGTCAACCGCGCGCGCAACAACGGCCCCGAGCTGGTGGCTCGGGTCGAGGCGGAGACCCTCTTCTAGGCTGGAGTCATGCAGCAGCTGGACCTTCTCGCCATCGTCGTCTCCGAGGCCGACGCGCTCGCCACGGCCGCTCGCGCGGCCGGGCCCGACGCCCCCGTCGACACGTGCCCGGAGTGGAACGTCGCGAAGCTCGTCAAGCACACCGGGACCACGCACCGATGGGCGCGCGCCGTGGTGGCGTCGGGTGGGCCTGTCGCACCCGGCTCGATCGACCTGGACTTCCCTGTGGACCCGAGCGAGCTTCCCGGCTGGCTCGTCGCCGGTGCCGCCGTGTTCGCGGCCGAGGCGGGCGTCGCCGACCAGGAGGCGCCCTGCTGGTCCTGGGGGGCCGACCAGCACGTCCGCTTCTGGCCGCGGCGCATGGCACACGAGACCGCGGTCCATCGCTGGGACGCCCAGGCCGTCGTCGGCGCGCCAGAGCCTCTCGACGGTGCGCTGGCGGTGGACGGGCTCGACGAGCTGTTCGAGAACCTGGCCTTCCACCCCACCTTGTCCGGCATCCGTGGGTCCGGGGAGTCGCTGCATCTCCATGCCACCGACCGCGAGGGGGAGTGGCTCCTCCGGCGCACGGACACGGGGGTGGAGGTCTCGCGTGAACACGGCAAGGGTGACGTCGCCGCCCGCGGAGCGGCGTCGGACCTGCTGCTCTTCCTCCTCGGTCGCGCCGACGCCGGCGCGCTGGAGGTCTTCGGCAACGGCACCGTGCTCGGCGAGTTCCGCGACAGCTTCCGCTTCTAGCCTCTCGCTCGGGCTAGGGCTCGAGGGCGTTGCGGAGCACGTCGAGCACGTGCTCGCGTCGGGTCTTCAGCGCCGCGGGCGAGAGCGGGTCGTCATCGAGCAGGCGCTCGATGAAGGGCGCGTCCGAGAGGTACGACAGCGCGGCGCCGTACCCGGTGAGGATCAGCTGCGCGGCGTCGTAGCGGCGCAGCCGGCCGGCGTCCATCTCGCGCTCGATGAACGCGACCGCCCGCTCGAACTGCGGCCTCAGATACTGGCCGACCTCGGTGGAGAGCATCGGCCCGCCGTCGAGCGCCTCACGACGGATGAGCCGGACGAGCTCCGCGTGCGTCTCGAAGTAGGTGAAGGCGGCGCGCAGCACGCGCTCGACCTGCGGCCAACCCTCGTTCGCCTCACCCACGGCCTCGTCGACCAAGGCGGACCAGGCCGCGAGGTCCTCGAGCAGTACCGCCTGGTAGAGCAGCTCCTTGGACGGGAAGTGGTGCAGCAGGCTCTGGCGACGGATGCCGACCTCGTCGGCGATCTCGTTGAGGCTGGTGGCCGCGAACCCGTGCTCGGCGAAGCGCCGCCGGGCCACCTCGACGATCAGCTCTTTGGTGCCCTGGCCTGCCGCGGTCGTCTCCACCACGGCTCCACCGTACGCGACGGCGGCGTCGCACCCCGCCGGAACGGGCGGATCACCGCGTCTCCGGGGCCCGGAATCCCCGGCCTACCAGCGTTTTGGCGTCGCAGCACCGCGATTATCGCGGTCAGGTGACGCCAAAGCACCGAGGGCGGGGGTGCTACGGCCGGGCGGCGGACATCGCCCGAAGCACCATGCGGGTGGTGTCGGGATCCGCGATGACCATCGGTGCAGGAGTCGTGACGCCGTTCTCCACGTACTCGAGCACTCGTTGCGCGCACGCCTCGGGGCTGCCGTGCACCACCAGGTCGTCCACCACCGCGTCGGGGATGGCCTCGACTGCGCCGGCCCGGTCTCCTGCCTTCCACGCTTCCCACATCCGACCGAGCGCCTCGCCGCGACCGAGCCAGTCGTGGAACGCGGCGTACACCGGGACGTTGAGGTACTCCGCGATCATACGGCGCCCGATGCCGAGCACCGTGTCACGGTCGGTGTCGGGGAGCACGAAGATTCGAGCCGCGATCTCCTTCTCCTCGCCGACGTGCGGTACGACCGTCCGTACATCCGTGGGCGACAGCCAGTTGATGATCGCTCCGTCGGCCTCGCGCCCCGCGAGGCCGAGCATCCCGGGCCGCAGCGCGGCGAGCAGGATCGGCGGCGGTTCCGCAAGCCGGATGCCGAGCCGGAAACCCTTGACCGAGAACGTCTCGTAGTCCTCGGTGACCTTCTCGCCCGCGAGCGCGGCGCGCAGGAACCGCAAGGTGTCGCGCACGCGTTGGTAGGGCTTCTCGAACGGGATGCCGTTCCAACGTTCCACGATCACGTTGCTCGACGTCCCGATGCCGAGCACCACCCTCCCGGGCGCGGCCTCGGCCAGCGACGCGATCGACTGCGCGAGCAATGCGGGGCCCCGTGTGTAAACCGGGACGATCGCCTGGCCCAGCCGCAGCGATGGCGCCCACGCGGCCGCCAGCGCGAGCGGGGTGAACGCGTCGTGAGCGTTCACCTCGGCGGACCAGACGTCGGTGAAGCCGAGGTCCTCGAGCTCGACGAACCACTCGCGATGCGCGTGCAGCGGCACGCCGGCGAACGGAACCGTTATGCCCCATCGCTGTCTGGTCATGACTTCTCCCCTGTCGGCGATGGGCCGTCCCGCCACGCACGGACGATCGTGGACTGGCTCGCAGTGCCGAGCAGCGTGCCGTTCTCCGCCCACAGATGCACTAGGCCGTGGCCAAAGCCGGCCTGGATGGTGTGCACCCGGATGTCGGCGAGCACCCACTCGGTCGGCACGACGTGCGCGATGCGCAACGTGTTGTCGAGCGAGTTGCCTCCCGCCCGGGCGCCGAGCGCCTGGGAGATCCCGAACGGGACGTAGTCGCCGACGATCGCGAGCGCGGCGGCCGACATCTCCAGGAGTCCCGGCATGCGCACCCAGAGTGAGCTGCGCCCGGAGCCCGGTCGCCCGTCCAGCTCGTCGAACGTGCGCGCGTCGGCCATTCGCATGTCGAGCCGGTCCATGATCGTGGACTCGTGACGATCGAGGAGCTGGGGTGGAGGGCAGGTGTCGGGCGGCGGGACGTCGGGCCGCTCGGCCCATTGGCCCCAATGCTCCACGTCGCGATGACCGAAAGCCGCGTTGACGGTGAGGATGTCGTCGTCACCCACTCGCCCGACCGCGCGGGCCTGGGAGACCTGGCGGCCGCGCACCACCTCGTCGACGCGGATCTCCAGCACGTCGGGTGGCCGCGCGTACGAGAGGTACTGCCCTGTGGCCCACACCAGCGGTCGGCCCGTCACCTGCTCCAGGGCCTCGACGCACGCGCCCAGCCCGCAACCACCGAACAAGTGGCCCAGACCCGAGCAGAGACTCTGGACGATCGGCAGGCTCCACTGCGCGGGGTCTGCCGTCGGCTCCAGGCCGTAGAAGGCACGGGCATCCATGGGCCCGGGACCTTAGGACATGGCGTCCGCTGCGCCCCGGGCCGCGGATCACCACCGTGCGGCGTCGGCCTGTCAGACTTTCACTATGGAGCGGCAGTCCTCGGTCCGATGCGAGGGTCTCAGGTTCCCCGAGGGGCCCCGCTGGCACGAGGGACGGCTCGTCTTCTCCGACATGCACGACGAGCGGGTCCTCGCTATGGACCACGACGGACGCGTGGAGACGGTCGTCGAGGTGCCCCGGCGCCCGTCCGGCCTCGGATGGGACCCGCAAGGACGGATGCTCGTGGTGAGCATGATCGACCGGCGGCTGCTCCGGATGGAGCCTGCCACCGGCGAGCTGGGCGTGCTCGCCGATCTCGGCGCATTCGCCACCGGGCATTGCAACGACATGGTGGTCGACGCGGAGGGTCGGGCCTACGTCGGCAATTTCGGCTTCGACATCGACACTCCTCCGTTGCTGCCGGTGACCACCTGCATCGTGCGGGTCGACCCCGACGGGTCGGTGAGCGTCGCGGCCGACGAGATTCGCTTTCCCAACGGCACGGTGATCACGCCCGACGGTCGCACCCTGGTCGTGGGGGAGAGCTTCGGCGGCTGTCTCACCGCGTTCGACGTGGCACCCGACGGCTCGCTGTCGGAGCGCAGGATCTGGGCGCAGCTCGACGGCGCGGTGCCCGACGGCATCTGCCTCGACGCCGAGGGAGCGATCTGGTCCGCATGTCCGATCAGCGGTCGGGTCCTGCGGGTGCGCGAGGGCGGGGAGGTCACCGACGTGGTGCACGTCGAGCGCAACGGAGCGTTCGCCTGCATGTTGGGCGGTCCCGATCGCACGACGCTGCATGTGTGCACCGCGGACTCGAGCAACCCCGCGGACACGGACACGCGCCGCGGCGCGATCGAGACGTGCGAGGTGACCGTCCCCGGTGCCGGCCTGCCCTGAGCCTCAGAGGTCGGTCGGGGCGAACGACATCGACGGCTGCGCACCTGTGGCGGCCTCCTCGCCGCGGTGGCGGGGCAACGTCGCGTGGCCGCGTACGGCCCCGTGAACCCCATCGCCTTGAGCCCGGCGAGGGACGCGGTGTTCACGACGTGGCCTTCGCCCTGGGCGATCAGGCGCGGGACGAACGCTCGGATCCCCTGCAGCACGCCCCAGAAGTCGACCGCGAAGGTCCAGTCCCACACCGACTGCGGCACCTCCCAGAGCGGCCCACCCCCGCCACCGACGCCAGCGTGTGTTGCACACGACCTGGGCGGTCCCGAACTGCTCGTAGGTCTCGGTTGCCGGATCGATGAGGTGATCCTCGACCGAAACGTCACACACGAACTGCGCAGCCGCGACCCCGCTCTCCCGGAGCTGCTCCGCCGCGCGCTCGAGCGCGTCGGGCTCGGGATCCGCGAGCGTCACCTTCATGCCGTGGGTGCCGAACCGCCGAGCGAGCGCGAGGCCAATCCCGCTTGCCGCGCCGGTGACGACAGCGACCTTGCCTTCGAGGTCCTGCATCCTTGCCTCCCGAGCTCGAGCGCGGGCCGGCGTGCGGAGCGGAGCCTACGTGGTCAGACGCGCTGGCCCGCGCCGTCGTTGCGGATCACGAGGTAGTCGTTCGACTGAACGGTGATCCCTCGCCAACGGTCGAGGGGTGCCCATGCGGTGGCGGCGGGCGCCTTCGCGGTCCCGAAGCGGTGAACAGCTCCGAAGCCGTCGATGACCGCATACCCGTTGCCGTCGGGCCAGACCGCGAGGTCGCGGGCGATGTCCCAGCCGTGCCAGTAGGGCGTGCCGCGGTCGGGCGCGCCGCTCGTAGCCCACACCTTGCCCCAGCCGTCGAGCACGTAGAGCCCGCCGGCAGGCGTGTACACGACCGCGCGGGCGATGTCCCAGCCGTGCCAGTACGGCGCGCCGTACACCTTCGGAGTGCTCCCGACCTGGTGCACGCCCCCGAACCCGTCGAGGATCACGTATCCGGCGCCGTCCGGCGCGATGGCGATGCTGCGGGCGATGGCCCAACCCGGCCAGTAGGGCCCGCCGAGCGGCAGCGAGACCGCGCTCCCGAACCTGTGCACACCGCCCCAGGCGTCGAGGACGACGTAGCCCTGGCCGTCAGGCATCGCCGCGATGTCGCGCGCCATGTCGCCGCCGAAGCTCGGGTATCCCAGCGCCGGCGCACCTTCGGAGTTGTGGACCGTTCCGTTGCCCTGGAGGACCCAGAAGCCTCCCTGCTCCCGATCAGCGATGCTGCGGCCGCGCGAGTCGAACACCATGAGAAACTCGGAAGGGATCGGAGGCGGGTCGCCGTCCATGAAAACCTCGACCACGTAGAGCTGCCCGCCTCCGTAGGAGACGCCGACGCCGATGTAGCGGAACTGGGCGTCGACCATGTTGTTGAAGTGCGCCGGCGACGCGACCAGCGCGTTGTGCACCGACGTGACGCTTGGGCCTCGGCCGATGTTCTCGCCGAGCTTGCGCCAGCTCACCGTGATGCCGTCGGTGAGCCTCGAATGGACGAGAGAGCGGGTCGCGGCCATGTGGTCGGCCCAGGCTTGGGCCTTCGCGACCAGCACGCTGTGCACCGTGAGCCCACCGCGCCCGTTCGCCGCGCGCAGTGCGTTGATCCGGTTGACGAAGTCGGCCTCCGCGACCGGGTCGACGGCTGACGCCTGGTGCTCGCGGATGGTGATGCCCGCGAGCGCCACGGTGGTCGTGATGAGCAGAGCAGCGATGATTCGTCGCATTGAGTACCGTTCCTCCCCCGGCCGACCCTTGGTGCGACGCGGTTGCACCGAGGGAAGATCGGTCGTCGGGGACGCGATCTTGAACCAGCGACGCTCCGCACGCCGCCCGGGTTTCGACGAGGGTAGCGACCCTGCCCGTCGGCGCGCCGGATCGGCGTCGGAACCGTGGCTCGGAAGCCAGATCTTGGGAGTCCCTTGGGGTGTCGAGCGGTCGGGAAACGGTCCGTTCAGCGAGACGTGGGGGAGTACCGGTTCCCCACGCCGTGACGGCGGATCCGCTCCCAGACCATCAGCGCCCCGATCGGGCCGAGCACCACTGCAGCCGCGGTGTACCACCAGCTCCACCGCATCGCGGGCGTGATCATGACGACCATGGCCACGAACGCCATCCAGATCATGCCGTGGATCGAGCCGACGATCGCCTTGCCAGCCGCGTTCGGGGCCACGAGCCAGAAGTAGACGAGGAGCAGGTAGCTGACGGTCTCGACCAGGGCGACCACGGAGAGCGCCCTGGCTTTGCGCTCCAGCTCGGTGGACTGGTCATCGGCGAAGTCCGGCACGGCGACGAGCGTAGATCCCCGGCTGGCCGGCCCATTATTCGGTGGCCCGAGGGAGGCGCACCTGCGAGCATCGCGCGGTGACGACGGTGCTCGAGGCGAACGGCCTGGTCAAGGCCTACCGGCGGGCCCGCGCGGTCGACGACGTCGACCTCGTGGTCCGGGCCGGCGAGCGGGTGGCGCTGCTCGGCCCGAACGGGGCCGGCAAGACCACGACGCTGCTGATGATCCTCGGTGTCGTGACGCCCGACCGTGGGTCGGTGCTCGTGTGCGGCCGGCCCGTGCTGGGTGATCGCAGCCACGCGACCGAGGCCGTCGGCTTCGCCGCGGGATACCTGCCTCTCGCAAAGGAGCGCCTTTCCGACCACGAGCAGTTCGGCACCCAGCAGACGGACCGCGCGCTGTGAGCCCGGCTGCCGACCGGCGGCGCGGTTCGGCGTTGAGCTGGCTGCGAATGCGCGCGGTGGGGCGCCGGCATGCCTACGTCCTTCTGCGTTCCCCGCACCGGCTGTTCGAGGAGACGTGGAGTCGAAACCTGCTCAACCTCATGGTGACGCCGTTGCGGGAGGTCGGCTACGTCGGGGGCGTGGCGCTGTTCGGGATGCTGAAGCTCGCGATCGGTCTCGGCGTCGTCGCATCGGCCGCGCTGGTGTTCTTCTCGTTCGACATCCTCGACCTCGACCTCGGGCTCGGGCTCGTGCCGATCGCAGCGGTACTGCTCGCCGTGGGTTGGGCGATCTCGTTGCTGGTGATCGGCATCGTGTTTCGCTTCGGCGCCGGGACGGAGGCGCTGGCGTGGGGAGTGCTGTTTGTCGTGATGCCCCTCTCGGGGATCTTCTATCCGGTGGACGCGCTCCCGGCCGTCCTCCAGCCCGTCGCCCTCGCGCTCCCCACCACCCACGCGTTCGCGGCCCTTCGGGGCCTCGTGGACGGCGGCTTGCTCGACTGGGTCCAGGTCGGCATCGCTGCCGCCACGACCGCGGTCTTCACGCTCCTCGCTCTCGGGTTCCTCGTGAAGATGCTGAAGGTGTTCCGGCGCCTCGGCTACATCACGCGTTACACCTAGCACTGGGCCCTCGGCGCTTTGGCGTCACCAGACCGCGATCATCGCGGTTCTGCGACGCCAGAAGCTTGGGCGCGAGGTCGAGCCGGTGGGATCGCGGGCTCTACGGTCGCACGCATGCGCCCGGCCCACCGCCGCGGTCTTGAGGTCGCCGGGGTGCTCGGCCGCCACGCCGCGGCGGCGGCGGTGGAGCACCTGCGAGCGCGCCGGCGCCGACTGCCGCGCGGCTCACCGGCGGCCCGCCACCTTCGCCGAGCGTTCGAGGAGCTCGGGCCGGTGGCGACAAAGCTCGGCCAGGTGCTCTCGACCCGTCCCGACCTGGTGCCGCCCGCGGTGGAGGCCGAGCTCAGCCGCCTCCAGGACGCGGCCCCGCCGGTTCCCGTGCACCTCGTGGAGACGGCGGTCCGCGAGGGCCTGGGCGTGACGGTCGCCACCGCGTATGGCGCGTTCGACCGGTCGCCGATCGCCGCGGCATCGCTCGGGCAGGTGCACGCGGCGACGACGCATGACGGTACCGATGTCGTCGTCAAGGTCCGCCGGCCCCGGGTGGTCGACGCCGTCGACCTCGACTGCGCCGTCCTGCGCGGCGCCGCGCGGAGGCTCGCGTACCTCGCGCCGCTCCGGCGGTACGACCCGGTCGGACTGGTGCGCGAGTTCGAGGCCACGTTGCGAGCGGAGCTGGACTACGAGCGCGAGGGCCGAAGCGCCGAACGGACGGCGGCGGAGCTCGCCGACGAGCCCGACGTCGTGATCCCGCGGGTCCACTGGGCCCTGACGTGCCCGTCGGTGTTGACGGAGGGCCGCATCCGGGGGGTCAAGATCGACGACCTGAGCGCGCTCGACGCCGCGGGCCTCGACCGGGTGACGGTTGCCGCCCGCTTCGCCGACGCCTATCTCACGATGGTGTTCGTCCACGGCTTCTTCCACGCGGATCCGCATCCCGGCAACGTGTTCGTGCTCCCCGACAACCGGATCGGGTTCGTCGATTTCGGGATGGTCGGAGCGGTGCCGGCGGCTGCGACGAAGGGCCTGGGCGCGGTGCTGGTGGCCCTGGCGGCCCGCGACGCGGTGAGGATGGCCGATGCACTCCTGCACCTCGGCATCGCCGGGGAGCTGGTGGAGCGTGCCGGGCTCGAGTCCGACCTCGATCGGCTGCTCGCGAGGTACGCGCATCTCGCTCTGGCCGATCTGCACCTGGGACCGTTGCTCGCCGAGATCATGGCGGTCGTCCGGCGCCACCGGTTGCGCCTGCCGAGCGACCTCGCGCTGCTGATCAAGACCGTGATGATGTGCGAGGGCGTCGCCGCGCAGCTCGACCCGAGCTTCGAGCTGATCCCACGCCTGCTGCCGTATGCCGGGCGGATCCCCGGCGACGCACGGGCCGAGCCGTGATCGACGTCGTGTGGAGGGCCGCCGGGCTTCCGGTGCGAGGCACCTGAGCGGGTTACGCGAGGATCCCGGGATGGACCACCGCCGCCTCGCCGTCTACCTCGGCCGCATCCGAGTGGGGATCGGGCTCCTGCTCCTCGCAGCTCCACGGGTGGTGCTGCGCCCCGCGCTCGGGCGCGGGCTCGAGTCCCCGGCCTCCGGAGTGGTCGCGCGGATGGCAGGCGCGCGCGACGCGGTCGTGGGCGCCGGGATCGCGATCGCGGCAGCCGAACGTCGGGGCGGCGCGAGCTGGACGTCGATGGGCGCCGTCACCGACGCGTTCGACGCCGGCATCCTCGTCCTGACGCCGGGCCTGCCGAGGCGTACCCGCCTGCTCGGGCTCCTGACGGCAGTGTCCGCCGTCGCGCACTTCCGGCTGGCCCGGGAGCTCGCCAGGGGCGAGGTCTCTCACCCGGGCTGACCCGACTGCGACCCCAGCCCGCGGCCGGGGGTGATCAGGGGCGGCAGGTGACCGCGGCCATCGTCATCAGCCGGTCGGCGGCTCCCCGGTCGCGGACCTCGACCCGCGCGAGCGTCCCGTCGGCGCGCGTTCCGACAGTCTCGACGGTTGCCATCACGGGCCCGACCCGTCCGGGGGACAGGAAGTGGAGCACGGTGTCGGCGGTGGTCCCGCCGGTTGCGTGCTCCGCAGCCATGTCGACCAGCGCCGCGATCGCACCGCCGTGGAGGATGCCCCACGGGTTGCGCAGCCGGTCGTCGAGGTCGATCGCGACCGCCGCCGGGCCCATCGGGCGGACGGCGAGGTACTCGGGCAGCGGCTCGGTGGTCCACGGATCGACGGACCCTGCCTCCAGGTGGAGCGGACGGGGGTAGTCGGGTGCGCCGCCCTTGGGCTGGAGCACCGCGGACGTGAGCACGCCGTCGGCCACGAGCGCGGCCGATCGACCGTCGTCGAGGATGCTGACCCCGGTGACGACGGCGTTCCGGCCGGTCCGCAGGACCTGGGCCGCCGCGCGCAAAGGGCCGACGGCCTCGAACGACGCGACGTGGAGCATCAGGTTGGTGGAGACCACCCAACCGGGGAGGGCTGCCAGGCCGCCGCAGAGGCCCGCGACGCTGTCGGCGACGGTGAGCAGTGCCCCCGCCCTCACGTTCCCCGCCGGTGCGCGCACATGGTCGAGCACGGCGAGGTCGCCCTCGACCGTCGGTAGCGCGGCGCCGGGCGCACTCGTCTCGCGCAACGTGAGTCCGAAATAGCGCGTGAGCGAGCGGCCGGCGTCGGGATCGGCGAACATGGTCATGCCGGTCGGCCGGCGACGACGCGTGCCAACGTGGTGACCCGTTCGTCGGCCCCCGCATCGACCAGCTCGACGTGCGCGCAGCCATAGGAGGGGCTCGCGTCGAGGACCCGGACGCGGCTGCGCACCGGGCCGATCTTCGCGAGCGCGAGATAGGTCACCTGGAGGTCGACGGTCTCGACCGCCGCGCCACACGCGTGCGAGAGGGCGTGCTGCGCTGCGGTGGAGGCGGCCATCGCCATCATGCCGCCCTGCACCGCACCGAGGCTGTTGCGCACGTAGTCGACGGCTGCGAGCTCCACGGCCCCCGCGGACGGGTCGGAGACGACGAGCCCCGTCTCCTCTTCGAGTGGGTGCTCGAACCCGGACCCCTCGACGGCCGTCGTCATCCGCTGGACCGAGTCGGCAGACTCGATCACCGGGTTGCCGTCGCGTCGCGGGAGCAGTGCGAAGCTCATGGTGGCGAAGCCGAGCGCACGGTCGCCCTGGTCGGCGAGCGACACCTCGACGACCACGGTGGTGCGGCCCTTGCGCAGCACGTGCCCGCGCGCGTGAGTCTCGGTGGCCTCGGTACGACCGAGCAGGTGGAGCGTGAGGTCGGCGGTGGCGATCCAGTCGGGTTGCGCGACCGCGGCCGCGAGTCCACCGCCCACCGCGTCGACGAGCGTGGCGAGCGCACCCGGGTGCGGCGCGCCGCTCGGGCTCAGGAGCTCGGCGCCGACCGGGATCCACGCCTGCACCGTGCGGTTCGGGTGGTGCTCCACCGCGAGCTGCAGGTCGCGCAGCACGTGCTTTGCCGGCGGGTACGTCTGGGTCGGGGCCTGATGCACGGCGCCCGAACCTAGCGGGCGCCCCGTCGCTCCCGGGAAGCCCGGTGACCGTCGTGGCGGACGAGCGAACCCGCGTGGTCGGGGACGAACGACTGCTCGTCCTGGGGCGGGCGCACGTAGCCCTGATCCGGTTGACGCGGGGGCAGCGTCACGACGGGCGGGATCCGGTCGTCGTAGGGGATCTGGCTCAGCACGTGGGCGATGCAGTTGAGCCTCGCCCTTCGCTTGTCGTCGGCCTCGACCACGTTCCAGCGCGCCTCGGGGATGTCGGTGTGGACGAACATCTCGTCCTTCGCACGCGAGAACTCGACCCACCGCTTACGCGACTCGAGGTCCATCGGGCTGAGCTTCCACTGGCGCAGCGGATCGGCGAGACGCGACTGGAACCGTTGTTCCTGCTCCTCGTCGCTCACCGAGAACCAGTACTTGAGCAGGATGATGCCGTCCTCGACGAGCATGCGCTCGAAGATCGGGCACTGGTGGAGGAACTCGCGGTGCTGGTCGGCGGTGCAGAAGCCCATCACCTTCTCGACCCCGGCCCGGTTGTACCAGGAGCGATCGAAGAGCACGAGCTCCCCGCCTGCGGGGAGGTGCTGGACGTAACGCTGGAAGTACCACTGCGTCTGCTCGCGCTCGGTCGGCACCGGGAGCGCGACCACCCGGTACGCGCGGGGGTTCAGGTACTCGATGATCCGGCGGATCGCGCCGCCCTTGCCGGCCGCGTCGCGGCCTTCGAAGACCAGGACGACCCGGGCGCCGCTGGACCGCACCCAGTACTGCATCTTCACCAGCTCCTGCTGGAGCCGGAGCAGCTCGGCCTCGTACGCCTTCCTCGGGATGTCGCTCACGGCGCTCACAATATCCCCGATGCGCATCGGAGCCGACCTGGCGCGACCATGGGGCTCGTGGAGCGCTCGACCCGCGGCCGGCTGCTCGTCGCCACCCCGGACCTTGCCGACCCGAACTTCGCGCGTACCGTCGTCCTGATGTTGGAGCACACCGAGGAGGCCGCGCTCGGTCTCGTGCTCAACCGTCCGCGCGAGCTCCGGGTCGCCGATGCGCTTCCCGCGTGGGGTGACGTGTGCAGCGCGCCGGCCTGTCTCTTCGTCGGCGGCCCGGTGCAGCCGGACGCGGTGATCGGTCTCGCCCGCACGGTGGGCGCCGCGATCGCGGTCGAGCCGCTCGCCGGGACGCAGGGCGAGGGCTTCCAGCCGCTCTTCGCCTCGATGGGCACGCTCGACCTCGACCGCGACCCTCTCGCGTTCGACGGGCTCGACGGTGTGCGCGTCTTCGTCGGCTACGCCGGCTGGGGTCCCGGCCAGCTCGATCGCGAGCTCCACGCGGGTGGATGGCTCGTGGTCGACGCCATGGACGACGACGCGTTCACCTCGAACCCGGCGGAGCTGTGGCGGGAGGTCCTCGCTCGCCAGCCCGGGCGTGTCCGCCTGTTCGCCAACGCTCCCGAGGACCCCTCTACCAACTGACCCTGCCCCAGCCCCCGTTCTCGGCACCCGCAGGGTTTGTGCCTGCAGGAGCGAATACCGCTCATGAGGCAACAAACCCGGGTGGGGAGGGTCAGGAGAGGAGGTGGCGGCCGGTCACCAGGGGGAGGTCGAGGGTCGACAGCAGGCCCGGAGGTGCGGCGCACACGGCCGGGATGGCGTTGAGCAGCCGCATCCCGGTGCCCACGAGGCCGCCGGTGTTGTGGTCACCGTCCTCGCCGGTGATCTCGATCTCCACCGCGTAGCTCGGGGAGCCGTCGACCTGCACTCGGTACGACCCGCCTCCCTTGGGCTGGGGCCAGTCGGGCGCAACCTCCGGATGCATCCGCGTCACGTGCTCCACGACGATCGCGGGTCGGCCGTGGACCCAGCCCTGCACCTCGAAGCGGAGCCCCGCCATCGAGCCGGCGGGCACGAGCCCGACCGCGCTGTGGTGGTCGCGCTCCGCAGCGCGACGCTCCACCACCTCGCGCACGTCGTCGAGCTCGACGCCGAGACCGGCGGCGATCATGTGGACCACGCCGCCCCACGCGAACGAGAGCGCGCCCGGGAACAGCAGCAGGGGGGTGTGGTCGAGCGGCTGGCCGAAGCCCATCGTGCCGAACAGCACCTCCGGCTGCATGTACGTCGAGTAGTCGAGGTTTTCGACGATGCGGACCGCGTCGACGCGCTCGCACAGGCCGGTGAAGGCGAGCGGGATCAGGTCGTTGGCCCAACCGGGGTCGATGCCCGACGTGAAGCAGGCGGTCCTGCCCCGCTCGCAGGCGGCGGTGAGCCGCTCGACCATGCCGCGGTCCCCGGCAGGCGGGTAGAGGAGCGAGACCACCGAGGTCGAGACCACGTGCTTGCCGGCCTCGAGGATCCGGCACATGTCGGCGACCGCCTCGTGCGGCCGGAGGTCACCCGTCGCGGTGTACATCACGACGTCGGCCTCGGTCGCGAGGAGCGCGTCTGCGTCGTTGGTCGCGAGCACGCCGGAGGCCTCGGGGAGTCCGGCCAGCTCGGCGGCGTCGAGCCCGACCTTGTCCGCCGAGTGGACCCACAGGCCCGCCAGCTCCAGGTCGGGATGCAGCAGGATCGAACGAAGGCTGAGTCGCCCGACGTTGCCCGTGCTCCACTGGATCACTCGATGCGTCATGGCCGGACGGTACGGGCCCGCGGAACGCGCGCACAATTGCTCGCATGGTCTTTCGCTTCCTCCACCCCGAGCGCCTCGACATGGTGGCGCCGGAGCGCGCGCTCCCGGGGCGTGACACGCCGATGCCCGTACGGAAGCGCCACTTCGTGAACGACCATCCGCTCGCACCGCCGTACCCGGCGGGAACGGAGCAGGCGCTGTTCGCCCTGGGCTGCTTCTGGGGCGCCGAGCGCGTGTTCTGGCAGCTCGACGGGGTGTGGCTGAGCGCGGTCGGCTACGTCGCGGGCTTCACCCCGAACCCGACCTACGAGGAGGTCTGCTCGGGCCGCACCGGTCACACCGAGGCGGTGCTCGTCGTGTTCGATCCCGAGGCTGTCACCTACGACGAGCTGCTGCGCGCGTTCTGGGAGCACCACGACCCGACCCAGGGCATGCGCCAGGGCAACGACGTCGGCACGCAGTACCGGTCGGGCATCTACTGGTACTCGGACACGCAGCGCGCCGCCGCGGAGCGTTCGCGCGATGCGTACCAGGCCGAGTTGCGCGCTGCCGGCTACGGCGAGATCACGACCGAGATCCTCGAGGCGCCGCCCTTCTACTTCGCCGAGGACTACCACCAGCAGTACCTCGCGAAGAACCCGGGCGGCTACTGCGGTCTCGGGGGTACCGGGGTACCAATGTGTGCCCGAAGGCTCGACACGACGTAGTGAGCGCGCTGGCGCCCGGCCTCGGGAGCAGGCCGGTCGTGCGCAGGCCGTCTCGGACTACCGGCCGGAGACTTCCTGGCGAGTGACGGCCACCTCGGGCGGCGCCGTCACCGCGAGCCGAACCTGTCGGCCGCGCACGTCGGCGACCTCCACAACGATCCTGGTGCCGTCGGGAC
>Ga0194128_10000238_pt1 | contig 103699 bp, 71 predicted proteins | sample TA2KigCa65mmetaG_FD_148650 | JGI IMG/M metagenome (GOLD analysis project Ga0194128, IMG submission 148650) | Freshwater microbial communities from Lake Tanganyika, Tanzania - TA2015037 Kigoma Deep Cast 65m | ecosystem: Environmental > Aquatic > Freshwater > Lake | place: Tanzania: Lake...
GCTTGTTGCAGTGCTTGTTGCAGTGCTTGCCATCGGTGCCGCAAGGCTGGAAGCCACAGAGACAGCGCCCATCGATGGCGAACAACTGTCCGAGACCCCCGCTGGCAACGTCTCACCCGAGCCCGACGGCGCGAACCCGCAGATCGCCACTGCCGACCGCCGCGCGCGCGACGCGCGCGTTTTTCGGCACCGCGTTGACCCGCATTGGTTCGCGGACAACAACCGGTTCTGGTACCGCAATCAGCTGCCGGAAGAACGACGTGAATTTGTCGTCGTGGACTGCCTGCTCGGGACGCGCGAGCCCGCTTTTGATCATGCGGAGGTGGCCCGTCAGATTGGCGGAGAGACTCGCCCCGACCAACTGCCGGTCTTCCACCTTCGCTACTCCGCCAATGGTCAGAGTGTGCGCCTGATCGGTCGTGGAGCGAGCTGGGAATGGGATCCGGTCGAAAAGCGGTTGAGCAAGATGGACGAAAATGCAGACCCCGCGATCGATGAGGAACGGCTGGTCGCCGAGCTGAATATGCGGCCCTCGTCGCGAACGGGCGAGGAGACGGCGATCACCTTTGACAATCGGCTGGAAGCAGCCGTGGAGATCTTCTGGCTGGAGCCGGGCGGCGCCCGCACTTCTTATGGCAAGCTCCCGCCAGGTGCGCGACGTCAGCAGCATACCTTTACGGGGCACCGATGGCTGGTGCTCAAAGAAGACGGTGAATCTCAAGGAGTCTTCGAAGCGATCGAGTTCGGTGGCACGGCGATCCTCGACGGCACGCCTCCACGCCGCTCGGGTCGGCGTAATGGAGACTCCCGCACTGGCAATGGGCAGGAAGGCACCGATCGCGGCCGGCAGTCCCCCGACGGTAAGTGGTCCGTACTGTTGCGCGATCATAACCTGGTGCTGGTGGCAAGTTCGAACGGGGAAGAGCGCGTGCTCAGTCGGGACGGCTCCGTCGACAACCCGTACGACGAGTGGAGTTGGTCGCCCGATTCTCGCACGCTGGCGAGCTTCCGACGCGAGCCGGGCGAGCGCAAGGAAGTGTATCTCGTTCAATCATCGCCGGACGGAGGTGGACGCGCTCGCCTGCAATCCCGCCCTTACGCCCAGCCCGGCGACCGGTTTCCAACGTATGAGCTCAACATCTTCGACGTGGAAAGCTGCCGGCAATACAAACCGGCCGTCGACCGTTTCGAGCACGAGTGGCAGAAGCCACAGCCTCGCTGGAGCCCGGACTCCAGCCGGTTGCGGTACTCGCAAGTCGATCGCGGCCATCAGCGTTTTCGCGTTCTCGATCTGGAGGCGGCGACCGGTAGCGTTCGTGCGCTGGTGGACGAGCGTACCGAGACCTTCCTATGGACGGCACACACCGAGGGCAACAACCTCCCGATTGTCCAGTGGTTGCAGAAATCCGACGGTTTGATTCACGTCTCAGAACGCAGTGGATGGCGCCATCTCTACTTGATCAACGCGGCAACCGGCGAGGTCAAAAATCCGATCACGAGCGGCGAGTGGGTTGTACGTGGCTTGGACCGTGTCGACGAGGAGACCGGACAGGTCTGGTTTCGGGCCAGCGGCTGTGTTCCGGGCCAGGACCCATACCTGATCCACTACGGTCGAGTCGGATTGGACGGCACCGGTCTGGTCTGGCTGACTGCCGGGGATGGAACGCACACCGTGCAGTATTCCCCGGACGGCCGCTTCCTGATCGATACCTATTCGCGCGTCGACGCTGGCCCGACGACGGAACTTCGGCGGATCGAGGACGGCAGGCTGCTTGTGCCGCTGGAGACCGCCGATCTGCGGCCGTTAAAGGCCATTGGCTGGGAACCTCCGGAGGTCTTTCGGGCAAAAGGTCGCGATGGCGTTACCGATATCTGGGGAATCATCTGCCGGCCACGTAACCTCGACCCCAATCGCAAATACCCAGTGATTGAAGAGATTTATGCGGGGCCTCACGATTCCCACGTACCCAAGGCATTTTCGCCGCAGACCCGCTACGAGTCATTGATCGAGCGAGGCTTCATCGTGGTGAAGATCGATGGCATGGGGACCGCCAATCGTTCCAAAGCGTTTCATGACCGCTGCTGGAAGAATCTCAAGGATGCCGGCTTCGAGGATCGGATCTGCTGGATTCGTGCTGCGGCGGAGGCCTATGCCTATTTTGACCTGGAACGCGTGGGGATCTACGGCGGGTCGGCAGGCGGGCAAAACGCCGCGGCAGCCGTACTGTTTCACCCCGACTTCTATCGAGTGGCTGTCGCGGGATGCGGCTGCCACGACAATCGGCTCGATAAAGCATCCTGGAACGAACAATGGATGGGGTATCCGGTGGGACCCGAATACGCGCTGAACTCGAATATCGACAATGCGCATCGACTCGACGGCAAACTGCTGTTGATTGTCGGAGAACTAGATACCAACGTTCCGCCGGAATCGACGTTACGGTTCGCCGACGCCTTGATTCGACACAACAAGGATTTCGAAATGCTCGTCGTCCCCAATGCGGGGCACGGCATGGGCGGTGCCTATGGCGTCCGACGGATGCATGAGTTTTTCGAACGGCACTTGAAACCGGGAGGATAGCGTCTTCCATAGGGATGGTGCGGCGCGGCGATCCGTCAATCGTCCAGAATGCGGCGGGACTACGCCAAGACTTTGCCCCCGACAATCCAGGTTACGCCCGCGCTGGAAAATGGAATTGGACCGAGCCGGCCGGCTCGAACAGAACTTTGATAGACATTGGAACCGATAACAGTTCATCTAGCGGTTGTGCGAACCAGTTTACCTATCGAGTTTCCAGACGGATTATTGAGACCTTCAAAGGGGAGGGTAGTTCCATGAATCAGAATTCTCGTCGTGAATTTTTGGGTGAAATCGGGCGTGGAATGTTGCTGGCGGGACTGGGAACCTCTTTGGCATCGGAGCTTGGCCTGGCGAACGTTGCGGCGGCAGGCGAGGATCGCGCGCTGAGTTTCGGCAAACTCGAGCCGCTGGTGGCGATGATACAGGAGACCGAGCCGGCGAAGTTGACGGCCGAACTGGTAAGTCACTTGAACAACGGCACGAACCTGCGGACGCTGGTCGCGGCAGGCGCGCTTGCGAATGCGCGCACGTTTGGCGGTCAGGATTATGTCGGCTTTCACACGTTCATGGCGCTGGCGCCGGCCTACCGCATGGCGCAGGAATTGCCTGCCGCGCAGCAGCCGCTTCCGGTCCTGAAGGTCTTGTATCGCAATGCGAATCGGATCCAGGAATTCGGGGGTCGCAAGAACGAGATTCTGCACGAGGTGGCCGAGGAAGCCCCGCCGGCCGACAAGGAAGTCGGTGTTCATTTGCGGGAGGTGGCACGCACTGGTGATGTCGAAAAAGCGGACCGCACATTCGCCGCGGCGATGAAAGCGCCGATTGGCGAGGCATTCAATCACCTGCAATTCGAAGTTCAGGATGAAATCGACGTGCATCGCGTGGTGCTGGCATGGCGCGCCTGGGATACGCTGGACCTGGCGGGGCGCGAGTGGGCCCATTGCCTGCTGCGGCAGTCAATCCGTTATTGTGCCAATACGGAAAAATCGATGATCGAACGAGGTCACGCTCGCTCGCCGGTGCGAACCGTGCTCCCCATGTTGCTCGACCAATACAAATTGCTGGGCCGGGAGATGGGAACCAAAGTGGGCGACGACGCCTGGCTGCGGCAACTGGCGCAAACCATCTTCCGCGGCACGCGCGAACAGGCCGCCGATGCCGTGGCGCAGGCGATCGCGGAGGGGTACAACCAGGAGGAAATCGGTGAAGCGATCTCGCTGGCGGCCAACCTGCTTGTGCTCCATGATCCTGGCCGACCGGAACAAGGGGCAAACGCGGACAAGCCAGTCGGGAGCTGCCACGGCGATTCGGTCGGCGTGCACGCATCGGACGCCGCGAATGCCTGGCGAAATATCATCCGGGTAAGTACGCCGCGCAATGTCATCGCCAGCCTGATTGTCGGCGCGTACCATACGGGCGGTCAAAGCGGTCGTTCCAATCCGCAGCCGTACCCGTTCACGGAGCACCTGGCCGAGGTCAAATCGGAAGATGCCCGGACTTTACTGGCGGAAACCGAGACGGCGATCCGCGCGAAGGAGCAGTTCCGGGCCGCGGCCTTGATCGCCCGCTACGGCGCTCTCGGACTTCCGGCTCGGCCCGTATGCGACCTGCTGCTGAAATTTGCGACCAGCGAAGATGGAGCGTTACACGCCGAGAAATATTATCTGACGGTTCGTTCCGAATTTGATTCCATGCGGTCGTCGATACGCTGGGGACAACTCGTCGCATTGGCACGGGTGTCCGCCAGCGAATACGGACACCGTTCGGCCGGTTACGAGGAAGCCAGAAAACTTCTGAAGGTTTGAGAATCAGCCAACGGGCACTACGACAGGATTTCCCGAATCGGGGCGCCGCCATGACTGATCGACATCGGGCGGCCGACCGCGTCATAAACCGGGGTCTCATGGTCGATCCCCAGCAGCTTGTAGATCGTGCAACAGATGTCCGAGGTACTGACCGGATTGGAAGCCGGGTAAGCGGCCTGCGCGTCGCTGGCGCCGTGAACCGCTCCTCCCTGGATTCCCGCGCCGGAGAACAGCATCGAATAACAAAAAGTCCAATGATCCCTCCCGGCATTCTTGTTGATTTTCGGCGTTCGCCCAAAGTCGCTCATGACGACCACCAGGGTTTCATCGAGTAATCCGCTGTCCGACAGGTCCTGCATGAGCGCGTTGTAGACGGCATCCAGGTAGGGGAGGTTATAGTCCTTCAGCAGCTTGAAGTTCTGCGAGTGTGTGTCCCAGCAGTGAAGCTGCAGCTTCAAACGCTCCCAGTAACAATCCCAGGTGACATTGATGAAACGTACGCCCGCTTCGACAAGCCTGCGTGCAATCAGCGCGCTTTGGCCAAAGAGCGTGGGCGTGTAACGCTCGCGAATCTGCGGATCGACTCGGTCCAGATCGAACGCGTCACGGACTTTCGACGATGAGATCAGGTTCCAGGCCCGTTCTCGTTGCCGCGTCCACGATCCCTCATGGGCCGACCGGTCCACACGTTTTCGCTCGGCGTCCAATTGCTGCAACAGACTCTGACGGCCGTTCAACCGGTCGAGCGTCATCTCCTGATCGAGGTGCGTGTGCGGGATTTGCGGTATGCCACGCAGCGGTTGCGGGCTGTATTCCTGTTCCGGCGGCTTGTCGACGTACGGGGCACACGCCGTGTAGAGCGGATCATATTGCGAACCAAGAAATCCAGCCGTGGGGCCGGGGCGACGGATCGACTGCCCCCATCCCAGATAACAAGGCATGTAGACGTAGGCCGGTGAATCGGCTCTCGCGCCGTTGAGGTACTCGCAGACAGAACCCATGCTCGGGGGATGGGTTCGTTTGAGATTGCCGAGATCGGTTTCCGGAACCTCCCAACCGGTATAGCTCGGGATGCAGTTGTGGCAGCCAGCCCGGTGATTGATCGAGCGGACAATGGCCGAACGGTTCATCCATTTGGCGTGCAACGGGAGGTGTTCGCTGATCTCGATTCCCGGGGCATTTGTGGCGATCGGATTGAATTCGCCTCGGACTTCGGACGGCGCATTCGGTTTCAGGTCATACATATCCTGCCAAGGAGCGCCGCCGAGCAAGTACAGGCAGATGACACTCTTGGCCTTACCATTCCAAGGATGTACTCGTTGCTGTTCGGCCTGCAGTAATTGGGGCAAGCCGAACCCGCCCAGTACCGAAAGGGTGCCCACCCGGAGCGTTTCCCGGCGGGAAATGCCGTCACAAAACCGTCGCCGGCTGCCAAGCATGGTCAACATGATTATCTCAAGCAAGGAGATGGTTAAGTACTAATCGTAAGACTGCAGATAATGGTTGTGGCGAATCTGGGGCTCGAACGCGTACAGCTTCGCGTTTCTCAAGTGAAAACGCAATCGGATCGGCCGCGCCTGTAGCAGCTGACAATCCGGGTTGTCGTTCCATTTTAATACGTGCCGAACGCTGTCGGTGGTGATCGGCGTGCAGTCGGCAACGCCAAATCCGTCGATGGCATTTCCCTCGGCGTCGATCGCTTCGACGGTGAGCGAGCCGCCCGACGCGTCCGCGTTCACCACCAGCGTGTCACCGAGGAATACCAGTGGCTTTGTGGTCAGCGTGCCTGGTTCTTCGCCGGCGTTGACCGAAATAAAGCCGTCGAGCCGTAAGGTCGCCAGCCCGATACCGCTGTCGCGCGCGTCCTTGTGGTAAGTGTGCCAATGGCGTCCCGTAATGCCAGTGTAATAGAAACGGATTTCGTCGCCGACAATCAACGGCGGGTGATGCGGGTAGATCTGGCCCCAATCCCAGTCTTTGCGAAATTCACCGTAGGGGAGAAAAGTGGCCTGCGTGGCGCTCTGCTTCCAATCGCGCTCGCCCCGCAGCTCGGCCGCGGAGATCGCTCCATCGTGAAGCACCCGCTGCCACGTGACTCCATCCCGGCTGAAGGTCAGTTGATTATTGACGCGATCCATCCAGGGCTGGTCCTCGGGAATCGGCTTGATCGTTTCGCCGTGATAGGTGTTGAGCACGCCGATGTAGACGCCGTGATACGGCATCGCGCCCATTGTGTAGAGTTCCGTGGCGAAAGGCGCGTCCAATTTGCTCTTTCTAAGTACCGTGACCTTGGGCGACCAGTGGAGGAAGTCCTCGCTTTCGATGCGACTGATGATCCTGACGTTCGGCGGGCCGAAACGGAGGTAGGCGACGAAACGATTCAGCCGCCCGTCCCAATAGGGTGCGATCTGAGTGTCGCTGTACGGGATCAACGGGTTCTTTGGTTCCGGACGCCATTGAATCCCATCGGCCGAAGAGGCGACGCAACTTTGCAGTGAACTCGACTGGCCCGTCGGTTTGCCGAGATACATCATCTTAAATCGGCGATCGGGGTTTTTTTCCGCCGAGTCGATCATCACGCCAGCCCCGCCCACCCATGGCTCCCTGGGATCAAAGATCGCCCAGTTATTGCCGGCCCGCGGATCGGTGATTGGCTTCTCCCAGCGGATTCCATCCGGCGAAGTGACATAGCCCAACGATCCGGCAGCATCTTTGTCGTCAAGCCAGATCTGGTACCAGATCTTGTAAAGTCCGTCCCGCTCGTCGCGGACCACCGCTCCGTAACCAAACGGTGAAGAGAGTTTTTCCTCCCAGGGCTTGTCGCGGCGGACGAGCGGATTCTGCGGATGCTTGACGGGCTGGTTAAGAACTTTTCTCGTGTTGAGCAGCGATTCGATCACATAGTTATCGATGAACAGCTGCTTGCCTTGCAGCACGATCGCCTTGCCGACGATCTCGTCATCCAGATCCTTAAACATGCCAGGCGGCGCCTGGCGGTGTTGAGCAACTGCTGCCAACTGCGGTGCCAGCATCATCAGGGCAACTGCCCCGAGAGAAACAAATCCTCTCGCGAAATATTTCCGCGGGTTCGAAGCGACTGTTGGTTTCATATCAGTTCTGTTGGGGTGAGGAATCGTTTGACGGATCGGAGCGATAAGCGACCTCGACAGGAGACAGGGGCCGCACTTGATCACTCATCGTCATCGCATGTAAGCGGGCGCGGTTCATGTGAAACTTAAGCCGAATCTCCCGGCCGAGCAATTGGCCAAGGTCGGCGTGATTCGACCAGCGCACAGGATGGTCGAGAGCGTCCCCTTGGATTTCCCGCGACTCGGCGAGCGTGAAGCCGGGGATCGGTCCCCATTCGCGTGTCAGCGCTTCGACTCGGATCGAACCTTGATTCCAGGTGGCCGCATTCAGGAACAGATGCGGATGGGCGACGACGAACGGTCGGGTGAGCACGCGGCAGGGCTCGGCATCGGGGATTCCGGTTTCCAGCGAAGCGAACCGGTCGCGCTTGAGCGTCGCCAGCGCCACTCCGCCGCTGTAATGAGGCGACGCCGATTCGTCGGCGTCGTGGGGAAAGTTCAGAGCCGCGTAATAGACATAGATCGTGTTGTCGACGACGATCGGCTGCGGCTGCGAGCAGGCCATCGCCATGAAGTCGTAATAACCCAACGGCCCCGAGGCGATGAACGGCGTGCCGCGGCAAACGCGCGTGAAATGGACGCCATCGCGGCTCGTCGTCAGATGAATGTCGATTGGCTGGGGCCGCCGCAGGTGAAAAATGCTTGCGTAACCGACGTAGGTCGCGCCGAACTTGTGGCAGCCAAACTGGTAGAGTTCCGTGTCGGCCGGATCATCTGCGTTCATGGCAAGGATGAAACGATGGTTACGCCATGCTTGTAAATCGTCGCTTTCCGCATAGGCGTAGGCGCGGTTGTAACGGTCAATGGGCGATCGGTTGCGATCGCTTTCATTGGCGATCATCCGCTCGCTGAACTCGGGAATGATCCGCCGGTAAATGACCCATTTGTGTTTCGACGCGTCGAACATCAGGTGCATCAGGCAGTCGTCTCCATTGCCGGCGACATCGTGCGGCGTCTGCCAGAACGGCGATGCCGCACAGGACCAGTGCACGCCATCGGGTGACGTCGCAATATGTGCCCCGCGTCGGTGATCCTGAACGATCGCCAGCGCGACGTAAGTTTCCGACTTGTCGCGCGGATCTGGGTGTTTGTTGACGCCCCAGAAAAATGCTTTCTTTCCCTGGGGTGCGATTGCCGTGGTCGGGACAACGTACTTTTCAGGCCCGTACGAAAAACGCGTCGTGGATTGGGGGATCATGTCGCTGGCGAAGACGACGTTATGGTCGCGTCTCCCCGCCACTTCGCACGCGCCCAAGTCGGGCCGTTCCCATGCGATGCCGTCTCGGGAACTGTAATAGAGCATCCAGCCGGCGTTCCCACCCACGAAACCGGCCTTCGCATCGCTGCCAGCGCGAGCCCACATCTTGAACAGCTTCGCCTCGGAATCGTACATCGTTGTGTACGGCTCGATATATGTTCCCTCGCACCATCGCTCCGGTCGGATCACGGGATTCAACAGATGTTTCCTGGCCGGGTGCAATTTCCTCGACACACCCGGCGTCGCCTCCAGCAGCTGGTTATCGAGAAACAACTCCGTCATGAACGTCGGCCGGTCGGCCGATTGGCTGTGGTCGTTCCCCGGCGCGGCGGGGTCATCCGCGGAAGCCGCTCGAAAATTTCCCAGGGCCGCACTCGCGATTCCAGCTGCCTGAAGGAACTGACGGCGATTCGATTTCATCGGATGGTATCTCGAGGAGGTTGCTGGTGGGACGCGGCTGCGTGCCCGGCGCTGGGAAGCATTTTCCCGAGTCTTCGCGGGTCGAGGTCCCTTGAGTCTAACCGTCGCCGGGCTACAATCAACCGCGGAGCAATTCGGTCGTCATCGGCGGAAGTTGATGTCGGGTCTCCAGGTCCCATTCGCGTGAGTTGATTACCGATGAGTTGTCGAACGGCATACCTTTGTCTGGGCATTGCGCTGCTGATTCTCCAGGGTCCGGCCAAAGTGTCCGGCCAGCAGAAGTTCGGTTCGCTTCGGGCGGACCGCATTTTGTTTCTGGGGAACAGTCTCACCTTGCACGGCCCGAAGGCGGAGATCGGCTGGACGGGGAATTGGGGCATGGCGGCGACATCGGAGGATCGAGATTTCGTTCACCGGCTCACCGCAGCGATCGCGAGCCGGTCTGGCGGCCGACTGGTTCTCGAACCGGCAAGCCACGAGAACATCGAGTCTGCCGCAAATGTGCTCAACATCGCGGATATTCTGGAACGCGGGTACGCGACCTACGAGACCGCCAGAATCCGTAAACAGCTCGAATCGAAGGCGGATATCGTCGTTCTGCAGTGCGGTGAAAACGTACTGTCGCAGGGCTTCGATGCGGAGGCATTCTACAACGGCCTGCGCGCCCTGCTGAACGACCTGAAAGCATCGGGTAATCCGCAGATCTTCGTGACCAGCCACATATTATGGGCAAACCCAGGGATGGATGAGATCAAACGGAGGGTCTGCGCCGAAGACCCAACGCATCGGACTTTCGTCGACATCAGCGCCTACCAGGCGGATATTGCCACGAATGGTCCCGTGGGACATCCCAGCGACACGGGCATGAAACTGATCGCCGATACCTTGTTCGCCGCCATCGCCAGGAAGGCCGAAATCATCGAGTTATCGAGCTCCCATTTGGCCGCGGTAAACCGGCGGCGGCGCATCTACGTCAACGATGATGTCGGCTACGATGCGGTGGCGATGGGGCCGAAGTTGACGGCAATCACGCCTGAGGAGTGGATCGCCGCGCGATTCAGTGTCTTCGACCAGCCGGGCAGCCAGGTCGACTGCGTGGGTTTTTGCCTGGATGAAGGCAACATCGCGGCCTATCCCAGCAAGATCATTCCGGAACTGCAGTACCCGACACTGCTTCGCTGGCGCGGCGACGGAGTCGACATTGCACAACGAATCGTCGAGGAGGGCCATCGCCGCAAACTGGAACTGTTCTGGGAGCATCGGATTAATGGCGCCGACCGCGAAGTGGATGTGATGACTCCCGCCCGCATTGCGCTGAAGGATGAGCATCCCGAGTGGCTGATTGCGGGTGGTTGGTGGAAGCCGGGCTTGTGGAATTTCGCGATTCCAGAAGTGCGACAGCATAAGGTCGCCGTTTTGCGGGAAGTCGCCGAACGGTATGACCTGGATGGGATCAACCTGGACTTTGGTCGCCATCCGCCGGTGCTGCCGATCGGGCAGCAATGGGAACATCGCGAGGCACTCACCGACTTCGTACGGCAGGTGCGGCGGATGTTGCAAGGTGTGGCTGAGCGGAGGGGGCGGCCGTTCCTGCTCTCCGTGCGCGTCGCCGATACGGTTCCCGGCTGTCATTTCGACGGGATGGACATCGAATCGTGGGTACGCCAGAACCTTGTCGACATCGTCATTCTCGGCACGCGATCGATTCAGGTCGATCTCGCCGGTTTCCGGCGTGTTGCCGCGGGTAGTCATGTCAAGTTGTATCCCTGCATCGATCAGCATCATTCACCGGACGGTTATCATGCTGTCGCAAACCCGGAGTTTCTGCGCGGTGTGGCCGCCAACTGGTGGCAGCAAGGCGCGGATGGAATCGCCACGTTCAACTTCTGGAATGAGCTGCCCGAAGCGGGAAAGCGGATCGGTTCGTCCGGACCGATATTCGACGGCCAGTCCGTGCATGCGCTCGTCTACAAGGAGATCGGCGACCCGAAACAACTATCGCCGCTTGATAAGTGGTTCGTCGTTTCTCGCCGCTATGGAGGCGGATTCTATGATCGGCTGGGGAACCGCTGGAACGACTACACCAATCTGAACCATCAGGCGCCACTGCCTTTGGAGCTCGGCGCCGATCCGACCTGGGTCGAGGTATCGCTGGCCGACGACATTGCAGCCCAGGCGCAGCGGGTCGAACGGCTCGAACTTCGCCTGGAATTCTCCGCGAATGCCCGACCCGAAGGAATTGCGGTCAAGTTCAACGGAATCCCGTTACAGCCTCAAAAGCAGGAGGGCAACGTCTGGCTCGCGAAGCTCGCTCCGCAACAGACCGCCGTGGGGCGCAATTTGCTTACCGTGGATGGCGCCGCGGCGGCAATGCGCGCGCCGGCCGTCTCGCTCGAAAAAGTCGAGGTTCACGTCAAGTACCGGCCGGATCATCGCGAGCATTGAGGGCCGGTTTTCCAAGTCTTGGGCGTGGCGATGCGCCGTGCGAACAACGGTTTCCCGTCAATCGCGTCGTGGCAGCGGGTTCCACGCATCCGCGTTCGAGATTATTCTAATACGTTGGAAATGCAGGCCCGCGCCCTGGACACGGGACGACCGCCTTCCGAGGTGAACTGATTGAGCCATGACATTCGCTTATCGCCAGAGCCTTGAAACGGATCGCCCATGATTGTTCGACCAGATCGTCCCGCGTCGGTCGCGATCGTCGGGGGGGGGCCGGGTGGGCTGATGACCGCCTATCTTCTTCAGAAGAAGTCGGCCGTACCGTTGCGCATAGCGCTATACGAATCGAGCGGCCGTTGCGGAGGCAAAGTCATGACTCCCCAGTTTGACTCCGCGCCGGTGCGATACGAGGCGGGAGCGGCCGAATTCTATGACTACTCGAACTGCGGCGCGGGTTCCGGCGCGGGATGCGCTGACGATGCGCTCAAGGAATTGATCGCCGAATTGGGGCTCTCGGTTTCGCCCATGGGTGGTCAGTCGGTCGTTATGGGCGAGCGTTGGCTGGCGAACCTGGACGATATCGAGTCCCATTTCGGGTTGCGAGTTCGGCAGTCGCTGGAAACGTTTCATGGCCAGGCACGCGACCGCTTATCGCCCTGGGAGTTCTATTGTTCGGGCGGAATGGAGGCAACCCCCGTTGACCGGCCGGGCCGGAGCTTCGAGTCTTACCTGCGGCAGTCGATCCACGGCCCGCAGAGGAAGATCGTCGAGAATTTGATCCACAGCGACCTGGCGACCGAGCCCTCGGCGACCAGTGTCGAATACGGGCTGCAGAACTATTTGATGAACGATCCAGCCTACATGCGCCTGTATGCCATCGACGGCGGCAACGAGCAACTTATTGACCGCCTGCGGGACCGCGTGGCGGCTACGTTTCGGCTTAACGAACCGGTGCAGGAAATTCTGCCCGGCGCCCACGGTCGATTTCGAGTCCGCTCTAGGCCCGATGGAGAACCGCGGGAAAGCGAGTACGATTTTGTGATTGTCGCCGTTCCGCATGACGCCCTTGGCGGAATTAGGTTCGGCGGAGCACGTTTGTCCGTGGCCATGGCCGCCCATCGCGACCGGTATGACCACCCGGCTCACTATTTGCGCATTACTATCCTCTTCCGACGACCGTTCTGGCGTGGCATAATGGTCGATTCGTATTGCATGCTTGATCGGTTCGGCGGCTGTTGTCTTTACGACGAGTCGTCCCGGTCGATTGAACCCGGCTGGGGTGTGCTCGGATGGCTCTTGGCCGGGGAACAGGCTCGTCAAAGTGCGGTGGTGCCTGACGACGTATTGATCGGCCAGGCGCTCGACAGTTTGCCTCGACGACTGGGCAATGCGAGGAAGTGGTTTCTGGAGGGGCGCGTTCACCGTTGGATCGGGGCGGTCAATGCGATTCCCGGCGGGGTCGCGCCACGGAGCTTGGATCGGCGCCACCAGGTCGATCCGGAGGTCCATTCACGATTGTTTGTCGTCGGGGATTACCTGTTCGACGCAACGCTGAACGGCGTGCTCGATTCGGCGGACTACGTCAGCGACTGGGTGGTTGCGGAACTTCATTAATCGAAAGTGCATTAATCGGTTCAGCATGCGGATTTACTCAAACCAAAGACCGGACCCTACCTCGGCCCCACAAGTAACTTCCGATCTCGAAGTCGTCGCGCGTGTTTCGTCCGATCGGCTTGACGAGGCGCCAGCTCCTGGCGTCTGGCCCCAAGGCACCGAATTCCTCCGCATCGCTCTGGTCACCGACCCGCCGGCTTCCGCCGACTGCCTTGACCGATTCGAAGTCGCCGGTCGAAAAGCGGTCGTCATGGAACAATTTCGCGATTGCGCGCTGGCGGAAAACGTGCCGCTGCCCGCGCCGGTCATGGATGACAGAAATTGGGCGGTGATTAAGGTTCCTCACGAGTCCCACGACAATCAGGATCTGATTCTGCAATTGCAGGCCTGGTCCGACACGTTCGTCTGCCATGAACCCGGAGGGCCGGTGCGGAGTATCCTCCTGACCATGCAGGGCGCCAGCATTCTCTACCGCCCGGGCTGGATTGCCGTCGTCGCGGACGCCGATCGGTTGCCGACGGTGACGCGCGCGATTCTCGAAGCGGCGTACTTCGAATCCGAGTTATGTTGCATCGAGTCATCCATCGACGGCTTGTGGAACAATGTTCAGGCGGACGCCGCCGCGGCATTTGAATTCGGTCGACGGCAATTATCCCGCCGCGGGGAACTTGCGGAGCGATTTCAGTCCGTGTTCATGCTGCGGATGCGACTCGCGCGGCTGGCACCCCACGTGCATGTGCCGCACGTGTTTCCGCCAACGCTGGCCAGCCAGATCGCCGAGCGGCTGCGCGAACGAACCCGGATGGTCGATCGCCTGGAACTGGCCAGCAACAAACTGGTGGCCCAGGAACAGGTCTACGAGATGTGCAGCCACCGCGTGAACGAGTACGTGCTGACGCGTCGCGGCCACCTCCTGGAATGGGGCATCATAGCGATCCTCCTCGCTCAATCCGCGCTCTGGATCTACGAACTGATCGCCAGCTCCAGCCGTTGATCCCTGCGATTCTACCCGGGGTTGGACGATGTCCGATCGATGCGCGAGCCGTTGGCATGTCCCGGCGCGTCAAGTTTGACGGTTACGTCGACCTTACGGCATCTGCCGCGGTGGCAGCTGGAAATGTTTGCCTGCCGATACCGGTAACCTAGATTTGGGAGTTGCCGGACCCATGATCGACGCGGGTCTTGGCGGGCCGAATCCTTGTAGAATTCCGAGATTGATCATGAAAGTTCGTTCGCGACGCTGTGCATTCTCCCTGTTGGAATTGATGGCCGTGATTACGATGATTGGCGTGGTCGCCGCGGTGACGATGTTCCGGCTGAATGCGATTGACCGTAAAGCCGCCTGTGAAACGGTGATCAAGCAGAATGTAAATCTGTTGCAGAGCGCCGTGGAGCGCTACCGCTACGAAAAGAATGTCTTTCCGGCGGCGATCGACCAGTTGGTGGCCGATGGCTATTTGCCGACCGTACCGGCGGAGCCGGAATTCTTCAAGTATGGCTACGACCCGTCTTCGGGCGTCGTTTCGTATTCGTTGAGGTAGTAGCTCGAAACGTGTTTCGAGCTACGAACCCGCCTGTGACGATTATTTTGGCTGTACCAGCCATTCGGAAGTTACCAGAAATCCCGGTCCTGACGGTCGTATCACGGAATCGAGGACGCATGAACATTCCGTTCGGTTCGTGCCGATCGAACGTATTATCCCAGGGCGGCGGATCCATCCCGACAAAACCCAATGGAGTGGGCCGACGATGCAATCTCGATGGAAGCGATGGGCGCAACGGAGTCTGGCGGCGGGCATTCTTGGATGGTACGCGCCGGCGATCGGAGCCGTTGATTTCTGGCAACCGGAGGCCCGTTCCCCGTCGGACCTGCCACGCAGCGAACTGGTCGTCGTTGATCGATGTGACAGCGACTGCTGCGCCGATTCGGTCTCGGATTGCTGGCGCGACAATCTCCAGGTCTGGCTGGGTGGGGAAGCGTACAAGGGGCTGGGAGACACGAAGCAGCCTCCAGCTCTGGTCGCGGGATACACTAACAACGCGGGAATTGTCAGCGGCGGAAATACCAGCTTCGGGCTGGGCGAACGGCCGGTGCGCGGTCAATTTGGCGCAAGCTACGGCGTGTACGACGTGGCCGGCAGAGACACCGTCAGTCGATCGTCATCCGAACAGCAGGTTTACGCCACGCTGGGCATTTATCGGCGGGGCGACGTCGAGTGCCATGAGCACCTATCGTGGGGCTTGGTTTACGATCATTTCTGGGGGCATCAGTACGGAATGGCCGCCGATCAAGTCTATCTTGGCCAGGTCCGCGGAATCGTCGGCTATGCCGTGAACGAGTGTAATGAAATCGGGTTCTGGGGTACTGCGAGCGCCGGCCGGGATTCGATTCAATCTTCAGCGCTCGCCGGCGTGGTGCCGTTGCTGTTGCAGACGACGACTGTTCGTGCGGCCAACCAGTTCAATACCTATTGGCGCCATAACTGGGAATTTGGCGGTTCGACGATGGCCTATGTCGGGCTCGCCGACAGTGCGGATGTTCAAGATTGGATCGTGGGCGTTCTGGGGCAGGCGCCGCTGAGCGACCGCGTGGCGCTCTACAGCAACGTGACTTTTGCCTTACCCGGGTCAGGGCCGGGCGTGCTGGGTGCCAACGAGCTGCAATGGAATTTCAGCCTGGGCCTGAGTTACTCGTTCGGCGGCAAAGCCTGGAGTTCGAATGTTTCCGGCAATGCGGACTCCCCGCTGCTGCCGGTCGCCAATAACGGCTCCTTCATGATCACCAATTAGGCGGTCCGCAAGGCCGATGAACTGAACGCTGCCGCCGTGACAGTGGCTTCCAGCTGCTGCTGTGCCGCGGCAGTGGCTTCGGATCGAAGCGCCATTGGCTTCGCGGTTCAGTCCTTGCGATCGAGGTGCCCGGACTTGCCAATTGCCCGCAACAGCCGCAGTCCCACGAGGATTGCCACGGTGCAGCCCATCAGTCCCAGGAACGAAAGATCGCGCAAGCCAAAGGGGTTCTCACTGTCGGGAAAGAGCAGGGGTGGTACTTTCTGACTGAGCAGCAACGAGGAACCAAGGAAGAGCGCGCTGGCGAGCATCCCCAGGACCAGTCGATTCACGGAGGGGCCCAGCCCACGGTGGTCGAGATGTACGTCAAACTTGCCGGTTTGCACCTGGTCGAGGATTTCCAGCATCCGGCCGGGCAGGATTTCGGCCAGATGTTCCACCTCCATGTAGATGCGGCGCAGCTTGCGCCACTGCCGCGCGGGGGACAGGCGCCGCAGCATCAGCTTGCGATGGAACGGTTCCATTACCTCCAGCAGGCTGAAATCGGGATGCAGCGCCTTGGTCGTGCCTTCCAAGGTCACCAGCGTCTTGATCAACAGGCTGACCTGCGAAGGCAGTGTGATATGGTATTTGCGGATGATCTCCACCATGTCGTTCAGCGCGCCGGCGACATCGAACTGCCGCAGGGACAGCGTGGCGTATTGTTCAACGAAGTCGGCCACATCGACGCGCATCGCGGCTTCGTCGAGATCCGGTGGCACGGTGCCAACCCGCTTGATCAAGGTGGTCAGCATGACCACGTCACGTTGCACGATTGCCAGCAGCATCTCCTCGATATCCTCGCGCAACCGTTCTTCGATCCGGCCGACCATGCCGAAGTCCAGTAGCCCGATCACGTTGCCCGGCAGCACCAGGATGTTGCCGGGGTGGGGATCCGCGTGGTAAAAGCCCTGCGTGAAGATCATCTGAAGGTACAATTCGGCGCCAAGTCGAGCGATTTGCGCCGGATCGTAGCCTTGTTCAAGCAGCGCGGTGTTGTCCCTCAGCGAGATGCCCGAGAGCCGCTCCATCGTCAGGATCCGCGCCGTACAGAAATCGGTATGCGGCTTCGGAACCCGCACGGACGGATTGTCCGCGAAACTGGCATTGAATTGCTGCAGACTGCGTTCTTCGCGGCCAAAATCCAGTTCGCGACGCAAGGTTCGCGCCATTTCCGCGGCGGTCTGTACCGGCCGGTAGCGGGCAAGCTCCGGGATCCGTTCCGCCAATTGGGCCAAAGTCGAAATAACATCCAGGTCCTCCTGCACGATGCGTTCGATGCCATGGTGCTGCACCTTGACGACCACTTCCTCGCGGGATCGAAGTCGGGCGCGGTGCACTTGGCCAACGGACGCCGAGGCCAGAGGCACCGGATCGAATTCCTGGAAGAGCTCCTCGATCGGCTGGCCTAACTCCTCCTCCACCATGCGAACGACCACATCCGCTGGGTCGGCGGGTACGTTCGATTGCAATTGCTGCAACTCCGCCGCGAGTTCTTTGCCGATCAAGTCGGGGCGCGTCGAAAGAAGTTGCCCCAATTTGATAAACGTCGGTCCCAAGTCGGTCAGCGCCAACCGAATGCGTGCCTCGCGGGTGTGGCGAGCAAGGATTTCGCCGTCCCGATTCTTCAATTGATCTTTGGCGAAATCGATGTTGGTGTGGCTCAGCCAGTCCGCCAGTCCGTAGCGGCTCAGCACCGCGACAATTTCGGTGCCGCGTTTGACGTTGCGAAAAATATGCGGGATGGAGGAGATTTTCATCGCATTTTCGATTCTAGTCGCCCGGAATCGGCTTGGCTATTCAAACGAAGCGGCTGTCGGCGCCCCCGTGGCTTGACCGAGGCCTCCAAATCGACCAGATTAGCCTTCGCGCGAACACGATCGAAGGAAAAAGGAAGAAGGCAAAAGGTGCACTCATGAATCGATTCCTCTGGTTTTCAAGCTGGATGGTGATTGGCTTGACTTGCGAGCTGGCATGGGCGGAGAACTGGCCGCAATGGCGGGGACTTGGCGGCAACGGCATCAGTCAGGAAACGGGATTGCCGGCGGAATGGGCCAACGCAAAGAACGTGGTCTGGAAGCTGGACCTGCCAGGGCCGGCCGGATCGACACCGGTAATCTGGGACGACCGCATTTTTCTGACTTCGATCGAGGGCGACGATCTGTTGCTGATGGCCGTGTCGACGGCAGCAAAACGACTCTGGAAGCAAGTGGTGTCCAAGGGCAACAAGGACGTGCGCAGCGACGAAGGAAATTCGGCGTCCGCTTCTCCCTGCACGGACGGAAAATATGTCTGGGCATTTTTCGCGAACGGAGTTCTGGGTTGCTACGCGGCTCAGGATGGTCGGGAAGTCTGGAAACTCGACGTCCAGGACCGGTATGGTCCGCTGCAAATTCAATTCGGCATGACCTCCACGCCGGTGCTCGACGGCGATACCCTGTACCTGCAATTGATCCATGGCGATGGCAATCCGTCGACGCGCGAAGCACGCATTGTCGCGCTGGATAAGGCGACCGGAAAGGAACTCTGGCAGTCGGAGCGGCCGAGTCCCGCGCATTCGGAGTGCGAACATTCGTATGCTTCGCCGACGATCTATCGCGACGGCACGTTCTCCGCGTTGCTCACCCATGGCGCCGACTATCTTGTCGCCTACGGTCTGCGGGACGGGAAGGAAATCTGGCGCTGTGGCAATCTGAATCCGGCGGGATCGTACAATCCCACGCTGAGGTTTGTCGCTTCGCCGGTAGTCGGGGAGGGAAAAATCGTTGTGCCTTCGGCCAAGAATGGACCTGTATTCTGCCTGAAGCCGCAACTGGCTGGGGACGTTACCGACCAGGAATCGGCCTACCTCTGGAAGCGCTCTGCGGGGACTCCGGACGTGCCGTCGCCGCTGATTCACGACGGACTGGTGTATCTATGCCGCGAAAACGGCAACCTGGTTTGTATCGACGCGGAAAGCGGCAAGGAATACTATGAGAAACGGACGTTTCCCGACCGTTATCGCGCATCCCCGGTATTTGCCGACGGCAAGATTTATGTCATGGGCCGCAAAGGCGTCGTCACAGTGATCAGGGCCGGCAAGGAATACGAGCAGCTGGCACAGAACGAGATGCAGGAGGAGATTTCGGCGTCGCCGGCGATCTCCAACGGCCGCATCTATCTGCGTACGTTTCAGCGACTCTACGCGATCGGCATGCGCTGAAGTGTCTGCCCCGAAGGGGCACGACAAACCTGCCCAGGGTCCAGTCCGTCGAGCCACCCGACCGAAACCGAAACGGTGAGCAATCGTGGCGATCGAATCGTACCCTCGGGCCCCATCGGGCCGTCGCAGCGATCGACTGTCAGTGTCCGGCGGCGCGACTGAGCGAGAAAATCGGCAGCATGATCCCCAATCCGATGGCACCGACGATCAATCCCATGACGGAAATCATGATCGGCTCGATCACGCTGGTGGCGGCCTTCAACGACGTTTCGACCTCCCGGTCGTAGTACTGGGCGACTTTGTTCAGAACGAGATCCAACTTGGCGGTCTCCTCGCCGGCGTTGATCATCTGCACCAGGGTGCGGGGAAACAGCTTCGATGCACGAAGCGATTCCGCGACGCGATTTCCCTGGATCACCTGATCCCGGACCTGGAGCCAGGCCTGTTCGAAGTGGTAATTGTTCGCGATTTCGGCACACAGCTCGATGCTCTCGAGCAGGGAGACGCCCGCATGCAGCATGGCACCCAGGGTGCTGATGCAGCGGCTGATCACGACCTTGCGGTAGGCGGGTCCGAGTATCGGCAAGTGGATCCAGAGTCCGTCTAAAAATTTGCGACCCGTCAGCGTACGGCGGCCGAAGTAGCAGGTCGCGACGAGCATCATCAGCGCCGCCAGCCAGGCTGGCCAGTAGCTGGTCAGCGCATCGGAAAGTGCCATCATGATCATGGTGGGTCGGGGAAGACGCAACCCCTTCGTTTTGAACAACGGCAGGAACTTCGGCAGGATATAGGCCAACAAGAACACCGTGGTTCCAACGGCCAGCACGACCATGATCAGGGGATAGGCCATCGCGGCGCGCACCCGGCTCTGCGTATCGAGTTGTCCGCGCAGGTGATTCGCAACCCGTTCGAGCATCGCGCCCAGAGTACCGGTCCGTTCACTGGCCTTGATCAGCGAGACAAACGTTCGGTCAAAGCAGGCCGGGTAACGACCCAGCGCGACCGAGAGATCTTCTCCACCCTCCACGCGATTGCGCAAGTCGATCAGCATCGACCGCAATCGAGGGTTATCGGTCTGCTCATAAATGCCCTGGAGTGCTCCGGACAGGGAGATCCCCGTGTCGACCATCACGGCCAACTGGTTGGCCACGTAGACGATATCCGACTTTTTGACGCGGCGCGAAAACAGCGACAAGGCCGAGTCGTTGTCCGACTCGCACAGCTCGACGACATGCCGTTCGTCTCGAGCGAGCATCGCGGTTGCTTGTTCGCGGTCCTCCGCGGCGATGGTACCGTGGTGGTTCTTACCCATGTTGTCCCGGGCGCGATAATCGAAACTCATTCGCGTTTTTCTCCCCCATACCCAACCATTTCGCCGGCGATCTGCACGACCTCCTCGATAGTTGTCAGTCCCTCGCGCACTTTACGGAATCCATCCTGGCGCAGGGTGATCATGCCCTGGCTCAGCCCGATGCAGCGCAACTCGACCACCGACTTGCCGGCCACAATGGCGTCGCGCAACTCATCGGTGACCACCACGATTTCGTGGACGCCAAGTCGCCCGGAGTAGCCGGTGTTTCGGCAACGGCGACAGCCGGCACCCTTATAAAAGCCATCCATTTCGAATCCCATGTTTTCGATCGCCTTGCGGAGCGGTCGCGGGGGCTGGTACTCCTGTTTGCATTTCGGGCAGACGCGGCGGATCAGCCGTTGCGCCAGAATCATGTTCATCGCCGCGCCGATCAGATACGGTTCGACTCCCATATTGATCAGCCGGGTGATGGCCGATGGCGCGTCGTTGGTATGCAGAGTGCTGAAGACCAGATGGCCGGTCAATGCCGCTTGAATCGCGGTGCGAGCGGTCTCTTCGTCGCGCACCTCGCCGACCATGATCACGTCGGGATCCTGTCGCAACAGCGTCCGCAACGCCTTGGAGAATGTCAGCCCCACCTTTTCCTGAACCTGGAACTGGTTGATCATCGGCAGATGATATTCAATCGGATCCTCGACGGTGCAAACGTTGTTTTCCATCGAGACGATCTCATTGATCGCGGCGTACAGCGTCGTCGATTTGCCGCTGCCGGTCGGACCAGTAACCAGCACGATCCCATTGGGGGCGGTAATCGACTGCTGGAACAGATTGAGAACATCCTCGCTGAATCCCAGGTCGCGCAGATTGAGGGAGACGTTGCGGGTGTCCAGCACGCGGATCACGGTTTTCTCGCCGCGACTGCCGGGAAACGTGCTGACGCGCAGGTCGACTTTGCGGCCGTCCAGCATCACGTGCACGCGCCCGTCCTGCGGCAGACGTCGCTCGCTGATGTCCATGCCGGCCATGATCTTGATGCGGCTGGTCATCGCTCCCAGGAGGCGGCTAGGAATCTCCAACGCCTTGTACAACCGGCCGTCAATCCGAAAGCGGATTCTCAGGCAGCGATCGGCCGGCTCCACATGAATATCGCTCGCGCCTTCCTTGACCGCCTGATAGATTACGTAATTCACAAGCCGGATCACCGGCGACTGTCCCGCCACTTCCTCGATGTCGCCGATATCCTCGATTTCCGTTTCGATCAGCGTGACGTCAGCCTGCTGCGAATCGTCGATGATGTCGTCGATGACAAACACCTTGGAGTCCGGCAGGGTCGTGAACATCCGCCGGATATCCTTCGGCGAGGTCGCCACGATCTGAACCTGTTTGCCGGTCAGGCATTTCAGCTCCTCGATCAGAAACAGGTTGGCCGGTTCCGTCACCGCCACGGTCAGCGTGTCGCGGACACAGAACAGCGGCAGCACCAGGTTACGTTCGATATAGTCGCGTGGTATCGCCTCCAGGACCTTGGTGTCCTGCAGCCGTGCTTCGAGCTTGGCGTAGGGCACGTGGTACTCTTCGGCCAGCGCTTCGATCACTTGGTCTTCCGAGCAAAACTCCAGGTCGACGAGAATCTCGCCTAACAGCTTGCCGCGTCCGCGTTCCCGCTGGAATTCGAGCGCGGACTGCAGCTGCTCCAGCGAAAGATGGCCGCGTTCCACGAGCAGGTTGCCGAGCCGTTTGCTGGACTTTTGCGTGGCGATCATAGGCGACGTGGTGGGGATGGAGATGCTCGCTCGTCCGATCGTGAACATCCGACGAGGCGAGCCAAGGCGGGGAAGGGGAAGTCAACGAGGGGCGTCCAACGACGGTTCAGACAAAGCTCTTGACCGCGTCGATGACGCTTTCAAATACCTCCAGTTGTTGATCGATGCGCGTAAGTTCCAGAATCTTGCGGTTGGTCTTGTTGGTTGTGGAGATCTTCAAGTCTCCATGCAGCTCCCGCAGCGCCTCCTGAGCGGAGACGAGCGCGGTGAGTCCCGAACTGTCGATCGATTCGGTCGAGTCCAGTTCCACGATCACCTTGCAGCAATCCTGGGATGTAACGAACTGCTCGAATTGCGTCGCGTTGTCGTCGGTCAATTCCTCCGGAGTATGTACTACGACGACTTCGCCGAAAATCTCCGTGGGTAGTTTCATGGTTGAGCCCTGGCTCGGTTCAGGTTGTGCGGATACCGGCGGTGCTATCCGCCGACACGGATTCATTTCCTAGTAACAATTCCACCCTGCGCAGCAGGTCTCGCGGGCTGAACGGTTTGTTGAGCACCGCCAGAATGTTGAAGCGCTGCCGCAGTTCCTCGTGGGGCAACTCGAACCATTTGCCCGTCAGCATGATCACCGGGATCCGCGAGGTTTCCGGCGTCTCGTGGATCCGCTGGGCGAGCTGGATCCCCGTCATGAGAGGCATCTGGCAGTCGGTAATCACCAGATCGGGATGACTCGTCTGGATCAGCTCCCAGGCCTCCTGCCCATCCTGGGCACAGCGGACAGTGAAACCCGCGCGTTGGAACTTGAGCTCCGCGGCTCGCAGGATATGCGGTTCATCGTCACATACGATCAGATCCTTCACCGTTCACCTGCCTCACAAACAACTTGTGCCTGGGCTTCGCGAAACTCGCTGGTTCCCCGTCCGGCATTCGGCAGCGAGACACGGAAGATACTCCCTTTGCCCAGTTCGCTGCGCAAGGTCAGTCGCCCGCCGTGGACGTCCTCGACGATGTGCTTGGCGAGCGGCAATCCCAGTCCGGTTCCTTGGGCCATGTTCTTGTCTTTTTTTACACGGTAGAACTTCTCAAAGACCTTCTCGCAATCGTCCTCGCTCAGCCCGACGCCCTTGTCCTCGACTTCGAAATAGACTTCTGAGTCATCGACGCGGCTGCGCAACGTGACTTTGCCACCCTGGTTGGTGTACTTGATCGCGTTCGACAGCAGATTGATCGCAGCTTGCAGCAACATGTCCCGGTCCGCATGCACGCCGACATACAACTGGCTCAGGTCCGACACGAGGCTGATCTGCTTCTGCTGCGCGCTGGGAGCGACCACACCGATCGCTTCGTTCAGCAATTCGTTCAGCGACCGGGCTTTCTTCTGCACGTCCACAACGCCCGCCTCGATCCGGGCCAGATTCAGCAGGTTCTCGACCAGCCGCTGCAGTCGTTCCGCCTGCGCGTTGATGACGTCGAGAAACTCCTCGCGCTGGGCCGCGTTCTCCGCATCGCCGTCCGCCAGCAGTTCGACGTAGGCCTTGATGCCGGACAGCGGCGCCTTCATTTCGTGGCTGACCGCTGAGACAAACTCGGCGTTGCGCTTTTGAATCACTTTCTCGGCCGAAATGTCGGTGAGCACTGCCACGGCGCCCTGGAGGTTCGACTGGCCCGACGCATCTTCGTTTCTCAAGCCACGGCAAGCGACGCGATAGGTTTTCGTCGAGCCCGACGATTCGCCAAGCACGACCTCCGCCATCCGTTGATTGCCGCCCTTGCGACGACGGGTCTCCATCAGCATCGCAACCAGCGTTTCACAACGCACTAGGCTCTCCAACGCGCGCGTCTCGGCCTGTCCCAAGTCGAAGCCAAGGACACGTTCCGCGCAGGGGTTGCAAAGCACGATCTCGTCAAAATGGTTGATGGCCAGCACCGGTTCGTTCAGGCCGGCAAGGATCGCCTGCAATTGTTCCAGTTCGGATTGCGCGCGGTGGCCCCGCACTTCCGCCAGTCCACGGGCCTGTTCCAATTCCAGCCGATGACGCTCCATCCCCATCAGGACTTCGTGCGCCTGCCGGAATACCTGGGTGACTTCCGCGTCGCTGATCGCTTCGCAGTCAATTCCCTCCGCAGACGTGATCAACTCGCGATCGCACAATTGGTCGAGACACCGTTTGATGACGCGGCGATCCCGGGTGGCTTGATTCGACAATCGCATTACGACAATCGCCATTGCGAACACATTCACTGCCGTGACGGTGAGCGACGAGGGCCAGGCTCCCAGGCCCAGTCTGCGTTCCGCGATCCAGCCCAGCCCCAACGACAAACTCGTGGCAAGAAGGAAAGGCGTAGCGATCAACCGTAATGTCGCTGGAGTTACCATGCCGGCTGTAGTTGAGGAATGGAGGGTAATACGGAACCTGATTCGGCAAGCAACAATAGGTCAGGTTCGTCGCATTGTCCAAACATCGACGAGCCAGGCGGTATCACCCGAATAATCGGCGCGACACGACCGTGGCAGAGGCTTCCAGCCGCTGCTGTGCCGTGGCAGTGGCTTGCTCAGGGAGTTGTCGGGGCCGAATTGTCCGACAGGCGGGCCGCGGCCTCGGCAGATCGAGGCGGCTTGGGCTTGCGGTCGAAAAACCTCATTGCGCCACCCAGCCCCACGATCGTGGTCGCCAGCAGCAGATTCACCGTCAGCCAGAACCTGGCATTGGCGCGCATCCGTTCCGCCAGGGAACTGCGGCCCACCAGCGACATTGCGATGTGAAGAACCGGCAAAGCCAGTAGGATCTTGATCGCCAGCAGAATCCGATACGCCGTCGGCTGCTCGAAACTCAGCTGGCTCTCGTTCATGGCGAAGTTCGTGAGGCCGCTGAACAGTAATAGCGCTGCCGCGGCGATCACCCATCCCGACCAGCGCGCGCGCAAGCCCGCGCGCAACCGGGCATGGGAGGCCTCATCGAGTTCCGCGGCGGCCGCCGCGGGGAGCAGCGCGAAACGCATGAAGATGGCGCCCCCCATCAGTCCGATCGCGCTCAGAATATGGCACCATCGCAAAACCAGCGTAATCAGGTAAGTCGTTTCCATGATCAAGATCGTCCCGCTATGCGTCACCGGCTCTCGAAGAGATTCTCTGGCAGAATTCCCCAGAAGGTTTCCCCAGTAGGTTTACGCTTGGAGCGTATCGTAAGCTTGCCTGATTGCACAGCGGGCGTCGACCAATTCCCAACCGTTTGCAGCAGCTCGAACGCGGTCCAACACCCCTATGATTTCGCCTTCCTCGCGCCCCATCGCCGTCCCACCATCCGAAACGGAGGCAGCGCAAGTTTGCGCAAACGCGCGATTGCAAAAACCAGGCCAATTTGCAAACAGGACATCGCTTGCGGAAAACGCCGCCCGAATCCGCTTTGTCGCCGCGTTGGTCGGCCCGCTATTTGTCGTCGGCATGATCGCCTGGTTCATGCCGTTTGACGATCTGCTCGATCGTTCAGGGACGCCGCTCGGCGGCGACTACCTGATGCTTTACATTGCCGGACAGACTGTCCGCGATGGCCAGTCGTCCCATTTGTATGACGACGCGGCACAAGTGGTACGGATGCTGACGGTCATTCCTGGCATCGATCCCGACACCTGTCGCCTGCCGTATCGTTATCCACCGCTTACGGGGTTGCTGATGGCGCCGCTGGCGATGTTGCCGTTCGGCGGGTCTTTTCTGGTCTTCACTCTGGCGTCCTCGGCCGCGGGCATTTGCGCGGTACGCACGCTGGTGAAGGTGGCGTTTGACACGGATGCGGCGGGATCGGAACCGCGGTCGCGATGGCTGCGCCCGGCACTTTATTGGATCGGTTCCTGGCCTGTGGTGCTGGAGACCTTGGCGGGTGGCCAACTCACTCTGTTTGGTCTGGCGATTCTGGCCCTAGGCCTGCTGCAGCTGAAGCAAGGCAATCCGATCCGAGCCGGACTGATCCTGGCGCTGGCGGCTTACAAGCCGAATCTGATGGCCCTTTTGATACTCGGAATCGTCGTCCGATATCCCCGTGCCGCAATCGGAATCGCCCTGGGCAGCGCTTCCCTTGTCGCCCTGCAGGCGGCGCTTGCGGGCTGGTCCAGCCTGACCGCCTACGGGCAACTTGGCGCGCGGCTGGCGCTGCAGACATGGAGCCTGGAAACGCCCTACTGGAAAGTCCATGGACTTGCGGGATGGGTGCAGAAGTTGCTGCCGGGTTACGAAAGGCCTCTGCTGCTCTTGACGGGCGCGGCCGGCAGCATTGCCGTGGCCTGGTTCTGGCGTCGCCGTCCGGCAGCTCCGACATTTGCTCCTGCCGTCAGCTGCCTGCTTCTGATCAATGCGATTTGCAATCCTTATCTCCCGATCTATGACCTCGCCCTGCTGGCCGCGATTCCCTGTCTGCTCGCCGGGACCGCGGCCGGCCTGAAGTTCGACCATCTCCCGGGCGCCGCTCCGTTCGTGTTGGCTGCGGCGTACTTCGGGCCGCACTTGTCGCAGGCGTTCGCACCGATGGTGGGACTGCAGCTGCTTCCCGGGCTTTTGATCGTGATCCTGCTCTACTTGCTGCGAAACCCGGTTCCGAATTCGACGCAGCGCTGCTATCCTGCTGGGAAAGCGGACCGCGGCCGGCACGATCGGCATCTTTCGACTTCGATCGATTCTTGATCGGGCGCGATGCGCCTTCGCCGCGAGGCCTTACGGATCGGGAAGACGTTCCCGGCACCATACTCCCCAGCCCCCAAAAAGTAATCGTCATGCACCATGGAAGTTTTCAAGAGCCGCTCTTGGCAGCCGGTATCTGCCTCGACCTGAGGCGGCTGCGCCTCCCCGCTAACCTCACACGCCTGCACACCGAGTCGATCGAGGGAGCCTTTCAACAGATGGCCGCGATCGAGGCGGGTTCGGTGATCAATGTCGACGAGGGCTGGCAGACCGGACATTACTGGCTTCGCGATCCCGAGCTCGCACCCAGCGATTATCAGCCCGAGATCGTCGGCACGCGCGAACGGATACGCGAATTTTCCTTAAGCACGTTCGCGCCCCGATTTCGTCAAATACTTTGGATTGGAATTGGCGGATCGGGACTTGGGCCGCAGATGCTCTACGACGCCTTGCGAATTCCCGGCAAGACGCCGCGAATGACCTTCTTCGACAATACCGATCCGCGAGGAATGGCCCGGGCCATGCAAGAGATCGAGGCCGCGGGGGGACTGCGGGAATCGCTTGTCGTCGTGGTTTCCAAGTCGGGGGGCACCCGCGAAACACGCAACGGGATGCTTGTCGCCCAGCAGGCGTTCGAAAGCGTGGGACTGCCGTTTGCACAACACGCGGTGGCAATTACCAAGCCCGGCAGCGAACTGGATCGCGCGGCGACGGCGCAACATTGGCTGGGGCGATTCCCGATGTGGGATTGGGTTGGAGGGCGTACGTCGATCACGTCCGCAGTCGGCGTCCTGCCGGCCGAATTGCTGGGATTCGACGTGGAATCGTTTCTGCAAGGGGCGCGGGAAATGGACCGCGCGACCCGGATCCGCCAGCCGCTTCGCAACCCGGCGATGGCCATGGCTCTGGCCTGGCTGCATCAGACGCAGTCGCGAAACCAATACAATATGGTGGTGCTGCCGTATTGCGATGCCCTGGGACTTTTCGGAAAGTATCTGCAGCAGCTGATCATGGAATCGATCGGCAAAGACGAGCACGGTCTGTCCGTATTCGGTAATAAAGGCTCGACCGATCAACATTCGTTCGTTCAGCAGTTGCGGGATGGCCGCCGTGACTTCTTCGCCGCGTTGATCAAGGTTGAAGACCTGGGAGCGGACTGGGAAGTGGAAGACGGAATTACGGTCAATGACTATCTGGCCGCATTTCTGGAGGGAACGGAACAGGCGTTGGCGGACGCCGGTCGTCCGTCGCTTCGGATCACACTCCCACGATTTGACGCCTACGCTCTGGGAGCGCTGATCGCACTGTTCGAACGCAGCGTCGGGTATTTCGCGGCATTGATCGGTATCAATGCTTACCACCAGCCGGGAGTCGAGGCGGGCAAGAAAGCGGCCGACTCGCTGATCGCTCTGCAACGCAGGCTCGTGGCACGGCTGAAAGCGACTCCAGGAAGCGCCCATTCCGCACAGGAACTTGCCAAGGCGGAATCGGCGACGCCGTGTCAGGTTCGAGATATTCTGCGGCGGCTTTCACAGAAAAAGGGGCGAAATATCTCCTGCGATTCCGTGGGGAACTTCCGGTACGCGGCGGAGGCCTGACGACCGCGGTCGCAACGAACGATTCCCTCCGAATCGTCACGACGATCCCGTTAGCCCGCTCAGCCGCTCCAGTACCTCTTCAGGCCGAATGGCGCTCTTGAATAGCATCGGCGCCGCGGGCAGCGGCGGCAGGCGATGGACCGTCGACTCGGCCACCGCCAGCAGGATTGGCGTGTCACGAAATAACTGCAGCGTCTCCGCCTTCGATTGCAGGTACTCCGGCGTCCAGAAACCGACGACCTCCAGCAGAACCTGCGTGCCCGAGTCGTGACGGAGCACGAAATCGGGAATGAAAACGCGCTGGCCGCGGGAGAGAATTTCCGCCTCCCGTTCCAGCCGCCAGCCGTCGCGCGGTTCCGTTCCCCAGCGTCGCGCAAACTCGGCCTCCAGATCGGAATCGAATTCCTCGGGAGCCGGCGCCGGACTGCGCAGCCGATCGGCGGCGGCGAGCCGCAGCTGCAATGCCTGAGCAATCCTCGGAATTCGAATGGTCGCCTGCATGCGCCAGTCTTCGCAAGCAATCAACCCGGACAGAAATCGGGCCATCGCCACGCCGTAGCGTCGTGTCTCGCGGAGCACGGAGGCCGGACCGTCAAAACGCAACTCATACTCTCCGTCCGGGAGACGCTGGATCGAATGCATCAGGCGGGCCAGCTTGGCGTAGCGCACGATCGACTTCAAATCGCGCTGCGCCCAGACAACCATTTCGAGCGCGCGAAACAGCGCTACCTGCACCTGCGCGACGTTGTAGCGGGCGAGCAGCGCCGAGGCAGAATCGTATCCCCGAAACTGGTTCAAGACGTGAAACTCGATCACGTCCGCAAACAGATGCGTTGAAATCCAGTCCCAGGGACGTTCGAGCGCGGTGGCGATTTTCTGCTTGACGACCGGCTCGGAATGTTCGTACAACCGGTCGACACTCGAAACCAACGGATGGTATCGCGCCGCCAACTGGAAGACCCGCTGGCGCAGCTTCACCGCTTCCCCCGCTTTGTCGCTGGCATAATCGCTGGCGTCGTCCAACAGCTTGCAGAATGCGGTGATCCGTCGCGTCGGGCAATCCTCCACGTCCGCAAAAATGTCCTGCACCGCGAAATGAAGATCGCGACGAACCTTCCCGATCCCCTGCCGGTACACACCTAACATCCGCTCGGCGTAACCCAGGTAACCGGCGTGCGTCGATTGCATCAGCCGATCCGGGATCAGTAATCCCCTGGCGAAATCGTACTCCTGAATCCCCATTTCCGAGGTAAGCATTCTCAGGGCCACTCCGGGGGCATATCCGGCTGCTGCCAGGCACTCATGCCTCCATCGACCAACAGCATCTGCCCCTGCACATGCTCCGCCTGATCGCTCAGCAGAAACACGGCGCTGCCGCCGCAGACATCCGCATGAGGGACGACGCCGTTCGGGGTGTGCAGTTCCATCCAGCGCGCGAACCTCTTGTCGCGGTCGATGATCGCCGTCAGCGGCGTGCGGACCAGGCCCGGTGCCAGGCCGTTGACGCGGATCCCCTGAGGTGCCAGGGCGACACAAAGCGACTTGACCATCATCTCGATGGCGCCTTTGGAACTGTCGTAACAGGTGTGCGTCGGCTCGGCGAGTCGTCCGTTTATCGATCCGATCAGCAAGACCCTGCCCCGGATCCCTTCGTCGACCCAACGTCGGGCGAATCGCTGCGTAAGGAAATAGGGCGCCGCGACATTCAGCCGCATCGTGTGCTCATAGGTCGCGAAGTCCATTTCCAGGAACGGCCGGTCGATGTACGTGCCGGCGTTATTAACGAGCAGGTCCAGGCGAGGGTAGATGCCGGTAGCCGCCTGGAACAACGCATCGACCGCCGTCGTCGTCGGTCCCGCCAGATCGCCTTCGACAAACTCCGCTCGCACGCCGTGCCGACGGCAATTCGAAAGCACCTGCTCCGCTTCAGGATTGCGCTGCCGGCCGTGCACCAGCACGTCGGCGCCGGCCGCCGCCAACGCCTCGACGATCGACCGGCCTACCCCCTTGGTCGAACCGGTGACTAGCGCGGAATGTGCAGCCAACATCGCGTCTCCTCACCCGAAATCATCTGCTCAGGCAAGTGAGTATCCCACGCTGTGGCGCAGGCCGCAAGGCGAGGCCCAGGCGCGGGGTCGGGAGTTTTTGGCGCCAACAACCTTACCATCAGAATCATCGCCAACACCAAAGACTCCCGACCCCGTGCCGGCCGAAGGCACCGCCGAACGATCGCCAGCCGGCCTCGCAAATCCCGCTCGATTCCCCTACCCTCGATCATTTCCAGAACTGCCGATCGAGCATGCGGTAGTTGACCGCCTCTTGAATGTGCTCCACGCGAATCTCCGCGGTCGCGTCCAGGTCGGCGATGGTACGGGCGACGCGCAACACTTTGTCGTGGGCGCGCGCGGAGAGTCCCAATTCGTTGACGCTGACCATCAACAGTTTCTGGCACTCGTCGCTCAACCGGCAATACTGGCGTATCTGGCGAGTCGTCATTTGCGCGTTGTGGCGCGTGCGTGAGTGCGCCAAACGAAGTTTCTGCGCTTCGCGCGCGGCCAATACCTGTGCACGCATGTCGGCGCTGCTCGTTCCCGTTACCTCGACGCTCAACTCCTTGAACGGTACCGCCGGCACTTCAATGTGGATGTCGATGCGATCGAGCAATGGGCCGCTGATTTTCGACATGTAGCGTTCGATCTGCGGCACGCTACAGTCGCAACTGCGACGCGTATCGCCCCGATAGCCGCACGGACAAGGATTCAGCGCCGCGATCATCATGAACGTCGCCGGAAATGTCGTGCTGTTCAGAGCGCGGGAAATCGTGACGACCCCGTCCTCCAGCGGCTGCCGCAGCACCTCCAGCGTCCGACGGTTGAACTCGGGCAATTCGTCGAGGAACAGGATGCCGTTGTGGGACAGGCTGATTTCGCCCGGAGAAGGCGCACTGCCACCGCCCACCAGTCCGGCGTCGCTGATCGTATGGTGTGGCGAACGAAACGGTCGTTTCGCCATCAACGGCTGGCCCGGCAGCAGCCGGCCCATCGCGCTGTAGATTCGCGTCGTCTCGATCGACTCCGCAGGAGTCAACGGCGGCAGGATCGATGGAACGCGCTTCGCCAGCATCGTTTTGCCCGATCCCGGTGGACCAAGCATCAACAGATTGTGGGCCCCCGCCGCCGCGACGGTAATCGCGCGCTTGGCCATCTCCTGACCTCGAACATCGCTGAAATCGTCCTCGTAACTGCTGTGCTCCTGAAACAACTCCGCCAGCTGCGACGGCGTCGGCTCCAGGTCCATTTCACCGGCGAAAAACGCGACTGCCTGCGACAGGCTGGAGACCGCGACGATCTCCACCTCCTCCACGACCGCCGCCTCGGAAGCGCTGTCGGTCGGCACCACCACTCCGCGCAATCCGAGTCGTTTCGCCGCCGCCATTGCCATCGACAACGCCCCCTTGACCGGCCGCGTTGCGCCCTCCAGCGAGAGCTCGCCCACGACCGCGTACTGCTCGAATCGATCCGAACTCAACTGGGAACTGGCCGCCAGGATGCCCAGCGTAATCGGCAGATCAAACGAAGCGGCATTCTTGGGCAATTCGGCCGGGGCCAGGTTGATCACCACGCGATCCTGCGGCCGCACGAATCCCGAATTCACCATCGCCCGCTCGACACGATGCGTGCTCTCCCGTACCGCCGCCTCCGGCAATCCGACCAGCACCGTCTTGGGGATTGCTCCGGGCGATACGTCAACCTCGACTTCGACCGGCAATGCCTCGATGCCCAAAAGCGAAAAAGTCTGAAGTTTGGCCAGCAAGAAGCGCCTCCCCGTGCTTGCGCGATGCCCCGCACGAGGCCATTATTCGCATGGCCACCACAATAGTCAAACAATGTTTTCCACACGAGGGGGTGTGCGAAGTTGCGGGGGCTTTCAGCCCCGCAATCGCAATGGCTGGGGGCTGGAAGCCCCCACCACTCTCATGTCGCAAAGGACTTAATGCCGCACGTCGTCAGGTACCGCAAAACGTCCGATAGCATTTGCCGCCGGCGTCAAACGGTTGGCGATAGGCTTCGATTCCAGGTCGCTCGTTGTACGGATCGGCGAGCACCTGGATCAGATTTTCGAAGAACGTGAGATCGCCTTCCTCCGCCGCCGCAAGCGCCTGTTCCACGTGGAGATTGCGGGGAACAATTACCGGGTTCCTGCGGTGCATCCGCTCGATCGCCGCCGGAACGGAGATTTCCTGTCGCCCAAGCCGCTCGCGCCAGCGCTGGTGCCACGGCGCGTATTCGCGAGCCGCGATGTCGTCGGCGCGTGGCGGATCGTCAGCGATTCGGCGCCAGGTATTCGTGTAGTCCGCCGAGTGGCGATGCATCCAATCGAGCAGTTCCTGCGCCAGCGCCGCATCCTCCGGTTCCGCATTGAACAGGCCAAGTTTCGCTCGCAGCTCCTCCAGCCAGCGGCGTTGGAATTGATCCTGAAACGACCCGATCATCGCACTGGCCATTTCCAGGGCGAGCGCCGGCTGCGGATCGATCAGTGGCAGCAGAGTCTCGGCAAAGCGGGCCAGGTTCCATTGGGCGATGCGCGGCTGGTTGTCAAAAGCGTAACGTCCTCGATGATCGATCGAACTGAAGACGGTATGCGGATCGTAACTGTCGAGGAAAGCGCAGGGGCCGTAGTCGATCGTCTCGCCGGAGATCGCCATGTTGTCGGTGTTCATGACGCCATGGACGAAACCGACGCCGAGCCAGCGCGCGACGAGTTCGGCTTGCCGATCCAGTACCGCTTCGAGAAGACGCATGCAGGGATTATTCGCTTCCAGGGCATCCGGATAGTGCCGCCGGATGGTGTAATCGACCAGAATGCGCAGGTTTTCCAGATCGGATTTGGCGGCGAAATGTTCGAAGGTCCCCACGCGGATGTGGCTGGCGGCGACGCGAGTCAGGACCGCTCCCGGCAACGGTCGGTCGCGGTAAACTGCTTCGCCCGTAGCGACGACGGCGAGGCTTCGCGTGGTGGGGATTCCCAGGGCGTGCATCGCTTCGCTGATCAGATATTCGCGCAGCATTGGTCCCAGTGCGGCGCGTCCATCGCCGCCCCGCGAATAGACGGTGCGGCCGGATCCCTTGTATTGAAGATCGAAGCGACCGCCGTCGGGAGCCACGATTTCGCCCAGCAGGATTGCGCGGCCGTCACCGAGCGTGGTGAAAGAACCGAACTGGCAGCCGGAATAGGCCTGGGCGATCGGATCACAGCCCGGCGGCAACTCGTTCCCGCAGAAAAACGCGGCCCACTGCGATCCGCCGACGGCTTGCGGATCGAGGCCCAGTTGATGGGCCAATCCCTGATTCAGAACGACGAGTTGCGGTGCGCGTACCGTCGTCGGATTATGCCGGTGGTAAAAGGGGGCCGGCAGGCGCACGTAACTGTTATCGAAATTCCAGGAAATACTCGACGCCGCCATGCGATGGCCACTCCGGATTCACCAATTCTGGATCGCGACTCCAACTGGACTCCAGCCCGACTCCAGCCAGGCGATCGGTTCGCAAAGTCGCGAAAAGAGTATTATCGGGATTTCGGATTGAACGGACAAGCCTCTCTTGCGCGGCGTGGCCGAGAGGTGGGGATGCAAGCAACGGACGCCCGCCGACTTTCGCGACGCATGCCTACTCGACAATTCCGCGAAGCGTGCGCTGGCTGGGAATATTCTGTGCGTTGATCCGAACGTGGGATTTCGATCCGATCGACAACTTGCGACTGATGATACCGGCGTTGATCGAACTAGTGCCTTAGGGAGATCCATCATCCGCATCCCCTTCGTCGCGTTGCTCGTCCGCTTCCCAGTCTTCGTCGTCACCAATGTCGGCTTCGGTGTGTTTGAATTTTACTTCGGCGTTAGGACCGTAGATAATTCCCGAGATGTCCAGATTCGCTTGTCGGGTTGATTGCGTCGAATTGACGCGCCCGCGGCGTATGTGAGATCGATTCGATGGAGAATTCGAGTCGAGAAACGACCACGGACCCGTCACAATGACGAGTCCGTGGAAGAGCAGTCTTGGATTTTTTGGGACGGACGTCTTGTCCGTCCGAGAAGGTTCAGACGGACAAGCTGTCCGTCCTGCAGTTTTGATTTCAGACAGGCACTTACCAGCGGCACTCGATGCGGGCGACGAACCCATCAAAGGTCATCTTGTCCGTTATATCGACGAAATTGTTTGTTTGCACCCCTTTGATCCATTCGTCCGTCTGCACCACGTTCAACCAGGAATTAAACGTGTAACCGACGGTTGCTCGCCAATTACCGCAGCAGCTGACCCATCCCCCACCGACTTCCAGGTCGAGCATCGTGACCAGTCTTCCCGCAGTCCAGGCGGTATCGACTCGAATGACGTTATTCGAGTGAGTTTGATCATAGTCGGCACGGAATTCCCCCGGTATGAAGCTCGCGTAGGTCTTTCCATAGACCATGAATCCGTTGCTGGTGTATCGTTCTCCTTCTAATCCCAAACGGATACCAGCACCGTAGAAGTCGAGATCGGTGGTAACATTGTGGGTGCCGTTGAACTGGAAGGTGGAATTGAATGCCTGTTCCATCTGCGCCAACCGCAAACCGACAAGGTAGTTGATTTTGTAGTCGAAGTCGTAGGCAATCAGGTTGCGATAATCGAAGTCGATCATTTCATACTGGATGGTCTGGGAGCCTGAGGCTGTCAGTCCATCCAGAGCACCGCTAAACGTGCTGGGGTGGGCGACCAGTGATCGCACGACAAGGGGAGCATTCACTGTGACTGCATCGCGCGTGTTCCCTTCAAAGTTCGTGTACTGCACGCCGAACGACGAGCATTCATCCAGGAACTTGCCGAAGCCGACGAAGAACCCTGGCTGGAAGTCGAGATCGAGCACGCGCACTGGCCCGGCTTGAACCGCGACAGCGCCCGGTGCGATCGGCCCATTCGCCGGGACGGCGTAGGCGATTTCCGCGTCGCGAGGACGCAAGTACATAAATCCGCCGTAAGCATAATTGCAAGCGGTCCATCCTTCGACGGCGCAGTCGTTGCATCCGTCCTGTTGATGCGCGGCGGCAGCGCTATATCCCACCGGAGAGACTCCATAGGGTGTCGGCCCGATCATCGATCCCATCTGTGGCGCGGATTGGGCTGGGTACGGAATATTCTGCGCCTGAGCGTCAGGTGCGATTCCGAACAGTCCGGCCACAAATGCGACAATAAGAACAAAGCGTTTCTTCATGGGAAGTCCCCCTGTACGCTATTACCCCCAATTACAAATCGACCCTTTTGTTCGGCAAATCGAGATGAATTGGAATCCTCGGACAAGTCAGCATTACTTTCCCAGGTGCCGCCGCTTCCCAGGCTTAACACGGGCCGGCCATTGACTATTCGGTCGCCGCTGGGGCTGTTAGTCTTTTACCCATTCCCGATCGGCCGTGAATTTGCAAATGCTGGAGGATCATATCGATGCAAGGAACTCGATCGCGTCGCGGGGCAAAGGGGCTGTCCGGTCTCTGGGTCTGCTGGCTGTTCTGCTGGCAGATGTTGACTGGGGCGTCAGCGTTGGAGCCGATTCCGGAGCGACTGGTCGTACTTACCTTCGATGATTCGGCCAAGACCCATTTTACGAACGTCCGATCGTTGCTATTGGAACTGGGGTTCGGTGCTACATTCTTTGTCACCGAAGGGTTCGATTTTCGCGAAAACAAAGGCGATTACATGACCTGGGAGGAGATCGCTCAACTGCACCGTGACGGTTTTGAGATCGGCAACCATTCACGCGACCATCTGGCGATGACCGCGCAAAACCTGGCAGACTATGACGTACAACTCGCGGCGATCGACGACGCATGCCAGCGTCATGGGATTCCTCGGCCCGTCAGTTTTGCTTATCCAGGCAATGCAATCGACCGCAACGCTCTGGCGGTGCTGCGCCGGCATGGCATTCGGTTTGCGCGACGCGGCGGAGCGCCGGAATTCGACTACAAGTCGGGAAGGGGAGTCGCCTACGAACCGAGGCTCGACGACCCACTGCTGATACCGTCGGCGGGAGATGCGCGACCGGACTGGACATTACAGGACCTGGAACGCGCGGTGTCGTTGGCACGTGGCGGACGTGTGGCGGTGCTTCAATTTCACGGCGTTCCGGATACGGCGCATGACTGGGTGACGACACCGTTGGGATTGTTCGAGCAGTACATGCGGTATCTCCAACGTTCTGGATTTCGTGTTATCGCAATGCGCGATCTTGCCAGGTATGTGGATCCCGACATCCACCCGTCCGATCCCTGGGGCCCGATTGAAGACCGGCGCGAGCGGCTCGCTAACAGTCTGCCGTTGGAAGAGATACGGGAGCCTCAAGGTGAGGCAGAAACGAGTTACTGGCTGCGGGTCATGGCCGATCACGGCTTTTCCAGGGTGGATATTCAGGCTGCAACCGGCTGGTCGATGGAGCGAATCGAGCGAGAACTTCGCAGTGCCGACGTTGTGTTGACCGGAACGACCGCCAATCGCGCCGATTCGATTCATGTCCTGCCGTACCCAGGCGGTCGCCATCCGCGCGCGGCCTTTCTGGACGGGGCGATTCGCCCGCAGCGGGAGACCAAGGTCAGCGTCTTTCCACCCTGGGACGATGGCGGATATGTCGTCGTTGATGTTCCCGAGGCGATCTGGATCGATGCCGTACCGAAGCGGCAACTCTTGTACCTGGCTCACACTCATATCCCGACGCTCTGGAGCAAGAACGGGCAGGCGATGGAACCGCTGGAATGGCAGCGAGGAGAACCGAACCGGCTGACGATGACGCGCACCTTGCCCAACCGGGTTCGGATCAACACGGTCGTGAGCTATGACCGTCAGTCACTGCGCATGGAACTGGAACTCCATAACGCAACGTCCCAGATGCTTACGGGTTTGGTCGTGCAGAATTGCGTGATGCTCGCGGCAGCCCGGGACTTCGCGTCAGTAGAGCCCAAACGGATCCGCATCGAAAAGTCACTGATCGCTTGCGGCAATGCCGATGGCAATCGCTGGGTGATCACTGGCTGGCGACCGACGGTCCGCACCTGGGCCAACCCACCTTGTCCCTGCATCCATTCCGATCCCCAGATTCCCGACTGCCCACCTGGCGAGTCGCGCAGCGTTTCTGGCTGGCTCTCCTTTTACCGCGGTGATGACATCGAAAGCGAACTCCAGCGGCTATCGGAACTCCGCTGGGCTCCCTGAACTTGCTTTCTTGCACGCTCGCGCTAATAACCATCTGTTCCGCAATCGGCTCTGTCACTCCGCGTTTCTCCGTGAACTCCGTGGTAATCTCCAGGAACTAACCGTTGGTCGCGCACGGCGGGTTATCCGGATCGAGCAGCAGGGGAAAAAACGCGCCGCCCATCGGAGTTCCGGACGGGACGGGAGGAACTCCTTGCAAGAGCGACTCGTTGGAGTCCGAGAGTGTGCCGTCGCGGAACATGTTAACGACGACCGCTCGACGGGGGCGATCGGTCTTGTTCTCGTACGAACCATGGATCAGCAAGGGGTGGTGGAAAGCACACTCGCCCGCCCGCAGTTCGATCGGAACCGGCTGGCGAAAACGGTCCCACTGCTCGTCGGACAGCACCTCGCGGATCGCCTCCATGTTGCCGGCGAGGCCGGTGATCGGCAGCAGATCCCAGCGATGGCTGCCCGGGATATACTGCAGGCAGCCGTTGTCGCGTTTGCTATCGTCGAGCCCGATCCAGCAGGTGAGATGTCCCAAAGGTTTCGTCCGCGTCCAGTAAGAATAGTCCTGGTGCCAGGCGACCACTCCGCCATGCCGGGCCGGTTTGCAGAACAGTTGATCGTGCCAGAAACGCACTCGGCCCCCCAGCAGTTGCGAAGCCGGCATCGTCAGCCGCGGCGCCCAGAGGATGTCGTGGAAGCCTGGCGTGATCCGCCAGGCGCCCAGAGCGTGAAACAGCACATGATCCGGATTGTTCGATTCGTTGGAGTGATATTCATACCAGAGTTCGCGACCGGCGTGGTCGGGGTTGAAGAGCGGTGCTAGTTCCTCGCGCAGCTGACCGATCTGGAGGTCGTCGAGAATCCGGATGCCGGTGACATAACCATGCTCGTGGTAAAACGCCACCTGTGCGTCGGTGAGCCTCATCGAATCCCACTCGCCCCGATCGCGCGGCAGTGAAAACGTGGTCCCGACAAATCCTTGCCGTTGCGACAAGTCCGCTGTCATCTGCAGGTCCTCCTTCGGCGCGTAGTGGATGCTCGACGTCTGCCGTTCGCCATCCTCAGCGCATCCGTCCTGTTGCACCCCAAGCGTCGGTAGATTCAACGATCGTCAAGGCACCTAGTATCGTATCACCGGTCGGGATGGCGCAAAATGGGAGCGGTCATGCGATCATACCGGAGGCCGCGTGCCACCGCTCCTGGATCCGCACCGTCATTGGGAAGTGTCGAGAAGTTGGTGCGAGGCGCGTCCTGCGATTTAGGTTGGCAATGCCAGAAGATTGTTATTCGTTCCAAGCCGTCTCCGTCGAGGAATTGTACGCCCAACTCGCCGCCAGCCGTCCGAGTGGGCTGACCGACGCGGAAGCGGACGAGCGTCGGTGACTTACGGGCCGAAATCAACTTGCGCCGCGGCACCGCGGTCTTTGCCCGTACGACCCCCGAGCCCGATTTGATGCGGCGTCCGCCGCGACTGCGCGACGCGCGCCTGCGCGATCTGGCTCACAAGCGGCTATCGGGAAGATTGCGTCGAGTTTCGGGATGACCTTCACTGGTCGCGCGAAGCCGGGTTCGTACCCAGTTCGCGGTACTGGGGATCGGCCAGGCCAAAAGCGTCGGCGACGCGGTTGAAAAATGCAAACATCGCCACGACATAGACCGCTTCCGCCAACTGCGCGTCGGTCCACCCGCAGTCCCGCAGGCGCTGAAGGTCTTCGGCCGCAATTTGATGCGGTTGAAGTGTCAGCTTGCGAGCGAACTCGAGCAGTGCGTGTTCGGCCGAGGCGAGTTGGGCGTGATCGAGGTCCGCTCGGGCTATGGCGTCGACCAGCTGGGTGTCGGGTTCCTGCAACTGCAGGAAATAGGCATGCGAACCGGTTCAGTAGGGGCAGCGGTTGAGACCCGAAACAAACGTTGCCAGCATTTCCTTGATACGTCGCGTCAAATGGCCATCACGAAAATGAACGCGATCGCTGAAGTCGATGACGCAACGCAGGAAATCGGGCCGCTGGCCAAAACATTTGAGTATGTCGGGGATCAGCCGGCGGCCCGGGTTGCGTTGACGCCATTCGTCATAGACCGCCGCCAGTTCGCCTTCGGCCTCCGATTCCGAATACCATTGCAGGAACGGCCTGGACGGATCCGGCATGTCAATTCGCCTCGCGCGGTTGCTCGATCACGTGCAGCTTGTCCACTTCCAGACCACCCAATTCCTGCTGCTGTCCTCCAGGCCAGCGGACAATGACTTTGTCGACCGACATCGATTCGCCAAGTCCGAACGTCAAAGGCAGTTCGGAGTGGGAGAGATAGCTGCGGCAGGGATTGACATACCGAGGCAATATCTGGTCGCCGACGTGGACATCGACGGACGCTCCGATCGCGTCGCGGTTACTGGTAGTGCCGATCAGCTTGATCCGCAGCCAATGACGATTCAGTGCGGTTTCGTTGCGCAGCAAGCGAGGTACGGATCCACTTCCCGCAATCAACAGGTCGAGGTCACCGTCGTTGTCGATATCGGCAAACGCCGAACCGCGTCCGACCATGGGCGCGGCAAGGTCGGCGCCGCAATTGGATGGGGGAACGTTTAGAAACTCCGGCTTGCTGCGTGGTCCACAATTCCAGTACAAGCGCGGCGGCTGTTCGTAGTGCTGCGTCTCCTGCACAGTATTGATGTTGTCGTTCAGGTGCCCGTTGGCCGCCAGCAGGTCGAGTCGACCGTCGAGGTCCACATCGACGAAGAGAACGCCGAACGTCAGGTACAATCGGGTCGCGGGCCCCAGGCCGGTGGCGGTGGCGGCATCGAAGAAATGCAGGGGTGACTTCGGCGACATGTAGAACGCCGTCATTTCGTTAGCGAAATTGCCGATCGCAATCGTCCAACAGCCGTCGTTACGTGGGCGGGCCACGTCGATTCCCATCGCTCCCCGCGCATCGCCGCGACCGTCATAGGCGATGCCGGCGTCGCTGGCGATCTCCCGGAACTTGCCATTGCCCAGGTTGTGAAACAGAAAATTCTGGACCGTGTCGTTGGCGACGACCAGGTCGATAAATCCGTCGTTGTCCAGATCGGCCGGTACGACACCCATCGTCTTGGCCACGGGGACGCCGGTATCGGGATGTCGGACCTGCAAACCGCTCTGCTCGCTAACGTCAGTGAATCGGGGACCGTCGTTGCGATACAGGTAAGGAAAAGTACCTCGGAACATCAGCGGCGGACCGTACGATCGGGTCTTGCCGTCCAGCGTCGTATGGATCGAGAGATCGATTTCACGGGACCATTGAATGTAGTTGCCCACGAATAGATCCAGATCGCCGTCGTTATCGAAATCAAACCAGCAGCAACTTGTTCCCCACTGGTCGTCCGCACCGGCGACTCCCATTTCCTCGGTCACGTCGCGAAAACGGCCGCGTTCATTATGGAACAGATAGTCTTTTCCGACGGCCGACACGAACAAATCGACGAAACCGTCGTTGTCGTAGTCTCCCACCGCCATGCCCATCCCATACATCGTGAGATTAAGTCCGGCCTGCGCCGTGACCTCGCTGAAATTGCCTAGTCCATCGTTCGCGAACAATGCCAGGGTCGGCTGTGGATCGACCGGCACGTTGGTCCAGGGCCAATCGCATCCGTTAATCAACAGGATATCCGTATCACCATCATTGTCGTAATCCAGAAACGCGCAGCCGCCTCCCATCGTTTCCGGCATCAGCTTTTCACCACGCGCGCCGGTAAAGTGAGTGAACCGCAGCCCGCTTTCCTCGGTGATATCGGTGAATTTCATTCTAGGGATCTCAATCCGGCTGGTGTCGCGACTGACCGGCGCCTTGAGCTCCGATTGCTGGGTGATCACCGGGGGGGCGGGTCGCTTGAAATACCAGATCGCGACCGCGACGACCGCGACCAACGTCAGGATCGCGCCCAGGGAACTCCAGAACGCGATGCCGATCACCGCATCGTCCTGGCGTTCCTCTTCGGCGTCTCGATTCTGCTCCGAATCAGGTTCGAATTCCTGAGCCGCCGCGGAATGGCGGGTACGTTGCGTTTCCGTTTTGCGGCTCAATCTCCACCTCCGACAGGTGCTGGTTTACGGTCATCTTCCGGATTCTGCGGCAGTCCCGGCGCTCCCGGACGGTGCAGCGGATAAATCACTAACGGCTCCGCGGCCACGTTCGCGGCCGGGTACTTCTGTCGCGCCAAGGCGATCGCGCGATCCCGCGCATTATCGTCCGGTTTGTACCGTTCGTGTAACTCACGGTGCCGGGCGCTCTGCTGCGAATCGTCCAATTCACGATAGAGCAGGTGTAGATTGTAATGTGCCGTGACATTTTCCGAATCGATTTTCAGCGTGCGCTGAAACTGTTCCGCCGCCTGCCGCAACAAGACTTCCCGCTGTCCACGTTCGTCGTCCCCTGAAAACTGTTTGGCCCGCTCGAACAGAGTGATTCCGAGTTCATTGATCACTTCGTAGTCCAGGCTGAAGTCGAATTTGCGTTTGCCCATTTCGGCGGTGTGATCTTCGAGCACAGCGCGGAAATTCGCTTCGGCCGCTTCCAAGTCTCCGGTCTGACGATTCAGCAGTCCGCTGAGCCAGGAGATGGTCCAGGGCGGCGCGGCCGGGTCCCGAAACGAAGCGGCGCGGCGGATGGCGTCTGCGGCCTTGTCGACCTCACCCTCAATGTTCAAAATCCGCGCGAGATTCAAGGGACCGTCGTACCGTCCCAATTGCTCGACCCGTTCAAACGCCGCGGCCGCCTGGCGGATTTCACCCTTCGGTCCACCCTGGCCCTCGAGGAACAACCCGATTCCGTAGTCATTCCAGCGTTGCCACTCGGGTATTTCCGGCGTCGGGTTATCGACCGAATGATTCAACCCTTCGATCGGGAACAGAACGCGGTCCGCAGCCAGGGTAGTGATCGGCAGGCGATTGACATACTCCCGGTCGGGTTCCGCGTCGCGAATCGGCTGCTTGCGCTCGGCTGCCGACTTGTTCACGAACTGCATGTACTCCTGGTCGAACTTCCGGTACTGAAGTTTGACCTCCACCGTGAGCGGTTCGGAGAGATCCTCGGGAACGCGCAGATCGAGATGGGCGACCTGGGCCGCTCCCGGTGGTATCTGATGGTTATACAGCGGCACGAAAATATCTTGCGGGTTGCGGCGGTTGATGCGGTTACCGTCGCGGTCGAGCATGAACACATTGACAAAGTGCGTCCAGGGATCGACCGCTCCTCGCTCGTCCATTCCACCCAATCGGCCAATGACCCGCTCGCCCGCCTTGACGGTGACGTCCAGCCAGAGTTCGTTGGAATCGACGGTGCCTTGCGTCAGGGGATGGCCGACTTTCAACGTCCGGATGACCGCCTCGATCAGATAGCGTGCCCCGGGTCGCAGCGCCGGAACGTGGGGCCGCAACGGCGCGGTCAATGTGCCGTCGATCGTACCGCCTTCTTTGACCCCCAGGATATCGAGCCGCACAACGTTCTTGAGAAATTCCTGATGGCGTCGGACCGTGGCCTCGTCATTCAACAGGTAAGGGATTCCGGTGTTGGCGGCGGGGAATAGATGGTCGTGGACGGTCAGTTTTCCGGTACCATCAAAGTCTTTGGCGCCGAAATCGTTCGATTCAGCCAGGGGCATATGGCACTGCGAGCAATTCGTCTTCGCCTGTTCCGGGTAATAAAAGCTGCGTGCGCCGTGCCCTGAGACACCGCTCAACAAATACGAGTCGTAGTGATTCTGGCCGCGGAGGAACTCCTTGTAATGATTCAATTCCTTCGGCAGGGAAACCTTGTGGCAAGTGGAGCAGAACTCGGCCGATTTGTGAAAATCCTTCAGAAATGTCCTTTTGTGGAAAGCCGGTTTGGCCTTGATCATCTGGTTGTTAATGTACTGCAGCAGCGGGTTGGTGCTGGTCGCGAAAGGATAATGTTCAGGGTGTTCGAGCGTGTAGTCGCCATTGCCGACCGTCGAATTCACGGAGGTCATCGCGTGACAGACCGTGCAGGTGATGCCGGCCTTTGCGGTGACGTCGTTTTCAACGTCGTACTCCGGGTTGTCAAACCCGCCGGTCAGGAATGGCACCGGGTCGTGGCAACCCGCGCACCACCGCGATGCCTTCACGTTCCCGTCACGTTTCAGGGCGACCTGCCGCGTTTCCAGAACGCTGGCGAGATACGCCGGATTGTTGAACGAGCTGAACCGGTGGGCGCTGTGGAACCAGCCACTATAGACATCTTCGTGGCACTTCTTGCAGTAGTCATCCATCATCAGTACGTCGGCAGGGACGAAATTCCCGTTGGACGTGCGCGCCAGCGACGGTTCGAAGTACTTCATGCCCTCGGCGGAGCGGCGGGCGTTGCTGAGCCGCGGGTCATGCATCTTCATCGCGATCATGCCGGCGACGACCAGCCCGACGATGGCCGCGAACGACACCCCCAATCGCCACCGAATGCGCTGACCGGCAAGCCGGTGCAGCCAGTACAGCCAGACCGCCAAAAACGGGCTGATTACATGCGCCCAATAGACCAGGCTGCGCATCCAGTCGACCTGCAGTTGGAAACCTCCGAATTGGACCAACCCCAGGCCGGACAGCAGCACCACGATCGAAATCACGAAAAGCGCATAGCCGATCCGAATCGCTCGCTTGTTCTTGCGTTGGCGCGACGTGATCAGGTGAATCGTGCCGAACAGGACAAACGGCGTTATCAGCAACAGGCCGAGTCCCAGATGAAACAGAAACATAACTTGATAAAACTGGTCCTGGAGCGATTGGCGGGACAGCCATTCCGCGGCGGTGATGCCGCCCAGGTACGCGGAGTTGGCGACCAGCATCGCGACTAGCGCGAAGACGAGGTAAAGAAGAATCCGCAGGCGGGGTCCGACAGCCGGTGTATACGTTCGGGCTCGTCCGATCCGCGCGGTCGACGGGGACGTAGAGTTCATGACGCGATTTCCTGGTGAGCGGGCGGTTCGTTGAGAATGGAACGCGACCCGGGCCGCTCATGAATGGAGCCGAACGTTGAAAAGTCCGCTCGTTCGTGGCGCGTCCCGGAGTGTAGCGGAGCGGTCCGGCGGACAGACGTTGGTTCGCCGGAGCGATCGCTACTTTGGCGGCCGTTCCAGGCGTCGCAGATGGGCACTCGTTTCGGAAAAGTCGGGAATCGCCCAGCGGGCCGAGGCCCGATCCCGTTGTGAAACGACGTCCAATGCAAGTAAGGCGAACTGATCGGTGATTTTTTCAGCGCCCCACGGCGTCGTTCCGTCAGGCGCGGAGGGCTTCGACTGGCATTGCGGGCCATTGCAAGGCAGGCGCGGCACACTCGACTTATATGCGTCGATGCCGAGTAGTCCCGCTCGGGTCCGCAGCAGCAACGAACCGCCCGGTTCGGCGGCCTCGGAATTCTCCCCGTTTGGCGGGATGTACGTGTGAAAATCGCCACAACCGGCGTTCGCTTTCGGTGAGAAGCACGCCAGCAAGAATCCCAAGAACACCGCGGTCGCTATCGACGACATCGCTGCGCGAACCGGTCCAGTTCGCCGCAGAGATCGTTCTGAAAGCATGGACCACATAACTTAAAGGCTAACAGGGTTTTGCGTGAATCAGTTTTTCTATAATAACCGTCCGCGGCTAGGGGTCAACAGAATCCTGAAAACCCCGCGCATTGTCGCCCGCCGCGCCGTCGAATCGACGCCAGAATTGGGCTGGCGACTGTTGTCGAGTCTGAAAACGCTTGAGGTAATCGAGATATTCGGGGCTCTTCAAAAAATCGCTGTCTCCATCGGGATAATCGCGCATCGCGGCAAACGGCATCGGTTCTACGGTCTGTCCGGTAACAGTGTTCAATAGGCAGTCTTTCTCCCAGCCGGTGTTGTGCAGCAGAAAATCGCGGGTCCAGCCCGGCGGCGGGTCCGGCAGGGCTTCAAACTCCAGCGCGATTTCGTCTCCCGCTCCAAAAACGGCCAGTCGATCGTCGGTGCGCTCGAGCAGTTCGCGGACGTCGCCGTAGCGTGTAAATCGGCCTCGCATCGGCGGCCAAAGCGGTCCGGGATGGACTCGATGGTAATTGAACGCTTCTGGACTGTCGGGCGACTGCTCCAAAGGTTCGCAGAATCCGCGAAACCGCAGATCGGCCCGCAACATGCGCGCCGTTGCGACTCGCGTCTCTACCGGCTCATCGTCCACCGTAAAGAAAATTTCATCCCATCGCAAAGCTGCCGAAGTGCGAATTCGAACCCGGTAGTCGTCGGCACGGAATGCCGTGGAAAGATCGACAGCGATCGTTTTCGTCTTGCCGCTGGGGAACCCCATGAACGGTATCGACTCCACCCAATCACCCTGCTCGTCAGGAACCCAGACCGACGGCGGCACGGGTGCTCGCAGCGTGGGATCTTGAGCGATCTGAACATTCAAGTTGCAGTCCGTGGGGTAGATCCAGCCGGTAAGAAATAATGTGATTCGCGAAGGCGACGACAACGGTCCGAAATCCAATTCAATGTAGTGCTCCTCCGCCAGTCCTTGGCGGAACGTGCGATCGAATGGACGACAATAGACCCCGTCCTTTGCCCGAATCAGCGGCAGGATATCGCGCCCCTTGGAATCGGTTGCGTTGACGGGTGTGCGACGCTGAACCACGGTGTGGATTCGATACTCGGAAATCGACGGCGGTCCGACCTTTTCATTGGAGTAGATTTCCGTCCCTTCGGGGTGATCGACCGCGATCAACTCGACCTGGTCGAAATAACTGGCCTCCCAGAGTTCTTCCGTGATCCGCAGTCGATACTGCCCGTCTTGAGGCCGCAATTGCCGACCTTCGATTTTCAGGTACTCCCAGGGGCGATCCGGGATCATTGCGCCGCCGCCCGCCTGAAGACCAAGCGGCGCGTTCCAAAGCAGGTCGGTGCAGAAGACAAACCGGTCTCCATCCCAGGTGTACAGGAAAGGACAGGAGGTCAGCAGCTTCTGCTGCTCTTGCACCAGTTGATTTGCGTTCGGATGCACAACCGACTGCGGGACGCCGTTCGGGAAGATCACACGCGCGATGGCCGACGGGCTGGCCGTACCAAGTCCGAAATGGGTCAACGGCCGAGTTACAACCTGGGCCAGGTAGCGATTTGGTTCCCGAATTTCGATCGTGGAACCGATTGCCAGGTGGTTAACGCGCCCGACTTTTTCTTCGTCGCGCCCCTGCAACCGAATCGCAATCCAGGCGCGCTGGTTGCTCCCGCGGTTTTCCAACAGCGAGACACCCTTGCCGGTCACGACCACCAGATCAAGGTCGCCGTCGTCGTCGAGGTCGCCGAAATCGACATTTTCTATTTCCGATTCTATTTCCGAATCCAGATCGATACGCAATGGGGCGCCGAATCCGGTGGCGGTCTCCGCGCCGCGGAATACCAGCACCTGCTTTCCCTGCCAGCCGACGATATCCAGCGTGCCGTCGTTGTCGATATCAAGGATCGACTCGCCACGCAACGCCGTGGGCTCGCGGTCCAAACTCTTGAACGGCGAGATCACGGGGGCCCGAGTCACCGTGCGCAGCAGTTGAAAACCGTTTGAGTTGCTGGCGATCAGGTCCCAGGAGACGTTGCCATCGCTTTCCAACAACGCGATGCGTTCGGCCTCTTTCCAGCCCTCCCAATCGGTCGCACGCCAGCGGAAATGGCCGTGCCGCAAGTTTTCCAATACACCTCGGCAGGCCGGCGTGCTCCCCGCTACGAGAATGTCGACATCCACATCCCGATCCCAGTCGACCGCCACGAGCGATCCGACCCGCCCCTCGTAATTCGGCAATTCGGACCAATGCGAAATATCCTCGAATCGGAGTTCGCCGCGATTGGACCAAAGCCTCAGTCCGCGTTGGGTAGCCAAGACCACGTCCAGGTCGCCATCATGATCGAGATCGGCCAAGACTGCCTGGTGTGTGCTGCCGATTTCGGCAACCTCAGCAGCGGGCGTTACGAGCTCCAATTTGCGCGTCTGCGAGTCCGGGTCGAACTGGTTGCGCAAGACGCGAAATCCTGTGGATCCATAGATAAGGAGATCCGGATCCGCGATTTGCAATTGGGCTGCCGCATCTGAATCGGGTTTTGGCGGGCCGCCAGCCGCATCGACCTTGCTCAACATCGCTCGATCGTCGCGGTCAAGATCCGCCAGCAGCATTCCGGCAGCTTCGAAGTCCAGATCGGCAGTACAAAGCTCCACCCAATGGCCGTCAGTCCCACGCGTCCAGACCAGCACGCGATGCCGCTGCAGCAGGACCAGATCCAACCGCATGTCCTGATTCATGTCAATCGACTGCACCGCCACCAGCGGATCTCCATCCACGGAAATTTGGCTCATCTCGGGTATGAATTGCAGATCGGGTGCGTTCGCGGTTTCGGCCTTTCGCGGCTCCGCCGCTCGCTGGACAGAAACCAGATGGGGAACAACGAACTCGAGCGGATTCGGTGCAATTCGTCGGGAGTCCGCCCGGCAGATCTCGGTGGGACGAATGTTGTTTGCAAGACGCGTTGCGGTGATTTGGAACTCTTCCGATTGGTAATCGCTGAGTTGCTGTTCGATTTCGGTCAAAAGCCGTCGGATATTGGCCGCGGGAGTGGGACCTTCCAGATGAGGTTGGAGGGTGCGAGCGATCGCTGGCACGACATCGCGGACCCGCGCGTCGCCCATCCGCGCCAGCGCTACCATGAAATCGAGTTGAGCAAACACATTGTCGGGGGCGAGCGTAAATGCGCGTTCGATTGCATCCATTGCCTCCGGGGTCATCGGCCCGTCCAGGGGCGGATCGATCGTACGAAAACGTTCGTACGGGTAAACGGGATTCTGGGGATCAAAGGCTTCCGCGCGCTGGAACGCCCCCGCGACCTCCGATGCGACATCCAAACTCGGATCGAACTCGTTCAGTTTCAGCAGATACCTGGCTTGAAGGTAATGACCGATCGCCGAATCGCTTCGCAGTCGCAGGAACGCGCCGATGGCCGTTTCGGCATCCGCGAGTGATTCTTCCGTCGGCGTATCCGCTTCCAGTCCCAACATGGCGCAAACCGCCAGATTCTGGATTGCCGCGGGCTCGTCAGGGAGCTGAACCAACAACGACTGAAACGATTCTCGCGCCTTCGCCAGTTCACCATTCTCGAGCTGCGCAACGGCCGTCAGATGCAGCGCTTCCAAGGCGTCGAAATCCGCCGCCGGCAACGCCCGTGCAACTCCCTCCCGGCCGATCGGAACCTGCTGCGAATGATCGGACCGCCAAACCAGATAACCCACAACGATGATCACCGTGGCCAGCAACGCCAGAATCAATCCCAGCCGGCTTTTCCCCGTTCGGACCGATCGTGACCCGGCAGTTGGGGCGTGCATACGATGCCTCTCCATGGTCGCAGTTCCAAGAAAATGGGCGATTCAACATACCCGGCAGGCGAGATTCTGTGAGCGCCAGTAACCGGGTTGGGAGTCGGTTTCGATACGAACGTGCGCGTCGGCAAGTTCGCTCCAAACTACAAACTTCCGCCACGCTGCCCACTTGGACCGCAACGGCGGAGACGGCCGCTTTTTCGCGGGCGCTGAGCGGATATCATATTCCAATGAAGGAACAGCGACCGTACGTCCCTGAGCAAAGAGGTCCGCATTGCCCCTGCCGATCGTGTCCGAATTCTTATCCGAAACACCGCTTCCGCAGCTAAAGCCACTTTGGATCGGTTCGGTACTCGTCGACCCGCCCGTGCTGCAGGCGCCGATGGCCGGCTTCACGAATTTCGCGTTCCGCCAAATTGTCAGGGAATTTGGCGGCGCGGGCCTGCAGGCCACCGAGATGGTCAATGCGCGCGGCTTCGTTTGGATGGATCAACACGAAGCTGAGCACCCCGACCGGCTATGGGGGGTCCAGGATGAAGCGCGGCCATTGGCCGTGCAAATCTGGGATAACGACCCGGAAACACTGGCACAAGTCGGGGCCCGATTAGCGCACGAATATCGCGTCAGCGTCGTCGACATTAATTTCGGCTGTCCAGTAAAGCAGGTCACCCAAAAAGCCCACAGCGGCTCGTACTTGCTCCGATTTCCCGATCGCATGGGGCGGATCATCGAACGTGTCGTCGAAGCTTGCCGTCCCACACCGGTCACCGCCAAAATTCGACTTGGCTGCACCCGCGACCGAATTGTAGCCAACGAGGTAGCGCAGGTCGTCGAATCGGCGGGCGCTTCCGCATTAACGGTGCACGGCCGGACCGCTCAAGACTACTTCGCCGGTCAAGCCGATTGGGACCGGATCGCCGCCATCAAGCCGTTCTTGAAGAAAATCCCACTCATCGGCAACGGAGACCTCGATTCTCCAGCACGCGTCCTGGACGTTTTCCGGCGCTACGATGTCGACGGGGTGATGATCGCCCGGGCGTCCTTGGGCCGTCCCTGGCTCTTCCGACAAGTCCAGGCCGCGCTTGCCGGAAAGCCGATCCCACCCGATCCGACCTTGGCGGAACAGCGCGACTGCATGTTGCGCCACTACGAATTGGTCTGCGCGCGTTTTGGGGAACAGAAGGGCACCGTCCTGATGCGGAAATTTGCCTGTAATTACGCCGTCGGAATGCCGGGCGCACGGAGTTTTCGAGCCCAGGTCGCCCAGGTCGCGGACCGTCGACACTTCCTGGAAGTCGTCGCATCCCACTTCCCGAGGTAGATGACAGCATCCCACGGTGTGGCCAAGTCTGTCACCTGGAGGACGGGCTAGGGGCTACCCTCACCCATGGTACACAACGTCCTTACCTATTTTTCAAATATATGGTTGTTAAATATGTGTAAAGTCCCTATATTGTTTCGAATGAGTGAGTAGCATAGGTGGCCAGGGCAAGTCACGCCGCTGTGTAACGCAGGTCCGTGCCACCCAAGCCATTCGGGGCAAAGGATTTACGTGATTTAGGGTTACGACGGCCGAACCAGGTGACAACGCAATGACTGACGCATTACCCGCAGACGTTGGATTATTAGACCTGTTGCGGAAATCGGGCCCTCTATCGGTTGCCGAACTCGCGCAGGCGATGGAGGTAACGGCGACAGCGGTCCGTCAGCGATTAGTTCGCTTAATGGATCAAGGTTGTGTACGCCGGTCGGCGATTCGAGCCAAGCGGGGTCGACCGAGTCATCGTTACGAACTGACGCCGTTGGGTCAGCGTCAAACGGGCGCCAATTTCGCCGATCTGGCGATTGCCTTGTGGCAGGAGATTCGCGCCATTAAGGATCCCGAGGTTCGGCGGGGATTGTTGGAACGGGTCTCGAAACGGCTGGCGGCGACCTACGCCGCGCAGATTCAAGGTGTAACGCTTGAGGAGCGGATGCAATCGCTGGCATCGTTGTTTGCGACGCGGAAGATCCCCCTGGAGGTTGAGCGACGCGACCAATTGCCCGTATTGCACGTCCTCGCATGTCCCTATCCCGAGTTAGCGGAACAGGATGCGGGGATTTGCGCCATGGAGAGATTGTTGTTTGCCGAGTTATTGGGCGACCGGATACGGCTTGACGAATGCCGGCTGGACGGGGCGCGGTGCTGTACATTTCATCGTGGAGAGAATTAACGGCCGGGGGCTGATTTCCGGCCTGGCAAGTGATGTTTGCGGTGGACGGAAACCGGGAGGGAACGGCTGTGGGCCGGCGTCTGGAGAAATCGATGCAAGCTGTTTATGCTATCGAGTTCTTCTGGTTTGGCATGGTTCGCAGGAATGGAAGGTAAACAATGACACAACCCTGGATTGAAGGTCGATTTGAAGAGAACGTCTTTGTGACGTCGGTGGAGCAGGCGATTAATTGGGCTCGGCAGTCGAGTGTCTGGCCGATGACGTTTGGTTTGGCCTGTTGCGCGATTGAAATGATGGCGACGGGTGCCAGCCGCTACGACATCGATCGTTTTGGCGCGGGCGCTTTTCGCGCCACACCTCGCCAGGCTGACTTGATGATTGTCGCCGGGACGGTGACGTACAAGATGGCAAGTCGCGTACGCCGACTCTACAACATGATGCCTGATCCGAAGTTCGTGATTGCGATGGGCGCCTGTACGGTCGGCGGAGGCCCTTACTTCAAGTGGGGGTATCACGTCGTGAAGGGAGTCGACCTGGTGGTACCGGTCGACGTTTATGTTCCAGGTTGCCCCCCACGTCCTGAAGCACTGTTGGAAGGATTAATGAGGATCCAAGACAAGATTCAGGGCCATCGTATCGCCAAGCGAAAAGCTGCCGGCAGCCGTTTTCTGGAACTGGGGGACAAACTCGAGGACGAGCTTCCCGTTCCCCACCACAGTGGGCATCCGGAAGTCGACGAAACGTACCGGCCGCTTACCGACCATCAGAAGATTACGGGATAAGAGTTCGAGAATTTTGGGGAGATGATTGGAATCAACATGGCGACTGACCTGCTGACAATAACGGACCTGCATGTTTCCGTCGACGACAAGCCGATCTTGCGCGGGGTGAATCTGCGGATGCAGCGCGGCGAGACGCATGCGTTGATGGGGCCCAACGGTTCCGGAAAAAGCACGCTTGGCCTGGCTTTGATGGGCCATCCGAAATACGTCGTCACGCAGGGGGCAATCGAACTCAACGGCGTCGACCTGCTGGCCATGGAAGCCGACGCGCGGGCGCGGGCAGGAATTTTCATGGCGTTTCAGCGGCCGGTGGCGATTCCCGGGGTCAAGATGGCGGATTTCCTTCGTCACGCCACGACCAACGTTCGGTTTCCGGATCGCAAAGAGGGAGAACAGCTGATTCCGATGAAAGATTTTCGCAAGGAACTGCGAGCGAAAATGGACCACTTGCGGATGGACGTTGAATTTGCCCGTCGCTATGTCAATGACGGCTTTTCGGGCGGCGAGATGAAACGGGCCGAGATCCTGCAGATGGCGATGCTGCAGCCCAAATTCGCGATTCTGGACGAAACCGACAGCGGACTGGACGCGGATGCGGTGCGTCTGGCGAGCGAGAGCATCGCGGAGATCGGACGCAATAACATGGGTCTGCTGATCATCACCCACCACGACAAACTACTGGAACACAACCCGCCCGATTTCACCCACGTGATGCTCGGCGGACGCATCGTCGAAACGGGCGGTGTCGAACTGGCCGCGGAACTTTACTCGCAAGGTTACGATCGCATCCGCCGGACTTATCCGGAGGCCGAGGCGGAGAACCGGGCGATGCTCGATCACGACGAACCGCAGCTCAGTGCGGTCGAGCGTGAATAGGCCGTGGTTGCAGGGCCGCGCGGCAGCTCACCGTGGCTGCTGTACTTCGAATGCATTGAGATAACACGAACTTCAGAAAGCCCGACCGTATGACAACCGACTTGCTGACGGATCCGATTGGCGAAATTAACAAGTACAACTTTCGCACCGAGACGACACCAGTGTTTCGGGCCCGCAAGGGGCTCGATGCGAACATCGTAAGCCAGATTTCGGAGATGAAAAACGAGCCGGAGTGGATGCGCGATTTCCGGCTGCGAAGTCTGCGGATTTTCGAATCGAAACCGATGCCACACTGGGGTGGCAACATCGGGATCGACTTCCAGGATATCTACTACTATTTGAAACCGACGGATGGGCAGAGCCGCACCTGGGACGATGTACCGCAGGAAATCAAGGACACGTTCGACAAATTGGGGATTCCCGAAGCCGAACGCAAAATGCTGGCGGGCGTGAAGGCCCAGTTCGAAAGCGAGGTCGTTTACGGATCGCTTAAGGACGAACTGGCAAGCAAGGGCGTAATTTTCCTCGACACCGATTCCGCGGTGCGGGATCATCCCGATCTGGTCCGGGAGTATTTTTCCACGATCATTCCCCCCGAGGACAACAAGTTCGCCGCTTTGAATTCGGCGGTCTGGTCGGGTGGTTCGTTTATCTACATCCCCAAGGGCGTGAAGATCGAATTCCCGCTGCAGGCTTATTTTCGGATCAACGCCGAGAATATGGGGCAGTTCGAGCGCACTTTGATCATCGTCGACGAAGGGGCGGAGGTGCACTACGTCGAAGGTTGCACGGCGCCGATGTACAGTTCGGAGAGTTTACACTCGGCGGTCGTCGAGATCGTTGTCAAGCGCGGTGGTCGCTGCCGCTACACGACGATCCAGAACTGGGCCAACAACATCTACAATCTGGTGACGAAGCGCGCCGTGGCTTTCCGCGATGCGACGATGGAATGGGTGGATGGCAATCTTGGAAGCCGTTTGACGATGAAATATCCAGCGGTGTATCTGCGGGAGCCGGGAGCGCGGGGCGAGATTCTTTCGATCGCCTTTGCGGGCGCGGGCCAGCACCAGGATGCGGGCGCCAAACTCGTGCACTGCGCCCCCCACACGACCGGCCGGATCGTGTCGAAGTCCCTTTCCAAGAACGGCGGCCGGAGCAGTTACCGCGGACTGGTGCGCGTGGAAAAAGGTGCCGAGCATTCCAAGTGCAACGTGGTCTGCGACGCGCTGATCCTTGACCCGCGCAGCCGCAGCGATACCTACCCCTACATCGAAATCTGCGAACAGAATGTCTCGGTTGGGCACGAGGCCAGTGTTTCCAAGATCGGCGAGGAGCAGCTGTTCTATCTTATGAGCCGCGGGCTGACGGAGCCGGAAGCGAGCACCATGATCGTGAACGGCTTCATTGAACCGCTGGTCAAGGAACTCCCGATGGAGTACGCCGTCGAGATGAATCGGTTGATTCAACTGCAGATGGAAGGTTCCGTCGGTTGATAGCGGCCAATTTTTCCCGCCCCACCATTTTCCGCATGCTTGTCCGTGACTGACGATCCGCAATGACGACCGCCTTGCAACCCTTTGGCTTTGACACCGATTCCTTCGAGGCATTTTTGGCGCAGCGCGCCGAGCCCGATTGGCTGCTTTCGATGCGGCGGCAGTCGTGGGACACCTATAGCAAGCTGGCGTGGCCGACTCGCGACCATGAGGAATGGATCCGAACGGACATCCGCACGTTTCGCATCGAGAACTTTCGGCCTCCGATCCAGGCACCGCCTGCGTCCGTGGCGCCACCGGGCCTGTTGACGCGGGAAGTGGAATTGGCAGGGGCCTGCGTTTCGATCAACAGCCATTCCACGTCCCATTGGCTGGCCCCGCAACTGGCATCCAAGGGCGTGTTGTTCGGATCGCTGCCGGAACTGCTCGCTGACAATGCCGATCGGCTGCGTCCCCATCTGGAACGACAGATTGTTTTGCCGGGGTACGACAAATTTGCCGCGTTGACGTCGGCTTTCTGGATCGGCGGTCAGCTGCTTTTTGTACCCCGCGGGGTACGCGTCGAGCTTCCGTTGCATTCGCTGGCCGCGCTGACCGCTGACGGCGTCGACCTGCAGAAGACGCTGGTTATTCTTGAGGAAGGGGCCGAGGCGACAATGCTGAGTGAAACCGCCTCGCTTTCCGTCGATGTCGAAGCAGGGAACGTCGTTGGTTCCGCGCCGGCCGAATCCCGCGGCCTGCACGCCGGTATCACCGAAATCGTCCAGGGCGCCGGATCCCGTTTGCGCTACGTCAACCTGCAGAACTGGGGAACCGGTGTCTGGCATTTCGCCCATCAGAAGGCCCGACTGGAACGGGACGCCGGCCTGCAATGGACGCTGGCTGCGCTGGGCGGTAAGACCGCCAAGGTCAATCAGCAGGTGGAACTTGCGGGAAAGCGGTCGGAATGCCAGGTGAACGGAGTGATGTTCACCGAAGGTCGACAGCATTTTTCCTACCACACCCTGCAGCACCATCAGGCCCCGGAAACCAGAAGCGATTTCCTGTACAAGTCGGCGCTGCAGGACAAGTCGCGCACCGTCTGGCGCGGCATGATCAAGGTCGATCCCGCGGCGCAGAAGACCGACGGTTATCAACGAAATGACAACCTGTTGTTGTCGGATACATCCCGCGCCGATTCGATCCCTGGATTGGAAATTGAGGCCGACGATGTGCGGTGCACCCACGGATCGACGTCCGGCAACGTCGAGGAAGAACTGATCTTCTATGCCTGCTCGCGCGGTTTGACTCGGCGCGAGGCGGTGCGATTGATTGTGACCGGTTTCTTCCAGCAAGTCTTGGATCGGATTACGATACCTTCGGTCCGCGACGCGCTGGTGAATGCGATCGCGCAGCGGGTGCGCGAGTACCGTTGAACGAATTTCATCATCGTCGGATGCCGGACTGCTGCCCTGAACCGAACGCGGGATCTTGAAGTCGATTTTTTTAACGGGAACAGGCAGGCATGAGCGAGTTCAAGGTCGTTGCACGGCGAAGCGAGATTCCTGACCCGGGCCGCAAGTTGATCGAGGTCGACGGCCGGCTGGTCGTCCTTTGTCGCATCGGCTCCGAAGTTTTCTGCCTCGACGATGTTTGCACCCACGACGGCGGACCGCTCGGGAGCGGCGAGTTACAAGGTTACGACTTGATCTGCCCGCGGCACGGCGCCCGATTCGATATTCGCACGGGCTGCGCTCGTACCATGCCGGCAACCGAATCGACTCGCACCCATCGGGTCAAGGTCGAAGGGGATCAGATCCTTGTCCAATGGGCCGACGATGATTCCTAGGGAGGCTGCGATGGCGCTACAGGAAGATCAGATTCGCGAGGAACTCAAAAAGGTCGTCGACCCGGAGCTCTTTGTCAACATTGTCGACCTGGGATTAGTCTATGTCGTCGACCTGCTGCCGGTCGACGATGGACGGACCAACATCAAGATCCAGATGACGATGACCAGCCCGATGTGTCCCGCCGGACCGCAGATGATCGCCAATGCGAAATCGGTCCTGGGTCAACTCGAGGGCGTCGCTGAGGTGGAGGTCAGGATCGTGATGGATCCACCCTGGACTCCCGATCGGATGACGGAAGTGGCCCGCGATCATCTGGGAATTTTTTGAGCGTTTCCCGTGCGAATTCTAGTCTACGAATTCGCGACCGGTGGAGGCCTGTTCGCCCTGCGCGGTTCGATGGAGGAATCGACGAGCTGGTTGCGCGAAGGGCAGGCGATGGTCCACGCGGTCGCGGAAGACTTCGCGGCGCTCGATGATTGTCAGGTGCTGGTTTTCCGTGACGCACGACTCGACGCGTCGACACTTCCACCGAACGCGGTCCCCATCGAATCGGCGCACGCGGAAGAGGATCAGTTGCGCCGAATTTCGGCGCAGGTCGACGGCGTGGTTTTGATTGCTCCGGAGATGGACGGCCTGCTGCTGCAACGCATTGGCTGGATTGAAAACGGCGGCGCTCGCTTGCTGTCGCCCGGTTCCGAATTCTGTCAGCTTGCGGCATGCAAGCGGCGAACGGCGGATTGGCTGGCTGCGGGCGGGATCCGCGTGCCGAATGCGGCCGCATGGAGAGTCTCGGAATCGTTTCCCGATACCGTTCCATTTCCGCTGGTGATCAAGCCGCCTGACGGCGCGGGGGCCGTCGATACCTTTCGCTGTGACACGCCGGCGGACGTGGAGTCGGTCCGCGGGTGTCGCCGTGAATGGCGCGTCGAGGCATTTTGTGATGGTCTGGCGGCAAGCGTATCGGTGCTTGCCGGCCCGGACCGGACGATCGTCCTGCCGCCGTGCGCGCAGCGATTGTCCCGGCGCGGTTCGATCGGCTACCTTGGCGGACGGCTGCCGCTGCCGGATGTCCTGGCCGCACGCGCCCGGCGACTCGGCGAACAGGTCGTGCGGCGAATGCCAAAGACAACCGGTTATTTCGGCATTGATCTGGTGCTGGGTCCGGCGGAATCGGGCGAGCGGGATTTTGTGCTGGAGGTCAATCCCCGCTACACCACGTCGTATGTTGGCTTGCGCCGCGCGGCCCCCTGGAATCTCGCCGAGATTCTCTGCCGTTTGGTGCGAGGTGAACCGGCTCCGTTGCCGGATCGCTATGATCCGGTAGAATTCGATGCCGACGGCACCGTTCGTCGAATCTGAACTTCACGCATCACGGACCCCGGGATCGGTTGACGATGCACTGGCTGGGCGTCGATATCGGCGGCGCGAATATCAAGCTCGCGGACGGTCGAGGCTTCGCTGCCTCACGCCAATTCGCGCTGTGGCGTCATCCCGACCGCCTGGCCCAGGTGCTGCGCACGGCGATCGCCGAAGCGCCGCCCTCCGACCATCTGGCGATCACCATGACCGGCGAACTGGCCGATTGCTTCGAGAATCGCGAACAGGGCGTACAACGAATTCTGGATGCAGTGCTGCAGGGTGCCGACCGCAGGCATGTCCGCGTCTATCAGACCGACGGACGATTCGTCGCGCCGACAGTTGCTGCCCACCAACCTCGACTTGTCGCCTCGGCCAACTGGCTGGCCTTGGCCCATTTCTGCTGCCGATTTGTCGCCGGCAGCGACGCAATCCTGCTCGATATCGGCTCCACCACGTCGGACCTGATTCCGATCGAACGCGGGCAACCGATGCCTGCGGGTCGCACTGATCTGGAGCGATTTTTGAACGGAGAACTGGTTTACACCGGCGTGGAGCGCAGTCCGGTCTGTGCTTTGGTCGATCACGTCCCGTATCGCGGTAAGAAATGCCCCGTCGCGCAGGAACTGTTCGCCACGGCGGGCGACGTCTACCGGATCCTGGGAAAGCTGGCTTCGGCACCGCAGGAGACGAATACCGCGGATCAGCGCCCCGCGACCCGAGACCATTCGCTTCGAAGGCTCGGGCGCATGATTGGAGCCGAAGGCGACGCGTTCGGGGACAACGACGCTCGCGACGTCGCGGAATTCGTCGCCAGCAGCCAACTGCGGTTACTTGCGGAGGCGTTCGGCCAGGTACGGAATCGTATTGGGCGTTCGGTCACTAAAGTAATTGTCAGCGGGCAAGGCGAGTTCCTGGCTCGAAAACTGATTTCCACGTGCATCCCCGACGCCAAGTCGATCTCGCTGGGCGAACAGATAGGAGTACTGCCGTCGCAATGCTCTCCGGCGCACGCGGTGGCGGTGTTGGCCCGCGAAGCGATCGAGCCATGAGCGAACATCAACCGATCCGGATCGCCAAAATCGGCGGCAGTCTGCTCGATTATCCGTTGTTGCCGGTGCGGTTCCGCGACTGGATCGGGAGCAAAGCGCCCGCCCGCAACCTTGTGGTGGCGGGTGGGGGACCGTTCGTTGAGTCGGTTCGGGAAGCCCAACCTCGATTCCACCTGTCCGATGCCGTTTGCCACGTTCTCTGCATGGAACTGCTGAACGTTACAGCGCGCCTGCTGTACGAGATTCTCGCACCGTCGGTGCCCTGCGTATGGGTCGGCACGGAGCCGAAACTGCGGCAATTCCTGAACGACGATGCGGACGTGCGGATCGGCATCGCGGCGACCGGTGAATTGCTCAACCAGATCGGCGATCGGGCGGGGGAAGGCATTCCGGCACTGCCGGAGAGCTGGGAAGTCACCTCGGATTCCCTGGCGATCCGGCTGGCGATCCAACTGCGGGCCAAGGAACTGGTGTTACTCAAGTCGGAAAATTGTCCCGGACATGATTGGATGGAGCGGGCGGCGCTCGGCTACGTCGATCGTCTTTTTCCGTACCTCGCCGTCCGTTTTGGCGGGCAGATTGGAGCTGTCAATCTGCGGGCCGATCCGTTCGTCGGATCGTGATCGGTCGAAGATCCCGACCGTGCCACCGTTGCGCAGGCGGCCCTTTTGCGTTCGGCAATCGGCGTTTTTTCGAACTCACCCGACTGGGGGATGGCCATCCCCTGTGCAACTTGCAATACTCACTTCCAACACAAACTTCTACATGAAACCCGTAAACGGAGCCCGCCCATGACAATTCGAATCCTGGTAGTCGATGATCATGAACTGGTGCGATTGGGTCTCCGCAGCCTATTCTCGGGAACGGATATTCACATTACCGGGGAGGCGTCCAACGCCGACGACGGCATTGCCAAAGCGCTGAAGGACCGGATTGACGTCGTGCTCTTGGATGTGCGCATGACGGACGGCGACGGGTTGAACGCCCTGGGGAGAATCAAGCTGGAACGGCCGGACCTGCCGGTCGTGATTTTGTCCGGGTATGACAATCCAACCTACGTTGCCCGCGCGGTCGCGTTGGGCGCTTCCGGCTATGTTCTCAAAGGCGAATCGCGAAGCGCTTTGATCGACAGCGTTCACAAGGCGGCGGCGGGCGAAGTGGTCTTCACTCGTGAAGGTCTAAGGCGCGTCACGGGCGCTTTGGCGACCCCCCGTTTGAATTCCGACGTGGAGGTACCGTTGACGCAGCGGGAAAGCGAGGTATTGAAGCAGCTTTCCCAAGGCGCTACCAACAAGGAAATTGCCAAGACGCTGCACATCAGTTATGAAACGGTCAAGGAGCACGTCCAACACATCTTGCGCAAGATTGGTGTCTCCGATCGGACCCAGGCCGCGGTTTGGGCGGTTCGCAAAGGGCTTACCTGAAGCAATGTCAAAACCCACAGACGTCCGTATTCGCGAGGTTGACGTTACCACGGACAAGTATGTTTATCGCGCTCCGGTCAAGTTTGGCGGGCGCGTGGTGACCGACGCGGAAGTTGTCAACATCACGGTGCAGGTCGAAACGCGCAGTGGCTGGGTCGGGCGGGGGTTCGGCTCGATGCCGATGGGGAACGCCTGGGCCTGGCCGTCCAGGTCGCTGACCGGCGATCGGACCTTGGAAGGGATGCTTCAATTCGCGCGGCTGGCGGTTCGAACTGCTCGGGATCTCGACGAGTATTCCCACCCTTTGGATCTCACACGCAACCTCGCCACGGGACATCGGTCGATCGCCGATCAGATTGCCAGGGAACTCGATTCGGTCGAACCGATGCCGGTCCTGGCGCAGCTGGTCGCCGCAAGCCCGCTGGAGGCGGCGATCCACGACGCCTACGGCAAGGCGCTGCAGCGAAATTCGTTTGACCTTCTCGGACGGGAGCATGTCCGAGCCGACTTATCCCATTACCTGACCGACGAGTTTCGCGGCGAATATCTCGACCAATATACCTTGCGGTCGCCAAAGCCGCGGATGCCGTTGTACCATCTGGTCGGAGCCCTCGATCCTCTGACACCTGCGGACCTGGCGACGCGACTCAACGACTCGTTGCCCGAACTGCTTGGCGAGTGGATTGTCCACAACGGACTGACGCACTTGAAAATCAAAATGGCGGGTGATGATCTGCAATGGGACGTCGAACGGGTGCTGGCGGTCGATCGCGTTTCCGAACAGACGCAGGCACAGCGGGGGTGTGCCGAGTGGTTCTATTCGGTTGATTTTAACGAGAAGTGTTCCAGCGTCGATTATGTCCTGGAATTCCTGCATCGCGTGCGGGAAAGTTCGGCGCGCGCATTCGAGCGGATCCAGTACATTGAGCAGCCGACCCATCGCGATCTGCGATCGAATCCAGGTAATCGCATGCACGCCGCCGCGAGCATCAAGCCGGTCGTGATCGATGAATCGCTGGTCGATTTGGAGTCGCTGCAGCTGGCACGCGAACAGGGTTATTCCGGGGTGGCATTGAAGGTCTGCAAGGGTCAAACCGAAGCGTTGTTGATGGCAGCGGCCGCGCTGAAGTACGGCCTGTTTCTCTGCGTTCAGGATTTGACCTGCATCGGAGCCTCGTTTCTGCATTCGGCCAGCATAGCCGCGCGCATTCCACGGATCGCCGCAATTGAGGGGAATGGACGGCAATATTGTCCGGCCGGGAATCGGGATTGGGATCAGCGGTTCCCATCGATGTTCCGCATCGCCGACGGCACCGTCGGCACGTCGTGTCTTACCGGCACGGGACTCGGCTATTAGCACGATTGGTCTTGGTCCTATTCATCGTGATCCTATTCGTGGGCGTGCGGCGTCGAAATGGCGCCGGTCATTTTGCCCCTACGGCAATCGGGGAACAACTTCGCCGCCGGATTCCGGAAAACGCCGGCCGGAAGAACCTGCCCGATCTCCTGATCTCATCGAACGTCGCCAGCAACGACCTGGAGCTTGCCCGCGAGATCGGCGTGGCACGCGTCATGAACAAGCCCGTGATGCCGTGGAGTTGCTGGAAGAGATTGCCCTGGCGCTGTGTCGGGCGGCCAGCCGATCGCACCAATAGCGGCGGAATGCGGCCGAATGCGACGGAGCCAACCCCGGAGGATCCTGCTGGTTGAGGATAACATCGTGAACCGCCGAGTCGCGCTCGGCGTGCTGCAAAGCCGGGCGCGAAGTGCACACGGCACAGCATGGTGCGGAGGCGCTGGACCGCCTGGCCGTGATGGAATTCGCCCTGCTTCTCATGGATCTGCAGATGCCGGTGATGGATGGCTACGAGGCGACACGGCAGATCCGAGCCGGCGAACATGCCAGCGGCGGGCACGTGCCGATCGTGGCGATTACCGCCGAAGCGCTGAAGGACGACCGCGAACGTTGCCTGGTAGCCGGCATGGACAACTACCTTTCCAAACCGGTCGAACCTGATCAGCTGCTGCGCGTCGTCGAACTCTACCCGTCTATCTGCCTGACCACATCGGACGCGGCCCCGATCGAACATCCTCTTCCCGACGCGCCCTCGAACTAGTTACGGGTTACGGTCGAAGAGGGGAACGGGGAACGGTGGAAGAGGTGAATAGAGAATGGTGGACGAGGGTGGCGGGTAGGCGAGAGTTTCAAACCAGTTTTTTTGACTTCGTATTAACCCTGTAACGGCCGTATCCGGCCGTTGTTCCCCGTTCCCCCTATTCCCGCCTTGCTCTTCGCGGCCTGATTTTCTAATATCCCGCCCGCGATTCCCGTCCATGGGGATCCTGGCCGCCGGAAGGTTACGGGAGGGATTAACAAAGCGAAGCCATGGGTGTTTTGCTGAGCAAATCGAGGTGTCGGGGCCGAACGGTCCCTTCCTGGCTGCTGGCCTGGTTGGCGCATGGCATCTGCACGGGATGCGTAGTTTCACCCATGCCCGGTTTGTTGCGCCTCGACACAGCTTCGCTCATCCATGGCAACAACGATCCGCCATCCCAGACCGCGGCGACCAGTTTGACGGGAGGTCCGGTCGCCAGCCCAAGTAGTCCCACAGCGTCGGGCCGCCAGGATAGCGCTGGCGCGCCGGGATTCCCCGCCGAAAACGACGCGGGCGGCTCCCCCGCTCGAACCGCACCACAGCGACCCATGACGACCGATCCGATGGCAACGGCACCCGGGCAGGCGTCCAGCGCCCGCAGCCGTGAGGAGTTGCTGCGCGAGATCGAGTTGCTGCAGCGCGAACTGCTTTTCTCGAGCGACGCTTCCTCGCTCCTGGCTGTCAAGCAACTTGCCGCATTGCGTGACCTGCAGCGCAGCGGGCTTTCGAGTGACGGCGGCACCGAAACGAACCCGTCCAGCGAAATCGTAATGTTGCGGCCAACCTCCTCGCAAACCCGCCCGCAGCAATCGCCTCCTTCCATACCGCCGGCGATTCCGTTTCACGACAGCGACCGCATCACCCGAAGCCAAATTTCCACGACCGCGGACCGATCGCAGTCTCTTGAATCGAACGTCCCGCCCCCCATTGCCACAGCATCCTTGGTGACAAAGCCGGTCGAGGCAGATTCACCCGACACGATCCGTTCCGACTCCAACCGGTCCGACTTGAACCGGTCCGACTCGCGACTTTCCGATGGAAGCCCGGCACGCACCGACCCCGAGGATCGCAAAGACCCTCCTTGGCACATACGACTACAACAGGCGATGGACGGACTTGAACGCGAACTTGCCTCGAGCGAAAGCGGTTTGACCGAAATCGAACGCCACCGACTCGAAGTGCAACACCGGCTGCTGCAGGTCGCGATTGGACAGCGCGAGCAAGCGCTGAAAGAGATCGCGCGGATGCCGATCGAGCAGCGCGAATACTGGAAGCACCAGATGCGAACGCTGCTTCTGCTGCTGGATGAACATGCGACACCATCGCAAGCTCGCCGCGCAGCGCTGGCCCTGCGAGAACTTCAAGCCGCCACAGAACATCTCGCGTCGCAAAGTTCCCTGGACCTGCACAATCTGACTTTTTGCAGTCGCGTCGATGGATTCGGTACGCTGACGGAGTTTGCCAAGACCGAATTTGCGCCTGGTCAGGAGATCCTTCTCTATGTGGAGATTGACCATTTCCGATCGGAAGCCGATTCGGGAGGCAATGAGCTCGGACGGCGAAACAGCCGGCGTTACGAGACGGAATTGCGCGGCAGCTATCAGATCATGAACGCTTCCGGCGGCCGCATCGCCGACGCTGAACTTCCCCTGGACAAGCAATCGTGCCGCAGCCCGCGACGCGACTATTTCATCGCCTACCATATCTACCTGCCCAAGAACCTCGACCCGGGCGCGTATTCCCTGCAATTGACGATCGAAGACGTCAAAGGAAAAAAATTTGGGCACGGTTCTGTGGAATTTCAGATCAAGAGTCCAGCAGCAGACTCAGGCAGGTGAGGCCCGCTTCCGCTTTGTGGAACTCTGAAGCGGCAACCGGCAGCGGGGCGAAGCCCAGACTGGCGATCAAATCCAGGGTGCGCGGATAGCTGTCGCTGGCAAGAATGGCGAGCTTCAAACGCAAAACGTTCGCCCCCCAGGGCTCCTGTTCTGGGACAGGTACGATCTGTAATCCGTGGAACGCAGCGGCGTCAATCCACGAGCAATTGGCCAGCAGAGTCTGTTCATCCAGTGCCGTGCATGCCGTCTTCAAGTGCAGGCACCCGTCTACCCGAACCGGCACCACGGAGTAGCCGATTGGTTCGACAATGCGCCTCAACGACGCGATCCCAGCCGCATTCGAACGTTGCGAACAACCGGCATACAGCGTACGTCCAACCCGCAGTACATCTCCGCCTTCCAGGAACGCGTCAGGGTCAAGCCCGAAGCAGGGACGGTAATTGGCGAGACGTTCGGCGATTCGTTCCACTTCGCCCCTTCGGAGGAGCGGTGCGGGACGAGCAATGACGGCGAGTTCCGGCAAGACGATCGCGGTGTCCTCGACAAAAAGGCCGTCGGGAAAGCGAGGATCCGCCGGCAACGAATCCAGTTCGTACCCCGCTTCGAACAACCGACGCTCGTATTCGGTGTGTTGCTGAATCGCCCGATCGATATCGATCGGGGCCCGATCGATATGGGTCAGCTGGCAGCGGTAGAGGCCCGCATCGGGCCGGCGCGTAACGGCGATCATAGCGACAGATCAGTGGCCGCCTGGAACGAACAGATGGACCACATGGATCAAAGCCTTGGCGACCAGTCCCAGGGAAACACCACTGATGACAATCCAAAACCGAATTCTGGCCTTTTCATTCACCCGGCAACTCCCATTCCGCCAATCGGGTAGCAAGCATCAGAGCCATCGCGCCGCCACGTGCATCCCGACCCAGTATCGATTCGCGCTGCAAATAGTCCTGCAGGGAAGGCTGTTTGCCGGTCCCGGTGCAGACATCGACGAGCGTTCCGTCGGATCCAATCCGGCGCCGGATGCCGTCCCAGGCGCGACGCAGTACCGGGTCGAACTTGGATCGGTCGATCCAGCCAGCCTGCATGCCCTCGATCAGTGTCCAGGCAATCATACAAGTACAGGAGAGTTCGGCATAGGACTCGGGACGGTCAACGACCTGATGCCACATGCCGTTCGCATCTTGATGCGCCAGCAGCGCATCCAGGTGGCGTCGCGACCTGTCGGCGAGCTGGTCCCGCCAGGGATCGCCGACGGGCCACTCCGCCAGGCAAAGTGCCAGACCCAATGCGGCAAAACCGTTTCCTCGCCCCCAGGCGGCGTCGCATAGCGGCGAATGGCGCAGCAGACCGTCCTCGCGCTCCAGCAGTCGCAGCATCGTTCGCAAATGGTTGCGGCAGGCATCGAAATATTTTTGTTCCTCGGTCAATCCGCCGACCGCCGCCAGCAACGGTCCGGCCATGAAGAGTGCGTCACTCATTTCCAGGTGGTGGGGAACGACGTCGCGAGCAGCCCCGCTTTCATCGAACGCCAGATCGGCCGCCCGTTTCGCCAGTTCGATCCAACGCTGCCGGGCATCACCACGGGATCGTCGCGCCAATTCCGTAAACAACAGGTGTCCGGCCATCGCACTGCCGCTTTCGTTGGAAGCGAGCTTCGCGCCGCTGCGAAATGGCTCGGCAAGTCGCTCCGCATCCAGGCGCGAGACACCTCGGTCGAGAAACTCGTCACGCCGCATGCGAGCCCACAACGCCACGACCGGGATGTACTCCACCGCCGGCAACTCGTGACCATAGTGCTCGGCAAGCTGGCTCGCAACTTCCGCCGCCGTTCTCGTGCGTCGCCGATCGATCTCCCGCGCAGCAGAGGAATGCTCGACCGGCGTCATGCTGCCCATCGCGGCCAGTAGTTCCCGCAGCGACCGCTCGGATACCCCTCGTTCATTCAATTGAACCGCTGGAATCGAACCGACGCCTGCCACGCGATTCGCCGGCAAGGCCATCGCCAGGCTCGACCCTTCGCGGGCCGGCTGCTGTTTGCCGGGAAACTGCTTTTCCATGGCGGCGTGTAACCCACGTGTGGCCTCGCACGGCGTGATCGACCACGCCAGATCGTCATCCGAGCCACAAACAATGACCAGATCGACCGCCGCGATCCCCATCCAGCGCCAGATGGAATGCGAACTCGCGGGGGAACTCCGGGAATAGGCCGGTCCCTCCGGTGGAAACACAAGCGTCGCATCGTCCACCGTGAGTGGAACACCAAGGGCGGCGATACGGACGGCGGATCGCAATTCCATCCCCGCTTTGCTTTCCCACCAGCGAACCAAGGAGGCAACACGCGCCTGCGAATCGCCTGCTTCATTCGCAACAAGGACCACGCGCAATGGATCGCGTTCGTCTGCGTCCCAGTTCGTATCGAGCCAGACCTGGATCGGCTTCAGGTTGTGGTCGACTCCGATCGCACGATCGTGTGCGGCAACCGATGCCGCCGTCATCCATGTAATGGCGACGGCGCCGAGAATATCGAAAAGTGGGAAGGTCGACGTGGTTCCCATCGGCATGCACGGCCGATTCGCACGCCGCAGCGGCAAGCACGATTTCCAACGTACCGCGATCGATGCCGTGTTCATTTCTTCCGCAGCGTGGCCAGATACTCCACGACATCCAGCAGATCCTGGGCGGTCATCGTTTTCTGGAGATCGGCCGGCATCAGGGAGGTTTCGAGCTTCTTGATGGTTTCGACGTCACTTTTCTTGTAGGTCCGCTGCAGGGCGTCCGCCAGCTTGATCGTCACTTCCGCGTCGGTCTGGCTCACCAGCAACCCCATGGCCACATTTCCATCCTTCGACTCGATTGCATACGTTTCAAAGCTGTGGCTGATTCCCGCGCTGGGATACAGGATCGATTCGAACAACGCCTGCCGGCTGAGCTTGGAACCGATTTCGGACAGGTTGGGACCGACATCTTTGCCCTGTTGGTCAACCACATGGCACTTGGAGCACTCCGCGGTCTTCGCAAACAGCTGCCCGCCGCGTTGCGCATCGCCCTTTGCCTTGATCAATTCGTCGATGGCGGGCAACGGGCGATCCTTCGCTGCGGGGACGGGAAACAATCGGACGGCCTCCGCTTTGATTTCGCCCCAAGGCGCCGCGTGCAACAGGAACGCCGCCGCGGAGGTCAGTCGTTCGTCCAGTTGGCCGGCCTTGGCGAGGTTCAAAAGTTCCTGAGCTCCATTGCGTGTCGTGGCGATGGAACGTGTCGCCTGCCGCCGAAGTTCCAGATCGCGCTGTGCATTGACTACAATCGGCAAGAGCAATGGTACGATCCGGCCGTCGGCCGCAGTACCGAGTACCCGCGCGGTGCTTGTCGCGATGCGAGGATCCTCCTGGGAAAGGCCTCGCGATATCAGTTCGAGCTGGTTGCGGCCCATCAGGGCCCGCATGGCTTCGACGCCGATCTGTTCATCGGTGTGCTTCTGCGCCATTTGCAGCAGTTCGGGAAAGCGTCGAGTCACATTGAATTTCGCGATCAGTTCCACGAAGGCGGCGGAACCTTGGACGGCGGTCAGCACTTGCTCCAAGGCCGGCAACTTGTTGGGATCGCTCTCGATGTCGAACGCAGGGATACGGCGGGCCGCCTCCAGCACGACGGTAGCTCGGAGTTCCGCGTCACCCCGAAACGGGCCGAATGCCAGTTCGCTCAAGATATCGTTTCGCGACGGCGAGTTCTGAAAATCAAACGCCCGCAGATAACGCGGAATCTCGCCTGCGGATACGGCGCTCGATCGGATAATCTCCGCCAGCATCGCGGGAGTCGCAACGGCGCGCGATCGCCAGACAATGTCGCGGCCCGCCGGTGTATTCCAGTCGCGGACGCGCTCCAGCCAGGCCTGCAGGCAGGCATCCCACTGCCGATCGGCGCCAATCCCCAGCGCCTCCAGATACCAGCGATCACGACCGTCGTGCTGTTCCGCCAACTGGGCCCAGAGCGACGCAGCTTTGGGATGCGACTGGAACCGCAGGGCAATCGCGCATTCCCGACGCACGGCGGCCGAGGGATCGCGAACCAACGCTTCGACCAACGCTGGGATTTCAAGATCGAGCTGTCGAGCCAGGCGAAGCCCGACACACCTCAGATCCGGGTTTGCGTCCCCGATCGCCTGACGCACATATTCGGGCCCCCGCCCCGGAATCTTGCCGAGCAGCCAGAGGGCTCGCGCCCGCAGGCGAGGCTCCAATTCGCTTTTCCAAATCCGCGCCAGCACAGGTTCCGCACGCTCGCCCATCGCATGCAAAGCCGACCAGGCAAGATACCGCACCGCCAAATTCGGACTCTCCAGCGCCTTGGCTGCCCCCGTGTCGGACTGGAAGTCGAACGACGGAGCAACGTAGCGCGAACCAGGTGGCGCGATCCGAAATACCCTGCCGCGTTCCAGGTCGCCCGCGGCGTGACCGCCTACACCTGGATCGTACCAGTCGGTCACAAACACCGATCCATCCGGAGCCACACAAACATCCGCGGGCCGGAACCAGTTGTCCCGCGCACCCTTGACCAAGTCAACCACTTCCGCCGAGTAGCCCGCCCCGCGAACCTGTGCGGGATACGCTCGCACGACATTCGGTCCGGCATCGCAGTGGATCACCTGATTCCAAAAGGCCTTCGGCAAAAGCCGCCCTTCGTAGACTGTAATTCCCGTCGGCGAACCGGCTCCCGTTTGTAGCAAGTTCGGAACGACCCCCGGGTCGTTCAAGTGCCAGTGGCGATAGGGGATCTCCTGCTCCAAATTGGTGCGCGGCGTGTTCCAGCCCGCGCCGGTGATTTCGTCGCGGTAGCCGTAATTACCGTACTCCATCACAAAATTGATCCGCACTCCACGGTTGCCGTCGTCATCATTGTCCGATTGCCAGAGGCCGCCATACGAGTCCACCGCGATTTCGTAGTTATTGCGAAAGTTGTGCGCCAGGACTTCAAAATGACTCCCATCCAGGTCGCAGCGGAACGGCATACCGCCGAAATACGGCTTACCATTGTCGACGACCGTATTCCCCGCGCGATCTACGATCGGCTTTCCATCACGGTCACAGACTTTCTGACCGGTGTTGCCGAAATTCCAGTACAGCTTGCCATCCGGTCCAAACAGGAATGAATGTGCGGAATGGTCGTGCTGCGGCTGGCCCGTATTAGAGAACAGAATCTCCTTCTTGTCGGGTCGATCGTCGCCGTCCTCGTCCGTGAATACGAGGATATTCGGTGAGGCGGACACGATAATCTTGCGCCCGAGCACGCAGATGCCCATGGCCGAGTCGACGTCGGTACCCTGGTAGAAAACAGTCTGTTTGTCGGCTTTCCCATCGTGATCGGAATCCTCCAGAATCAGGATTCGGTCGCCCTCGGGTCGTTTCCCTTTGTGAGCACGGTAGTTCATGACTTCGCAAACCCAGACGCGTCCTCGGTGGTCGATATCGAGGTTGGTGACGTTCCGGATCTCGGGCTCTGAACTGAACAGAGTCGCTTCCAGACCGTCAGCAACATCGAGACCGGCAACCGCCTCGGCGGCGTCTCGACTGGCGCTGTTGGCTTTCCCACTTTGCGTCACAAGTGCATCGGGGCGAGTCGTGAAGACCAGGAACTGTACGGAACTCGCCCCCCCATCGCCCTGGTCGGTGCCACCGTTATCGAGGCCGGCGCGCGCTTGAAACCGAAGGACATCCGGCGGCAGGTCAAATGCAATCAGCGAATTTGCGTGCGTGCCGATTCCGTACTCCACAGGCGACCCGGCGATCTTGAGCGGGCCACCACCGGCATTCTTGTCGACGCGGACCTGTCCCCAATCGGTTGTGGCCGCCTTCCAGCGTATTTCGGTGAGCTTCTTCACACCCTGCGCCGTGACCAGACGCGGCTCGGCCCAGTCGGCCCAGTCGCAGGAGAAATCATTGCCGCCGTCGGTCACGACGAGGTAGAGTTCTCGAGCGCCGCGGATATCGACGTCAACGTTGACTGCATGGCCGGCGGTGGCGGACGTAACCATTTCCGTTTGAAAGACCGGTTTCGGGGACGCGTCCTTCCGTCCGGCTCCGCGGCTAACGGCGCTGGTTTTGTCGCTGGCCGGGAGTCGCAGGCGCTTGCGAACCGATTCACGGTCGAACTTTTCCGGCGGTGGATAGTCCTGGTTCTTCTCCAGATCCTCCAGTGACACGGTGGCCGCCTCGACGCCGTCCGCGGGAACTTCATGTTTCGCGCACCAGGCAATGGCGTTCAACATCAGCTTGCGGAAGTTCGGCTCTCCCCAGTTCCAATGGTCGTGACCGCCGGTGAAACCGAATCCGCGCCCGCCATTCTTGCGCTCGGCCGCCCACGCGACATGCTGGGGCTCTTTGCGCGCGATCGCGGCACGTACGTGCGGATTACCACTGTGCGGTCCGTCGCCGCGTTGCAACGTCTCGTCGGGAGGCAGATCGGTCAAGATCGGCGTCACGCCCTCCATCTTCGGGCGGAACCGCATGTGGTAATACCATTCGTCATTGATCGAGAATGGCTTGACGCCACGCGCGATCGGATGGTCTGGAAATTTGTTGAATTTCGCCGTCCAGTGCGGATTGACCGACCAGTTCATTTCGAAATAGCCACCAATCCAGTCGAGGAACCGGTCCCCGGCCTCGCCTTTCGTCATTTCCACCGCGTAGTGGATGCAGACGATGCCGACTCCCTTCTGGGCCAGAGCGTCAACCTCCGCCAGATGGGGCACGACCATATGCCCGGCTCCGCCGTCGCTGTACATCACGACACAGTCCGCACCATCAAAAACCTTTTTATCTTCCGGCCAGCCGTGCTTCACGACCAGCGCCTCGATGTTGCAGTTGCTCTTGTTCAGCGCATCGGCCAGGATCATGCAGCCCGCATAATGTTCATGAGCGCCATAACCGTGGCTGGGCTTGCCGGAGACGAGTACGACCTTTTTCTTTCCGGAACTGCTTCCCGAGGGCGCGGCGGCCGCCGGCAGCCGTTTCAGGCGAATATTGCGGAACTGCACCTTCATCGGCGGGCCGGCGTGTAATTGCAGCGCCAACACCCCCTTGTCACGCCGTTGTTTCTGGTCCTCGTCCGTCAGTTCGCAGGTCACGTTCCCGTTGATCATGTGCCGGAACTGAAACCCGTTGACGACAATATGGTAGTTGTTCCAGTCCTCTTTCTTGATCTTCGATTGCAGCGTTTTCGAGTCGCCGACCGTGCCGACAACCTTGGGCTTGCTGTCGTCCCCGACGATTGTCTTTTCACCGCGATTGGCCAGAATGCCGCGGAACCGCTCGCCGTAGCAGATTCCGGAATACGTATCTCCGGAGTCGATGTCGGCCTGATAGCCACCGATGACCCACTTTTCGTTCGGTACCTCAAAACTACGGTACTGAATCCCGGAATTCCCGCCCACAATCCGGTACTCGCATTTCAGCTCAAAGTTCGCGGTCTCGCCCTTTCTCCAGACAAGAAAGGTATTGCCGCTGGTTGGATTGTCGGCCGTCGTCTGGCCGGTGATCGTGCCGTCCTCGACCTTCCAGAACTTCGGATTGCCGTCCCAACCGTCCAGCGACTTGCCGTCGAAGATCGACTCGAACCCGTCGTCGTCAGCGGCGTCGGCGGCCGTATCCGCCACACTGGAAAAAGGGATCAGCAGTCCGAGACAAAGCCAGGCAAAACGCAATTGCATTTGAAAACCTCCGGTGCAAAACCCGCTGGGTAATTGTCGCGATCCCCAACGATAACGGGCGGCCGCTCGCCCGTCAAATCGGCGGGGGGAATCTTACGTAACTCGAAACTTGTTTCGAGCCGTCGAGCACAACTAGAAACAAGTTTCGAGCTACGTCGGTTTCGAGCTACATACGTTTCGAGCTACGCCAGCAGGCCTTTCACGACATTGCCGTGCACGTCGGTCAGGCGAAAATCGCGGCCCTGGAATCGGAACGTAAGCCGCGTGTGGTCGATTCCAAGGCAATGCAGGATCGTCGCGTTCCAGTCATGTACATGCACCGGATCGCGGACGATGTTGTAGCAGTAGTCGTCGGTTTCGCCGTAGCTGATTCCCGGGCGAATGCCTCCGCCGGCGGCCCAAAGCGTGAAACAGCGACCGTGGTGATCACGGCCGTAGTTGTCTTTCGTGAGCGCGCCTTGGCTGTAGACGGTGCGGCCGAATTCACCGCCCCAGATGACGAGCGTCTCGTTCAACAACCCGCGCTGCTTCAGATCCATGACCAGGGCGGCACTGGCGCGATCCACGTCGCGGCACTGGCCGCGAATCTGCGCGGGGAGGCTGCCGTGTTGATCCCACCCGCGGTGCATCAACTGCACGAACCGCACGCCCCGCTCGACCATCCTGCGTGCAAGCAGGCAATTGCGTGCGAATCCACCGTCGGCACCACTTTCGTCGACGCCGTACATATCAATGATATTCCGCGGTTCGTCGGACAAATCGGTCAATGCCGGAACGGACGCCTGCATTCGGAACGCCATCTCGTACTGGGCGATCCGCGCCGAGATCTCAGGATCGCCCACGGCTTGAACGGCAATCCCGTTGAGTTGATTAACGCCATCCAGCATGCTGCGACGGGACTGCTCGTCGATTCCCGGGGGATTGGACAGGTAGAGTACGGGGTCACTGGAACTGCGGAAGCGAACTCCCTGGTGCTCGCTGGGGATGAAGCCACTACCCCAAAGGCGCGAAAAAATCGGCTGGTCGGTTTTGTTACCGCTCCCCTGGGAGATCATCACGATGAACGCCGGCAGATTGTCGGTTTCCGATCCCAATCCATAGCTCAGCCAGGCACCCAGGCTCGGCCGCCCCGGCTGCTGCGAACCCGTCTGCAGGAATGTAATCGCCGGGTCATGATTGATCGCCTCGGTATTCAACGTCTTGATCACGGCGATCTCGTCGACCACTCGCGCGGTATGGGGCAACAATTCGCTGACCCAAGTGCCGCAATTTCCGTGTTGCGCGAACGAAAAAATCGGCGCGGCGCACGGAAAAGAACTCTGGCCGGCGGTCATCCCGGTCACACGTTGGCCCATGCGGACGCTGGCAGGCAGTTCGGTTCCGTTGAGTTCGCGCAGGCGAGCTTTGTAATCCAATAAATCGATGTGCGAAGGGCCGCCAGACATGCAGAGGTAGATAACCCGTTTGGCTCGCGCGGGAAAATGGGTTTGCGCGAGAATTCCATCGCGTCCCGTCGATTGAAGCTGGTTGGCTGCCACTTCCGGACGACTTGTGAGTGTCGCCAGGGCGGCGAGCCCCAGACTGGTCGTCGAGTCCCTGAGAAATGCACGTCGTTGGATTGCCTTTTCCACCACGGTCGGATTGCGATCTGCCATTCCGTCTGGTCCTTGTCGATGCGGGACAATGTGCGATTACGATACGCCAGGTTCGACCGGCATGCAATCGGCGTGCGGCGCGGCTGGGCTTGCAATCGGTCGGTTGTGGCGGCAAGATGAAGTCGTTGCTGCGGAAGTCTCGCGCGTCGCATACGATATGCGGCAGCGGTCACTGGCAACGCCCCTGTTCGATCCAATCTGTTCTACATCGAGTTCCCATGGAAACGCCCAATCCCGCGGATGTTCCGAACAAGTTCTCCGACAGCCCCTATGCAACCGCCGGTCAACCGCTGACCGGTCGCAGCAGCCGAAGCAGCTTCACCGCGATCGGCTGGATCGGGATCGTCATGGGCGGGCTTGGTCTCTTGACGTCGGAAATGGGCATGGCCATTTTTGAGATTCAGCCGATGATGCTCGAGTTTCAAAAGAGCATGCTGAAATCCCTGCCGCCGGCGCAGCGGGAGGCGCAGATCAAGATGCAGGAGGATATTGTCGCGGCGATGTCGGATTCGATGATTCCGCAAATGGCGAACAATATCTTCAAATTCATCATCGAAATCGGCCTGATTGTGGGCTCGATCTGTGTGTTGAAGCGGCGTTCACGATCGTTCGCTGTCTGGGCGTTTGTGGGGGCGATTGTGAGCGATCTTTGTTCGGCCGCATTGCAGATTTACATCCAGCTTCAAATGTCGGAGGTGATGTCGAAAGGAATGCAGGAGATGATGCAGGCGCAAGGCAATGCCAACGCCCCCGACATGTCGGGGTTTGCGCGAATGATGGCGATGGTGGGCGCGGTATTTGGCGTTGTGATCGTGCTGGGCAAGCTTGGTTTTTACGCCTGGGCGATCAGTTTTCTTAACCGCGATTCGACGCGCCAGGAGTTCGAGGCCGCCGACTAACGCCGAATCGGGACGCGGCTGGTCGGCCGGTTCCACTCAGTTTCGCGTCACGGTCTCGTCGAGGTTGAGCAGCACGCTCGCGACCAAGGCCCAGGCGGCAAGTTCGTTGGGGTCGAGCGTATCATCGGCGGGGGACTCACCGACGCGGAGCACTTCCCTGACGCGCGGATCGGTTTGGGCGGTCTCCCGCTGCCGCTGGTAGATCCCCGCAATCACTTCGATTTCCGCGGGGCGCGGCTTGCGGGCCAATACCAATTGAAATGCATGACCGACTCGTTGCGGCAATTCGGGGCCGCTTTCCCGCAGGATGCGCTCCGCCAGCTTGCGTGCCGCTTCCACGTACGTCGGATCGTTCATCAGGATCAGTGCCTGGAGCGGCGTATTGGTGCGTGCCCTTCGAACCACGCAGGTTTCCCGATCAGGAGCATCGAACGCAACCAGCGTCGGCGGTGGAGCCGTTCGTTTCCAGAATGTGTACATCGTTCGCCGATACAGGTCACGGCCGTGGCTCTGCGAATATTCCTGCGCCGTCCAGTTCTTGCCGTCCGCGCGCGAAGCCAGTTCCTCCCAGATTCCGGGCGGCTGATACGGGGATACGCTCGCACCACCAATGCGTCGGTCGAGCAATCCGCTGACCGCAAGTGCCTGATCGCGTATAAATTCCGCCGGCAAGCGGATCCTGCCACCGCGAGCGAGCAGCCGGTTCTCAGGGTCGCGAGCATACCCGTTTCGTGTCACTATCGATTGCTGCCGATAGGTTTCGCTGGTGACCAATAACCGGACCAGTGCCTTGAGATTCCAGGGGGTGCCTGCCACCGATTCTCCTGTGCGGAATTCGATCGCCAGCCAGTCCAGCAGTTGCGGGTGCGAGGGCGGTTCGCCCTGGGCCCCGAAGTCCTCTGCCGTCTTGACCAAGCCGGTTCCGAAGAACGCCTGCCAATAACGATTGACGAGAACGCGCGTCGTGAGCGGGTGGGAGGAATGAACCAGCCACTGCGCCAGCCCCAGCCGGTTGGCTGCCGCTCCATCGGGAAGCGGCGGCAGGAATGCCGGCACCGCCGCTTGGACTCGATCGGCGGGTCGATCGTACTGTCCGCGTACCAGAAGAAATGTCTCTCGTGGTTTCTCCATCTCCTGCATCACCATCGCTGTGGGCACTTCCGCCTCCAGCCGTTGCAACTGCTTCGCCAATGCCTCGCGTTCCGCTTTCAAGCGTTTGCCGGCATCGGAAACAGTGCCGCGAAAGTATCGGCGCAACTCGTTCAACTCGTCGGGAGACCGGCTGGTTCTCTCCTTCCTCAAAGCGTTCACGATCGCGGCCGGCAGGCCATCGCCACGCGGGTCGGTGGCATTCGTCACCAGCACGCGAAATCGGCCGGCCTGATGCCGCGCATATTGGGATTGGAATTCCAGCCTTACTTCGAGAACATCCTCGGGAGTGAAATCGATCGGATCGGCCAGGACAAACACGGCATGGTGTGGTTTGCCTGTCTCCGGATAGATGCCCCAGCCGCTTGCTGGCTGGTCATCAATCGCCTGTTCGACGCCGAACCCCGGCTGGTTGAAGCTGGCGCTGGCCGCGGCAATTCGACGACCCTGCGGAGCCTGGCCGCCGGTCGACGCGCTTACGGCAACCGTCGTCAAAACCAGATTGCCGTTTTCCGAGCGGCCGGGGCCCTGATTTTTCAGATTCTTGTCGGGAAGAAATTCCACGCGCAGACCGGTCACTCGGGATAACGGCAAGCGGGAACGGATCTCGTAGGTATCGGTGGCGGCATTCTCTCCCTCGACGACCCAGGAGCTATCTTGTGCATCAAAGCGGATCGTCGCTCCCGCGGCGGACTTGACGGCCGCCTCCGGAATTCCGGTCCAACCAGGCTGGGTACGCGTGGCATCTTTTTCCCAGGCGGCCTGCTCCCGGTCCCGATCGGGATGATCCTCGGTGAGTTCGCGATCCACCGCGGAGATTCGGGCGGTCACTTCGTCGATTTCCGCCTGCTGTGACGCCGTCGGGACCTTGACCAGCGGCGCCGCGTTGCCCTTGCTGCCATCCAGTCCGTTTTCCGGGACATTATGGAAGAAGGCAAACAGCTGATAGTACTCTTTTTGCGTGAGTGGGTCGTATTTGTGATCGTGGCACTGGCTGCAGCCCACCGTCAGCCCCAGGAAAACGGTGCCGGTCGTATTGACTCTGTCGACGATGTAAGCCGTGTGATATTCCTGGGGAATCGCGCCGCCCTCGAAATTGATCATATGGTTGCGATGAAACCCGCTGGCCACGCGCTGCGCGAGCGACGGATTCGGGAGCAGATCGCCCGCAAGTTGATCGACGATAAACTGATCGAACGGCAAGTTGCGGTTGAAGGCATCGATGACCCACTCGCGCCATCGCGTCATGTCCCGACCGCTGTCGATGTGGTAGCCATGGGTGTCGGCAAAACGCGCGGCATCAAGCCAGTCGAGTGCCATTCGTTCGCCGAAATGCGGATTTTCGAGTAACCGATCGACCAGTCGCTCGTAGGCATGCGGACCCTCGTCAAGGAGATACTCCTCGACCTGCGCGGGAGTCGGTGGCAGGCCGAGCAGGTCGAGATAGACGCGACGTACGAGCGTTACCGGATCCGCGGGTGGGGACGGGGCAAGGCCGGCAGCTTGCATGCGGTTCAACACGAATCGGTCGACTGCGTTCCGTCCCCAGCGGTCGTCGGCGATCTCGGGCAGTTGTGGTCGTCGGGGTGTGACGAAGGCCCAGTGCGTGTCGTAATTCGCGCCCTGTTCGATCCAGGCCACCAGGATCCTCCGTTCCTCTTCGCTCAGAGTCTTGCCGGAATCCGGAGGGGGCATGCGGTGGTCAGGATCCGGCGCCGTGATGCGCCGTACCATTTCACTTTGATCCGGCTGTCCGGCGACAATGGGTATCCGCCCGCTTTCCGCGGCGCGCGTCGCGCCCTCGACGACGTCCAGCCTCAACACCGCTTGACGTTCGGCGGCATCCGGACCGTGGCACTTGAAGCAGTTGTTCGAGAGGATCGGCCGAATCGTCCGATTAAAGTCAATCTTCGCCGCGCCCTGCGCCGCTACCGGAGACGCGAGCAGACTCAAAAGCACCGTGGCGCTTACTCGTACCCACACGGCACAAGCTACGGGCGAAATTCGCATTGTCATGGCGGTCTCCCTGTCGTGTTCGTCAAAGATCGCTGCATTGTGGGAGATCAGCCGGCCAACGTCAACTTCGCCTGGAATCGCCTGTCAACGGCTTTTATTCCCGTGGCACCTTCGCTAGATTAGAGGCCTCCGTCCTGTGTCAAGTTCTTTCCGTTGCACCCGACACCGGAGTCGACAGGGATGCGGCAGGTGTTTCGCCGAATTTTCCGGTACCCCCTGGCGATTCGCATCGCCTTGTTTGTCGCCGCGGTGCCGATCCTGATTTCGATTCGACAACTGGAAAGCGCGAGGAGCCTTCGCGTTTCGCAGGCGATCGCGCTGCCTGATTCGCGGGTTTTTATTATCGGCACGCAGTCCCATTTTCCGATGCGCACGCGGCACGTAGTTCGCGACTGGAACTGGAGCCGACAGGAGGTCGGCGAACCGTGTTATTTCTACGGCAGTCAGTTGAAGTCGGACGGTTACCATGTCGCGGTCGTCGATCGGGATCGCCATCAGTTAACGGTCACCGATCTAAAGACAATGGAAGTCCGTGCGCGGTGGAGCGGGCATCCGGAATCGGGAGCGGCCAAACAGGATCGTCGACTGGTTCGCCGAGCGCCATTGCCTTGCAAGTTCAGCGCAAACGGCCGCTTTCTGGTATTCGGCGCAATGCCCAGCGGTGATGCCGACCCAGGCTACACGTGCGTCGGCGACCTGCAGACGGGCACCATCCGCGACCAGCGCGAGTGGCTGGTCACCTACCAGCCAGGTGACAACCTGATCGTCTTTGGCCCTAGCAATGCCCAGGGAGGATTCGAGTATTTCGGATTCGAAAACGGACGCTTCGAACGACTCGACCCGTTCCCGCGCGCGGCCAACTACTGGGTCTCCTTGAATGCCCGACGATACATCGCGTATTCGGATATCTGGAACCGGCCGTCCGAATTGCGGGATTTCGAAGGACGAGTCGTGGGCCGTTTGCCGTTTCTGCGTTTCCTGGTCCCCAGTCCGGACGGCAGCCTGTTCGTTGGCGATTTTGCCCACAGCATCGAAGTCCACGATTACCAGAGCGGAGCGTTCGTTTCGCGCCTGAATGTCCCGTGGAGCGGTCCGAACTCGGACTTCGCGATCCCGACTGCGATGTCGGTGAGCCCCGATAATCTCGTTGTCGCTTCCGCGATGCCGGACAACACGGTCTCGGTCTGGGATGCACGCTCCGGCGAGCGTCTGTATTCCTGGGCTCCACCGCCGCCGCGGAACGAGGCATGGAAGATGCCGCTCACCCTGGTTGCACTGGCGGCATGGGGGCTGAGTTGGTGCTGGGCAGGCACGTTGCTTCAATCGCGATTCTGGTGGTTTGTCGATCCGATGATCGCCACATGGCCCCTGGCAATCGGATGGTCGCATGTCCAGGGGTTCATGGTTGCGGAAACGGTCCATTGCCTGATCGGGATCGGTATTGTCGCGGCGGTAGTCGCGTGGAATTCCAGTCGCTCGGTAGTTATGGCTGGCTCGGCGGCAGTGCTCGTGTTTGCCATGCATTGGGGTTTTGTGTTCATGCTGCGTCGCGAGTTCTCCTTGGTCGACACCGAATTCGATTCGTCCGGGCTGTGGTTTCGCAACTGTCTGCTCGCGCTGGCGCTGACGTTGGGAATTGCGACACTGAGGTTCTTTGGAGTCGAGTTGCGGCTGAATGGCTCGGAACGAAAGCACCCCGCGCCGCGTCTGCGATTTACGATCCGCGATGCCCTCATGCTTACCACCGCAATTGCGGTCATGCTGGCGACAACGCTGCGGCATCCGCCGTGGAAAACGATCGGGGTGTCCGCTCAGGCTCCGATGCAGCTGACTGCCGGCTGGAGTCTGGCGGTGATCGCCACGTTGGAAGCGCTGGTCGTCATCGTGACCGTATGGGCCGTCCTTTCGCGCGTCGAACTTCCCTCGCGAATCGCACTGTTCGGATTGGCCGTGCCCAGCCTGGCCTATCTGTTTGCCTGCGGCGTTCTCCGATACGTACCCGTCGAAGCGGCTCGAGATTTGCACTCACAGGCGTGGGGCCCCTGGTACGGACAGGAACCGGTGTTTCTGGCGGCCTATCTGGTCGCCATGCTATTACCGTTTCGGCGGCGCGGCTTCTGGTTGGGACGGATCGAACGTGAAATCAAACTGATGGCGCAGCAGGCAGTCTGAGGGGCCGCGGCGATGCCAGAGCATCGCCGAAAACGGCGATCGATTTTTACAGAATTTCATAGGAGGCCGGCGATGCGTCTGCTAGCAGTTCCGCTCGCGCCGCGAAGCAATGCGTTTTTTTTCTTGCCGCTGTGGGTGCTCTTGAGCTCCATGGCATGGAGTGCCGCGGGCCGGGAGCATATTGACGCGGAAGCGGTCGCCGGTGCGCCGTTCGGCGTGGCGGTGGTACGGTTACCGGCGTCGAACGAGACCGGTCGCGCCGGGGTATCGAGTGCTTTCGCGGTGGATGGCGGGGGGCGCGCTCACTACCCGGCGTTTGTGAGCGGCCGGTTGCGAAAGTTGCTGGGCGCGGCGTTCGGTCTCGAGGCGGACGGAACCGCCGCGATCACCGTCAGTTTTCTTTTCGACGGCGACGCGCCGTTTCCGGTCACGATTTATGCTCCACAACCCTATCAGTTCGAAATCGTGCCCCGCCGTGAAACAAGACGGGTTCACGAACGGCTGCTCAATCACTGGTGGCGCGACTATTTGGCCGCGGTCAAGGAACAGGCTGACAACAGCGACTATGAACCGTTCGCCCAAACCTATCTGACCAGCATGCTGTCCCGCCGGCTGCAGCTTGCCTTGCCTGTCGAGCCCAAGGAACAACCGGCCGGTGATTTGCAGCGTAGTCTTGAGCTGGTCTTCGGCGCGGAGGACGCGCGCGTCGCGGCGCTGCGATCGGCCATGCGGAATGGCACTCCGCCGGCCGGCAACGGTGGCGACTCCAGCAGCCTGGAACCCGCGCACCTGCCGCTGCCGCCCGCGATCGAATGGGGGCTCGAGCGCCACGGCGAAATCGCCACGGATGTCTCCCTGGAATCGATCGCATCCCATGTACCAGAGGAATGCTTCTACATTCGTTTTGGCCGGTTCTCCAATTACGTGTGGCTCAGCCGGTTCATGGACGAATACGCAGGCGGGCTCGCCAGCATGATTACGCTGCGCGGGGTTCGCGACGACGGCGACGCGCGCGTGCAGCGTCAATTGGCGCTCAAGGAGTCGGCGCTCGGTGATTTGCTCGGCGATGCATTCATTTCCGATGTCGCAATTCTGGGCCGCGACCTTGATCTGCGCCGCGGTGCGGCGATTGGCATGCTATTCCAGGCTCGCAACAGCCTGCTCGGCGCGAATTTCCAACAGGAGCGGCGCAGAATCCTGGAGGAAGAGCGCGATCACGGCGCGACGCTCGAGACGGTTCGAATCGGTGACCACGATGTTTCGTTCCTTTCCACGCCCGATCATCGCGTTCACTCCTATTACGCGATCGATGGCGATTACCATCTCGTGACAACAAGTCGAGCAATCGTCGAGAGATTCTACGAGGCGGGACGAGGCACACGCAGCCTGGCGCAAATCGCCGAATTTCGGCATGCCCGAACGCGACTGCCGCTGGACCGCGACGACACGGTCTTCCTCTATTTTTCGCGGCCTTTTCTGAGAGCGTTGGTCGAGCCTCGGTATCAGGTCGAACTTTCCCGGCGCATGACGGCCGAAGCCGACATGCGGATCCTGGAAATGGCTCGCTGGGCAGCTCGCGGTGAATCGATCGATCCCGATTCTGCGGACGCCATGATCGCCGCCGGCCTGCTGCCGGCGGGATTCGGCCTTCGCTCGGACGGATCGAAAGTCACCTGGACCGCCCAGGGAGCGGTCGATTCCCGCCGCGGCCCCCGCGGCGCATTCTTGCCGATCCCCGATCTTCCGATCGACGGCATTACCGCCCGCGAGTCCCGCGACTGTCTGCGCCAATCCGCCTTCTACTCCCGTCAATGGCAGCAAATGGACCCTCTGATGGTCGCGGTCAAACGATTCTCGACGCCCGTCGACGGCCAGGAACGTCTGGTGATCGACGCGCACATCTCGCCGCTCGAAGAGGGAAAATACGGAACGCTCTTGTCGATTCTCGGCCCCCCGTCGCGCGAACGCATGGCGCGCGCCGAGGGTGACGTCATCCATCTGCAAGCCAACGTCATGGGCGGACTGCTCAACGACACCGTACCTCCACACTACCTGTTTCTTGGTGTTCAGGACGCAGTTCCCCTGGCCGATCCGCGGCCGAATGGCCTTCTGCGAACCTTACGGATTCTGCAAACCACGCCCGGATACCTCGGCGCATGGCCGAAACCCGGATTCCTCGACATGCTGCCGCTCAGCCTGGGCGGTGGACGCCCCGATCCCCAAGGCTATTCCTCGTTGCTGTTTGGGCTCGGGCGCCGCCAGATCGGCGATCTGGCGTTACTCTCGTTTGACCACCGATTGCTCGAAAGGATCCCACCCCAATTGCACCTGGAACCGACCGACGACGCTGCCCAATTGCGGGTCGAACTCGCTGACCTTTCCCGTGCCCGGCTCTCCACCTGGGTGAATGTACTCTGCTTCGATCGGTCGTGGCAAAGTTCCCTTGGCAATGTGCGTCTCTTGCACGCGCTGACGCAGCAATTCCAGATTCCAGATGACCAGTGCCTGCCTGTCGCCGAGTCGCTGGTCGATGGTCGACTTGTCTGTGCCCTGGGTGGACAGTATTCCCACCGCCAACTGGACCGATTGACCGTCTGGTCATCCAGTGCCTGGGCGCAGGAACCGACCGCCTATCGGGCACCTCTGCTCGACTGGTTTCGCGGACTCGACGCTCGGTTACTCAAGGAACCGGACCGACTGATCGTCCACGCGGAATTGGCGATTCAGCGCAAACCCAACGAGCCGAAAGTGGAACTCCCGCTCTTCGATTTTCTGGGCCGACGCAAGCCCGAAGCGGCAAAACCCGACGCGGAACAGGCTCCTGCCCCTGCAACCTCCAAGAAACGTACTCGCGAATTCTGAGCCGTTCCCCGTTCCCCTCTTCCACCGCAACCCGTAACCCTCTGCCCCCGTTCCCCAATTCCTGGCGTTGTTCCGCACAACCTGTATCATAGACCAATATGATTCCACCGCGGCAAAGCTGGCGGTTAACTGTCGCCATCAGCATGTTTCTGTTCGCGTCACCCCCTCGTGGACTTGACGCCCAGGCGCCTCGTCGCCGCCTGCAGGAAGATCGCAGACAGCCGCCGATCGAACAGCAGTTGGAACGATTTGCGGAGCAGTTTTTCGCGCCGCCCAATGCGGAAGACGCGAAGTTACTCGAGGGGGTGGAAATTTCGGCGGCGGAGGAGCGTGCCTTTGGCCGCGAGCTGATCGCAGTGTACGAAGACGACCTGCGCATGCAGGGACTCGATCTTCTACGTCGTGGCAAGGACCACGACTACGTCCGGCGGCTGGTGGAGACGATTCGCCCGTTCATGAAGCACGCCGACCGTTATCCAGAAATTTCCGTTACGATTGTCGATTCGCCGCGCGTTGACGCGCGTTCGTTCCCGGGTGGCTGTCTCTATTTCTGCAAAGGTCTGTTGCGATTCGCGGAGTCGGAAGCAGCGCTGGTCGGGATCATCGGTCACGAACTGTCGCACCTCGACCATGGGCATCAGTTGGTGTCGCTGAAGAAGTCTCGATTATTCGACCGGGAAGCCGATCTATTCCGCCGCGGCGCAATCGCCGATCCCGCGGTTGCGACCCAGTGGATTGGACGATTTGTGCCTCGGCCGTTTCGTCCGGAGGACGAGGCGGTCGCCGACGCGGATGGCGCCCGCTGGGCGTTCGACGCAGGCTACGATCCGCGTGCCCTGGCCGATCTGTTCGACCGCATGCACCAGGCGAATCCTGCCTTGCGGATACCGTTCTCTTCGTTTCTTCGATCTCATCCCTACAACGAGGATCGGCGGGATGCGATTCTTCGCGAGTTTGATCGGCTGGAGAAGGTTGAACAGCAGCGCGACGACCAACGCATCCCGGAACTCTATCTGGGCAAAAAGAACCTGGCTCAGCGGATTCCGAAGTCGCAGAGGAAATTTCCCGAGTGAACGGGGACACGCGCCAAAGACTCCCGACTCCACGGCTCATTTTCCGATACAGAATCGCCGCCTGCGTGACCATGCTTCGACAAACGACCTGATTTGCCGAGGTATTCGACGGTTCAGATTCTTGGGTCTTCAGCCATTTGTCCTGATCGGGACATCTTTTGAGGGCGTTCCGTGCAAGCTGCAAAAGCTTCGTCTATTCGACTGACTCGAATGTATGGCCGCAAGTATCTCACGGGAACGGGGTTTGTGAAAAGTGAATCCGCCGCATCTCTTCCCTTTTCCGCACCTACTTGCCGATGCAGAATTTGCTGAAAATACGGTCGAGAATGTCGTCGGTGACGACGCTCCCCGTGAGTTGTCCCAGGTCGTCGAGCACCGCGCGAAGTTCCGCGGCAATCAGCTCGTCGCCGCCCTGATCCTCGATGAGCTGCTGGCAGCGGGTCAATCCTTCCGTCATGCGTCGCAGTGCATCACCGCACCGAGCTGCGGTAGCGGCCATAACCGGTAGCTCCGCGTCTTCGGCCAATCGGTCGGCCCCCGCCAGGCGCCCGGCAATCGCTCGTTGGAGTTCTGGCACTCCCGATCCGCTGTGCGCACTCGTCGGGAATCCCCAGGTCGGAACGGTGCGCGCCAGATCAATCTTGGTCCAGACGCGCAGGGTGCGGGAATCGAGCATCGCTTCGGGGTCGTCGAACAAGGTTGATGCCACCTGGGGCGCCTCCACGCAGTCCAGGATCAGATCGGCCTGCTGCTGCTGGTCACGTGCCATTTGCTGGCTTTGGGCATCGATCGTTGCCGCGCTCTCCGCGCCGCCGTCGCCCCCGATGCCGTCGCCGCCTGGCAGGGATTGTTCGAGTCCCGCGGTGTCAACCAACCGGCATTCGACGCCCGCCAGCACGACGGTTCGACTCACGAAGTCGCGGGTTGTGCCTGGCTGGTTGGCGACGATCGAGGCCGCCGCACCGACCAGCGCGTTCATCAGGCTGCTCTTGCCGACATTGGGCGGTCCGCGCAGCGCGACAGATGGCACGGCGGACGCGTCGCCCCGGCCGGAGAGTTGTCGGGCGAGCGATTCGACGCGCGACTGGACGCTAGCGACGCGCTGTGCGGCGTCGGTTCGGGAGATGAATGCGATATCTTCGTCGGCAAAATCCAGGGCGGCCTCGAGTTCGGACAGCAGGTCCAACAGTTCGTCACGCAGGAGATGCAGCGGTTGTGCGAGCCCTCCCGCCATTTGCCGCAAGGCGGTGGCAAGCTGCGATTGGCTGGCCGCGTCGATCACCCCCAACACCGCCTCCACCTGGGTCAAATCGAGCCGCCCTGCCAGGAAAGCGCGGAACGTGAATTCCCCCGGCGCCGCCAGGCGCGAGCCCGCCTGGCATAATTCCGCGACGACGGCGTTCGCGATGGCGGGGCTTCCCGGCACGTGGAATTCGACCGAGGGTTGTCGGGTGTAGCTCTGGGCTCCCGGCCAGACCAGCACCTGGCACGGAATGGGCCGACCAAGCTCGCGCAAGACAAATTGACCGGCGACGGCGCGACTCGACTTGATTCTAAGGATGTCGCATGCATCGAAGCGGCAGCAGCGAGCCGCGCAGGCCAACGAATCGGGGCCCGACATCCGCACGACCGCCCGCGGTGCGCGACGAGCGGGAGTCGTGAGTGCGACAATTGTATCCGCCAGTCGCGTCAGCATTCGCCCTCGTTACGCTCGGCTGCCCGCCATCGCTTTGGGCGTGGCAGACGCCGTCACTTTGCCCTTTTTCAGGATCTTGTGCTCCGCCAGCGTCCAGATGCTGGACGCGATGAAGTAGATGCAAAGTCCACTCGGAACTTTGAAAAACATCACCGCGAAGAAAACCATCATGAACGTCATCATCTGCTGCTGCATCCGCTGTTGATCGTCCGTAGGCGGAGGCGTCAGCAAACGCTGGTTCATGATGAACAGGCCGATCGTAATGAAAGGCAGGATATTGATGTACGGTCCCAGCCAGCCCGTTTCACTGATCAGAAAATTGGGGAAAAAACCTGGCCACCGGCAAAGCTCATCGGGACCCGCCAGGTTCGAACACCAGTGCATCCCTGGAATCAGCGGCGATTCGCGGAGCGTAATGTCATTGGCAAGCAACCGGTAAAGGCCGGCAAACACCGGCAATTGGAAAAAGATCGGAACGCAACCACTCAACGGATTGACATTATGCTTCTTCCATAATTCCTGGATCGCGCGGTTCTTTTTTTCCAGGTCGTTCTTGTACTTTTCGGAAATTGCCTTCATCTCCGGCGCTAATGCCTGCATGCGTTGGGCATTCTTAGTCATCTTGAAACTGACGGGAAGCATGCAACTGCGGACCACGATCGTCAGCATGATGATGGCAATCCCGTAGTTGCCGGTCAGAAAGTGAAACAGCCAGAGGACGCCGCCCAGCAAATACGAGACATAGGCCCACCAACCGTACTCCACCAGCTCCGTCAGGCCATAGTGAGCCAGAACGGCGGGCTCTTTGGGGCCCGTCATCAAGTTGAATTTTTGTTCAAAAGGCTGGTCCTTGGCAACGGTAATCGTATCGCTGGCCAACTGGAACGACACATTCGCCGTCTTCGCCAGGGACTTGTCGAGCCGGCCGGGGTCTTCGACCATCTCGGCATAGGCCCAACGGAATAGCCGGGCGGACGGTTGCTCCGAGGCCGGCAGTAGCACCGCGGAAAAGTACTGGGTGTCGACACCAAGGAACCGCAACGAACGGACTTCTTTCTGCGATTCGTCGGCAAACAAGAGCGTGCGGTTCTTGGGAGGCGCCGTCTGCGCGGTCTTGAAGATGCTCGACGCGGAAAACAGCGAATAGGAACTTTGCTCGGAACGCCAGACGACGTCGCGAGCCCCGGCGCTTTCAAACCACCCCGGGCTGATCTTCGTCGCATACCACCAGCCTTCCAAGGGCAGGCCCCGCGGTCCTTCCAGCCGATAGGCAAATTGCAGCGGTTCGTCACCCGTCCAATTCACCTCCAGTTCAAACCCCAGGTGATAGCCGTCTCCCGAGGAGGCGGCACTATCGTCGACGGGCACCAGGCGAAACCGCTTGATGAATTCCAACGAACCTGACTTATCGAACTTCGCCAAATCGCGCTCGCCGTATCGAAATCGGAATTCGACCACCTGTTCGTCGGCCCTCGTGACTTCCCACGGACCGTTGCGCAAGGAAGACAGTCCGGCGATTTCACGGGCGCCTGGCGCCGCCTTCGCGGCTTTGGCCCCGGTGCCAAGCGAGTCGAGCGCAAACAGCATCGACCCTGACGGCGTCGCCGAGAGATCGGTCTCAACTTCAGGTCGCAGTACCTCAATCGGTTTCTGTTCCGCGATCACTTCGAATAACAGCTCCTGGTCCGCCCGCTGGATCTTCAATGCCAATTTATCGCCAGGAAGAATGTCCTTCAGGATCGCATCCAGGCTCTGGGGGGAGTTGATCGGTTCGCCTTGGCAAGTCAGCAGCAGGTCCTCGACGTTCAGTCCACCGGAAACCGCCGCCGAGGTCGCCCGCGACGCCGGCGTACCCGCGCCGACCGCGCTGATCCGGCAACCTTCCCCGGCAGGATCGGGGACCAGTGCCAGGTGGCCGATGTATCCATGCAGACGCTCCAGGTCGTGGTAGCGATCACTGTTCAACTCCACGCGATCGACCGCCGCGCCTCGACTCGACAATGTCACGAGCATCCGATAGCCGGATTTCGGATCGATCGATCCCAACGTCACCCATTTGACTGGGGCGATCGTGGTCTTCACTGCGTTGACGTCATCCTGCGCCGCACCGATCGCCGCAGCGTCGTCTTGCTTCGTACCGGAATCCTGGACTGGCTTGCTGGAATCGGAAGCTGCGACCGAAGGCAGGCTTGCATCCGCTGTTTTACTATCCGGGCCCTGGCCGTTTTCCTGGTTGGCCATCGCAGGGTCAGCATTGTCGCCGCCTTGCCCCGCTTCATCCGCCGGGCGGGGCGGCGGTCCGAACTTGATGCGCAGCACCGACCAGGTCAGGATGATCGCAAACGAGAGCACGAGAAACAGTGAGAAACGTTTGTCCACGACGATCGTGCCTTTCAGATTGGCGGTCTGCGCCGAACGGTCTGGCCAGCCGAAACCCGCAAAGGAATTGGACCGGCAGTAAGGGCCTGGTACGCCAGCCCCCGCCATTCGCCGGGAGGCGTGGCCCGCGACTCGATTCGGTATCGACCAACGTCGCCCCCGGCGCCATCGGCCGGCCCAGGAAGCCGATTTTACGCAGCCCGGCCTTCTATGCGCGGCCCGAGCAACCCCGTCGACCGCTACAGGACACTATTCTGTTGCAGAAAGCCGTTCTTGGATAGGGGACCCAACCGCCGACCTATCGCCCCTCGCGGAGCCGATCGCCCAGGAAATTCTCCAGTTCCGGGATGGCATAGATCTTGGCGATCGTCTCTTCAAAGTTGTATTCCACGCGACGGTATTCAATCTGATTACCGTCGAGAACCACGTAACACGAACGCGGGTCGCCATCGCGTGGCTGTCCCACGCTTCCCACGTTGACCATCGATTTTTCGCCATTCAGCAGGTAACGGTAGCCCATTTCCGCCGGCGAAAGAAAACGGGCCGATTCCAGGAAAACCCCCGGAACGTGCGTATGCCCCTGAAAGCAGTGCCGCGGAATGATCGAAAAGATCTTCTCCAGCTTCTTGATATGGTAAATGTCCTCGGGGAAGACATATTCGTTGAGCGGGTTCCGGGCAGAACCATGGACGAACATCATCTCGCCTTCGTTGATGAACCGAGGCGTATCGAGCAGGAAATCCCAACGCCGTCGGTTCTGTTCCACGTCGGTCGCCGACTCCAATTGCTGGCGCGTCCAGAAAATGGCACGCTCGGCACCGCTGCTGAACCCCTCGGGATCAAACAGGGCACCCTGGTCATGATTGCCGAGCACACACATCTGGAATTTCATCGCCAGATCGATGCACTCGCGCGGGTTCGGACCATAGCCGATGATGTCACCCAGGCAGTAAATGCTGGAAATATTCTGGTCAGCCACGTCAGCCAGGACCGCATTCAGCGCTTCGAGGTTGCCGTGAATGTCACTGAGAATTGCGCGCTTCAAGGACGGCCTCACCTTTGAGATTTTGGCAGATGTAGCATATTTATCCGGTTTCAAGCCGTCGAGTTCAAACCGTCGACAGCACCTGTTCGCGATTCATCGGTCAACGGCCACCGACAATTTGAACCTGAGCGGGGAATTGGCCCTGATCCACCAATTCGACGCGCAATCCCCGGTCCAACCGCTCTACCTCTACCGCCAGTGTCAACGTATGTAGCCCCAGAGACAGCGGTGACGACAACTTTCCGCTATCGAGGGGGGTCGGAGACCCGTCGAGCCAGGCGGTAATTCCACTCGCAGGATCGAATTGCAACTGTACGTCGCCCGCGGTCGTGACTTCCAACTGGCAACGCAGAAAAGCCGTCCGCGGCTGGCCCATCTGCACGATGAATGCGGGCAGGTCGTCGACAGGAAGCCGGCCGCTCACGAGGCTGTACCAGGGAAGCCATTGAAACTCGCTCCGCTCCAGCGCCGCGGTATCGTAACTGGACCGCCGTAGAACATGGTGCGTCTCCGCGGAAAACGCCAATACCTGCCAGCGTCGAACGAGTCGAGCCGGTCCGACCGAGTAGGGTCCGACCTTGCCTAACTCCGACAGGAATCGCACCAGATCGACCAGCTCCCGCCGCGTCAGTCCATCGACGGCCCCCTCAGGCATCAGCGACTTTCCTTCCTTGCGGGATTCAATCGACGATGTCGGCACCACCAGCTGACGATCGTCGGCATCGCGCAGCACCAGTTCCGAGGCACTCTCGCGCAACGGAATTCCCGTGCGGATCTGTCCATCGTCGGTCGCAATCACTATCGAATGGTAGTTTTCCTTGATCTTTCGATTGGGCGCGATTACCGATTCGATCAGGTAGTCGATCGGCGCGCTGCCGCCGATACTCGCCAGGTCGGGACCGACTCGACCTCCCGCGCCGGCGATTGCATGGCACTTTTGGCATTGCAAGTCGGCTCGCCGATACACCAGTTCGCCGCGTCCCGCGTCTCCTACTTCGACGACTTCGTTTCGCAGGGCATCGACGAGTTCTGGCTGCAACGTCCATGCGGCGGCGGCCAGACGGCCAGCCTGCCGGATTCGTTCGAGCAATTCCGGGGTCGAGACGGGGGAGGCCTGTATGGCACGGTAAATGGACCTGGCGAGGTCGGCGGGAATTTCGCGGCCCGCGAGCGCCTCGAAGAGTGCTTGCTCGCCGTCCTTGGAGACCAGCAGCGGATCGAGCAGGCGGAGTGCGACGGCGATATTTGCTGCGGGATCAGCAGTGTTCGCCCAGAACTCCACGGCCAGCTCGGCGCCACGTTTCGCATTCGCGCCACCGATGGCTCGAATCGCCGCGACCCGGTCAGGCATCCCGGGAAGCGCCAGGCCGCTGAGAATCTCCAGATCGGATTCGGCGCCCAGGCTGCCTAACGCCTCGACCGCCGCCAATCGTGCCTCGTCCGGTCCCGGATCTTCACGTAGCGCGAGCCTTACCACCGCAGGCCGCAATGCATCAATTCTCAACCGGCCCACAGCACGCACCGCGGCCGCCTGCAACGCGGCATCGTTGCCACGCAGAAGTACCGAGATCCGCCGCAGGTCTCCCGACGGCACGATCTTCCGCTGCTGAGCCGCATCGACAACTCCGGTCAATAACGCCGCCTTTGCGATGTCCGGCAGGCGCGAATCGGTGGCGACCACAATTTCCAATACCTCGCCCAAGTGCTCGGGACCGCCCAGCGAAGCCACGAGCGACAAAATCCCGTCCAGTCGGTCTGCCGCGACCCGATTGGCTCGTATCAACCCCAGCAGCGGTTCGACGATATCGGGCGATTCGACAGCCTTCAAGGCAAACGTGAGATGATGGATATTGCCGCCGAAGTCAAATCGGCCTTCGCGCACCGCCGGCAACCAGTTCGATTCCAGGTCGCGCATCGCCTGCCATAACGCAAAATCGAGAAAACGGTCGATCGGACGATCGAGTACCGTTAACGCCAACGCGGCAGGATTCTCGTCCAGTTGCAGACTGGAAGCGGGAAAATACCGCGGATAGACCGCCAACGCGCGAACCGCTTCCAGACGAACCCGGGGATGCCCGTCGGCCACCGCGGATCGCAGCAATTCCAGGGCACGGGGCACTTTTCCGCCGCGCGACATCCATTCCGCCAACACGCGGACCGCGGCGGCCCGAACCTGATGCGAGGGGGAACGCAGCCGCTCGACCAGCATTCCGGAGTCAGGCCGGTCGGTCGCCTGCAGAACCCAGAGTGCCTCGAGCCGCAACTGCTCTCCCTGCGGGTCGTCGATGGCAATCGATGCCAGCCAACGATGAACGGCCGATTCGACCTGATCGGGCTCGCGTTGCTTGAGCGTCAACTTGGCATGCAATCGCGTCCAATCTTCGGGCGCCCGCAACTGGGCTAACAGCTCATCGATCGACTGCAGGTGAAATTCCGGCGGCCGAAGTCCCGGTACGCCCTTGACCGAAACCCGCCAGATCCGGCCGTGCGTGTGATCCCGCCGCGGGTCGCGAAAGTCGACTTCGCCATGCTGGATGATCGGGTTATACCAATCGGCCACGTAGATCGCGCCATCCGGCCCCATCTTGACGTCCACGGGTCGAAATGCCGGATGCCGCGATTTGATCAGTTCGATTTCCTGCCGCGATGCGAAACCGGCCCCGTCCTCCGTGACCACAAATCGGCAGACGCGATGCGCGCGAAAATCGTTGGTGATTATGCTGCCGGACCAGTCGGACGGCATCTGCCGGCCGCTCACAATCTCCAGGCCACAATGTTTGGGGCTACCGGGGTTCAGTCCGGTCAGGATTCGTTTGGCATCCACCGCCGAAAAAAACACTGCACCCGGAAATGCGTAATTGATCCCCTCACCATAAGCACCATCCGTGGCGAACGATTGGCCCCAGGCGTCAAACTGAAACCCCCAGCTGTTGACAAATCCCCGGCAGTAGACGTCGAGTTCCATCGTTTCCGGACGGAAGCGCCAGATGCCGCCTCCCAGCAGCCGCTTCACGCCATAGGGAGTTTCCACGTGGCTGTGGATGTAAATCGACTGGTTCATATAGATACAACCGTCAGGCCCCCAACGCAGCGAATGCAGCATATGGTGGGTATCTTCGGTGCCAAATCCCGAGAGCACGACCTGCTGTTGATCTGCCTTGCCGTCGCCGTCGCGATCACGGAAGTGCAACAGCTCCGTACTGTTCGCTACGTACACGCCTCCGTCGCCCGGCAGCACGCCCGTGGGAATCAACAGTCCGGACGCAAAAACCGTCGTGGTGTCGGCGACACCGTCGAAGTCGGAGTCCTCGACGACCAGGATCTTGTCGCTGGCCGCCTGCCCCGGTTTGATCTGCGGATAGACTTCACTGGAGGCGATCCACAACCGGCCGCGCGCGTCAAAATTCATCTGAATTGGCTTGGCGATCCGAGGGTCCGAACACCAGAGCGACACTTCAAATCCGTCGGGCACGACAAATGTGGCGCGTTCCAGTTCCGGATCCGGATCGGGAATCTCCCGCAAATCCCGCTGGCCAAATACGAGCGGGGCATCGGCAAGCAAAAATGCCAGCAATGCGATAGTGCCGACAAGATAAAGGCGGAATTCGGTCTTACGGATTACGTTCGCCACGGATCAACTCAAACTGCTGGATTGCGGGTCGGCGCAGCGCGGCAATTCGTTGTTCGCGTTCCGCAATCAGCGGATCGAATTGCGGAATTTCCACCGCGTTATTGCCCTGTTCGTGACGACGGAACAGGAACAGGTAGGTTTCGTTTTGCGGACGGTATCGATGGAAAAAGAGGGCGTTCTTTTCCAAAATTTCGGCGCGCAGCTGTTCGTATCGCAGTGCCGCGGTTTGATTCTCAACGACGATTCCTCGCTCCGCGGACCAATCACGGGCCGCAATCAGTTCGGAAGCCCATTGCTGGTCGATTCGCAGTCGATAGTCACCTGGGGGAAGCCCGACAACCCGCAGTCGGGTCTGCAATATCCCGCGATTGTCATCGGGAGCCGGCGCACGCGCACCGCCATCGTTCCAGGTCGACGGATACGGCAACGAGGCCGCAGCAAACTGGAATTCGATTCCTTGGGGCGTACGTTCCACCTGCAGGGCCCGCTCGCGCGACCGCCCCGTCGCTGCGCGTTCCCCCGTCAAAGTGCTTTTTCGCTCATCGACATCGATTGTCAACAGTTCCTCATCGATCGGCACGGAAAAGTGCCGAGCGATCCGCGGCGCCGAGATCCAATAGCCGCGATCGGTGAGATGAACTCCATCGCGCGTCAGCTGCTGGTCGGGCGGCTCACGGCTCGGATCGAACGCGCCACCGGCAACGAGATCCTGCAGCGAAATCCAACCGCAGTTGCGCTGTCGCGCCACTTCCCGAGCCGCCTGGTTGTACCTGTCGAGCGACGCGTTGTACGCATTTTGCGACGGCAGGCGTCCGCCCAGCGACTCGCGCCGGTGACCGCCGAGCAGCACGATGCGCGCCTGAGTCACCACCAACGCATCCAACAGGCGATGCAGTCCGCGCAAAAACGGCTCGATTCCAGCCGGTCCGGCGTGCGCCTCGTTGGCGCCATAGGCAATAACAATCATCGTCGGCCTAGCGTCGCTCACATCTTTCAACAATCGGACAAAGCCATCGTCCGGCTTGCCGAACAACGCCCGCGATTCTCCCCAAACGTTGTCGCCGCTCCAGCCAAGGTTCCGGAAGGTAATGGAGAGACCGGGGTAAGCGGCGGTAATCAGCGTTTCCAGATCGTTCTGGCGCTGCATGCGCTCGACAAATGTGCCGCCCAGCCAGACCACGCGATCGCCATCCTCGAATGCAACGGCGGCAAGAGCGGCCGATTCGTTCGACGGAAGCGGAGTCGCCGCGGGCGTGTGCAGGACAAATAAGAAGGGATGCGACGCCGTGACCGCCAGGATCAGCGCGCGAAGAGCAACGCAGCTGAGAATGAAATTACCCATGAACGCAGCGAGCTGACGACCTTTTGCGGGAATGCGTCGGTATTCGGTCAGGCAGGTCTCCAGCCCGGCCCGAATCTAATGTTCCTGCAGGCCCAGATTCTCGATCACCACTTCACCACCTACGGAGATCTTGCGGATTTTCCCCGCAATCACGGTCTTTTCAGAAGAGGCCGCTTTGGTCAGCCGACGTTTAAAGACTTTGTACTTCTTGCGGCGCTGTCGACGTCGGCGAATTTCCTTGTGGCGTTCGCTGATCCCCCCCATAAACAACTTTCTCCTGTCGAAACCGGTTGTCAACGTGACATTTGAAACAACCCTTTTACCAATATTGTCTTACGTCGTCAACGCAGGGTAGGGCCGCGAAGGCCCTACCCAGATGCTTACAGCTTAGCCGGACTCCGGATTCGCGCCACCAGGCAGCGTCGCAAGCGGACCTAAAGCGGATGCTCGTCAGCGCGCTCCACTTCCGGCCGGGGTAAGTTTGCGGTCATACAGCGATGCCAGGTTCACAAGCTTCGCAATGTCGAAGCTCATCTCCCGGAGAGGCATCATGACTAAAGGCGGGACAATTTCTGGACACGAGCAAGAAACCGGTTACGGCGTCGGCAGCGCGAGGGTCGTGCGCACCGTAATTTCCCGAGGATCTTTGGCGCGGCGTTCGAGCAGGCGGATTACGTTGGCATCAAGTTCCAGGCTGGCGACACCTTGAAAATCTTGGGGAATGTGTGCCAGAAAACAGAGGTAAGATTTCGCGACGGTTTCATCGGCGTCCAGTGGTTCGTAAAGAGGCTGATCGAGAATCGAACGCTGTCTTACGAGTATCGGGAATGGCTGATGGTACCCAGTCGTGCCGAACTCGAGACCACGAGCTGCGAGTTTTCCGTCGGCACGATAGCGCCAAAGGTTAAGCCACGGATACTCCGCGGTTCTCCACACATAACCCAGCAGCAACTGATGTTGCGGGCTCGATGCCACCACCCAGCCGCAATCGCTCTTTTTCGAAAGTGTAAACGAGCTGACATCGTGTTCGGATTCATTGCCGGGCGCATCTCGAAATCGCCGCAAATCTACATCGCCTTTTGCCAACGATACCGTGGGCCAGCGGTTCGCGCCGGCGCGCATCGTGGGCAAAGGACGATCTTGAGCGAAACCGACTTCCGCGCTACTGTCGATCAACGTTCCATCGTTCAAAAACGGCGGAGCAATCGAAGGATGCTGCACCAGGTTATAGATTCGCGCCAAATGATGTGTGTTGCTCACCTGTTCAGTAACAAGGGCGACGGAACTGGCTTGGTCAAGCACGACCGTCCGGTTCACCCGCATAGCGGCCAGCGGCATGACGCAGCTCATCTTAGCCACAATTCCTTGCGTCGAATCAATTGGTGTTTGATCAATAACCCAGGTGACGCGCGGCGCTTCCCCATGAAATGGTATTCCGTGCATCTCCTCCGCTTTGGACGGCGCTCCCCAGCGGTCCAGGCACATAAAATGGCCGCGCAGCGATGTCGCGTAGCCTGTTTTCTGTTCGCCCGTGGGGATTTCGAAATTAAGCGGGTTCGTCAACTCATCCACAAAACGAAACGAGATCAATGCTCCCCCTGACACCGCCCAGACCATTTCGACCTGATCCCCGCGCACTCGAACCAACTCCTGCCCCCTCACTACCGAACACGACGCGAACGTGGTAATCAGCAGAGCGGCAATTGAAATTCGGTAGATCATGAAACGAGTTATGCGAGTTGCTGAGACGTATGTCAAGCGACAACGGGCATGAAACACCCCACTTTACATCCTCAACACAGCTCGGAAACCTCTGGCAGGAAATCGGTACCGTTAGCAACATACAGCACGACCGGCAATAAATCGTAGGTCCTCATTACCTTCGTGATATTGGCTCGCTGGCCGTACTTGTAGCGAACTTCGTCCAGAAACCCATAGCGAGCTGCGAGGCTGAAGTCTGCATGCCGGTTTCCTCGTCCTTCTCGCGACCGGTGAACCCGAACAGATGATCGACAGCAGCGTTCGATTCGGCTGTGACTTTACCGAAAGAGTCGTACTTGACGTGGTTTTGGACTGTGCCGCTGGAATTGACTCAGTCGCGGACCGTGGCGGGGTGGCACTGTTATAACAACTCTGGTGGAACAGCGTTTCATCTACTAGGGGGGATAAATATTCTACAAGAGCTGTCCTGACAGTGCCACTCCGCGGCCCGGCTTCCGGGCTACAGCACACCTTTGGTACTGGGAATCCCGGTTGCGCGGCCATCGATCTGGACCGCCATGCGCAGCGCCCGCGCGGTGCCTTTGAACAGTGCCTCGCTGATGTGATGGCCGTTGCGGCCGTGGTGCAGAATCAGGTGCAAATTACAGAGCAGATTGGCCGCCAAGGCCTGAAAGAAATCCTCGACCAGTTCACTGTCGAAATCGCCGATCTTCGGCGACGGAAATTCCGCTTGAAACACCAGAAAATACCGGCCACTCAAATCGACGGCCGACGTAATCAGCGTCTCCTCCATCGGCAACGTGAAATGTCCATACCGGTGGATTCCCGATTTGTCTCCCAGGGCCTGGCGAAACGCCTGCCCGAGACAGATCCCCGTGTCCTCGACCGTGTGGTGCTGATCGACTTGCAGATCGCCTTTCGCCTGAACGCTCAGGTCAAATGCCCCATGCCGGGCGAAAAGCGTCAGCATATGGTCGAAAAAACCAACACCGGTATTTACCACCGACTGGCCGGAGCCGTCGAGATTCAGCTCCAGCTCGATCTCGGTTTCTGCCGTCTTGCGTTGGATCGTGGCAATGCGGGTCATGACGGTATTTCCGAGGGTGAAGCGGGAAGTTCGCAGCGCAACAAAGCAAGAAACGCATCGATTTGCTCGTCGCTGCCGACCGTGACGCGCAGGCCTTCGCCCCAGTCACGGTATTGCATATATCGGATCAGAACGCGCTGATTTTTCAGCCGCTCGTAAATCGGCTTGAGTTCCCAGTCGGGCCGAGTGCACCAGACAAAGTTCGCATGCGAATCGGGAACCGTAAATCCGCAGGCCCGCAGTTCTTGCGTCAACCGCCGGCGGGCAGAAACGATGCGGGACCGATTTTCGTTCAGCCAGTCGACATCGGAAATGGCCGCCGTCGCTCCGGCGATCGAGAGCGCGTCGCAATTGTAAGAATCCTTGACTTTGACCATTTCCCGGATCAGATGTGGCTGGGCGACCAGAAAGCCGAAGCGAAGACCCGCCAGTGCGTACGACTTGCTCAATGTCCTTGTAACAATGACCCGCTCGCATTCCCGGACCAAAGGCACGCAATGCTGGTCGGCAAAATCGACGTACGCCTCGTCGACAACCAGAGGGCATGGGAGCTGCCTTGCGAGTTCCAGTACCTGTTCGGGCCGCAATATCGTACCCGTGGGACTGTTCGGATTCGGGAGAAAGGCCAGCCGCAGATCCGGATCCGGCGCGACAAAATCCGCGCCCAAAGTCCAGTCGGGTCGAAATCGTACTTCCTGGCTGCGCGCCCCCTGGATTTCGGCAAGCGAACGATAAAGGATGTAACTCGGATAGGGCATCCGCAGCAGACGTCCCGGATCCACAAAGGTGCGCGTCAGAATCGTCAACAGGTCGTCGCTGCCGTTGCCGCAGAGGATCCAGTCGGGCGGAACGCCGAGTTGATCACTGGCCGCCTGCCGAAATGCTGTCGCGAGTGGGTCGGGGTAACGGGTCAGTCCCTGCTGCAGGCATTGCTGGATCGCCAGCGTTACAGCAGGGGAACAGGGATACGGATTTTCGTTGGTATTCAGCTTGATAAACTTGCCGGCTTGAGGCTGTTCTCCCGGAACATACCCCGCCATCCCAACGATCTGGCCGCGAACGTAGCTCATGGAATTACGCACCCTTGCCGTCAGAGACTCGAACGTCGATGCTGGCGCGGTGTGCCGTCAATCCTTCCAGATCGGCCATCCGCTGCACATCCGGTGCGATCCGCCGCAGGCCCTCTTCCGAGTATTCGATCACGCTGCTGCCGCGGAGGAAGTCGTTCGCGGTAAGGCCGGACGCCCAGCGGGCCGTACCGCCAGTGGGCAGTACATGGGACGGGCCGGCCGCATAGTCGCCCACCGCGACCGGACTGTAATGGCCGATAAAGACAGCGCCTGCCGTTCGCAGGCGGGGAAGCAGCGAACGAGCATCGCGGATCGACAGGTGCAAGTGCTCCGGTGCGATACGGTTCGTCAGCTCACACGCCTCGTCGCAATCGCGAGCCAGAATCAGTGCCCCATATGACTCCAGGCTCTGGACCGTCAGCTCGCTGCGCGACAGCCGTTCCACCTGGCGATTCAATTCGCGTTCAATCGCGGCGATCAGCTCGGGAACCCATGTGATCAGCACGCTCGCCCCCGGCGAGTGTTCGGCCTGGGCCAGCAGGTCGGACGCGACAAAGTCGGGACGAGCCGTTTCGTCTGCCAGCACCACGACCTCACTGGGACCGGCAATCGAATCGATGGCGACCTCTCCGAAGACATGGCGCTTGGCGAGTGCGACGAACAGGTTGCCAGGGCCGACGATCTTGTCGACGGGTTCGATCGAAGCGCCAGGTGCCGCATCGATGCCATACGCGAGTGCCGCGACCGCTTGAGCGCCGCCCAGCCGATACAGTTCGCGGACGCCCAACTCGTGGCAGGTCGCCAGCACGTCCGGGTTATTTGCACCGAACTGTGTCGGCGGTGCGACCACGGCGATCTGCCGCACGCCGGCCGCAAGCGCGGGAACAACCGTCATCAACACGGTCGACGGATAGGCGGCCGCTCCGCCTGGAACACAGACTCCGACCCGAGCGAGCGGCAGATACCGCTGACCCAAGATCACACCTTCAGGGCGCTGCAGCTCAATATCCCGGGCGAGCAACGCCCGCTGGAATTCGAGCACATTGTCGCGAATTCGGCGCACGGTCGCCAGAAATTCCGGGGCCGCCTGACGATGGGCCGCCGCTAATTCGTCGGTGGAGACTCGCAGCTGCTCGGCCGTCAGCTCACAGCGATCCAGTTTGCGACTGTACTCCAGCAGCGCCTCTAATCCGCGATCCCGAACGTCTCCGCAGATTCGCTCAACCACCTGCCGCGGTGACAACGGTTCGCCAAAAACCTCGATCGTTCGACGCCGCCCTTGTTCGCTGACGACCGAACCACGTGGGCTTAACTTCTCTCGCAGCACATCCAACAACGGCAGGACCGGCTGGCGGGAAGAGTCTATTTTGAGCAGCTGGAGTGGCATCGTCTTCGTCGTCACCAGGAACGCCCGGCGGCAGCTGGAGGCAAGCGGCGGAATCCCGGCGAACGGTCTGTTTCCGAAAGTAAGACATTATAGATCGCCAAAGGTTCGATCGACAGTCACCGCCCCGGAATTATCCCGGTGGTGTCATCGATGCGTCGTGGAACCGCCCCGAGTCGCCTCCCGTCACGCGGCAGTCATTGCGGCCGGCTTGCGGGATCTCCATAATGGACGCACGGACGAGTCGATGACTCAACGGCAAAGAGTTTACATCGTTGATCGCAATGGTATCATGGTTCGCATTCAACCGACTGGAGATTGCCAATGCTCGCAAACAATAATGGTTCCACGCGTCGTGAGTTTCTTTCGGTAACTGGCGGGGCCGTTGCGGCGTCCGCGCTGGTTGGCGTGTCGATACCGCACGTCCACGCCGCCGAAGATAATACGTTGAGACTGGCTTTGATTGGTTGCGGCGGGCGCGGGACCGGCGCGGCGCTCGATGCGCTGTCGGTCAGGTACGGGCCGATGAAGCTGGTCGCCATGGCCGACGTATTCGAGGATCGGCTGAGTCTCAGTCACAAGAGCTTGCAGGCGCAGGCCCCCGACAAGGTCGACGTTCCCGACGATCGCAAGTTTGTCGGGTTCAACGCCTACCAGAATGCGATGGAATGCCTCAAGCCTGGTGACATCGCCATTCTGACGACCCCGCTGGCGTTTCGTTGGGTGCACTTCCGCAACGCGATTCAAAAGGGGCTGCACGTGTTCATGGAAAAGCCGGTGACGGCCGATGGACCTACCTCGGTCCGGATGCTCAAGCTGGCGGAAGAAGCAAGCGCCAAGAACTTGAAAGTGGCCGTCGGATTGATGTCGCGTCACAGCCGGGCGCTGCAGGAACTGCACGCACGCGTGCAGAACGGTGAGATTGGCGACATCGTATTGATGCGCGCCTATCGAATGACGGGACCGGTCGGCTCCGCGTTTTCAGAAAAGTGGCCCGGCGAGCCAAAAGAACTGCTGTGGCAGATCAAACGATTCCATAGCTTTCTCTGGGCCAGCGGCGGGTGCTTTAACGATTTTTACATCCACGTCATCGATCATTGCTGCTGGATGAAAAACGCTTGGCCGGTGAAGGCCCAGGCTTTGGGTGGCAGGCACTATCGCAACAGCCCATCCGGGAATCCGTATATCGATCAGAATTTCGATTCCTATTCCGTCGAATACACGTTCGGGGATGGGGCGAAACTGCTTCTGGACGGCCGCTGCGTATCGGGCGTCAATCAGATTTACTCCAGCTACCTGCATGGCACGCAGGGCTTCGCTGTCGCGTCGAAGAGTGGCGATTGCGGATTGCCCTCCAGCATCTATTTGGGGCAGTCGGAAAATCCAGCCAAGAAAACCTGGGAATCCAAAGTTGCTCCCGACGAACGGAATCCCTACGCCAACGAATGGAACGATTTGGTCAACGCGATTCGCAACGACGCCCCATACAATGAAGCGAAATATGGCGTTGAGTCGAGCGTCGTCTGTTCGATGGGACGCAAAGCGGCACATACCGGTCTGGAGGTGACCTTTGACGAGATGCTGAATTCCAACCAGGAGTACGCGCCGGACATCGACAAGTGGACCCTCGATTCACCTCCTCCCGTGCAGTCGAACGCCGCCGGCGAGTACCCCATCCCGATGCCCGGATTGAAGGGGGATGCGGAGTACTAATTTCTAACGGTCCCAGGGGAATTTCATCGTCGGTGGATGGCGGTATCGACTCATCTGCAGCCGGACCGAGGCACCACACCCGGGTTCCAGCTGCACGGTAAAGTCACGCGCCCGAACGGCCCGTTTTGGCCCCGATTCCACCTCTACCGATTCGAACTCATGCTCGGCATAGCCTCCGGCCTGGAGCGTGACTTTGCGGGTCTCGGTTTGATCGGTATTGACAAGGATCACGTCCGCATGATCGGCCGAGAGTCGCTGGACCAGAGCTGCGACACCCTCGGGCAATCCGGCGCGCCGCCTTGTCGGATCGAAGTAGCGCAGGCGGGCCTGCAACACGTTGCCCTGGTTGCCGGGATGAACGCCGCCCAGCATCAGCGTGACCAGCGACCCGACGCTGGCGGGATTGAATCGCATCGGGTCGTCCGCCAGACGCGTATCGGGAGTTGACGCATCGGCGCGCATGCCGGCGACCTGCAATCGCAGCCGCTCCAGATCCGCGCGTAACGCCCGCTCTGGATATCCAGGATCGTTGCCACGCAGGTAGGCCAGCCACGGCTGGTCCGTATCGAGCCGCATGACGGTCGTTGATGTGCCGGATCCGTCGCGAGCCTGCCATTGCAGGTCCTGATCGCGGCAGGAAAGGTAATAGAGTTCCAGCACATGGGGCAGGTACGGCTCAGGAGTGTAGTTATACCACCCTTGATCACCATACATCTTTGGATAGACCCGTTTGCCGTTCTCCAGCCTGGACTGCGCATTGATTCTGGCGAGCTGCTTGCGCCATGGCTCAAGGTAGCGATCGTTGCCCGTCAGCAGATAGGCGTTCATGAAACCGGCGAACGCCTTGTTGGTGGTGTTGCGATGCGCGGTACTGCCATCCTGCGGAACGATGACGGAAAAGCCCCAGCCGTAGACGCCACCGTACCACTTGCCGCCGGCCGCGCCGCCGATGGTTCCGTCCAATCCAATATTGCTGGGGATGATATCGTTATTGGCGGCCATACGTTCGACCCACGCGTCGACATATTCCAAGAGCCAGTCGCGATATTTCGGCTGCCCGGTGAGCATGAACGCATTCAGTGCCAGCGTCGTGGCCAGCAGGTTCTGCGGGTGGTCTCCGACGATATCGTTGTAATCGCGGAAGTGGTCGAGCATCTGCTGGTAGTTCTTTTCGCCGTGCCCCAGGTGGAAACGATTTTCGACTTCGATCGGATCGCCGGCCCAATCAACGGCGGTCGCTTTGCGGAGCAACGGGCCGCGGCTGCCGTTGAACATGCTGCGAATCAGGCGGTGGCGCTGGTCGTAATTCGCCGCGCCGGGATCCTCGTTCATGTAAAATCCGGCGTACCGCAACACGCGCTGCTGGAACCGCGGATCGTTGGGGTCGCCAAGTCCCTGCAGATTGAATACGGTCAGCCCTTCGCCGTTGTGCAGCCAGTCGAACGAGACCGGAAACTCCTTGTAGTACATTCCGTCGCGCGCCATCGGCACGTCGCTGGTCTTGGCCAGAGTGTATTGACGCAGGTGCCCTTCCCAGGCCCGCTTGTACATCGCCAGCAACTCATCGGCGCCGCCCAGCGCGTGCAAGAGAGGCCAGTCGTTGCAGCACTCCATAGCATCGTCCGGGCCGTCATCGCCTCCCCAGCGTTCGACGCAGAGCAGAAACCCGCGGTCGTCGAAGTACTTCTGAAAGAATTCCCGGCAGGCGGCATGATTCGCCCGCAGCAATTCCCCTTCCAGCAACGCCCAGGCCGGAGGCGACATTGGCGTCGCGATGCTCCATTCGGTGGTCTGGCCGGTCGCCGTTGGGGCGGCGATTGCCATCGCCATCAACAGCATGCCGCAACCAGCAATGGTGCAATTCCTGCAAGACCTCTGCAGCGCCATGAAGCGACCTCCTCGCGATCGCCGGCCCGTTCGAGCGCCGGACTATTTCTTGAGCCAGCGATCCAGCCATTCGAGAATCGTCTCGTGCCAGACAATGCTGTTCCTGGGTTTGAGCACCCAGTGGTTTTCGTCGGGAAAGTAAAGCAGCTGCGAGGGAATTCCTTTGCGCTGCAATGCGGTGAACGTCGCGATGCCCTCAACATCGACCAGGCGGTAGTCGAGCGCGCCATGGATGACCAGGGTTGGCGTCTGCCATTGGGCGATGTAGCGGCTCGGTGAGAACTTTTCGAAAAGTTCCGGTTTCTCCCAAGGCACTCCCTTGAATTCCCACTCGGGAAACCACAGTTCTTCGGTCGTGAAATAGTTGCTGAACTCGTCAAAACCGCCATCGTGATTGACGAGGCACTTGAAGCAGTTGGTGTGGCCGTTAATCCAGTTGATCATCCACCCGCCGTAAGACGCTCCCAGGGCGCCGACCCGTTCGCCGTCGAGCCACGGATAATTCGTCAATGCATGGTCCAATCCCAACATCAAATCTTCGAACGGTTTCCCGCCCCAGTCGCCGGAAATCGAATCGGTGAACGCCTGGCCGAATCCGGTCGATCCGTGGAAATTGATCGCGATCACCGCGAACCCAGCGCCGGCAAATGCCTGCGGATTCCAACGGTAATGAAAATGGTCTTCAATCGCGCCTTGGGGGCCGCCATGGATGATGAATGCCACGGGGTACTTCTTCCCGTCGACAAATCCGACCGGCTTTAACAACCAGGCCTGAACCTTCTCTCCCTTGTGTCCCGCGAAATGGAATTCCTCGGGGGTCGACATCTCGCAAAGCCGCATCCGGGCATCGGTGAAATGCGTGAGTTGCCGCGGCTCGCTGCCGTCCAGGCCGGCGCTCCAGATTTCGACCGGCTGCGTCAGCGAATCCCGGGCGAACACCAGCCGTTTCCCTCCCCCAGCGTCGCTCGCCAGC
>Ga0194128_10000240_pt1 | contig 103444 bp, 87 predicted proteins | sample TA2KigCa65mmetaG_FD_148650 | JGI IMG/M metagenome (GOLD analysis project Ga0194128, IMG submission 148650) | Freshwater microbial communities from Lake Tanganyika, Tanzania - TA2015037 Kigoma Deep Cast 65m | ecosystem: Environmental > Aquatic > Freshwater > Lake | place: Tanzania: Lake...
CCACCACCAGCCGCGCGCACACGGCGATTAAGATCGCTCCGCACTACCAGGAACCTGTCGTGCACGTGCTTGATGCGAGCCGCGCCGTGCCGGTCACCACCAGCCTGCTCAGCCCCGACGGCAAGGAAGCGTTCGTGACGCAGCACCGGGCGGATTACGAGGCGATCCGCCGCAACTACGGCGCGAGCCGGCAGCCGCTGGTCGACCTGCCGACCGCGCGCGGTCGCCGCACGCCGATCGCGTGGCGCGCCGAAGACATTCCGCAACCGTCCTTCACCGGCGTGCGGGTCCTCGACGACTTTCCGCTGGCGACGCTGCGCGAGTTCATCGATTGGACGCCGTTCTTTCACACCTGGGAGCTGAAGGGCGTGTATCCGCGCATCTTGAGCGACGACAAATACGGCGCGCAGGCCACGCAGATCTTCACAGACGCCAACGCCCTGCTCGATCGCATCATCGCTGAACGGCTGCTCCGCGCGCGCGGCGTGTACGGCGTGTTCGCCGCCAACACCGTGGGAGACGACGTGGCGCTGTACGCGGACGATGGCCGGGCGGCTGAAACCATGCGGTTCCATTTCCTGCGGCAGCAGATCGATCGCGGCGAGGCGCATCCGTGCCGGTCGCTCAGCGACTTCATTGCGCCTGCCGGCAGCGGCTTCTCGGATCACATCGGCGCCTTCGCGGTGACCGCCGGCATCGGCCTGGCCGAACTCGGCGATCGGTTCCGCGCGCAGCACGACGACTACAACGCCATCATGGCCGAGGCCATTGCCGACCGGCTGGCAGAGGCGTTCGCAGAATGCCTCCACAAGCGAGTCCGGGATGAGTGGGGTTACGGCGGTGCCGAGAACCTGACGCCCGCGGAACTCATCCAGGAGAAGTACCGGGGCATTCGTCCAGCCGCGGGTTATCCGGCGTCTCCCGACCACACCGAAAAGGGCCCGCTCTGGCAGTTACTCAACGTCGACGCGGCGGCGGGGATAAAGCTGACCGAGTCGTACGCCATGTGGCCCGGCTCGAGCGTCAGCGGGCTGTACTTCGCTCACCCGGAGGCGCGTTACTTCACGCTTGGCAAGATCGACCGCGATCAGGTCGCCGACTACGCGCAGCGCAAGCGAATGTCCGTCGCCGAAGTCGAGCGGTGGCTGGGCCCGAACCTGAACTACGATCCGGCCGCCCGCAATGACGCCTGACACCACGCCCGTCGATCCGTCGCGTTGCCCATTGTGCGGCGAAGCCAATAGTTGCGGCGCCGACAGCGGCGCGGGGACGTGCTGGTGCTATTCGGTGCAGATACCCGGCGAGGTGCTCAACCGTGTGCCGCCTGCCGACCGCAACCGCGCCTGCATCTGCCAGAAGTGCGCCTCGGCCCAACACGTGAGTGACGCCAACGGACAAAGCGAGCCTTCGTCAGCCTCAAGGGCCTGCACCACCCATCTCACAGGCTGACGTGAACGACCTTCAGCGCCTCGATCCGGCAGCCGTCGTCATCCGCGTCTGGCTAACGGTAAGATGAGCGCGACATGACACACCCCTCAACGCCGCCGCTGCCACCCGCGGCGATGGTCGTCACGGTCAAGGCGCCCGCGGCCGCTGGCGGCATGGCGCCGATGGTCCTGCTGCAGGATCGGCAGCAGACGGTGCAGTTCCCGCAAGTCGACCTGACGGTCGAAGTGATCGGCGAGCTTCCACTGCAAGTTCAAGTGCAGGACCTGTCACGACCGATCGCCTTGCGGCATCAGGCGGCCCCAAGCAACTTCAGCCGGCGACGCCCGCCAATGATCCTGTAGCTAATCACGCTGGTCGAGCGCAGGCCGGCCAAGCCTCGCGGACGCAACTGGGAGGCGCTCCGCACACTGACGATCCGTTACCATCCCGAGCCCAAACACGTCATCGTCGAGTACTGCATCGACTTCTGCGATGTCGACCCACCCACTGGCGCGGTTCATCCACGTCGAGTAATGGTGTCGTAGCGCGCACCGGAAGCGACCGTCAGCGCTGGGGTGGACAAGAAGCTCAACCAGTTGAAGAGATAGGGCTCTGATCGGCAACCGAATCGTGATATTTCTGTGACACCGTAAATGCACGCCGTTGGGCGAGCGTAGGATCTATTCGATGAAGCGAGTTGTCATAGCGGTTATCGTCCTGACGGCGCTAGGCCTTGGCGCCCGCGTGTTGTACAGCCAGCGCAACCGCACTCAGGTTGAAGTGCAGGCGGCTGGGTTGAGCCGCGGCGACGTCGTTGACACGGTCGGCGCAACCGGCACGGTGCAGGCGGTCACCACCGTCCAGGTCGGCACGCAGGTTTCCGGCAATATTCAATGGCTAGGCGCCGATTTCAACAGCATCGTCAGGCGCGGGCAGGAGATCGCCCGGCTGGATCCCTCGTTGTTCGACGCGCAACTGCAACAGGTCCAGGCCAACCTGCTGCAAGCCAGGGCCAACCTGACACGGGCTCGCAGCGACCTCGATCAGCGGCAGGTGCAACTGGCCGACGCCCGGCAGAAGTATGGGCGCGCCCAGGAGCTGGCATCGCGACAGCTCCTGGCCATCAGCGAGTTGGATTCGGCCAAGGTCGCGGTCGATTCCGCCCTGGCCGCGCTGGCCTCGCAGCAGGCGACCGTGACGCAGGTGGAGGCCGCCGTGACCCAGTCAGAGGCGTCGGTCAACCAGTCGCGCGTCAACCGGGACCACACTGTCATCGTCGCGCCGATCGACGGCATTGTCACGCAGCGCAACGTCGACGTCGGGCAGACCGTCGCGGCGAGCATGCAGGCACCGACGCTGTTCGTGATTGCTGCCGATCTCGGCGAGATGCAGGTCAACGCCAACATTGATGAAGCCGATGTCGGGCGGATCCGGCCGGGCCAGGCGGTGTCGTTTCGAGTGGACGCGTACCCCACGGATAACTTCATGGGCACGGTCACGCAGGTGCGATTGCAGCCGGTGGTGGTGCAGAACGTCACCACCTACGGCGCGGTCATTACGGTACCGAACCGCGAGCTCAAACTGAAGCCGGGGATGACGGCGAACGTGAAGATCGAAGTGGCGCGGCGAAACAACGTGCTGCGGATTCCCAATGCGGCGCTCCGCTTCCGGCCGACCGAAGAAGTATTCGCGGCCATCAACCAGGCCGTCCCACCAGATTTCAACATGATGGGCGGACGCGGCGGCGCTCGCGGAGGGGCAGCTCGAGACCAGGGGCCCGGCGCGCCAGACGGCGCCTCCGGTCAGCCAGTCGCTGTGCCGGCCCCACCCGCGCCGCAAGGTTCGTCGGCGCCGCGCGCTGAGCGGCCGGCACCGCCGGTGCCTTCGGCCTCTGCGCCGCCCCCGGACGTTCGTGGCGGCGGTTCCTCGGCACCTCCGCTGGAAGGTCGCGGTGGTCGTGGCGGACCGCGGCCGGGCGGAATGGGACGTGGTGCGGGCGCAGGGCCACCGGGCGGCGATGCCGGCGGCGGTTTCCCTGGCGGCGGGCGCGGCAACCCGGAACGGATGCTCGAACGCCTCAAGACCATGACCGCCGACGAACAGCAACAGTTTCTGGCCCGCATGAAAGACCGCGGCGTCGACACCAGCGGCTTTGAAGCCGCCATGGCACCGACCGGCCCGGCCGCGCGCCGGGCGCCGGCCGCCACGCAGCAGGCGCAAACCATCGATGCGCTGTTCGCACCGCTCCCAGCGGTGGAAACCCGCGGGAGGGCATGGATCTACGTCGACGGGCAACTCAAGCTGGTGAACCTCCGCCTGGGCGTCACCGACGGCACGTTCACCGAGGTCCTGAACGGCGACGAGCTGTCGGACACGATGCAGGTGGCCACCGGCGTGACCGGTCTGGCGCCGACGCGCAGCCTGCCGGCCCAGAACAACGGCAATCCGCTGATGCCGGGAGGGCGCGGGCCGGGTGGCGGCGGCAACTTCGGCGGTGGCGGACGCGGCGGCCGTGGCTGACGCCCCGGCCGGCCGGCCGCTGGTCATTTCAACCCGGGAGTTGACGAAGACCTTCGTGGTCGGCGACCACCGGGTGCGAGCGCTGCGCGGCATCAACCTCGACATCGCGCCGGGGGAGTTCGTCAGCGTGACCGGAGCGTCCGGCTCCGGCAAGTCGACGTTCATGCACATCATCGGCTGTCTCGATCGGCCGACCTCGGGCCAATACTTCCTCGACGGCCAGGACGTCGCACGGATGTCGAAGAACGAGCTCGCCGATGTCCGCAACCGGAAGATCGGCTTCGTGTTCCAGGGCTTCAACCTGCTGTCACGCACCACCGCGATCGACAACGTGGAGATGCCGATGCTCTACGGCGGCAGCACCATGAAGACCGCCGAGCGCCACCGGCGAGCCACCGACATGTTGACGGCGGTCGGCCTCGGCGATCGCCTCACCCACTATCCCAACCAGTTGTCCGGCGGTCAGCAGCAACGCGTGGCCATTGCGCGCGCCTTGATCAATAACCCCTCGATCCTCCTGGCCGACGAACCCACCGGCAATCTCGATTCGCGCACCAGCGTCGAGGTGATGGGCCTGTTCCAGCGACTCAATCGCGAGCGCCGCATCACCGTGCTGCTCATCACCCACGAGCACGACATCGCCGAATACGGCACGCGCACGGTCGCCTTTCGAGACGGTAAGGTCGTGTCCGACCGCGCCATCTCCACCCCTCGCTCGGCCGACGACGAGCTCGCCAATCTGCCTGACGTCATGGAAGCGGTGTAACGATGTCCTTTCTGATGGTGCTCCGAATCGCGTTCAAGGCGCTGGCCCGCAACAAGATGCGCACTGCGTTGACGATGTTGGGCATGATTATCGGCGTGGCGGCGGTCATCACCATGGTCGCGCTCGGCACCGGCGCACAATCGTCAATCGAGACACAGATCCAGTCGGCCGGTACCAACATGATCATGGTGAGCGCCGGCAACTTCATGTCAGGCGGCGTGCGCATGGGCCAGGGCAACGCCAGCACGTTGACCCCCGAAGACGCTGACGCTGTGCGCGAGGTTCCCGGCGTTCAATATCTGGCGCCGGGCGTCAGCACGCGAGGCCAAGTCGTCGCCGGCAACATGAACTGGGGCACCCAGGTCCAGGGCACCGACGTCGATTTGCCATTGATCCGTTCGTGGCCCACCACGCACGGCTCGTTCTTCACGCCCATCGATGTCGTGACGGCCTCGAAGGTGGCCGTGCTCGGCTCGGTCACCCACGAGCAGCTGTTTGGCGCCGATGTCGATCCGGTCGGCCAGGTCATCCGCATCAACAATCAACCCTTTACCGTGTCGGGCGTGATGGCCAGTAAGGGCCAGTCGGGGATGGGCCAGGACCAGGACGACGTGGTGTATGTGCCGTACACCACGGTCATGAAGAAGTTGCGAGGCATCACCTACATTCAGAACATCACCGTTTCGGCCGCATCGGCGGCCGACACAGCCGGCACCGCCGACCGGATCGCCACACTGCTGCGCACTCGACACCAGATTCAGGACGGCAACGACGACTTCATGGTGCGCACCATGGAGGAGATGGCGAGTGTCCGCCTTCAAGCCACCGAAACCATGACGGCGCTGCTGGCCAGCATCGCCGGCGTGTCGCTGCTGGTTGGCGGGATCGGCATCATGAACATCATGCTGGTGTCGGTCACGGAACGGACCCGTGAGATCGGCCTGCGCCTGGCGATTGGCGCCAAGAGTCGCGACGTGCTGATGCAATTCCTGATCGAAGCCGTGGTGTTGAGTGTGGTCGGCGGCTCGATTGGCATTGCCCTCGGCCTGGGCATGTCGCGAGGCGTCACGGCCTGGATGACCTGGCCAACCAAGGTCTCGCCCGAGGCGGTGGCGGTCGCGTTCGTGTTTGCCGCCGTCACCGGCGTCTTCTTCGGCTTCTATCCCGCGAAGAAAGCGGCCGCGCTCGACCCGATCGACGCCCTCCGTTTCGAATAAGCGCCGTGGCGGTGCCGCGCTAGTGCTGTTGATTTTCCAGCTTGCTGATTTCCCGGTCGCCTTCGGCAATCAGCTTCGCCATCGGCTCCAGAATGCCGGTCAGCGCCGTAATGACGACGCCGTGCGCGACGTCCATGCCGAGGATGTCCCGCACGCCGCGATAAAGCTCAACGAGATCATCAATGCCGGACATCAGTGCCGCGCCCGCCGCGAGAAGCTTCAGCGTATTCGACCTCGCCAACCGTACCAGGATGTTCCGCATGCTCGATCCTCCAGCGCGGACAGTACTTCATCGATGACCGAGGTTCCAACGCACTTCTAGTGCCCGAGCACGCGGTGCGGCACGTAGCCGGCTTCAAGCGCGGCCAGGTCGTCTTCGGTCAGCGTGATCGACAGACCGGCAACGAGCTGGTCCAGCTGCTCGAGCCTGGTCGCGCTGATGATCGGCGCCGCCACCCCTGGCTTGGCCATGACCCACGCCAGGGCGATCTGGATCGGCAACACGCCCTTCTGCGTCGCGACTGCCACGACCCGGTCGGCGACATCGTGGTCGGCCGACGCGTAGTAGAGGGTATGGCCGAAGCTGTCGTGTTGCTCGCGCAGCGTCGCGCGCTTCTCGCCGCGCTTGCGGTTGCCCGCCAGGAAGCCCCTGGCCAGCGGGCTCCACGGAATCAGCGCAATGCCCTCTTCGAGGCACAGCGGGATCATCTCCCGCTCTTCCTCGCGATATACCAGGTTGTAGTGATTCTGCATCGTCACGAACCGCGTCCAGCCATGGCGGTCCTGCGTGGCCAGCATTTTCATGAACTGCCACGACGCCATGCTCGAGGCGCCGATGTAACGGGCCTTGCCGGCCGCGACGACATCGTGCAGGGCCTGGCAGGTCTCTTCGATCGGCACCTCGGGGTCGAAGCGATGAATCTGATAGAGGTCGACATACTCGACGCCGAGCCGTTTCAGCGAGCCGTCGATCGCCTCCATGATGTGCCGGCGCGACAAGCCGCGATCGTCCGGGCGGTCACTCACCGGATAGAACACCTTGGTGGCGATCACCACCTGGTCGCGAGCGGTGAAGTCCCGAAGCGCGCGTCCCACGACCTCCTCGCTGACGCCGCGTGAATACATGTCCGCGGTGTCGAAGAAGTTGATGCCATGTTCGAGGGCACGCCGGATGAACGGACGGCTGGCCTCCTCATCCAGCACCCACGGCCGCCACTGCGGCGTGCCATAGGTCATGGTGCCGAGGCACAGCCTCGAGACCTTCAGGTCCGTCGAGCCGAGACCGACGTAGTCCATTGACGCTTCTCCAGGTAGAGGAAATACGGGATCGACAGCAACGCGATGACGCCGGCCACGCCGAAGGCGCGGCCGAAGCCATACCGCTCGCTGATCCAGCCAATCGCGATCGAGCCGGTGCCGATGCCGGTGTCGAAGGCGCCGATCAGCGCACCGAACGTGGCGGTGCGCCGGTGTTCGGCGACATGGTGCATGAGGTGCGCGACGAAAATCGGGTACGCGGAACCGAATCCGACGCCAAACAGCAGCGCCGACACGACGAACATCGCGCGATCGGTGGCGATCGACAGCAGGCCAATGCCCATCACGATCAACGCCAGGCACGGCACCATCAGCCGGCCCGGACCGACGCGATCCGCATAACGGCCGATGAACGGCCGCGTGACCAGGATCGCCACACTGAACACCGTGAAGTACAGCGCCCGCGGCGTCACCCCGACATGCTCGGCATAGACCGCCACGAAACTGGTGATGCCGCCGTAGCTGAAGGAATACAGAAACAGCGTCACGGCGCCGATCAACACCGGCCACTCGACAAGCTCCGACGGGTGCAGCGACCGCGGCGGCGCCTCATGACGGGTATCCGGCGGCAGCCGCCACGCGATCACCGCCATGATGATGTTGAGCACCGCCATCTCCATGCACAACAGCCACCAGCCGCCGCGGTCGAACACGTACAGACCAATCCACGGCGCGACCGCCACCGCTAGAATGCTGGCGAATCCCGAATATCCCAGTCCCTCAGCCCGGCGTGACTTCGGCACGATGTCGAGGATGTAGGCGCTCGAACTCGAGAGCAGGCCGGACCAGAACACGCCGTGGACGATCGCCAGGCCCAGCATCAGCGGATACGACGGCGCGACGGCGTACAGCAGCGAGAACACGGTGATCGCCATGCTGGCGGCAATCAGGATGCGGCGCTTGCCGATGCGGTCGCCGAGCGCGCCCGTCAGCGGCGCGGAGATGGCCGAGGCATAGGTGAGCAATCCGAGGAACAGGCCGGCCACCGCACGACTGCCACCCAACTCCATGATGTGGAACGGCGCCGTCGGCAGCAGTTGAAACACCGATGCGAAGACCGTGAAGTTGTAGCTCCACATCAGCAGGAAGCGCGGCGTGAAGAGCTTGTCAGGCGGTGAGATCGAGGATGAGCTTTCCAATGTGGGAGCTTTCTTCCATCAACCGGTGGGCGGCGGCCGCCTCCGCAAACGGGAACACCGTGTGAATCACCGGCGCGACGGCGCCCGATTCCAGCAGCGGCCACACGCGAGCGTGCAGCTCGCGTGCAATGACGCCCTTTTCGGCCGGCGTCCGCGGCCGCAGTGTCGATCCGGTCAGGGTGCAGCGCTTGCGCATCAGCACGGAGAAATCAATCTCGGCCCTGGCGCTCTTCAGAAACGCAATCTGGACCAGCCGCCCTTCGATCGACAGCAGGTCGAGGTTACGGGCAATGTAATCGCCACCAACGATGTCGAGGATGAGATTCACGCCGGCGCCGCCGGTGACCCGCTTCCCTTCGGCGACCCAATCCTGCGTCCGGTAGTTGAAGGCGTGATCGGCGCCGAGCGCGCGCATCGCCTCGCATTTGCCGTCCGACCCGGCGGTGGCCAGCACCACGCCGCCAAACGCTTTGGCGAGCTGAATGGCCGTCGTGCCGATGCCGCTCGTGCCGCCATGAATCAAAATCGTCTCGCCGGCCGTGAGCCGGCCGCGCTGGAACACGTTGGTCCAGACGGTAAAGAAGGTCTCGGGAATGCCGGCCGCCTGGATCGCAGTCAGGCCGTTCGGAATCGGCAGGCACTGCTCCACCGGCACCGCGACACACTCCGCATAGCCGCCACCCGCGACCAGCGCGCACACCGCCTCGCCGGTCGACCACCCGGTGACGCCAGGGCCGAGGGCCGCGACGACACCGGCCACCTCGAGGCCGGGAATGTCGGACGCGCCGGGCGGTGGCGGGTATTTTCCGTAGCGCTGAATCACATCCGGGCGATTGACGCCTGCCGCGGCCACCTCGATCAGCATTTCGCCGGCGGCCGGAACCGGATCGGGACGCGCGGCGAGCGTCAGCACCTCCGGGGGACCGAAACGCGAGATCTCGATGACCTTCACTGCAGACCCGACGGCAGGCGCGGTGACGACAGCAACGCGACAAACTCGCGCCAGCGGCGCAGCGGCGTCTGCTCGCGGCCGACCCGCCGTTCGATGTAAGCGCGCACCAGGTCCTTGCCCAGGTTGTAGTTGATCACGTAGCTGCGGTACTGATCGATGAACTTCACTTTCTGCTCGGCGCGCGGCGTGGTGTAGAGCGCGTAGTGCTCGAGCCACGCCACGGCGCCGGCACGATCGAGCCGGTCATCGAGGTACTGTCGCGCCGCCTCGTTGCCGGCGTAGGCCAGTTTGTCGACAAGCTCGAGCACGGCGTAATACTCCTGGACCCGCTTGGGATCGAGGCCGGCGATCGGGAACAGCACATCGCGCTCGAATGCCAGCCGCTCGGCCAACGGAAACGCCACCTCGATGCCGTAGTTGGCGGTGCCTTCACTGATCAACGACTGGGGCGAGAACAGCGGATAGACGGTGTACTCCATCCAGCCGCGGTCCCTGACCAGGTGCTTCTCCATCAACGCGTGGTAGACGTGGTGCCCCGGGTAGCCTTCATGGCACGCCAGGTCAATCGCGCGGTCGATGGAGATCGGCAGATCGGTGTTGACCTGGATCAGGCTCTTGAAGCCTCCCTGATACCAGTTGTAACCGCTCCAGGACTTGTTGGTGACGTACTCCACCGTGAACCGCTCCTGCACCGGCAGGTCGATGCGGGCCAGCGTGCGCTCGCGGCAGGCGCGAATCGCCTCCTTGAACACGCGATCGAGCCGGTTGGGCGGAATGACGAAGCCCTGCTTGAAGCGGTCGTAGCGTTCGATCAGCGATTCGTCGCCCGGCAGCGTCGCGGACAACTGCGCCAGCACCGCCTCGAACTCCGCGGCCGGTCTCGCCGGCGCCACCGCGTCGTACAACGCCCGCGACTCTTGGTCGAACGTCAGTCCCCTGCCCTGCAGCATGGCGATGCGCGAGCGTAGCGATGCCAGCTGCCGCACCAGGTATTGGCGTCGCAACGCCCAGAGCTCGGCCTGTTGCGGCTCCGGGCGCACCGCGATGGCGGCGAGTTGTGTCTCTACGGCGGCGGCGCTCGCATCGATGTCCGACAGCGGCCGCTTCGCCGCCTCCGCCTCCGCGCGCCACTCGGCCGGACCGTAGAACGCATCGACGTAGTCGGCATCGTGCTGGCCGGCCGCCAGCACCAGCTTCACGTACTGCTCCGCCACGGACCGGTAGGGATCCGCGGGTACCTGGCCTGATATCACGATCCCCCCACTGACCATCAACGCCACGACCGCGACTTTGCCTGTCTCGCCACAGCCGCGAGGCGCAGTCCAACTACCTGGCATACCGCTTCCCGATCGTCGGGATCAGGTAATCGCGGAAGGCGCGCGTGAAGTCGTAGGCCGGCGCAAAACCCCAATCACGGCGCGCCGCCGTGTCGTCCACGTCCTCGGGCCATGAGTCGACAATGCCCTGGCGCTTGACGTCGTTCTCCCAGGTGATGCGGGCATCCGGAAACGCTCGCAGCACTTCTGTGCGAACGTCCTCGGCGGACGGGTTGAACGCCGCCAGGTTATAGGCGGTCCGCGTCAGCTGCGCGTTCGGCGCTCGAGCCAGCTGCCACAACGCGTCAACACCGTCCGGCATGGCCATGAACGGAATGCGCGTGTCGGGCCGCACGAAACAGGCATACGGCTCGCCTTTTGCGGCGGCGTGAATCATCTCGGGCGCGTAGTCGGAGGTGCCACCAGACGGCACGGTCATCGCGGAGATCAGTCCCGGGAAACGGACGCATCGGAAATCAACGCGGCCCGATTGCGGCTCGGCAGCCAATTGCTTGTAGAACTTCGCGTAGTAGCGGCCCAACTGCTCGCAGTACAGCTTATTGGCGCCATACATCGTCGCTGGCGTGTTGAACGCGTCTTCCTTCACCTTGCCGGCGCGTGCCTTGGTCGCCAGGTCGGGCAGCCCGTAGGCGGCAATCGACGAGGGATACAGGAACGTGACCGGGCGGCCATGCGACTCGGCTTCCTTCTGCGAAAATTCGAGCAGGTTCAGCGTGCCCTCGACGTTGACCTGGTGCGCGGTGATCGGCGTGAACTCCGATCGCGTCGACAGCAGCGCCGCCAGGTGGTACACGGTTTCGACCTCGAACTCGGACAGCACGCGCTCCAGCAGCGACTTGTCCATGATCGACCCGGTGAACTCGCGCTGCACCATCCGGCCGAGCGCCGGATTGAGGGGATTGACGTCGAGCGTGATGACGGGCTGGCGCCCGGCCTTCGCGAGATGCTCGATCAATCCATGGCCAATCTCCCCGCCCGCGCCCGTAATCAGCACCACCGGCTTGCGAATCACTCTGGCTCCTTCACCAACGCCGGCAGGTACACCTTGAAACTGGCGCCCTGGCCGCGCTCACGCTCAACCGTGATCGCGCCGCCGGTTTGCCGGAACATGCCGTAGACGATGGAGAGGCCAGTCCCGCGGCCGGTTTCCTTGGTGGTGAAACACGGTTCGAAGAGGCGCGCCTGCGTCGCCTGATCCATCCCGATCCCATCGTCGGTCACGGACAGCCTGACAAAGCGACCGGGCTCGATGCCGGCCTGGGCGACTTCGGGCGCCGACGCATCCAGAGCCACGTTGGCGGTCTCCACCACAATCGTACCGCCAGCGGGCATCGCGTCTCGGGCATTGACGATCAAGTTCAACAGCGCCTGCTCGACCTGGGCTGGGTCGGCCGCCTTCGGGTTGACGTAGACAATGCGTTCGTTCTGGGAGATGTCGACCCGCATCAGCGACTGCTCCACCGGTAGTAGTGCTGCAGGATCTGCGGCCGATAGTCGGCGCGAATGAACTCGGTGAAGCGCCGGCCGATCACCGCCTCCCGCTCGAAGCCCATGATCGTCAAGGTCTGCGGATTGACGAAGTGGAAATAGCCCTCGGGGTCGGCCTCGAAAATGATGTCGGCGGCCGGGTCGAACAGGTGCCCGTAGCGATCCTCGGCCTCCTTGAGCAGCGCCTCGGTGGCCTTCCGGGCAGTGACAGCGCGGTGGCAGACGACGATGCCGCCGATGCGCGGCTCCTGAAGGAGATGGCGCGCGACACCTTCGGTCCAGCGCACGCTGCCGTCCTTCTGGCGGCAGCGGAAGGCACCCTGCTGGGGCGTGGTCGGTTCGTCGAACAGCCGCTCGACCAGTTGGCGCCAGGCCTCGCGATCGACCGGCTCGACCAGATCACCGACCTGCACGCCGACGAGATCGTCGGGCTGGTAGCCAAGACCTCCACGGCCGCCGGGTTGGCCGGCAGAATCACGCCGTCGGCGTTGACGAGCTCGGCGCGGCGATCGGCGGACAGCGGATCGCTCACCACAGTGCCGCCTTCATTTCCGCGATCGCGATTTCAACCTGGCCGAGATCCGCGAGAACCCGTTCGACCTCGGCCAGCGTCGCGGTGAGCGATGCCGCCGACGGCATGCTGCCGCGCTTCACTTCCCACGCCAGGTCGCGCGTGGTCTCGGCGCACGCGCGGCACATCAGCAGCATGTGTTCGTGCGCTTCCACCAGCCGGCGCACTTCCTGTTGCGCTTCCGGAGTCATGCGTCAGGTGCGGTGCAGGCCGGTGGGCCGTCGGGCCGCCGGGGCCGTCGGCCTACTCGAGCGTTCCGTTGAGCTCTGCATAAATCCTCCGCACGGCGATGGGGGCCTGCCCTTCGGCAATGTACCAGTCCTGGTACGGCCCCCAATTCGCCTGCTTGATCGCGTCGTCAACCGACAGACCGAGCTTGTGCAGCCGCGTCACTTCGGCAATCACCGCCCGCAACGCGCGTTGGTACTCCACCAGTTCTTCGCGCGCGACCTTGGGTTCCTCGATGAAGCCATGGCCCGGGATGTAGTGCGTCACGTCCATCTGCAACGCCCAGCTCAGCACCGCGTTCCACTCGCTCGGGTACGCCGATCGCATCGCCGGGAACACGCGGTTGAGGTAGACCTCGCTCATGAACAGGATCTTCTGCTTCGGAAGGTAGACGACCAGGTCGCCGCCGGTGTGCGCGCGCCCGAGGTTCAGCGCCTGCACCTCGATGCCGCCGATGTCGATGACCTGGCGATCGCCGACCATGGCCGGTGCCGACATCTTCAGTTGCTGCCTGGAGAACGGCGTGACGATAAAGGTGATGTCCTTCGGCAACACCGCATTGCCGGCGGTGTGATCGCCGTGATCCGACGCCACCACGTACCACTTCACGGGCTTCGGGGTGACCTTGGCAATCGCATCCAACAGCTTCTGAGTGGCCGCCGGACTGCCCTGCCCATCCGCCAGCAGCACGCCGTCGTTGCCGACCACGAACATGCTGACGGTCGTCATGCCGGCCGAGTGAAAGTCCTCGTAACCGTAGACGTTGTCGGCGATCTTGATGGTGCGGGGGAATTCAGATCGGCTCAGGCCCCGCTTTTCGGGATCGGCCGTGCGCACCTGGGCCGCAGATGGCACAGAGACCATCAAGTAAGCCAGGGCCACAGAAAGCACAGACTGGCAGTTCGGGCGCATGCACTGCCAATCGTACCCTACTGGCGCGCCGAGCGCGGCAGGAAGTACTGGCCCGGCGCTAGCCAGACGACGAGCGCGATCGCACCGATCGCGCCCGACATCCCGCGTGTCTATGGCTATCGTCCGTCGATCAAGTCACCGAGGCCGCCGACGCGGTCGAGGATCGAGCCCTCTTCCTGGCGCCAGCCCTTGGATTGCGGCGCGGCCGAGTAGATGCGATCCGCCATCCGGCTGAGCGGCAACGACTGCAGCCACAGGCGGCCCGGCCCCTGCAGCGTGGCAAAGAAAATGCCTTCGCCGCCGAACAACGCCGTCTTGATGCCGCCGACGAACTGGATGTCGTAGTTCACGCTGGGCTGCAGCGCCACCAGACAGCCGGTATCGACACGCATCGTCTCGCCGGGCGCGAGATCGAAGTGGTGGATGGTGCCGCCGGCATGGACGAAGCACAGGCCGTCGCCCTCGAGCTTCTGCATGATGAAGCCTTCGCCGCCGAACAGGCCGACGCCGAGCTTCTTCTGGAACGCGATGCCGACCGATACGCCGCGCGCCGCGCACAGGAACGAGTCCTTCTGGCAGACGAGGTGTCCACCGAGCGCGCGCAGATCCATCGGGATGATCTTGCCGGGATAGGGCGCGCCAAAGGCCACTTTCTGCTTGCCGGAGCCGCCGGCCCCGGCGGTGAAGACCGTCATGAACAGGCTTTCACCCGTCAGCAGGCGCTTGCCGGCGCCGAGCAGCGCATCCATCACTCCACCGGAGCGTTGCTGGCTGCCGTCGCCGAAGATCGTTTCCATCTGGATGCCCTGGGTCATGTACATCATCGCCCCGGCTTCCGCAATCGCCCCTTCGCCCGGGTCGAGCGCGACCTCGACGAACTGCATCTCGTTGCCGTGGATCTCGAAGTCGATGTCGTGGGCGCGGCGGCCCGGGGCCGGCGGCGGCGTGAACACGCCCGGTGCCTGACCGGCGGCGGCGCCGCCCACGCCCCTCACGTGCGGCCCGAACGCGGCGACGTCTTTGACCTTCTGCCACTGCGTCATGCCGGCGGAGAACACCAGCGTCTCCGCGTCGATGCTGCCGTTCTGCAGGTTGGTGATGATTTCCTGCTGGCTGACCGGCCCGACCTGATGGCCGCCGATCGCCATGTACCACCGATTAGAGCCGTCCATGAATGGGTTCTCCTTGTAGGGGCCTCGGGCCCAGGTCAGGAATCAGTTCTCCGGCTGCGCATCGATGCGCACGGAGGTTTCGATTTCGAGTCTCTGCACGGCCGCGGGATCGAGGCCGAGTTGATGCGCCAGCTGCGCCAGATAAATTCGTTCGGCGCCGCTGACGGTTTCATCGCCGCGAACGATGGTGAAGGCCAGCACGTAGAGCTCATGCTTCACCGTTGGATCGGTCACGCCCCGGACAATGTCGGCCAGCGCGCGAGACTGACTGAGTTCGGCCTCCACGGCACCCTCAAGACCGGCCTGCCGGGCGCGCTCCAGGATCAGTGCGCGCTCCTGGTCGCTGAGTTGGCCATCGGCCCTGGCCGCCGACACCGCGAGGCGAATGACGCGCGCCACCGGATCGAGCGCCGCTTCACACGCAGCCGGAACCGGCGGAGCGCCTGGAATCGGTGGCACCCCACCGACGGGAACCGGTGGCACCGTGGCGCCCGCTGGCACCCCGTGCGGACTGTGCTGGTTCTTCAGCGTGTCGTAGATGCCCCAGGCGACGCCGGCGGCGCCGATGATCGCGCTGGTGCTGAGAAAGCCCTTGTGACCGGTGAGAAACTTGGTGGCGCGGCGTGCCCGCTTGCGGCCCGAGCGGCCGAGCGTACCGCTCAGCACAATCGACAGCCAATCAGCCGGGTTGTTCAACACTGGATTGGTCCCTCCGATGCATTCGCCACGGCCGTCGCCTCCTGGAGTTCCACCGGTATTTACGAATGATCAATATCGATTATTCAATTACATCTGCTCTGCCGGGGACTTGATTGCGACCGGCTTCGGCGGCTCAGGCGTCCAGTCCTCGCCGGGATTGATGAAGCGGTTGGTCTCGAGCTTGTACTGCTTATCGTACAACTGGCGGTAGCGTCCATCGCGGGCCAGCAGCTCGTCGTGGCTGCCCTGCTCGACGATCTCGCCGTGCTCCATCACCAGGATCTGGTCGGCGCTGCGGATGGTCGACAGGCGGTGTGCAATCACGAACGTGGTGCGGCCGGTGCGCAGCTGCTTGAGGCCGTCCTGGATCATCTCCTCGCTCTCGCTGTCGAGGCTCGAGGTCGCTTCGTCCAGAATCAGCACCTTCGGTGACGCCAGGATGGCGCGCGCGATCGACACGCGCTGCCGCTGGCCGCCGCTCAGCTTGATGCCGCGCTCGCCGACAATCGTGTCGTAGCCGTTCGGGAACTGGCGGATGAACTCTTCGCAGTGCGCCAGCCGCGCGGCGTGTTTGATCTCGTCGACTGTCGCCCCTGGGCGCGCGTAGCCGATGTTCTTTGCGACGGTGCCGTCGAACAGGAAGTTCTCCTGCAGCACCGCGGCCAGTTGCTCGCGGTAGTCGCGCAGCGGAATGTCGCTCAGATCCGTGCCGTCCACCAGCACCTTGCCTTTCATCGGCCGGTTGAACGCCATCACCAGGCTGATCAGCGTGCTCTTGCCGGATCCGCTCGATCCCACCAGGGCGGTGGTCGTGCCGGGAAGCGCCTGGAAGGTGACGTTCTTCAGCACCGGCACGCCGGGGTGGTACTCGAACCACACCTCATCGAACCTGATGGCGCCGCGAATCTCGCCGAGCGGCGGCTTGCCGGCGTCGGCCTCGTCTTCGGTCTGCATCTGCATGATCTCGCGGATGCGATCGAGACCGGCAAACGCTTCGGTGATCTGCGTGCCGATGCTGGCGATCGAGATCATCGGCGCCGCCAGCAGGCCGATGAAGAAGATGTACATCACGAAGTCGCCGAGCGTCATGCGACCGGCAAGAATGGCGTTGCCGCCCATCCAGATCATCACCACGCCGACCACGCCGATGATCACCGTGCTGCCGGAGGTGGTGGCCGACACACCGGTCATCGACTGCGCGATATTGCGGAACAGGCGGTGCGCGCCGTGGGTGAAGACGATCTCTTCACGCTTCTCCGCGGCATAACTCTTGACAATGCGAATGCCGCCGAGCGCCTCGGTGAGGCGGCCGGTGACTTCCGCCTGGATCTTGCCGCGCTCGCGAAACAACGGCCGCAACCGCTGGAACGCGTAGGCCATGCCGCCGCCGAACAGCGCGAGTACGATCGCCGTGACCAGCGTCATGCGCCAGTTCAAGTACAGCAGCACGGCGAGACTGATGGCCGCAGTGACCAAGCCGCCCACCAGCGACACCAGGCCGGTGCCAACCAGGTTGCGAATGCCCTCGGCGTCGCTCATGATGCGCGACAGCAGCACGCCGGACTGCGTCGAATCGAAATAGCGGACCGGCAGCCGCATGATCTTCGCCTGCACCCGCTTGCGCATGTCGGTAATGGCGCGCTGGGCGGCGACGCCGAGGATTTGCGACAGGCCGAAGCTGGTCAGCGCCTGCACGATGGTAGCCGCGACCGCCGCCAGCGCGATCGGTACCAGCAGGTCGTGACGGCCCTTACCAATCACGTCGTCGATCACGTACTTCGACAACGCCGGCAGCACGATGCCTGAGAGCCGGCTGGCCATCATCAGCGACAGGCCAATCGCCAGCCGCTGCCGATGCACCCACAGCAGTTCGCGGAACTCTCGCCACGCCGCCCGGGAATCGATCTTCTTCCTGGCGGGGGGCGTCGGCGTCGCGCCCGCCACGCCGTCCGACGACCGTCCACCGCTCGCGCGTTCTGCCCGTCTCATGCTCGGCGCTCCCGATCTCATGAGGGCCATGGTGCTTGGCTGCCTGGGTGCTGGATAGTCACGGTGCTAGTTCAACGCGTTGGGAACGGCCAGGGTGAACGGCGCAATGCGCGCCTCGAAGGCGTCGCCACCCGGCGTGACCATGGTGTACTCCCCGTGCATGGTGCCCACCGGGGTCTTGAGATGACAGTAGCTGTTGTAGGTGTAGAACGTGCCCGGCGTCAGCACCGGCTGTTCGCCGATGACCCCGTCGCCTCGAACTTCTTCCGCTTCGCCGTCGCTGTTGGTGATCACCCAGTGACGGCTGAGTAGTTGCGCGGTCTCGCCGCCGACATTCGAGATGCGGATGAAATAGGCAAACCAGTATTCGCTCTCACGTGGAGAGCTCCGCTCCGGCAGGTACTTGGTGGTGACCTGCACGCGGATGCCGTTGGTCGTCGCGTCACTCACAATATTGATTATCCCTCGGGGTGCAGGCTGGGGGCTACGGCCGCGTTCAGTCCAGGTGTCCGCGCTCCGAGTCGCCCATCGCCACGCGCGCGTGCGGGAAGTACTCGGGCCATCGCCGCGTCACCGTCTCGGCCACGTCGGGCCGGCACGACACCTCTTTGGGATACCACGGCTTCATCCGCGCATCGATGACGACGGGCGGCTCATAGGTAATGTGATGCCGGACGACGCGCTGGGATGCAGCGTGGATGTCGGCCGCCGGTTCGAAGCGTGTGAAGGTGGTCCACAGGAGATTCATGTCGCTGCGCGTGGCCCGGGCCGGCTCATCGCTGACCACCACCAGGGGCCAGCCGGCGAAGGCCGGATGCGCAGCAATCCGCGCCGGCGCGTCGCGATCGTCTGCAAACGGCCTCGCGCCGACCACCAGACAGCCACCGCAGTAGACACGGACATCGGTGACGTCGGATGGCGGCGGCACGGGCGGGGCGAAGCGGCGTGGCAACTCGCGGATCGGATCGCCGAGCCCCAGCCACACACCCTTCGAGCCTTCGTTCACCACCGGCCCGGTGTAGTCGAGCGTGTCCATCGACAGGTTCGAAAATACGTAGAGGTCGGTCTGCGGGTTGGTGCGGGCGAGCACGTGCTCCAGCATGGCACGAAAGTCCTTCAGGTCCACTCGCCGATCGGTCAGGAACAGGAATTTCGTGAGCGATAACTGCCCTTCGCCGAGAATGCGGAACGCGCTGGCCATGGCCTCGCGCCGGTAACGCTGCTTGACGACCGCGGCGCCGAGCGAGTGATAGCCGGTTTCGCCGTACGACCAGAGTTGCTCGACCGCCGGCATGACCAGCGGGAACAATGGCGACAGCAACTCCTGTAACAGGTCGCCAATGTAAACGTCTTCCTGCCGCGGCTTCCCCACGACCGTCGCGGGATATATCGCGTCCTTGCGGTGGGCGATCTGCCGGACGTCGAACACCGGGTAGTCGTGCTGCAGGGAATAGTAGCCGTAATGATCACCGAACGGCCCCTCGGGCCGGCGCACCTGCGGCGCGACCTGCCCCATCAAGGCGAACTCGGCGTTCGCAATCAGCGGATGCGGATGGCCGTTCGGCGCCGTAACCAGCGCCAGCCGCTCGCCGGCAATCAGCGAGGCCAGCATGAGCTCGGGCAGGTTTTCCGGCAGCGGCGCAATCGCCGACAGAATCAACGCCGGCGGGCCGCCCAGGAACACCGTCAGCGGCAGCGCTTCGTTGCGCGCCTCCGCTCGAGCATAGTGAAAACCGCCGCCTTTGCCGATCTGCCAGTGCATGCCGGTCGACTTACGGTCATGCACCTGCATGCGATACATGCCGAGGTTGCTGACCCCCACGGAGCCGCGCGAAGCCGGGTGGCCCGACTTGTCGGGATGCTGCGTGTAGACGAGCGGGAATGTCACAAACGGCCCGCCATCGTCCGGCCAGGACGTGATTGCCGGCAGTCGATCGAGCCGCACGTCACCGGTCACGACCTCACGGACAGGTCCCGTCGCCACACGGTGCATCCCGACCTTCAGCAGGTCGAACCCGAGGTCGCGCGCGCCCCACAGCTTGGCCGGCGTGGGTGGCAGCAGCGTCTCCGCCAGGTGCACGATGCGCTTGATGAGGGCCAGTGGCCGTGTGCCGAAGGCCAACTCGGCACGACGCGGCGTGCCGAACAGGTTGGTGACGAGGGGAAAGTGGGCACCCTTGACGTTGCTGAAGAGCAACGCCGGACCGCCGGCAGCGATCACACGCCGGTGGATCTCCGCGGCTTCCTGGTTGGGATCGATGGGCGCGGTGATCTCGACCAGATCGCGGTCGCGGCGCAGTTGATCGATGAACGTGCGCAGATCAGAAAAGATCAACGAATCACTCCCGTCTCACGCACCGTCCTGCCACCAACCATCGTCATCACACTCCGGATGCCGGCGATCGCCGCTGGGCCGGCGGTGAAGATGTCCGCCGACAGCACCGACAGATCCGCAACCATCCCGGCCGCGATCTGCGCTTTCTCTTCCTCGCTGAACCCGGCGAACGCCGCCGCAGTGGTGCATCAACCGCATCGCCTCCTCCGCCGTCAGGCATTGGTGGGTCGATCTATCGTACACCGCGGCTCTCACCGCCACGAACCCGGTGTCGAGTCCGGGCGCCAGGGCCATCGACACGCCGGCCGCCGGCCGCTGCAGCACCACGATGCCAAGTCCCTGATTTGCGGAAACAGGCGAGCGGGGATCGTCACCGGCCCTTCGATGCGCAGGCGCTTGGCTCGCCAGACGTGCGCCGTGCCCAGCCGTGCAATCGCGCCCACGTGCTCCTCCAGGACATCCGGGGTCAACGGGTGAACCGACAGCGGATCCTCGCGGCCATAGGCCCATCCAACCACCATCGACATGCGCGAGATGTCGGCACTGCCAAAATCGACGCTCATGCCCCTGTCATTGATCCGCGGCGTCGGCTGCGGCGGAAAGAACGGCCGGCTATCGGTGTGCCCCTCCCCCGGCTGCGGGTGGGCCTGCGAAACAACGTCACGCGGATTGCCGGCGCGGCGCACGCCGCCGAGAGAGCCACCACGGCCACAGCGGCCACCAGCACCGCAGGCGGCACCAGGGCCGCAGCAGACACAGACCGCGCAGCGGGCAGGGACGTCACAGACATCAAAAAGCGAAATAGATGAAGTTCAGTGCGGTCTGACTGCGCATCACCAGGATCACCGCGAACATCACGCCACACGCCACCGCCTGCGCGACCGGTGCCGACACCTCGAGGCGAACGAACTCTTCGCAGACGTCATGGATCCACAACGGCAGCGAATACAACAGCGTCAGGCCACACAGATAGAGACCGGCATCGCGATCCAGTGCGGTCGACGCAGCGGGGCTGAGCTGGAAGTCGGCCAGCAATTGCTGCATCTCGGTCTCGCGGAACATCAACCACCCGACGCACGTCAGCGCGAACATGGCGAGCATCCGAAGCGGGCGCAGCATCGCCGGCATTCGAACGGCGCTGAATCCTCTGGCGAGCACCAGCAACAGCCCGTGGTACGCGCCCCACAGCACGTAGTTCCAGCTGGCGCCATGCCAGATGCCTGATGCGAGAAACGTCATCATCAGGTTGGCGCCCACGCGCCACGGCCCCCTGCGCGACCCACCGAGCGGAATGTAGACATAGTCACGGAACCACGTGGACAACGAGATGTTCCATCGATGCCAGAAGTCCGCCGGACCTGCCGCCAGGTAGGGGCGCTCGAAGTTCTTGATCAAATCGAAGCCGTAGCACTTCGCGACGCCGCGCGCGATGTCCGTATAGGCCGAGAAGTCGGCATAGATTTGAATGGCAAACGCGAACACGCCGGCCCAGAGCACGTAGAAATCCGGCTGCTGCAGGGCGAACACCTTGTTGGCAATGACGCCGACGTTGTCGGCAATCACCAGTTTCTTGAAGAAGCCCCAGACGATCAGCACCGTGGCGCCACGCACCGCCGCCACGTCGAACCGGCGCTCCTGCTCCACCTGCGGCAGCAAATTGGTGGCGCGCATGATGGGGCCGGCCACCAGGTGCGGGAAGAACGACACGAACGCGGCCACATCAATGAAGTTCGTGCGCGCCGGCGCGTGCCCGCGATAGACGTCGATGGTGTAGCTCATCGACTGGAAGGTGTAGAACGAGATGCCGGCCGGCAAGGCGAGCCCCAACACCAGCGGCGACATGTGCCAGCCGAGCGCGGCGCCCGCGGCGGCGACGTTCGCAACGAAGAAGTCGAAGTACTTGTAGAAGCCGAGTAAGCCGAGGTTCGCGGCCAGGCTCGACCAGAGCCACGCCTTGCGGCGGGGATCAGGAGTCGGGGCGCGGGGTGCAAGGATCGGGGAGCGGCGGGCGGGGGCCAGCTCGAAAATGCGACGGGCCGCCCAGTAGTCGACCAACGTCGTCACGCACAGCAGCACCGGCCACCACGGATGGACCCACCCGTAGAACAGGTAGCTGCCGACCAGCAGCAACACGTTCTGCGCCCGCAGCGGCAACCGCCAGTAGGCGATCAGCATGATCGCGAAGAACGCGATGAAGTCGAGGCTGTGGAAGATCACTGCAGGAAGCGCGCATGCCGCTCGGCAAAGCGCTCGGTGTAGCGCACCTTGCCGGCCGAGTTGAGGTGATCGCCGTCGGCGTAGGCCGACAACGGCTGATCGGGGTCGCCCCAATCATCATGGAAGTAGGCGCCGCGTGACTCGAGGTAGGCCCGCAGCGCGGCGGTGTACGCCTTCAGCGCATCGGACTGTGGCGGCGGGCCGTCGGCGGCCGGGCGCCGCTGCACGCGAATGAATGCCAGCCGAATGCCGGCCTCGTCTGCCAGGCGAATGATCTCGGGCAGCAGCGAGTTCTCAACGGTCGACGCAACATCGAGCGCCGCGCCGCTGCCCTGTGCCAGATCGGACGCCGCGAAGCCGCGCAGCCGCTCCAGGGCGAACACCTCGGTGTTGATGGCGGCGGCCAGCGCGGCCGGATCGCCGCTCACCACCTCCGCCGGAGCGCGAACCACCAGCGGCTCGAGCCACAGGCGCGTGCGATCGTACTGATACACGCGGCGCGCCACCCGGTACACGTCCGAGAACGCGCCGAAACGGTTCGCCGACAGCACGCGATCGAGCTCCGGCTCCATATCCTTCGCCACGCGATCGAGCACGCCCGGCGTCACCTGCACCTGGGTGGTCAGCTGATCGTCGCGGAAGAAGAAGATCGCGCCGCGCATTTCGTTCAGTTGGTTGCGCGCCACCAGGTTCTTGAACGCCAGGTACCAGTACGCCACCGGACTGCCGGGATGAAACAGCCCCACCACCCGGGTCCTGGTCAGCCGCGTCAGCTGCAACGGATCGATGCGGATGCCGGCCATCGAATCGCCGATCACCGCGTAGTGCGGCTGAATCGCGCGCACGTTGTCGGCCGCCTCCTGGTCGAACGGCTCGCGCGGCCGCGGCGTCTCAACGGTCGGCAGATAGCTGTCGCGCACATCCGCGCCGGGCAGCGCGCCGTTGAGGATGCGCAACCCGAGCGGGATGAGGAATGTACCGGCCAGTACGATCGCGAGAGACTGGACCGGGCCTGCCACTTAGCTTCTGGTCAGCTTGCGATACTTGATGCGGTGCGGCTGATCGGCCTCGGCGCCGAGGCGCCGCTTCCGGTCGGCTTCGTAGTCCTGGTAATTGCCTTCGAACCACACCGTGCGGCTGTCGCCCTCAAACGCCAGGATGTGGGTGGCAATGCGATCGAGGAACCAGCGATCGTGGCTGATGACCACGGCGCAGCCGGCGTAGTTGAGCAGCGCTTCCTCGAGCGCGCGCAGCGTCTCGACGTCCAGGTCGTTGGTCGGCTCGTCCAGCAGCAGCAGATTGCTGCCCTGCCGCAGCAGCTTGGCCAGGTGAACGCGGTTGCGCTCGCCGCCCGACAGCGTGCCGACCTTGCGCTGCTGCTGGCCGCCCTTGAAGTTGAACCACGACACGTAGGCGCGAGACGCCACTTTCTTCTTGCCCATCTCGAGCTCGTCCACCCCGCCGGTGATCTCGTCGAACACGCTCTTGCCGGGATCGAGCTCGCGCGACTGATCGACGTAGCCGACCTGCACCGTGTCGCCGAGCCGCAGCGTGCCGGCGTCGGGCTTCTCCTGACCCGTCAGTAGCTTGAACGTCGTCGTCTTACCGGCGCCGTTCGGACCAATCACGCCAACGATGCCGCTGCGCGGCAACGTGAACGTCAGGTCGTCGAACAGCACCATGTCGCCATAGGCCTTCTTCAACCCGCGGGCTTCCACCACGATGTCGCCCAGTCGCGGCCCCGGCGGAATGTAGATCTCCACCGTATCGAGCTTCTGCGCCGAGTCCTCCGCCAGCAGCTGCTCGTAGGCAGTGAGGCGCGCCTTGCCCTTGGCCTGGCGGGCGCGCGGCGACATGCGGATCCAGTCCAGCTCGCGCTGCAGCGCGCGCTGCTTGCGGCTCTCGGCCTTTTCCTCCTGCTGCAGGCGCGCCTGCTTCTGCTCCAGCCATCCGGAGTAGTTGCCCTCGTACGGAATGCCGTGCCCGCGATCGAGCTCGAGAATCCAGCCGGCCACGTTGTCGAGGAAGTAGCGATCGTGGGTGATCGCCACCACGGTGCCCTGATATTCCTTCAGGAACCGCTCCAGCCACGCCACCGACTCGGCATCGAGGTGGTTGGTCGGTTCGTCGAGCAGCAGCAGATCGGGCGACAACAGCAACAGCCGGCACAACGCCACTCGACGGCGCTCACCGCCCGACAGCGTGGTGACGTCGGCATCCGGCGGGGGCAGGCGCAGCGCGTCCATCGCCAGGTCGAGACGCGAATCCAGATCCCAGGCGTTGGTCGCGTCGATGCGATCCTGCAGGGCGGCCTGTTGCTCGAGGGTCTTGTCCATCTCCTCGGGCGACATGTCCTCGCCAAGCCTCATGTTGATGGCGTCGTACTTGTCGAGGAGCGCCTTGATTTCGGCGACGCCCTCTTCGACATTGCCGCGGACGTCCTTGTCCGGATTGAGCTGGGGTTCCTGCGCGAGGTAGCCGACGCTGACGCCCTGGCCGACGAACGCTTCACCGATATAGGCGTCTTCGACGCCGGCCATGATCTTCAGCAGCGTGGACTTGCCGGCGCCGTTCAAGCCGAGCACGCCGATCTTGGCGCCCGGCAGGAACGACAGCCAGATATCTTTGAGGACCTGGGAATCGGGCGGATAAATCTTCCCGAGCCCTTTCATGACATAGACGAATTGCGGCATGAACTGTCGATGATATCAGGCCGTCAGGCCACCAGACCTCCGGGCATCCAGCAAACTGTTCGGCAGGCCCGGAGGCCCGGCGGCTTATTCCGGCTTCAACGTCACCAGCGTGTAGCGCTCCATGTTGAAGTACTTCTGGAACATCTGCTTGATGTTGTCCTGCGTCAGCCGCTCGGTGCGTTCGCTGCGGCGCGCAATGCCGGCCGGATCCCACCCATACTGGTGCACGGTCTGCATCGAGCCCATCCAGTACGAATTCTGCTTCGCATTGGTCTCGAGCTCGCGGCGCTCCAGTTCCTTCACCTTGGCCAGGTCGTCGGCGCTGGGGCCTTCGGCTTTCAGGCGTTCGATCTCCTTCAGCGTCGCGGCGACCAGCTTGTCGACGTTGTCGGGTGAGCTGCCGAAATTGATGCCAATCGCGCCGTAGCCCTTGATTGGCGGCGTGTTGCTGAACCCGGCCGACACGCCGTAAGTGCCGCCGAGTTCCTCGCGCAGGATCTCGCGAAGGCGGATGCTCAGCACCGACGTCGCGGCCCGCAGGCGATGCATTTCGAACTCATCGAAGCCGGGATCCGCAAAGAACGTCAACACGGTCTGGCTGGCCGGCTCCTTGCCCTTCTTGACTTCCTCCTTCACCACCGCCGCCGGGAACCTGATGCCCATGTCGCGCGCGGCGGCGGTCTTCTTGCCGGTCGACGGCAACGAGGCCACCCATTTCTCGAGCAGCGGCGTGATCTCATCCACCGTGAACGCGCCGACGAAGAAATAGGTGAAGTCGGCGGCGTTGGCGAACCGCGCGCCATAGAACGACCGCATGGTGTCGAGGCTGACATGGTTGACGTCGGTCAGCGTCAGCGGCTGTGACGTGTAGTGATTGGAGCTATTGACCTGTTCAACCTTGTCGCCGAACACCGCCCGCGGGTTCTGATCGCGGTTCTGCAGCGACGGCGCAATCCGGCGCGTCAGCAAATCGAGCACGTCAGGCGTCATGTTCGGCGCCGTGTGCGCCAGGTAGTTCAACTGCAGTGCGGTCTCGAGATCCTTGGGCGTGCTGGAGCCGTTGATGCCCTGCGTGTAGGCGCCGATCGACGGCTGCGCGCCGGCAATCTTTCCGGACAGCATCTTGCTCAGATCCACCGGGTTCAAGCCGCCGATGCCGCCCACCCCGACCATGGCGGTTGACAGGCTCGCGCTCTTGAAGTCGTTCTCGCTGGCCAGCGACACGCCACCCGGCGCGTAGGCCTGGAACATGATCTGGTCGTTCTTGAAGTCGGTGGGCTTCAGCCACACGTCGACGCCGTTCGACAGCGTCAGGACCGTCGCGCCGATCTCCGGCACGGTGCGGCGTGCGGACACCGTCCCAGGCGCCGGCGGCTTCTCCACCAGCTCGCGGCCGGCGGTCGCTTCCGCCCATCGCTCGACCGGCGCGCTGAGGGCGCGCTCCATCGCGGCACGCATCGTCTCGGCCGTCGGCGGCGGCGCGTTCTTCGTCTCCGGCGCCACGCCCAGCACGACACGGTTGTCGTCGGTGATGAATTCCCTGGCCAGCGCCGCAACTTCTTCGGCGGTCACCGATGGCAGGTAGGTCGCCGCAATCCGGTATTCGAACGCCATGCCGGGAATGGGTTCCTGCTCGAGAAAGTGGCGCACGTACTCGTTTGCGTAGCTGCTGCTCTCGGAGGTCTCGCGCTCCTTGTAGGCGCGCTCGTAGCCGGCCAGCAGCGCCGCCCTGGCGCGGTGCAACTCATCCACGCTGAAACCGTACTGCTGCATGCGCCTGGCTTCCTGCATCAGCGCGCCCAGCCCCTCGGTGATCTTGCCCTCCGGCACCATCGCTTCGATTTCGAACATCTCCAGCGTGCGGCCAATGCCGCTGGTGCCGGCCGATGCCCCCAGGAACGGCGCGTTGGGGCGGCGCGCGATGTCGCGCAGGCGCAGGTTCAACATCTGCGAAACGAGGTTCTCGACCAGCGTCTTGCGGTAGCCGCGCACGGTGTTGTCGTGCTCGGCCTTGCCCTTGAAGAGCACCGACACCGACCAGCCCTGCGCTTCGGGATCCGTCGACATGTTGATCAACGTGTCCTGGTGCGCCGGCACGCGGGTGTCGACGTTGGCGACCGTGCCCTTGGCCGCGGGAATCGGCGCGAAGTGCTTGGTGATCAGCTTCTCGGCGTCCGCCACGGGAAGGTCACCAACCACGACCACTGCCATGCGATCCGGGCGGTACCACTTCTGGTAGTACGACAGCAGCAGCTCGCGACTGGCGTTCTGCAGCACCTCAGGCAATCCGATCGGCAGGCGCTCCGCATATCGCGAGCCCTGGAAGATCACCGGCAGCTGCTTGTCCGTCAGGCGCGAGCCCGCTCCGAGGCGGCCGCGCCACTCTTCCAGTACGACGCCGCGTTCCTTGTCGACCTCGGCGGGCAACAGCGACATGCCGGCGGCGAAGTCGCGCAGCACGAGCATGCCGCGATCGACGTAGCCGTCGCGATCGGTCGGAATTTCGAGCATGTAGATGGTTTCGTCGAACGACGTCGAGGCGTTGACGTGCGGGCCGAAGCGCGCGCCGATGGATTCGAGGAACGACACCAGCTCGCCGGGCTTGAAGTGCTCGGTGCCGTTGAAGGCCATGTGCTCGAGGAAGTGCGCGAGCCCGCGCTGGTTGGGGTCTTCCTGGATCGAGGCGGCATCCACGGCGAGGCGCATGGCCACGCGGCCGGCGGGACGCTTGTTCTCGCGAATGAAGTAGCGAATGCCGTTCGCCAGCTTGCCGGTCTTGACGGCCGGGTCGATGGGCAGCGTGCGATCGAGCCCCAGCTCTGGCGGAACAGCGGCTTGCGGCGCCGCCACCTGCGCGTCGGGCGCGCTGGCCCTGAGCCACGTCGAAGGGGCGGCGACGGCCAGGGCAGAAATCGTGACGGCACACAGCAGGCGGCGAATCATCAGCACTCCTCGAACTGACAGCATACTATTCGGCCATGCGACTACCGATTAAACGTCTGGATCCGGCCATCGGCTTGCCGGTGCCCGCCACGGGCCGGTCGGCCGGCTTCGACCTCGCCGCCGCGGCCGACATGGAGATTCCGCCTCGCAGCATCAGGCTGGTGGGGACGGGCCTGGTGATCGCCGTTCCCGAGGGCCACTTTCTGGGGATCTTTGCCCGCAGCAGCACACCACTGAAAAAGGGGCTGATGGTGGCCAACGGCGTCGGCGTGATCGATGCCGACTATTGCGGGCCCGGCGATGAGATCAAGATCCAGGTGCTCAACATCACCGATGCGCCGGTGACGGTGACGCGCGGCGATCGCCTGGCGCAGGGCATCGTGCTGCCCTGCCCGCGCGTCGAGTGGGACGAGGTCTCTGACATCGCCGCGTCGACCCGCGGAGGATTCGGGTCGACGGGGCGGTGAATTGACCATTCGGCATGCGTCGTATCTTGCACATCGACATGGACGCCTTCTATGCGTCCGTGGAGCAACGCGACAACCCGTCGTTGCGCGGCCGGCCGGTCGCGGTGGGAGGCGATCCGACAGAGCGTGGCGTGGTGGCGGCGGCGAGCTACGAGGCGCGCACGTTCGGCGTGCGCTCGGCGATCCCCATGTCGCGCGCGGTGCGGTTGTGCCCGTCGCTCGTCATCGTCCGGCCGGACTTTCAGAAGTACCGGTCGATCTCGACGCAGATCTTCGATATCTACCGAGAGGTGACGCCGCTGGTTGAGCCGCTGTCGCTGGACGAGGCGTATCTCGACGTGACAGAGAATGCCTGGCAGGAGCCGCTCGGGGTGAACGTCGCGAAGCGGTTGAAGGCGCGCATCAAGGAGGCCACCAACCTCACCGCGTCCGCGGGCGTGGCGCCGAACAAGTTCCTCGCCAAGGTTGCTTCCGGCTGGAAGAAACCGGACGGCCTGACCGTCATCGCCCCGGAGCGCGTGGAGAAGTTCCTGCAGGGGCTGCCGGTCGACGCGTTGTGGGGTGTGGGCCCCGTCACCGCCGAGCGGCTGCGCGCCCACGGCATCAGCAAATTGACCGACATGCGATCGAGGCCGGTCGATGAGCTGACCGACATCGTCGGCAGCCACGCCCAATGGCTGATCGACCTGGCGCATGGGCGCGACGAGCGTGCCGTAGAGCCGAATCGACCGTCGAAGTCCGCCGGCGCGGAAGAAACCTACGCCACCGATCTGTCGTCGCTGGCAGCCATCAGGCGCGAGATCGATCAGCTCGCCCGCGGCGTCGCCGAGTGGCTCGAGCGGAAGAACATCAAGGCGCGCACGGTGACGATCAAGGTGCGCTACTCGGACTTCACCACGATCACCCGGAGTCAGAGCGCTGCCACGTATACCAACAACGCCGACGACATTGCGGCACGGGCAATCAAGCTGCTGGACAAGACCGAGGCCGGCGCCAGGGCGGTGCGCCTGCTCGGCGTCAGCACGCACAACTTCGAGCGGGATCGGGATCACACCGAGGCGAACGCCGAGGGCCGGCTGCCCTTCTGAGACCGTAGCGCGCGCTGCTCGCGGGGATTGCCGCACGGGTCGGGACGCGGGAAACCGCGTCGAGCGCCGGCGCCGAGGTGCTCTGGATTGCCGGGCGCGACCGACTCGAGGGGCGCGGACTGGATTTGTCGAAACCGCATCGAGTGAGACCGATTGCACGCGCGATTCCGCTCCAGCGAAGCCGCCCATCGGAATCGCGCGTCGCAGCGAAGCCCGCGACGTGTTCCGGGCGGAGTCGCGCAATCGGTCGAGGGAGATGCGGTTTCCCGCGGCCCGAGAGGACGACGGCGAAGCCGTCATCCGTGGAGGTCGTGACCGGCAATCCAGAGTATTAGCGGCGCGTGGCTGACACGGCAAACAGCCGGTCCGGCTGAAGCCGGACGCCACGAGCGAAGGTTACGGTCGGACCACCGTGACCTTTCTCAGTTCCACGCGCTGCACCGGCTCTTCGCCGTTGAGCGCTACCGCCTCAATCTTCTCCACCACGTCCATCCCGCTCTCGACCTTGCCGAACGCCGAGTAGGCCTTGTCGAGCGCGTCGGCGCGCGCCGTGACGATGAAGAACGACGTGCTCGCCGAATCAGGATCCGCCAGCCGCGCCATGGACAGGATGCCTTTGTCGTGCAACGTGTCGTTGAACTCGGCCTTCATCTGCCGGACATGCTTCTGCTGCGTTTCGGTGAGCGGTCCGCGCGTCGGCAGGTGCCCCGACTGGATCACGAAACCCTTCACGACGCGATGGAAGCTCATGCCGTCGTACAGGCCCGACTGCGCCAGCCGCAGGAAGTTGCGCACGTGGTTCGGCGCCTTATCGGGGGTGAACGACACGGTGATCTCGCCCAGCGACGTGTCGAGCACGGCACGGTAGCGAGATAACTCCTCGATGCTCTCCGTGGAGAACGGCTCCGGCACGTCGGCCGGCTTGTCGCGAATGCTGACCTTGCGGACGACCACGCGATCGACCGCCAATCCGTCGCCATCAACCGCGGTTTCGGAGATCTTTCGCGCGACCAGCATGCCTTCCACGACGCGCGCAAAAATCGTGTAGCGGCCGTCGATACCCGGCTGGTCGGTCACCGCAATGAAGAACTGCGTACCGGCGCTGTCGGGCTTGCCGGTAATGGTAGTGGCCGATACCGCTCCGCGTGTCTGCTGTTCGTCGTTGATCTCCGGCTTCAGGAGATTGAGGCCGCCGCTGCCGTACTTCCCGCGGGCGGCGGGATCCCTGGTGACCGGGTCGCCGCCCTGGATGATCCCGTACTTGATCATCCGGAAGAAGGTGGTGCCGTCGTATTGACCCGACTCGGCGGTCTTGATGAACAACGCCACGTGCGTCGGCGCCTTGGACGACAGCAGATCCAGGACGATCGTCCCGGCGCTGGTGTCGAGCACCGCCTGCTTGCCCGTCGCCTCTCCGGGCTGCGGCTGGGCAGCCGCGCCAGCCGGGCATAACAACATTGCAAGGATTGCGACTCGTTCCAGCATTACATCCCTCGCTCTGTTCGTTCGCTCCACGAGCGGTCACCGCCGCGCCAGACCCCAATCTTATCCCGCGACTCGCCACACCATCGTCGGCCGGCGCCAGCGGCGCGAGCTGGTTCAAGTGCCTGCCCCCCGGAACAGCAAATCGACCCGGTCGTGACGTCAGAGTTCGTTCCTGTTGTGCCATGTCCGGCGCGCAAGAACACCGGCGAATCGTCGCCGATCCCTAATCCCTCATTCCTCATCCCTGCTCAGTCTCTCCCCCTCACCCTATTCAGCTTCCTCATCGACTGGCTTGCGGTCTTGAAATTCCGCTTGGCGTTGATCTCGGCGCGGGCGTGCTTGCGCTCGTTGAGCGCCTGCACTTCGTGCTGCAGCTTGAGATAGCCCTCAAGGCGTGAGGCATCGAGTTGCCCCTCCTCGACCGCCTGCGCAACCGCGCAGCGCGGCTCGCCCTGGTGGCGGCAATTGGTGAAGTGGCATCCCCGCCCGAGTTCGACGATGTCGTCGAACGTGTCGAGAGCGGCGTCGGACTGCGTCCAGAGCTGCAGCTCACGCATGCCCGGCGTGTCCACGAGCAGGCCGCGACGATGGGGCAGGACGATCAAGTGGCGATGGCGGGTGGTGTGACGGCCGCGCGAATCGCGCGCGCGCACCTCGCGCGTCTTCAACATTTCCTCGCCCATCAGCGCGTTGACCAGGGTGGACTTCCCCACGCCCGACGAGCCCAGCAAAGCGCCGGTCCTGCCCGGACCCAGGTAGCTGTCGATTACCTCGACTCCCGTGCGCGCCCGGGCGCTGACGGCGTGCACGGGCATCCCCGCCGCCAAGCCGCGAATCTCGTCCAGGTCGTCAGACAGATGCTGGGCGACGTCTGCCTTGTTGAGAATCACTACGGGCTTGGCGCCGCTTTCGTGGGCCAGCAGCAGGTATCGCTCCAGGCGGCGCGGGTTGTAGTCGCCGTCCAGGCCCATGACCAGGAAGACGGTGTCGATGTTGGACGCGACGACCTGTTCCTCGGTGATCTCGCCGGCCACTTTGCGCGAGAACCTGCTGCGGCGCGGCAGCACGGCTTCGATGGTCGCGGTGGCCTCGCCGGCCGTCGGCCGGATGGCCACCCAGTCACCGACCGCCGACAACTGCTCCTTGCGGACCGCTTCGTGGCGGAGCCGGCCGGCATGTTGGGCCTGCAGCTCACCCGACTCGGCGTAGAGCCGGTAGATGTAGTTGAACTCGATCGCCACGCGCGCCGGGACCAGGCCGTCTCGCGCAAACGGCGCAAACGCCGCCGCCCACCTGTCGTCCCATCCCAGATCGTGCAAGGCAAACACTGACGCTAGGATAGGCCACCACGGGCAAAGGAGCCAGGCACCTGAGGGCGAATGTCGCGGCAGACGGGAATATCAACTGGACAGTTCATCCAGAAATTGCCCGGCGCGCGTAATGAACTCGGGCGACCACGCGTGATCGCCCTCGAATGGATGCGGCGTGGCCCGGGCGCCGGTGTCGCGCAACACCTGGAGATCCTTTTCAAACTGATCGGCGCTGTACAACTTATCGTTGGAGCCGCGCCCCAGCAAGATCGGCGGAAGGCCGGCGGCCAGCGGCGCGACGTCCGGGGCCACATCACCCGCCAGCGCGATGATGCCGTCGCACGGGCGCTGCACGAACGCCGCGGCACGATACGCCATCGCCACGCCCTGCGAGAACCCGGCATAGATCAGCGGCCGGGGCAGGCCGAACTCTTCGGCGACGGCCGCAAGCACGGCGCCGACGTACGCAATGTTGTCGGCAATCGCCAGCTCGCGATCTTCCCTGGTCATCCAGCTCGCAATCACCGCGTAGTGCGCGCGGTTGTAGAAGCGATTCAGGGCCTGGATGCTGACCAGGCCAACCGGCCTCGCTCCGGCAATCTGGCGAAGCACCTCGAGGTGGCTCAGCGCATTGCCTTGATACTCGTGGAAACCAACCAGTGTCGACCGGCTATGTTCTGGAATCTCAACGAGATACCGGCCATGTGTTGTCGTGGGAATGGTTCGGCTCTGCAAGACTCGGCCTTTCGGGAATGCTATAACGAATCATGCTCTACCCCGCCGAGGGCGCGCCGCCTCTCAATGCGCTCTTCGTCTTCGCGCACGGCGCCGGCGCCGGCGAGGCTCATCCGTGGATGACCAGCTACGCCAACGGCCTCGCCGTGCGAGGCATTGCCGTCGTCACCTTCAACTTCCCGTACATGGAGCAGAAGCGAAAGACACCCGATCGAGCGCCGGTGCTGGAGGAGGCGTTTCGCCGCGCGGTGGACGCCGCCATTGTCAGCGCCGGGATCAAGTCGCCCAGGCTCTTCATCGGCGGCAAGTCGATGGGCGGACGCATCGCGACGCAGATCGCCAACGCCCTCGGGACCAACGGTGTGATCGCCTTCGGGTACCCGCTGGCGCCGCCGCGCAGCAGGCGGACCGGCGATCGCGTCACGCATCTCAAGCAACTCACGGTGCCGACGTTGATCGTCCAGGGCACGCGCGACCCGTTCGGCGGGCCCGACGAGGTCAAGGACGCGGTGTTCGACGGCGATGCCAGGCCGCCGATTGAAGTCCGGCCCGTTCACGGCGGCGATCACTCGTTTGCCGTGTTGAAGTCGAGCGGCCGCGATCAGGGCCAGGTGCACGCCGAGATCCTCGATGCGGTCGCGGCCTGGATCGCCGCGCGCTCGCTGTGACACCCGCCTGCCCGTTCAATCCCCGACTGGCTTGTAGCCGTCGTGGAGCTTGACGGCTTTGCCCTTCTTCGACATGCGCAGGTTGAGCATCTCCACGAATACCGAGAAGCCCATCGCGAAGTAGACATAGCCCTTCGGAATGTGCGCGCCGAAGCCTTCGGCGACCAGCGAGAAGCCAATCAGCAGCAGGAAGCTCAACGCCAGCACCTTCACCGTCGGATGCTGGTCGACGAACGCGCTGACCGGCCGCGCCGCAAACATCATGATCGCCACCGCGATGATGACGGCCGCCACCATCACCGACAAGTCATCGGCCATGCCGACAGCGGTGATCACGGAGTCGAGCGAAAAGACGATGTCGAGGAGCATGATCTGGGTGATCACCGCTGCGAACGTCGGCGCGACGCGCGCGCTGAGGTGCCCTTCCTGTCCTTCGAGCTTCTCGTGAATTTCACGGGTCGCCTTGAACAGCAGGAACAGGCCGCCGACGATCAGAATCAGGTCGCGGCCGGAAATCGACCGCTCGAGAATCGTGAACAACGGCTGCGTGAGCCGGACGATCCAGGCGATGGACATCAACAGGACGATGCGCATGCCCATCGCTGCCAGCAGGCCCATCCGGCGGGCCCGTTCCTGGTCGGCCGCGGGTAACTTCCCGGCCAGGATCGAGATGAAGATTACGTTGTCGATGCCGAGCACGACCTCGAGCACCGTCAGCGTGACCAGGGCAATCAGACCATCGGCGGTGAGAAACGCGTCGAAGCTCATTCAGGCATCAGCAACCGCCGCACCGGCCGTCCACCGATGATGTGCTGCTCCACAATTTCGTTGACGTCGGTTTCCGTGACCTTGCCGTACCACACGTTGTCGGGATACACGACCACGCTCGGGCCTTTTTCGCATTGATCCAGGCAGCCGGCCTTGTTGGCGCGGACGCGCGTGACGCCGCGCTCGGCCAGGGACTTCTTGAACGCCTTCTGCAGCGCCTCGGAGCCGGCCGGATCGCACGACCCGCGCGGATGTCCCGCCTCGCGGCGGTTGCAGCAGATGAACAGGTGTTTGTCGAACGGAGGCATCAGTCGATCGCGAGCTCAGGGCGCCCCTTCAGGCCTCCCCACGTCTCGGGATCCTGCCAGAGCAGCGCCCAGAAGTAGCGCGCCACGTCCGGCTGGGGAAACTTCGTCGACAGTTCTTTCACGGCCTTGTCGAGCGTCGCGTCATCCGGCTTCTTGGGTTCCTCGTCCTTGATCAGGCCGTCGTCGTGCGCGATGCCGAGGAGATCGAGAAACGCGCCCATCATCGGGCGCTGGTGCTCGAGGTGATACGAGATCAGCAGCCGGGCGGCCAGCAGGTCCGACACCTGCGCGAGCGCGGCCAGGTGCTTCGCCTTCTTGTCGTGCGGCAGCGAAATCACGCTCTTCGGCCGGAATTTTATCTGTCGGGCAATGAGGGCGACGGCTTCGGCTTGCTCGAGTGCGGCCTGCTCATCAGACCAGAACGACCTGGCGGCAGAGGTGCGCAGCTCGGTGGGCATCTGGCGCCACATCCGCGCCGGGCGAATCTCCTCGACGGTCGTCATAAGTGCTCACAGTGTACTGCAAGAATTGCAACACTTTCGGGGGGTGTGGGGTCAGTCCCCGTTACAATCGCCGCATGGGTGCTCAGGCGAACTTTTTCGATCAGGTGACGCAGTACTTCAACGAGGCGGCGCGGTTCACCACCTATGCGCCGGGACTGCTCGAGCAGATTCGTGTCTGCAACAGCGTCTACCGATTCGATTTCCCGCTCCGCCGCGGCGACACCATCGAAGTCATCCATGCCTGGCGCGTCGAGCACAGCCACCACAAGCTGCCGGTCAAGGGCGGGATTCGCTACAGCCCAGACGTCTACGAGGAAGAAGTGATGGCGCTGGCGGCGCTCATGACCTACAAGTGCGCCATCGTCGACGTGCCGTTCGGCGGCGCCAAGGGCGGCATCAAGATCGAGCCGACGCACTACTCCACCGACGAGCTCGAGCGCATTACCCGCCGCTACGCGCACGAGCTGACGAAGAAGAACTTCCTCGGCCCGGGCATTGACGTGCCGGCGCCGGACTACGGCACCGGCGAACGCGAGATGGCGTGGATGGCCGACACCTATGCGGCGCTCAATCCTGGCCAGCTCGACGCGATCGGCTGCGTCACCGGCAAGCCCGTCACGCAGGGCGGCGTGCGCGGCCGCAAGGAGGCGACCGGCCGCGGCCTCTACTTCGCCCTCCGCGAAGCGTGCAACGAACCCGACGAGATGAAGCGGCTCGGCCTGTCCACGGGCCTCGACGGCAAGCGCATCGTCGTCCAGGGCCTCGGCAACGTCGGCTACCACGCCGCCAAGTTCTGCCGGGAAGGCGGCGGCATCCTGATCGCGATCGCGGAGCGTGAAGGCGCGATCATGAACCTGAAGGGCCTCAACGAAGACGAGGTCTTCACCCATCGCAAGGCCACCGGATCGATCCTCAACTTCCCTGGCGCCACCAACATCGAGTCCACCGCGGCGGCGCTCGAACTGGAATGCGACGTGCTGCTGCCGGCGGCGCTCGAGAGCGTCTTCACCCGCGAGAACGCGCCGCGCATCAAGGCGAAGATCATCCTCGAGGGCGCCAACGGTCCGACGACCCCGGAGGCCGATCCGATCTTCCGCGACAAAGGGATGCTGGTCATCCCCGACATCTACTGCAACGCCGGCGGCGTCACGGTGTCGTACTTCGAGTGGCTCAAGAACCTGTCGCACGTGCGGTTCGGCCGCATGCAGAAGCGCCACGAGCAGGCCAACGAGCTGGCGATGCTCAAGGCGATCGAGGACGCGACCGGCCGCCGGTTCAGCGACGCCGAACGGGCGGCGATTGCCAAGGGCCCCGATGAACAGGATCTGGTGAACTCGGGCCTTGAAGAGACAATGATCGCGGCGTTTCACGATCTGCTGAAGACGCAGCGGGAGACGAACGGCATTCCCGATCTGCGGATCGCGGCCTTCGTCAACGCGATCCACAAAGTGGCGCGCAGCTACTCGGAGCTTGGAATCTTCCCGTGACGACGCGGGGGACCGAAATGAGCGGTCCTTGATTCTCCGTGGGGCTCGCTGTAGTGTTCGCGCAACTGTCAGTTGGCGCGCGCTGTTGCCGGTTTCACCTGGAGGTTGGCATGTTGTGGCGATTCGCAGTCGCGGTCGTAAGCGTCCTCGTCCTCGCATCCCCCCTGCTGGCTCAGCAAGGCACCGCGGAAGTCCGAGGCAGAGTCATCGATCAACAAGGCGCCGTGCTGCCCGGCGTCACCGTCGTCGTTCGACATCAGGAAAGCGGGTTGTTCAGGGAATCGGTGACCGGCGCCGACGGCACGTTCCTGATGAGCGGCATGACGCCGGGCGTGTACGAAGTCACCGCCGAGTTGCAGGGCTTCAAGCGGTACTCTCAGCGGGACGTGCGGCTCGAAGTCGGGCGCACCGCGCAGGTCGAGCTGAAGTTCGAAGTCGGCGGATTGACCGAGGCTGTGACCGTGTCCGCGGAAGCGCCGCTGGTCGACACGACATCGCAGGAAATCGGCGGACGCATCAGCTCGCAGGAGTTCGTCGATACCCCGTCGTTCAATCGCAACTTCGCCGGCTATCTGGGCATGCTGCCTGGGGTGGTGGCGACCATCTCGGCGACGACCTTCGGCGCCGACTCGATCAGCGTCGCCGGACAGAACGTGCGCAACGTCAACTACACGATGGACGGATCGAACAACAACGACACCTTCAACGGCGGCAACGGCGGCGCGCAGGCGCGCGTGCCGGTAGAAGCGGTGCAGGAGTTCCAGCTGCTCAGCAGCCAGTTCGACGCCGAGTACGGCATGACCTCGGGCGGCATCGTCAACTCGGTGTCCAAGCAGGGCACCAACCGGCTGCGGGGCTCAGCGTTCCTGTTCTTCCAGGACGAGAAGATGACGGCGCTCGAGTACTTCGCCGCGAAGGAAGGACTCGAAAAGGCGCCGTCCGAGCAGCAGCAGTGGGGCGGCGTGCTCGGCGGTCCGATTGTGCGTGACAAGGCGCACTTCTTCGGCAGCCTGGAGCGGGTGTCGCTCGACGCCTCGGTCACGACCAACATCCCGACGCGGCCGGACCTCAACCGCGCCGACGTCGAGATCTCGCGCGTCTGGAACACCTACCTGCGCGCCGACCATCAGCTGAACACCGCCAACACCTGGGGGTTCCGGTGGCTGCGCGAAACCTCTCCGCAGCCGCTGCAGATCCAGGCCACCAACCACACGCCGACGCGGCACGAGGCGGAGACGGACATCGACTGGACAATGGTGGGCAACCTGACGTCGGTGATTGGCTCATCACGCGTCAACACCTTCCGGATCTCGGCCGTGAAGGAAGACGTGTTCTTCGGCAACCCGAAGTTCAACGGCGGCGCGTCCCAGGATTCGCTGCTGCCGCAGCTGAACTTCCTGTCGTTCCAGGACCAGCAGAGCTCGCGCGCCAGCCGCCGGCTCGATGTCGCCTACGGCGCCGATAACGTCTTCGCCTGGTTCGTGCCTGGCAAGGGCGGCGATCACGATCTCAAGGTCGGCGTGAACTACCTGTACTCCACGCTGCGAGTGCAAGACAACGGCAACCAGAACGGCACCTTCACGATGAACACCGACGTGCCGTTCGATCGGGCCAATCCGAGAACCTATCCCGAACGGCTGAGCGTGCGGGTTGGCGCGGTCAACTTCCTGATGAAAGGCCACTTCATTGGCCTGTTCGCGCAGAATCACTGGAAGCTGACCAACCAGCTGACCATCAACCTCGGCGCGCGCTACGACCTCGAGATTCTGCCCACGCCCAACCGGGACAACCCGTTGTTTGCGAGCGATCCGGACGGCTACCCGATGGATCGCAACAACGTGTCGCCGCGGCTGGGGTTTGCGTACTCGTTGGACGGCGGCCGCTCGGCGATTCGCGGCGGCGCCGGCATCTTCTACCAGCGCACCTCGTACACCTTCCTGACGAACATGTTCTCCGCCGGGCGCTTCTCGAATTCGTTCGTCTTGCAGTTCCCGACCAACAACTTCGATCCTGGTCCGCGCCAGGGCGCGTTGCCGACCAATCCCTACCTGATCAACGGACCGACCGTGAATCGCGCCTTGCTGAACGCGGAATTCCCTGCGGGCACGCGCGTCCGCAACGGCGGCACCGTGCGCTTCGACAATCCGGATCGCGTCAACATGTATGCGCGGACCTACAGCCTCGGCTACGAACGGCAGCTCGGGTCGGCGCTGGGCCTGTCGGTGGATGTCATCCGTTCAGAACAACGGAACCAGTACGTGCTCAAGGAGCTCAATCCGCTGCTGCGGTCCGGCACGCTGGCCACCAACGCCAACACGCGCACCAACCCGCTGGTCGGCGCCGTCGGCGAGTGGGCGGCGAGCGTCGTCACCATCGAGCCGGTCGGGGAAATCCACTACTCCAGCATCCAGTTCTCCGGGACCAAGCGCCACGGCAACAACTGGCAGGCGCGCGTCTCCTATGCCTACTCGCGAGGGCGCGGCAACGTGCCCACCGGGCAAGCCGACGTCCCGGATTCGCAGTTCCTCGGCAACCTCAATCTCGACAATGAGTACGGCCCAACGTCGGTCGATCGGCCCCACATCCTGACGGTGACCGCCAACTACGATGTGCCGCGCACCCGCGGCCTGAAGTTGAGCGGCGTGTTCCGGGCACGTAGCGGCACCCCGTTCTCATTGCGCAACACCACGTTCGACGCCGACCGCAACGGATCGACCCAGAACGAGTACCTGGCGGCGGGCCGCTACAGCGGCGCGGCACCGGACGCGAACGCGCCGCACGCGATTCCGCTGACGGTCGATTACAAGGGCGGCCGTGGCGGCGGGCGCAATCGAGGTTACGCGCAGTTCGATCTGCGCGCCGGCTACCGGATCCGGTTCGGTGGCGACCGTTCGCTCGATCTCTTCCTCGACGTGTTCAACCTGACCAACCGCGCCAACTTCGCCACGCTGGGCGGCAGTCAACAGGACCAGCGGCAGCCGGCGTCGTTCCTGCGGTTGCTCGACGTCAGCGACGAAGGGCCGACGCGGACGGCGCAGTTGAACATCCGCTACGGGTTCTAGCCGTCTGATTTCTTCGGCCGCAGGTTGCTGGCGAGAATACGCTTGCGCAGGCGGATGGTCTTCGGCGTCACTTCGACGAGTTCATCGTCGTTGATGAACTCGATGGCCAGTTCCAGGCCCATGATGTGCGGCGGGACGAGGCGAATGGCCTCGTCCGCCGACGAGGCGCGCATGTTGGTCTGCTTCTTTTCCTTGGTGATGTTGACGTCGAGATCGTTGTCGCGCGAGTTCTCGCCGATGATCATGCCCTCATAGACCGGCGTCGCCGGCTCGATGAAGATCACGCCGCGCTCCTGGATGTTCTCGATCGCGTAGGCGGTCGCCACGCCCGCCCGATCGGACACCAGGGCGCCGGTGGTGCGCGCCGGGATGGGACCGTGCCACGGCTCCCAGCCCGCGAACAGGTGATTCATGATGCCGGTGCCTTTGGTCTCGGTAAGGAACTGCGATCGGAAGCCGATCAGCCCCCGCGCCGGGATCCGGAACTCCATGCGCACGCGGCCGCTGCCATGGTTCACCAGGTTCGTCATCGTGCCGCGCCGGGTGCCGCAGCCCGAGATGACCGCGCCCTGGTAGTCTTCGGACACGTCGATCACGAGGTCTTCGACCGGTTCCATGCGCACGCCGCCAATCTCCCTGACGACGATCTCGGGGCGCGACACCTGCAGTTCAAACCCTTCGCGGCGCATCATCTCGATCAGAATCGCCAGTTGCAGCTCGCCGCGGCCGAGCACCTTGAACTGCTCCGGCGTGTCGGTGGGTTCGACGCGCAGCGACACGTTGCCGAGCAGCTCCTTGTCGAGCCGCTCCTTGAGATGCCGTGACGTGACGTACTGGCCGTCCTTGCCGGCCATGGGCGCATTGTTGATGCCGAAGATCATCGACACCGTCGGCTCGTCGATGGCGATCGGCGGAATCGGCTGCGGATGCTCGGGGTCGCTGATCGTCTCGCCGATGGTGATGTCTTCAATGCCGGCCAGGCAGATGATGTCACCCGCGGCGGCGGTCTCGGTCTCGACGCGCCTGAGGCCTTCGAACGTGAACATCTTGGTGACACGCGTCGACTCGATGGTCCCGCCCAGCTTGCAGACCGCGATCGGATCGTTCAGCTTCACGCGGCCGTTGAAGATCCGGCCGATGGCAATGCGTCCCAGGTAGTCGCTGGCGTCGAGATTCGCCACCAGCATCTGCAGCGGCGCATGCACGTCGCCGCGGGGCGGCGGCACGTGCGACAGGATGGCTTCGAACAGCGGCCGCAGGTCCTCGCCCGGCACGTCGAGGCTGGTGCTGGCGGTGCCGGCGCGGCCGCTGGTGTAGAGCACCGGGAACTCAATCTGCTCCTCGGTGGCGTCGAGATCGATGAACAGGTCGTAGACCTCGTTGAGCACATCCTTGGAGCGCGCGTCGGCGCGGTCGATCTTGTTGATGACGACGATCGGCGGCAGGTTGCGTTCGAAGGCCTTGCGCAACACGAACCGGGTCTGGGGCAGCGGCCCCTCGGCGGCGTCGACCAGCAGCACCACGCCGTCCGCCATCGACAGCACGCGCTCGACTTCCCCGCCGAAGTCGGCGTGACCGGGCGTGTCCATGATGTTGATCAGCGTCTCGCCGTAGTGGACGGCGGTGTTCTTCGCCAGGATGGTGATGCCGCGCTCACGCTCCAGCTCGTTGCTGTCCATGGCCCGCTCGGCGACCCGCTCGTTGGCCCGGAAGACGCCGCCCTGGCGGAACATCGCATCGACCAGCGTGGTCTTGCCGTGGTCGACGTGGGCGATGATGGCGACATTGCGGCGCAACGGGTTGGCCACCTGAGCGGACTTTCCCGGTAAGGACATCTTCCCAGTATACCCCCTGGACAGTTGAACCCTTTGAACAGTTGAACCATCATTAGGTATGCCGTTATTCGAGTACGCCTGCAGGGACTGCGACCATCACTTCGAATTGCTGGTCCGCGAGTCGACCAGGCTCGAGTGCCCGAAGTGCGCCAGCACGACACTCGACAAGCAGTTGTCGGTGTTCGCCGTCAGCGTGCCCTCGTCTGGCGCGCCGCAGATGGCCGGACCCGCGCCGTGCGGCGCGTGCGGCGACCCCCGGGGCGCCGGCAGTTGCAGGAATTAAAGAGAGAAGAGAGAAGTGAGAAGAGAGCAGTGAGAGGTGAAACGTGAGAAGACCGCTATTGGCCGGAACGCTGATTCTGACTTCTCTCTTCTCTCTTCCCACTTCCGCAGGGCAGGGCCTTCCGCCACCGCAGGCCATTGCCAGCCCGGCCGGCCCTGGCTCCGCGCAGCCGCAGCTGACGGTGTCGAAGCGCGGCGTGCTGCTCAGCTGGATCGAACGCAGCGGCGATCTCGCCACGTTGAAGTTTGCCGAGCGCACCGCAACCGGCTGGTCGGCGCCCAGGACCATCGCGTCCGGCCGCAACTGGTTCGTCAATTGGGCGGACGTACCGTCTGCGCTGCGGTTGCCCTCGGGCGCCATCATCGCGCACTGGCTGCAGAAGAGCGCCGCCTCGACCTACGCGTACGACGTGCGGCTTTCCTATTCGACGGACGACGGCACGACGTGGTCGCCATCGTTCACCCCGCATCACGACGGCACGCCGACCGAGCACGGCTTTGCGTCAATCTTTCCGCAGGCCGAAGGCTTCGGCCTGATCTGGCTCGACGGCCGCAACATGAAGGCCGAGGGCCACGATGGACACGGGAGCGGCGCGATGACGGTGCGCTACGCACGCTTCGACCCTTCGACTGGGCCCGGGGCGGGCACGGCCTTCAAGCAGGTGGAAGAGACCGAGGTGGACGCCAAGGTGTGCGAATGCTGTCCGACGGCGGCGGTGGCGACAGCCGACGGCGTGATTGCCGCCTACCGCAATCGCAGTGACGGAGAGATTCGCGACAACTACGTGGCGCGGCTGGTCAACGGCAAGTGGTCGGCGCCGCAACCGGTGTTCGCCGACAACTGGACAATCGCCGCCTGTCCGGTGAACGGTCCATCGTTGAGCGCCAACGGCAACGCGGTCGTCATGTCGTGGTTCACGGCGAGAAACGATCAGCCGAACGCCTTTGCCGCCTTCTCGACCGACGCCGGCCAGACGTTCTCGAAGCCGATCCGCGTGGACGAGGCCGGCACGCTCGGTCGCGTTGACATCGAGCTGCTGCCCGACGGTTCGGCGCTCGCCGGCTGGATTGAATTCACCCCCCTTCGCGAAGACGCTGCGGGGGGCAAGCCAGGGTCACGCGCGCAATTTCAGGTCCGCCGGATCGAGCGGGACGGCACGCGCTCGGCGCCGGTGACGGTCGCGGGCCTGGCCGGCTCGCGCTCCAGCGGCTACCCGCGCATCGCGATTGCCAATGGCGAGGCGGTGTTCGCGTGGACGGAGTCGGGCGACGGCGGCGCGCTGCAGGTCCGCACGGCGGTGGCCCGGATTCAATAGGTGAAGAAGCTGCTTCGCACTGCCGCCTGGTTGGCATTCGTCGCCGTCATCGCGCTGACCGGCGTCATGCTGGTCCTGCAGGGCCGCGGCGTCAGCGCCCGGCCCGAGCCGTCGGGCCTCGAGCAACGCGTGGCGCTGTTCATGCGCGGATGGATGACGCCGTCAACCTATCGCGGCCTGCGCAACCCGGTATCGGCCACCGACGACGACTTTGCCGCCGCGCGCGAGCATTTCGCGGATCACTGCGCGAGTTGCCATGCCAACGACGGCAGCGGCCACACCGAGATGGGGCGCAATTTCTATCCGAAGGTCCCGGACATGCGGCTGCCACGCACCCAGGACCTCAGCGACGGGGAGTTGTTCTACATCATCGAGAACGGGGTGATGTTGACCGGCATGCCCGGCTGGAGCACCGGCACGCCCGAGGGCGAGCGATCGAGCTGGCAACTGGTGCACTTCATCCGCCGGCTGTCGAAGCTGACACCGGACGATTTCGAGGTCATGCTGCAGTTCAATCCGGTATCGCGCGCGGTGATCGAGGAGGAGCGGACAATCGAAGACTTCCTCAGTGGCGGCGACGAGCCGCCGCCCGCCGCAGACGTGTCGCGCCGAAGCCCCGAAGGAGCCAAGGCGGACCCGCACGCCGCTCACAAGCAGTAGTCATCGCCCGCCAAGGAAGGCCGCGTTGTAACTTCATCAGGTTGAACGGCGTGATCTCGATGAACGGTCACGTGGCCCGGCGGCTCGGGTCCCACCTCGAGACCATGCCACCGGTGCAACCGGAGCTGGAAAACCGGGGTGGTGCGCTTGGCCATGAGAAATGCTAGCGTAACTGCGCCCGAGATGACCGAGACGACGCTGCCCCGCCGCTCCGCGTTCAAGGCCCTGCGCCAGGTGCCGACCCGCTGGATGGACAACGACCACTACGGCCACGTGAACAACGTCGCCTACTACTCCTTTTTCGACACCGCGGTGAACGGCTACCTGATGGAAGCCGCGGGCATGGACATCCGCAACCTGCCGGCCATCGGGATCGTGGCCGAGTCGAGCTGCCGCTTCTTCAGCCCCGTCAGCTTTCCTGACGTGATTCACGCCGGACTGGGGATTGAGCGGATGGGCGCGCGCAGCGTGGTCTACGCCATTGCGCTGTTCCGGAACGACGAAGACGAGGCGTGCGCCATGGGCCGGTTCGTGCACGTCTACGTCGACCGCGAATCGAGGCGGCCGGTGGCGATTCCGGACCTCATCCGGGCCGTGGTGGAACAGCTGAACTGAGCGGTAGCATTCCTTTGCCCTGCGTCCGGCAGGGCGGTTAGAATTCCTCTATCCTCTGGAGGATCGATGAAACGCCCATTTGCAGCCGCCGTCGCCACTCTCGGCTTCCTCGCCCCGCTGACACCGCTCACCGCGCAGACGACCACGCCCAAGCCGGCCGCGCAATCACCGGCCGCGCCCGCCACCAAGAAACCGTGGGCGGTGCCGCGCACGCCGGACGGCAAGCCCGATCTCCAGGGCAACTGGACCAACGAGACGCAGACGCCGCTGGAGCGCATCGGTGGCGGCGGCGCCACGCTGACCGACGCACAGGCCAAGGCGGTTGAAGATCGCGCCCTGCTGGTCGAGGAACATCGCGACAAGGCGAGCGATCCCAACCGGCCGGCGCCACCCAAGGGTGGAGAGTCCGGACGCCTGGCAGCTCCCGGCCAGCCGTCCTTCATCGAGATCATCTCCGAGGCTGCCGGCGGTGGCGTGGGCGGCTACAACGGCTTCTGGCTCGATCCTGGTCTGAACGTCATTCGCATCGACGGCGTGCCGCGCAGCTCAATCATCATCGACCCGCCGACCGGACGCTTCCCGGCCCTCACCGATGCCGGCAAGAAACGCCTGGCGGAGCTCAACGCCAAGGCACGCCGTGTACCGGAGTTCGATCATCCAGAGGCGCGGCCGCTCGCCGACCGCTGCCTGGTGTCGTTTGGATCGAACGCCGGCCCGCCGATGCTGCCGAACTACTTCTACAACAACAACTACACCATCGTGCAGACCAAGGACACGGTCGTCATCTTCACCGAGATGGTGAACGACGCGCGCATCATCCGGCTGAACGACAAGTCGCACGGGCCGGCGGCCGTCAAGAAGTGGTACGGCGACTCGATCGGGCGCTGGGAAGGCGACACGCTGGTGGTGGAAACGACCAACATTCATCCGATGCAGCTCGAGCAGACCAGCATCCTGTGGGCCTATCGCGGCGCGTCGGAGAACCTCAAGGTGACCGAACGCTTCACGCGCACCGGACCCGACACGATCCTCTACCGCTTCACGCTGGAAGATCCGGCGATCTTCACGGCGCCGATCACCGGCGAGCTGCCGTTCAGCCGGCTCAACGAGATGATCTACGAGTACGCGTGCCACGAGGGCAACTACGCCATGGAGAACATCCTCAAGGGCGAGCGCTCCAAGGAACGCACGGCCGCCGAGGCCAAGAAGCAGCAGTAGCGCTATACTGATTAGCGTGTTGATGCGGGCTGTCCTGATCGCGACGGCGGTGGTCATGGCCACCGCTGCCCCGCTGCGTGCCTGGTGTGAGGCCTCCTGCCTCGCACCCGCGCACCATGCCGAGTCCTCCAGGTCCCACTGCCCGACAACCGAGCCGTCCGGCGACGACGGCACCTCGCTCAGCGCATCGTCTTTCGACGAGTGCCCGGCCATCGAGGCGGCGCGCACGACCAACGTCCTGAGGAGCGACCTGCTCCGCCAGGTGCCATCGATTCCAGTCGTTCCAGATCGTTCCAGCCGCCGCGACAAGAGAGCGGCATCGCTGGAACCGTTGGAACGCCTTGGAACCGTTCTGTTCGTTCCTCTTCGAATCTGATTCCTTCTCCGGCGAACTGGTCTGCCCGACGGCCCGACGGCCAGACGGCCCGGAGAAGCGATGTCTGTCATTACACGTCGTACGTTTGTGAAAGGCCTCGCCGCCGGCGGGGCGATGCTCGCGGTGCCGGACTGGACGGCGCTGGCCCAGAGCGCTGCGCCGCCGGTCCTGCGAGGCACGGAATTCGATCTCGCGATCGGCGAAACGCCAATGAACTTCACCGGCGCGCCGCGCATTGCGCAGACCATCAACGGCATGGTGCCGGGCCCGGTGTTGCGCTGGCGCGAGGGCGATACCGTCACGCTGCGCGTCGCCAACCGCCTGCGTGATGAGTCGACCTCGATTCACTGGCACGGCATCATCCTGCCGGCCGACATGGATGGCGTGCCCGGCCTCAGTTTCGCCGGCATTCACCCGGGCGAAACGTTCACCTACCGCTTCGACGTGCGGCAATCCGGCACCTACTGGTATCACAGTCATTCCGGCTTCCAGGAGCAACGCGGCGTCTACGGCGCGCTGGTGATCGAGCCGAGCGGTGAGGAGTCGGTCAAAGCCGATCGCGAGCATGTCATCCTGCTGTCCGACTGGACGGACGAAAACCCGGAGCGGGTGTTCGCAAAGCTGAAGAAGCAATCCGACTATTACAACGTCAACAAGCGCACGCTCGGTGACCTGTTCAGGGATTTCCGCCGGCAGGGCGTGAAAGCCACCCTGGCGGATCGCGCCGCGTGGGGCGGGATGCGGATGAATCCCACCGACCTCGCCGATGTGGGCGGCTCCACCTACACCTACCTGATGAACGGCACCACGCCGGCCGGAAACTGGACCGGCCTGTTCCAGTCCGGCGAGCGCGTGCGGCTGCGATTGGTCAACGGCTCCGCGATGTCGTACTTCGATGTGCGGATACCGGGACTGAAGATGACGGTGGTCGCCTCCGACGGACAGCCGGTCCATCCGGTCACGGTGGACGAATTCCGCATCGCGACCGCGGAGACCTTTGACGTGATCGTCGAGCCCACCGGGCAGGATGCCTTCACGATCTTCGCGCAGGCGATGGACCGGACCGGCTATGCCGCCGGCACCCTGGCGGTCCGCCAGGGCCTGCGTCCGCCGGTGCCCACGCTCGATGCGCGCCCGCTGCTCAGCATGTCCGACATGGGCCACGGCGATCACGGCGCGCATGCCGGCCACACCATGCCCGGTATGTCCACGCCCACGCACTCACCCAGTGAGTTGCGCAATCCGCTGGTGGACATGCAGACGACGATGGCCATGTCGCGGCTGGACGATCCCGGGATTGGCTTGCGCGACACCGGCCGCCGCGTGCTGTCGTACTCGGATCTCGGAAGCACGTTCAAGGATCCCGACGGCCGCGAGCCGTCGCGCACCGTTGAACTGCACCTCACCGGGCACATGGAGAAGTTCGCCTGGTCGTTCGACGGCATCAAGTTCTCCGACGCCGAGCCGCTCCGCTTCACCTATGGCGAGCGGCTGCGCATCGTGCTCGTCAACGACACGATGATGACCCACCCGATCCACCTCCACGGCATGTGGAGCGACCTGGAGAATGACGCCGGCGACTTCATGGTGAGGAAGCACACCATCGACATGCCGCCCGGCACGCGCCGCACCTATCGCGTCAAGGCGGATGCGCTGGGCCGATGGGCCTATCACTGCCACCTGCTGTTTCACATGGAAGCGGGCATGTTCCGCGAAGTGCGGGTGTCGAAGTGAACGGCCATCAGGCGGCCGGGCAGCCGGGCGGTCGGGCGTTGGCGCTCATGATTCTTCTCGCCCTCGTTCCGGTGCCGGCGCTGGCCCAGGCTGTCGATCACGGCGGGCACACCGTGCACGATCGCTCGATCAACTTCCAGGTGCTGTTCGATCAGCTGGAATGGCAGTTCGTGCACGGCGAACCCGGCTCGCGGTGGGACAGCCGCTCCTGGATCGGTGGGGACATCCACAAGGTCTGGATCCGGACCGAAGGCGACGCGGTCGATGGCGGGCTGGACGCGGCCGAGGCCCAGCTGCTGTACGGACGCTCCATCAGCCGGTGGTGGGACCTGCTGGCGGGCGTGCGGTTCGACGCCCGCCCTTCACCTGCGCACACCTGGCTGGCACTCGGCGTGCAAGGCCTGGCGCCGCAGTTCCTGGACGTGCAGGCCACGATGTACGTCGGCAGCGGCGGACACGTGGCGGCGCGCCTCGAGGTCGAGCACGACATGCACATCACCCGGAAGCTGGTGCTGCAGCCGCTGGTCGAGCTGAGCCTCTCCGGCGCGGACGACCCGGACCGCGAGATCGCCCGGGGGTTGAGCACCGCGGAAGTGGGCTTCCGCTTCCGCTACGAGTTCAAGAAGGAACTGGCCCCGTACGCCGGCATCGTCTGGCACAAGAAGCTGTTCGGCACGGGCGACTTCGCCCGCGAGCGGAACAGCGATCCGGGCGGGTGGCACCTGGTGGCGGGCCTGCGCTTCTGGCTGTGACACCGGATAGGGGGTACGGGTATCATCCAGGGGTAGCGGGTATGTCGACAGCACCTCACGCCCCCGACCCCCCGGCTCCGCCGGCCGCGAAGATCACCCTGCCCGTCGAAGGGATGACGTGCGCGGCCTGCCAGGCCACCGTGCAGCGCGCGCTCACCAATACGCCCGGCGTCGCCACCGCCGCGGTCAACCTCATGACCGGCGAGGCGACCGTCCACTACGACCCCGCCGGCACCAGCGCCGAACAGCTGGTGGCCGCCATCAACGACACCGGCTATGTCTCGCGGTTGCCGTCGGCGCCGGCCGCCGCTGCCGGACACGACCAGGCCGCCCAGGGCCACGCCCGCGATTACGCCGTCGCGCGCAACAAGGCCATGGTCAGCCTGGCGCTCGGCGCAGTCGCGATGATCGCCTCGATGCCGCTGATGACCATGGGCGGCCACGACGGTCACACCGGCGATCCGTTCATCGCCTGGACGATGCGCGTGATCGATCCGCCGCTGCGCAGCGTGGCGCCGTGGCTCTACGCCATCGATCACACGCGCCTGCTGGACTTCCTGCTGGTCTCGACGGTGTGGGTGATGGCGTGGGCCGGCCGGCACTTCTACGTTGGCGCCTGGCAGAGCCTGCGGCACGGCTCGGCCAACATGAACACGCTGATCGCGCTCGGCACCGGGGCCGCGTTCCTCTATTCGGTGATCGCGACGTTCGCGCCGCAGTGGTTCACCGCTGACGGCGCCAGGCCTGACGTCTATTACGAAGCCGTCATCATCATCATCGCGCTGGTGCTGGCGGGCCATGCCATGGAGGCGCGCGCCAGGCACAACACCACCAGGGCGCTTCAACAGCTGGCGACGCTGCAGCCCTCGACCGCGCGCGTGCGCCGGAACGGGACCGACTCGGACGTGCCGATGGCCGACGTCCGTGCCGGCGACACCATCATCGTCCGGCCGGGAGAGCGCATCCCGGTGGACGGCGTCATCCGCGCCGGCAGCGGTGCCGTCGACGAGTCCATGCTGACCGGTGAATCGATCCCGGTGGACAAGCAGGCCGGCGACACGGTGATCGGCGCGACCATCAATACCTCCGGCGCGCTGGAAGTCGAGGCGACCAGCCTCGGCGCGTCGAGCGTGCTGGCGCGCATCGTGCAGTTGATGAAGGATGCGCAGGGATCGCAGGCGCCGATTCAACGGCTGGCCGACCGCATCTCGGCCGTCTTCGTGCCGGCGGTCGTCTCGATCGCCGTCCTCACCTTCGCGGTGTGGATGCTCGTCCCGGCGATTCCATCGATCACCTCGGCGATCACGGCGGCGGTGGCGGTGTTGATCATCGCCTGCCCGTGCGCGATGGGACTGGCCGTGCCGACCGCCGTGATGGTGGCGAGCGGCCGCGGCGCGTCGGCCGGCGTGCTGATCAAGGGCGGTGAGCCGCTCGAACAGCTCGCCAGCATCGACACTGTCGTGTTCGACAAGACCGGCACGCTGACCGAGGGGAAGCCGAAGGTCGTCGACTCGCTGATCGTCGGGGATCGCGAACAGGCACGACGAATGATTGGCGCGGTAGAGGCGAAGTCGGAGCATCCGCTGGCCAAGGCGATCGTCGAATTCTCCCTGGGACCCGACCGACGATCCCCGCTCCCCGATCCTGGCAATTTCATGGCCATCGCCGGCAAGGGTGTGTTCGCGACCGTGGACGGACGCTACGTCATCGTCGGCACACAGGCGCTGCTGGAGGAATCCGGTGTCGACACCTCGCCGCTCAGCGGCGCGATCGCGGGCTGGACCGCGCAGGCACGGACCATCGTGCTGGCCTCGATCGACGGCCAGGCTGCCGCCGCGTTTGCGATTGCCGACACGCTCCGCCCCAACGCGCGGACCGTGGTCGAATCGCTGAAGCGCCGCGGCTTGCGCATCGTGTTGCTCAGTGGCGACCGCGCCGCCACGGCGACCGCGATCGCCCGCGACGCCGGCATCGACGAAGTCATCGCCGAGGTGCTGCCAGACGGCAAGGTCGAGGCGATCGCATCGCTGCAGCGCGCCGGGCGTCATGTCGCCATGGTGGGCGATGGACTCAATGATGCACCGGCACTGGCGAAGGCAGACATCGGCATCGCCATGGCTTCCGGCACCGACATCGCCAGTGAAGCCGCCGCCGTCACGCTGATGCGCAGCGACCTGGCCGGCGTCGAGCAGGCCACCGTACTCGCGCGCAAGACGATGTCGACCATGAAGCAGAACCTGTTCTGGGCGTTCATCTACAATGTGATCGGCATCCCGGTGGCGGCCGGCGTCCTCTACCCTGCCTTCGGCATCCTGCTCAGTCCCATCCTGGCCAGCGCCGCCATGGCGTTCAGCTCGGTGAGCGTCGTGTCCAACAGCCTTCGGTTACGGGGAGTCCGCCTCTCATGAAGCACAAGCACGCGGAAGCCGTTGATGCAGACATCAAGGACGCCAACCTGAAGCGGCTTCGCCGGATCGAGGGGCAGGTCCGCGGGCTGCAGAAGATGGTCGAGGACGATCGCTATTGCCCGGAGATCGTGACGCAGATCGCCTCAGTCCAGGAGGCGCTGCGTGGGGTCGGGCGCCAGCTGCTGCGGAATCACCTGAAGCACTGCGCGACCAGCGCGATCAAGCAAGGTCCGGCCGAAGCCGACCGGACCTATGACGAATTGCTGGCGCTGATTACGTCCATCAGTCGATAGCCAGCCGGTCGGCTGACTACTTGAGCAGGTCGATGGCCGTGACGAACCGCGGCTCGATATCCACCGGCACCGACGACAGCTTGTCGAGAATGGCCTTGGTGGGCGGCCGGATGGTTCCAAGCGTGTCGATCAGCTGCCTGGCCTTGGCGTAGCTGCCCTCGGCCTGCAGCGTCATGATCTGGCCGGTCAGCGACTTCACGGCCTCACGAATCTTTGCGGCATCGACGCGAAATGTGCCGTCACCGCTCACGCTGAAGGCGCCCTTGTCCAGCAGGTAGTTCAATTGGATCGCCTGGCCGCGTCCGTGGGCTTCGTTGATGCCGAATCGCAGCGAGCGGAACGCCGACGCCAGGAACGTGGTGTACATCGTGCGCTCGAACGACGCGTCGAGCTGTCCCTTGTCGACCAGGAACTGCAGCGCGAACAGGCCTGAGATATCGGCCTTGGCCTCCTCGATGGCGCTGTAGGTGTCCTTCAGCTCCTGTCGCACGGTCGTGGCGCGGCCGCCAACCGTGATGTCGTGTGGCCCCAGGCCGTGCATCAGTTCGTGCATCAGGATGTGGGTAAAGAACGCCTCGAACGCAACGTTGCCCTGGTCCCCGGCCGCCAGCGCCACCTTCGAAATCGGCACCAGCACCTTGTCGAACTTGGCCTGCTGGTTGTTCTTCAGCATCACCCGCTTGCTGCCCTTTTCGCGGATCACCCGCTCGTCGTTGGGCAGGTTGAACGCCGCGGTCTGGACGCCGCGATTGCCGTCGCCAGCCGAGAACACCGTGTTGACGACCGCGATTGGCGCCAGCGCGCCGAGTCTCGGGTTGCGGTACCGCGGATCGATCGGCAGGTTGTTCTCGATTTCCTGCAGCGAGCCGGCGAACTGCTGCAGCTTGTCGGACTCGGTGCGGTCCTTCACGGTGATGAAGGCCTCGAACGCCGCCTTGTAGTTGAACCACTCGTCTTCGTAGACCTCGTACGGCCCAATGGTTGGTTCGATGGTGGCGTCGAGCTCCATCCACTTCACGTCACTCTCGTAGTAGTCGTTCGACACGAATGCCGCGGCGCGCGTTTCGAGAAAGGCCTCGAGCGTCGGCTGCGCGGTCGCGGCCGCGGCGGCCCGCAGATGCTGCGCCGCAATCGACAGCGCGCCCTGATACTCAATGCTGTACGGCACGGTGACGAAGCGGCCGTCGGGTCCACGGCGGATCGTATGGAAGAAGCCGGTCGCTTTGGTCTTCTCGGCGCCGCCGAGCGAATTGATCCACTGTTCGACGTCCGCCTTGGTCGCGCCCTCTGGATAGTAGTTCGCGGAAGGCGGCTTCTCGGGCGCGCCCGGAATGAAGATGGCGTTGTGATCGAGCCGCTGCCACGGCCCCTTGTTGATCAGGAATTCGCGAAGCCGTGCCTTGCCAAGCGGCGATTCGTCGCGCAGCAGCGAATACAACAGGGATTCGTTGCCCGCCCACACCTGCTCCAGGAACAACGCGTCCATGACCTGCGCGGCACGCACCATGTGCGCCAGGGCGTCACGCTCGTTGGCCGGCAGCGCCGTGATGTCCGCCGTGAGATCGGTCGGTGCGAACCGCGCCGACTTGGCGCGCAGATCGGCCACCGCCGTGTCCCCCGCCGGCGCCGGCGCCGACGGCGTCGTAGTGGGCGCCTGCGCACGACACGCGGCCAGGGTTGCAATTAACGATGCCGATGCGACAGCCATACCTACTCTCTTCATAAGGTCTTTCCCGCTAGCCCGTCAGCCCGTCCTCCCATCGGCCCGTCGGCCCGCTAATGCACTCCAGACGACCCGTGCAGCATCGACGGCTCGGCGCCCATGCGCCGGATCGCCGTGGCCCACATGTCGTCTGAGGGCGTTTCGAAGATCAGGTCCGGCTGCACCGGCGCCATCAGCCAGGCACCGTGCGCCAGCTCCACATCAAGCTGCCCGGCGCCCCATCCGGCATAGCCGACAATCATGCGTACCGCAGGATCCGGAGCCGACTCGAGCGTCTTGCGCACCAGGGCCGGTGAGGCCGACAGGTAGACGCCCTCGATCACCTGCAGCGCCTCGAAATCCATGTCGGGATCCGACGTCAGGATCCACGCGCGCGTTGCCTCGACCGGCCCGCCGGTGTAGAGGTGCATCTTCGGATGAATCGTCAGCGGCTCGTCCGCGGTGACGATCGACATCGCCGGCTCGTCCATCGGCCGGTTCACCACCAGTCCAAACGCTCCTTCCGCCGTGTACTCGGCGAGCAGCACGACGGTCTTCGAGAAGTCGGGATCGAGCATCTGCGGCATCGACACCAGCAGGACGGGGGCGAGGGACTCGGTCGCCATGTCCCGATACTATCAGCTTGCCCTGAGCGCGGTCGAAGGGCCGGCGGTCATCCCGGCCGGGGCATCAGGTCGGCCCCGCGATCTGTGCGGCGATCCTGGCCCGCACCTGCGCCGGAATCGCAGCCGACTTCCGCGCCTTCGTATCGAAGCACACTTCAACCGTCTTCTGCGTCGCGCAGTGCGTCATCGGATCGCTGGCGTAGAGACGCAGCTCGTAGCCGATGCTCTTCTCGCCGACACGCGTGAAGGCGCCCTGCACCAGCGTGAGCTGTCCGGCCGTCAGCTCGTGATGAAAATCGATGGTCATCGTCGCCACTACGCCGCCCAACCCCTGCGCCTGCAACTCAGTCAACGACACGCCGGCCTTGGCGAACATATGCCAGCCTGCATCATCGAAGAACGCCGCATAGTGCCGGACGTTCATGTGGCCGTACACATCGCAGTGGGCCGGCATGACGATGGAGCGGGTGAGCTCGTGCCAGATCACTTGCCGTCCACCTTCGCGCTGCGCGCTTCGGCCGACACGCTGCCGGCCTTGAAGGCCTCGTAGCGCGCCTGCGTCGCGGCGTTGGCGGGATACAGGCCCGGCAGCGGCACGCCACGCTCGATCTCCGTCATGATCCAGCCTTCGAGCCGCTCCTGCTCGACGGCCAGCGACGCCACTTCGTCGACCAGCGCCGCGGGCACGACAACCGCGCCATCCTGGTCGGCAACGATCACATCGCCTGGGAACACCGCCACGCCGCCGCATCCGATCGGCTGCTGCCAATCAACGAATGTCAACCCGGCAACGGATGGCGGCGCGGCGACGCCGGCCGCCCAGACCTTCAGGCCGGTCGACAGCACGCCGGCGAGGTCGCGCACCACGCCATCGCTGACCAGCGCAGCGACACCGCGCCGGGCCATTCGGGCGCAGAGGATGTCGCCCCAGCAGCCGGCGTCCCTGCAGCCATTCGCGTCGACCACCGCAATGCAGCCCTCGGGCATCGACTCGATCGCCGCGCGGGTGGACCTGGGCGAGCTCCACGATGCGGGTGTCGCCAGGTCTTCGCGCGCCGGAATGAATCGTACCGTAAAGGCGCGGCCGGCCACGCGCGGTGTGCCCGGCGCCAGCGGAAACGCGCCGCGGATCCAGATGTTGCGCAGGCCTTTCTTGAGGAGGATGGTGGTCAGCGTGGCGGTGGTCACACCGGCCAGCGCCTGAAGGGGATCGGTCATGCCGAAAGACTAGCCTATCAGCCCGCTCGCGGCGAACATCCCGGCCGACGTCGGCGGTTTCACGGGAGCTGGCGATATCATGCTGAGCGTGACCTCACTCGCCCGCGCGGGCGGCTCGCCGGACGAGCTCGAACAGTTGCGCGCGCGGGCCACGAGCTGATGGCCGACATGATCCGCCGGCTCAATCGCGACATCCGGCCGCCAAAAACCGGCTCGACGCGCTTCAGCGCGCGTGAACGGGCGCGCGGAAGCCCTCGTGGGGCGAGGGCGCGCGGAGAGGCACGCGCCCTCCTACTCGCCGGCCAGCTGTTGACGTGCCCACGCTACGGCGTCCTGAACGGCGGGCGTGAGGGTGCTGCGCGCGGCGTTCTTCCTGCCGCGGCCGGGTCGGTCCAGGACGCCGGCCAGCGAGGCATTACCGCTGTTGCCGATGATGACGGCCAGGTTGCGTCGCAGTCGCGACAGCGGCACGTAGGTCATCGCGCTCCCCTTGATCACCTCGTGCAGCTCATCGTCCGATCGCTCCCAGAGCCCGGCGGCGGAGAGACCGTGGCGAAGCGGACCATGCCAGGCCGGATCAGCGGTCACTGCCGCGCCGAGGTTCCACGGGCACACCGCCTGGCAGATGTCGCACCCCCAGGCGTGCTGCTCGAGCAGCGGCCGTTGCGGCTCCGGAATGCCGGCATTGGTTTCGATGGTGAGATACGAGATGCACTTCGTGGCGTCGAGCTGGCGCGCGTCCACGAGCGCCCCGGTCGGGCACGCGTCGATGCACAATGTGCACGATCCGCACCGATCGACCGCCGGCGCGTCGGGCTCGAGCACCAGGCTGGTGGCGATACCGGATAGAAACAGCCACGATCCAAGGCCGGGGTTGATGACGCAGCAGTTCTTCCCAACCCACCCAATGCCGGCGTGATGCGCAAACACCCGCTCCTGCACCTGGTGCTTGTCCACGAATTGTGCGGCGTCGAAAGGCTCAGGGCTCTCCTCCTGCATCCAGTCGATCAGCTCGATGAGGCGATCCTCGATGACCTTGTGGTAATCCTGTCCACGAGCGTAGCGAGCCACCCTGATGGCATCACTCCCTGATCCCTGATCCCTGGTCCCTGATTCCTGCTCCGTGTTGTAGACCGTCCCCATCACGATGACGGAGCGGGCCGAGGGCAGGAACCGGCGGATGTCGGCTCGCACGTCCGCGGATTTTTCGAGATAGTCCATCTCGCCCGCATAGCCGCGAGCGAGCCATTCCTGAAGCCAGGTCAGTTCGGGGAAGCCGATGGCGGGAGCAACCCCGCACAGATCAAAACCTAGTTCGCGGGCACGCTGCCTGATCGCTTCGGCCGTCAGCATAGGAATGCACCACGAAGTGGCCTGGCACGTTACCGCGATTGCTTGACCAACTGCCTCAACACGTACGGCAGGATGCCGCCGTGCGAAAACGCCACCATCTCCTCCGGCGTGTCGATGCGCGCCATCACGGCAAACGTCTTCATCGAGCCATCGTCAGCCCTCGCCGTCACCGTGACTTCCGATCTCGGCTTCAACGCGGCGCCGGCGCCGCTCAACGAGAACACTTCGCGGCCGGTCAGGCCGAACGTCGAGGCGTTGTCGCCGGTCTTGAATTGCAGCGGCAGCACACCCATGTTCACCAGGTTGCTGCGGTGAATGCGCTCGTAGCTTTCGGCGATCACCGCCTTGACGCCGAGCAGCATGGTGCCTTTCGCGGCCCAGTCGCGCGACGATCCCGATCCGTACTCCTTGCCGGCGATCACCACCAGCGGCACGCCGGCGGCCTGGTACTTCATCGCGGCGTCGTAGATCGGCATCACCTCCCCGCCAGGCAGGCAGGCGGTGACGCCGCCCTCAACGCCAGGCACCATCTGATTCTTGATGCGGGTGTTGGCAAACGTGCCGCGCATCATCACCTCGTGGTTGCCGCGACGCGCGCCGTAGGAGTTGAAGTCCTTGGGATCGACGCCGTGGGCGATCAGGTACTTGCCGGCCGGGCTGTTGGCCTTGATGTTGCCGGCCGGCGAAATATGGTCGGTCGTGATGCTGTCGCCCAGCACCGCCAACGCGCGGGCGTGGGCGAGGTCCGCCGGCGGCGGCGGCGTCATCGACAACCCCTCGAGGAACGGCGGCTTGCGCACGTAGGTGGACGAGCCTTCCCAATTGAAGTTGTCGCCGGTCGGCACCGGCAGCGTCTGCCAGCGCGCATCACCTTCGAAGACGCTGGCGTACTGCCGGCGGAAGGCGTCCGCCGTCACGCTGTGCAGCATCGCCTGCTGGATCTCCTGCTCGGTCGGCCACACATCCTTGAGATACACCGGCTGGCCATCCGAGCCGGTGCCCAGCGGTTCCTTGGCCACATCGATGTTCATCGATCCGGCAAGCGCGTAGGCGACCACCAGCGGCGGCGACGCCAGGTAGTTGGCGCGCACGTCCTGCTGGATGCGGCCTTCGAAGTTGCGATTGCCGCTCAACACCGACGCCACCACCAGGCCGCGCTCGTTGATTTCCGCTGAAATCTCGTCGGGCAGTGGACCGCTGTTGCCAATGCACGTGGTACAGCCGTAGCCCACCAGGTTGAAGCCGATCTGATCGAGATACGCGTCAAGGCCGGCTTTCCTCAGGTAGTCGGTCACCACCTTCGAGCCCGGCGCCAGGCTGGTCTTCACCCACGGCTTGCGAGTGAGGCCCCGCTCCACCGCCTTCTTCGCCACCAGGCCGGCGCCGATCATCACGCTGGGATTCGACGTGTTGGTGCAGCTGGTGATCGCCGCAATCACGACAGCACCATGCTCGAGTTGTGCCTCGGTGGCGACCGCGGTGCCGCCGGGGGCCGCCTGCACTTTCACGCCCTTCTTCAATTCCTCGAGCGCGCCGGCAAACGACGCCTTCGCCTTCGACAGCGACACGCGATCCTGCGGACGACGTGGCCCGGCGAGGCTCGGCTCCACCGTTGCGAGATCCAACTCCATCGTCTCGGAGTATGTCGCGTCCGGCGACTCTGCGGTCCGGAAGAGGCCCTGCGCCCTGGCATACGCCTCGACCAGCGCGATCTGTGTCGCGTCGCGGCCCGTCAGCCGCAGGTAGTCGAGGGTCATGTCGTCGATCGGGAAGATCGCGACCGTCGACCCGTACTCAGGACACATGTTGCCGAGCGTGACGCGATCGGCAATCGTCAGGTGCGCCAGCCCGGGACCGAAGAACTCCACGAACTTGCCGACCACACCGCGCTTGCGGATGGCCTCGGTGATCGTCAGCACGAGGTCGGTGGCCGTCGCCCCCTCAAGCAGCCTGCCCGTCAGGCGGTAGCCCAGCACCGGCGGGATCAACATCGAGCTCGGCTGGCCCAGCATGGCGGCTTCGGCCTCAATGCCGCCAACGCCCCACCCCACCACGCCAAGGCCGTTCACCATCGTGGTGTGCGAGTCGGTGCCGAACACGGTGTCGGGATACGCGATCGCCCCGCCGTCCGCGTCTTCGCGGCAGACCACGCGCGCCAGGTATTCGATGTTGACCTGGTGCACGATGCCCGTCTCGGGTGGCACCACGCGGAAATTGCGGAATGCGGTCTGGCCCCAGCGCAGGAACACGTAGCGCTCACGATTGCGGTGATACTCGAGGTCGCCGTTCAACTCGAGGGCATTGACGGTGGCAAAGTGATCGACCTGCACCGAGTGGTCGATGACCAGCTCAACGGGCTGCAGCGGGTTGACCTTCTGCGGATCGCCGCCGAGAGCGACGATGCCGTCGCGCATCGCAGCCAGGTCCACCACGCACGGCACGCCGGTAAAGTCCTGCAACAGGACCCGCGCCGGCATGAATGAGATTTCCTTCTCGCTGAGTGCCTTCGGATCCCAGCCGGCGAGCGCGCGAATGTCCGCGGCCTTGACGAACCCGCCATCCTCGCGGCGCAACAGATTCTCGAGCAGGATCTTGAGAGAGTACGGAAGCGTTGAGACGCCCGGGAATTGCTTTTCGAGTGCCGGCAGGCTGTAGATGCTGACGGTGTCGCTGCCGACGGTCAATGGAGTGCGGATCTTGAAGGTATCAAGGCTTGGCATGCAACTTCTTATTTTATCCACAACCCTCAGAGTCCGAGGAACACCCCCAGCGACAACGACGGATAGCTGCGCGTCAGGTTCTCGAAATCAATGCCCCTTCGCCGCACGTTCAGGCGGGCGTCGCCTCGAATCCCGAAGGCGAGTGACCGGCCGGAGGCGCCACGCAGCCAGTAGCGGGCGCCCGCGCCGGCAAAGTAGACCTCGCCGGTTTCGACCACAGTGCGGCCTTCATGGAGCTGCCGGAGATAACCGCCTCCCACAATCGCAAACGGCGCAATCCTGCGATGGATGCGCATGGGCACTTGCCACGTCAACGCCGCTTCGAACTGGTATTGCCCGAGTTGTTCGCCGGGCAGTTCCTGCGCCGGCGCTTCCTGGTCGCCGCTGATCGCCACGGCGACGCGCGGAGACGACAGGCTGGCGCCGGCTTCGAGCGCGAGCCGGCGCGTGAACGCGAATCCCAGCGTGAACTCAGGGAGCGTCGCCGCCGTGAGCCGCGAACGCGCCTGAAAGAGCGTGAACGGCGGTGGCGACACACCGGGTGCGTTCCCGGTCAGTTGCGCGGTGGCATCGCCAATGTCATACGTGCCTGCCCGCACCACCGCGGCTCCAAGCGTGAAGTGTCCGGGCCGCAGAGCGGGAGCCTGCTGCGCGACGGCGATCGCCGGCCACGCCCACCAGAGCACGGCGGCGAGGACGCAGTGCCGCAGGCGGCCGCCTTGTCGAAGGAAGCTCATCGAGGCAGCACGCGGATCTCGATCGGCGGCGACGCTCCTCCCTTGGGGGCCGCGACCATGCGCGGTGCGTACGTCACCCGGAAGTCGGTGTCCACCGGGTGCGGGAAATAGTTGCTCGGGTCGGCATCGTCCAGCGGCTCGGCACGCAGGATGTACGCGCCAGGCGGCAGCCGCGCAATGACGAAGTCGCCGGCCGCGCCTTGACTGAATCCGCCAATCAGCACGCCGGTCTCGGGGTTGAAAGCTATCACGTGCGCGCCGCGGACGCCTTGCCCGTTCTTCGTGATGCGTCCAACGATGCCGCCTGTCTCGAACGCGACCGCTCCCGTGGGATACAAATCCGACACCCCGGCAATGTCGTCGGCCTGGAGCACGCGCTCGGCAATCGTGCCGGCGCTGAGCGCGATCGGAAACATCACCGCACCGTGACCCGTCACGCGGCGCGTGCCGCCGCCGGTGATCTCGGTCTCGCCAATGGCCGAATGACCGAGGCCCAGAAAGTGCCCGAGCTCGTGCAGCGCTACCGATTCCAGGTCGACGCGGCCGGGCTGGCCGCCGGGCGCGACCGAGAACGCAAAGCTTGTATTGATCACAATGTCGGCTTCGTAAATCGCGCCGGTCGCGCTATCCACCATGACACTCGTCAAGGCCAGCACCCGGTCGAGGTCAGGCCTTGCCAGAAAGCCGATGGTATTCAAGCCGTCGGCTCCCTCGGCGAGGGCATTCGTCATGCCCTGGAACTGGAGCCGAACGCTCGCCGGCTCGGCCGACGACCACGTTGCCGCGGCGCGCTCGACAGCGCCGCGCAGTTCCGCCGCCGTCGCCCCGCTGCCGTCGCGCGTGGAGATGAAAAAGCCGATCGGCTGCTGGTGCCAGGTCGCGTCAACGACCCGGCCATTCACGATCGCGCCGAGCTTCAGGTAGGCCAGCGAAGACGACCCTCCAGCGGTGAGGCAGAGAGCGGCGGTCGCTGCGAGGATGCGCCTCATCGCGCCCCCACGATCCCGCGGACGCTCGATTCGAAGACCGCCAGCGGCGCGGGACGACGGCCGGCATCGCCGCGCACGACGCGGCCCGGCTCGATGACCGGCGGCATCACCAGCATCGCGCCGGAGCGTGCATCGTGCTGCACGCGATAAATGCCTTGCGTGAGTCCGGTCGTGACCGGAAGCCGCGCCCCACGGCTGCTCAGGAAAAACACCGCAAGATCTCCAGGACTGAACGCCGGAGCGCCGGGGATGACGTTCACGTAACGTCCCACCTGCCCGCCCGGCACGGTGAACGCCATCGTCTGCCGGGTGGCGCCCTTCAGGCCACGCAGGATCTCGATCGACACCACGCTCTCGATGAAGCGCCGATCGTCGCTCCACTGCGGGCGCACGTCGGTCACGCGGCCGTAGACCACGGCCGCCGACTCGTTGACGAGCTGTTCGAACGTCAGGGGCACCACGGTGGTGGCGGTCACCACCGACGACAGCGCGGCGAGCAGGACAATCAGCGCAACACTACAACGCACCATGCCTCGAGTGTACGACATCGAGCACGGCGTCGGCGGCGCGATCACTGGCGCCGGGACCGCCGAGCTGGCGGCGCACCTCGTCGAGCGCTGCGGTCATCTCATCGCGATACGGACGATCGTGCATGATGCGCACCGCTTCCGCCGAAACGGCTTCCGGCGTGCACGCCTCCTGGATCAGCTCCACCACCACCCGGCGGCCGGCGATGAGGTTGACCATGGCATACATGTCAACCTGCAGGAACCGGATGCCCATGCGATACGACGTCGGCGACAGCTTGTAGAGCACCACCATCGGCTTGCCGTGCATGGCGGTTTGCACCGTCGCCGTCCCCGACGCCGTCACCACGGCATCGGACGCGTTCAGCACGTCATCGGTCTGCGCATCCACAATTCGCAGGATGATGTTCGCGAGTCCGAACGGCTCGAACAGCCGGTCTTGAAGATTCGGCGCTCGCGCCACAATGAACTGAACGCCGGGCACTTGGGCGGCAATCGCCGGCAGCGCCTGCGCCATGACCGGCGCCAGCCGCTCGAGCTCGTTGGTGCGGCTGCCCGGCAGCAAGGCCATCACCCTCCGGGCGGGATCCAGCTTCAACCCCTGCAGGAATGCCTCGCGGGACTGCTTCGGCCGTGCCAGGTCGATCAGCGGATGCCCCACGAACCGAACGTCGATGCCGTGGCGTTGATACCACGCCGCCTCGAACGGAAAGATCGGCAACACCCGATCGACGTTGCGCTTCATCCCGGCAATCCGCCTTGGGCGCCACGCCCACAACTGCGGCGTGACGTAATAGATGACCGGAATGCCCAGCCGCTTGATGCGGCGCATCAGGAAGAAGTTGAAGTCGGGATAGTCGATGAGGACCAGCGCATCCGGCGTGCGCTCCTGTGCCGAACGCACCAGCTTGCGCAAGGTCTTGAGCGAGCGGGGGACGACCTTCAGGGCCTCGACCAGGCCGGTGACCGAGAGTCCGTGGAAGTCTTCGATCAGCTCTCCGCCGGCGGCGGCGAACTTCGCTCCGCCGAGGCCGAACACCTGGATGTCGGGGTCGCGGCGGCGCAGCGCCTCGACCAGCGCGCCGGCATACAGGTCACCGGAGGCTTCGCCGCAGGACAGTAATATCTTCAGCCCTCGCGCGCTGGATGTCGCCGCGTTCCATCTGGACCAGCCTGCGGCTGGGCCGAAGGTCAACGGCCTCCCGAGCGGCGCTTCAGGAAATCGGCTGACAGCAGATCGACCTGTTCGATGGGCACCCGTTCGAAGCTGCCGAAACCGACGCCCTTCAGATCGGCGACGAACTTGTCGGCGTCGCCGACCAGCACGATCGACAGTTGTGACGGGCGGATGAACCAGCGCGCGACCCGCTGGATCTCGTCGGGCGTGACCTTCAGGATCCGCTCGCGAAAGCGCGGCAGTTCCTCAACCGGCAGCTCGTAGAACAACTGGTTGAGCACCTGCGTGGCAATCTGATCGGGAACTTCGATCGTCAGCGGGAAGTGCCCCACCATGTAGTCCTGAGCGCCTTCGAGCTCGCCGCCGCTGACGCGCTCGCGCTGCAGGCGGGTGAATTCGTCCACCACCACTCGCAACGCCTCGGCGGTGTTGGCCGTCTGGGTGTCGGTCTCCGCAATCACCGCGCCCGCCAGCCGGTAGCTGTCGAGATCCGCCGACGCCCCATAGGTCAGCTGCTTCTGCGATCGCAGCACCTGCTGCAGGCGATTGGCGCCTTCGCCGCCGAGAATCTTGACCGCTTGATCGATCGCCTCATAATCGGAGTGCTTGCGCGGAATGGCAATGTGGCCGACGCGGATCTCCGTCTGCACCGCATTCGGCTTGTCGACGACGATCACCCTGCGGGTCGCATCCGGCGGCTCCGTGACGCTGAACCCGGGCACGTCCGCCGGCTGCCACGCACCGAAGTACTTCTCGAGGCCGGCCATCGCCTCGGCGGCGCCAATGTCGCCCACCACCGCAAGCAAGGCGTTGTTCGGCACGAAATAGCGCCGGTGATAGTCCTGGAAGTCGGCGCGCGTCAGGCCAGCCAGCGATTCCGGTGTGCCGCCGCCGGGCATGCCGTACGGGTGGAAGCCGTAGATCAGCCGGTCAATGATGCGATCGGCGACCGCTTCCGGATCCTCGGTCGACACCTTCAGCGCCGACAGCGCCTGGCTCCGCTGGCGCTCAATCTCTTCGGGCGCGAACGTCGGCCGCATCACGATGTCGGACATCAGGCGCAGCGCGATTTCGTAGCCGTCCTTCATGACCACGGCGTTGACGAAGCTGAGGTCCGTTCCCGCCCCGGTGCCAAGCACGCCGCCGATGAAGTCGATCTCCTCCGCAATCTGCGCGGCGGTGCGCGTGCCGGCGCCCTGATCGAGCAGCGTCGCGGTCATCATCGCCAGGCCGTGCTTGCCCTTCGGATCGTGCACGGCACCGGCGCGAATCAGCATGCGGACGCTGATGGCCGGCTGCTCGTTCTGGCTGACCAGCACGACCTGCATGCCGTTGGCGAGCTTGCGGACGTCGTACGGCGGGAACGTGACCGGACGCGCCGCCAGCGGGCGCGGCGGATTCTCTCGCGGCCACTCGACTCGCGATTGAACTCCGGTCGAGCCCAGTCGCTCGCTCATCGCCTGCCACGGTGGATCGAGCCTGGGACTGGCGGCGACCAGCGCGGTCAACGCGCCGAACACGCCAAGGGTCAGGGCCGCCTTGAGCTTCACTTCTCCACTCCCCCGCGCGGCATGATGCGCATCACCATCCGGCCTTCCGGCACGAAATACTGCTGCGCCACCCGCTTGACGTCTTCGAGCGACACCTTCATGAACGTGTCGTACTCACCGTCGGCAGATGCCATGTCCTTCTGGATCACTTCGGCGTGTCCCAGTTGCGACGCCTTCTCTTTGATCGACAGGCGGCTGACGATGTAGTCGCGCGAGAACTGGTTTTTGGCGCGCTGCAACTCCCGTTCGGTGATGCCCTGGGTCTTGAGCTTCTCGAACTCGCCAATCAGCGCCTTCTCGACTGCGTCCGGCGACTGGCCTGGGTTCACCAGCGCCACCGCCGAGAAGATCCCCGGCTGTTCGAGGAAGCTGCTGCTGCCAAACGCAGTCAGTGCCAGTCCGGATTGGTAGACAAGTCGTTGGTAGATGCGCGACGTCTGGCCGTCGGACAGCGTCTTCGACATCACGAACATCGGATACGAGTCGGGGTGGCCGTTGTATGGCACGTGATACGTCACAACCACCGCCGGCAGCGGCCAGGGCTGCTCGAGCGTCACCCGCTTCTCCTTGGTGTGCTTCGGCTCCTGCGGAATGTCGCGGGGCACGGGATTGGCGGCCTTGGGCACGCGCGCGAAGTACTGGTGCACCAACTGAGTGACCGTGTCGACCTCGAAGTCACCGACCACCAGCAGCGTGGCGTTCTCCGGCACGTAGAAGGTCTTGTAAAAATCACGCACGTCGTCGATCGTGGCGGCGTTGAGATCGGTCATGCTGCCGATCACCGGGTGCTTGTACGGATGCACGTCGAAGGCGTGCGACGTAATCAGCTCGTTGAGCAGACCGTAGGGCGGATTCTCAATGCGCATCCGCCGCTCTTCCTTCACCACTTCGCGCTCGGCAATGAACGTCTTCTCGTCGATGCGCAGCGACGCCATGCGGTCGGCTTCCATCCACAGCACCAGCGGCAGGTACTGCGCCGGGATGGTTTGCCAGAACACGGTGGTGTCTTCGTTGGTGTAGGCGTTGGCCTGTCCGCCCACCGAGGCGATGATCGACGTGTGCTGCTCCGGCTCGACGTTCCGCGAGCCTTTGAACATCATGTGTTCGAAGAAATGCGCAAAGCCGGTTCGGCCGGGCCGCTCGTTCTTCGACCCGACGTGGTACCACAACTCGACGTGCGCGATCGGCGTCGACTTGTCCTGGTGGAGAATGACCTTCATCCCGTTCGGCAGGACCAGGCGCTGATACTGCAGCTTCGGCGGACGGACTGTCGCCTGCAGCGGCACATAGACCACCGCGACGACCGCCGCAACCAACGCCACCACGAGTGCTGAGAAAGTTCTCATCCGGATTCCTAATCGTCCGCGGTCCCTGATCCCTGATCCCTGGTCCCTGAGCCCTGCTCTTCGACCCTCTTCAGCCGCTCTTCCAGCTCGCGCAGCTGCTTGCGCAGTTCGGGAAGCCGGCGCACCGCGGCTTGCGACTTGCGCCACCCTTCCGTCTCCTGCATCGGATACCCGGACATCTGCGTGCCGGCGGCGATCGAGCCCGTCACCCCGGTCTTGGCCGCCACCATCACGCGGTCGCCAATCTCGAGGTGGCCGCCCACCCCGGCCTGCCCGCCCATCATGACCGACTCGCCGACGATGGTGCTGCCGGCAATGCCCACCTGGGCCGCGAGCAGGGAATTGCGGCCCACGATTACGCCGTGCGCGATCTGCACGAGGTTGTCGATCTTCGTGCCGGCCTTGATGCGCGTTTCGCCAACCGCCGGCCGATCGATCGTCGTGTTCGCGCCCACCTCGACGTCGTCTTCAAGCACCACCGGCCCGGTCTGCGGGATCTTTTCGTGCGACCCGTCCGGGCGCTGCGCGAACCCATAGCCGTCGCTGCCGATCACCGCGCCATTCTGCAGGATCACCCGATCGCCAATCGTGCAGCGCTCACGGATTGAGACGTGTGGATACAGGATGCAGTCGGCGCCAATCATGGCGTCGGCACCAATCACGACGTGGGGATGAACAATGGTGCGGGCGCCGATTCGCGCGCCGGCGCCAACACAGGCAAACGCACCGATGGTGGCCGACGGGTCCACCTGCGCCTCGCCGGCCACCGACGCCAGCGCGTCAATGCCCGCGGCCGGGCGCGTGGGCGGCGACAACACCTGCGCCGCGCGCGCGAACGTCAGATAGGGCGACTGGCTGCGAATCACGGCGCACGGTGCCGCCGCGCCGGCAGACGCGGTCGGCTCGCCGTTCATGATCACCGCGCTCGCCTTCGTATCGGCCAGCTTCGAGGCGTACTTCGGATTGGCGAGGAAGGTGAGATCGCCGGGACCGGCGTCCTCGATGGTCGCCACGCGATGGATCTCGATTGCGGCGTCGCCCTCGACAGGGCATTCCAGACGACGCGCCAGTTCGCCGAGCGTCACGATAGCGAGAATATCACGCAGTTTCGCCCGGCCCGCCCTCCGGCCGCGCTACCTCGACGCCGACAGCTGCTCGACGAACCGGGCCATCCTGGGCATGTGCAGGCGCTTGGCCGCCTCGAGAATGACGCGGTGACGGTCGGCCGGCGCCAGCGAAAACGAGCGGTGGATCTGCGTCAGTGCCGGGTCGGGCGTGAGCGTCCACCGCACCGTGCTGAGGGCATGCGCGGCACCGCGCCACGACAGGAAATGCCCCACGGCCGTGAAGGTGAACAGGTAGGCCAGCAGGTTCGGACCCGGCACAATCGCCACCAGACCCGACGCGATCAGCACCAGCGTGTGCGGGATCATCCGGTTGCGATGGCGATCCGAGTCGCGCTTCATCGAGTCCCGCATGATCGCTTCGGCGCGCGCCGCAGGAAGATCCGAGGAGATGTGCAGCGTCGCCGCGTCGGCCTTGCGCAGCTGCCAGAGCAGCCGCTGTTCGGCGATCCGCTCGGCCATCCATCGTAACGATCGTTTATGCACCCGCCCGAGAAAGGTCTTCGGCTCTTCGATTGATCTCTGGTGGCGCGCGCGCTCGGCTTCCTTCAGCTGCTCATCGAATCGCGCGCGCAGCCTGGCGAAGAACCCCCGGCCCTCAACCGGCTCGTCCGTGTCGTCGTCGACCGCTTCGTAATAACACTCGAACCGGTCGAGGCCGACCGGCACCAGGTAGACACGCATCGCTACTTTGGACGGCGAATCGGACGGGGAGTTCGCGTGACCGACGTCGGCACCGGCGGCTTGCCGGCCTGCACCCACGCGCCGGTAATCACCGCCGCCACCCCGGCAATGGAGGCATTCAGCCGGCGCTCGAGGGTCGGCAGTGTGCCCTTCGCGAACGCGTCGAAGTAGCCGTCGTCATAGAACTCGCGCCCGGCCGCGGCGTCCTTGTCGGCGGCGAGCACATTGGCCGCATCCTTGGTGCCGGCAATCAAGGCTTCGAACATGAAGTCGCGCGGGTTGCTGACCGCCTTCACTGCCGGCGGCGCAATGGTCAGCGTGGCGCGGTTGCGCTCGAACAACTCGGACTCCCACCGCGCATGGACGCCGTGCTGAAAGGTCAACTGGCCGTCGTAGTTGACCACCGCATGCAACGGCACGTGGCCATCCGAGACGTAGTGCGCGAGAATCGCGGAGAAGAGCGCGATGTTGTCGAGCGCGTAGCCCGGCGCCGGCTGACGGGTCAGCGATTCGAACTCGCGCTGCAGCCGGCCGTAGAACTCAGCCGTGCGCCACGGCAGCAGGCCCTGCTGCTCGACGAATTCCCTGCCGAACTTCTGGATCGCTTTGTCGAAGTCACGCGGCAACTCGTTGAACGGGTACGGCCCGAACGCCTGGTGGTCGATGTCCAGGAAGTGATGGGGCGGCTCCGCGTCCCAGCCGGCGGTGCGCCACAAGTCGGGGTCGATTGAGCGCTCGACAATGAAGGTGCGGCGCTGCTCGAAGAGCGGCCGCAACTCGGCCGGCAGCAACGCGATCATGCGATCGGCAATGAACTTGTGAGCTTCGAATCCCCATCCGGCGGCGGTGGACGGAACGAGGATCAGGGCGGCGACAATCGCAGTAGCCAGGCGCATACCTCCATCTTACCGGAGCCTGACGGCAGACCATCCGTACGGGCCGGCGTTGGCGTAGCGATAGTCGTTGATCCAGATGCTGCGCTCCGCCGGGTTGACTTGTACGAACGGAAAGCGCGACCAGCGCAAAAACGCGCGGGCCAGCGGCAACTGCAGCGCCGGCTGTACCGACGGGTCGTTCCACCCCTTCTCCATGCCAAATCCAGCCGGGCGAAAGTGCGGCCTCGGATCGAACCACAGGTTCCCCTTCTCATAACGATCGTCCATGTCGATCACGACTTCGCGACGGAAGGGATTGACCACCACCGGCGTCACCATGAAGCGGGTGTCGGCCGGACGCCCGCCACGCGCCAGGCCGGCGGCCACCTCGCGGCGTGCGACGAAGGTCGACGCCAGCATGACCAGGACGTAGATCGCCGCCACCGTGACGCCAATCCGCGCCGGACGCGGATTCGTGCGGGCGAGAAACCAGCCAAGTCCCAGCGTCAGGTACAGCCACGGATCGACGATGTAGAGGGCGTCGCCGTAGAACCATCGCTCCGAGAACGGCATCAGCAACCGGACGCCGTAGCTGTTCATCAAATCCATGAACACGTGCAGGAGCACGCCGATGTACGACAGCAGCAGGATCTGGCCAGGCCGGACCGGCTGCCCTGATGACCCGATGGCCGGCTGGCCCGATCGCCTGCTGCGGTAGCGGTCGTAGAGAAGCATCGCGCCGGTCAGCACGAGCGGCAGCGTGGCCAGCGCCAGCACGCCATGCGTCCAGCCGCGCCGGAACGACATGGCCAGCGTGTCGGTGGCAAAGACGGCCGCGTCGATGTCTGGCAGGTTGCTGGCGATGACCAGCGTGCTGGTGGCGAGCGCCGTGCGCTTGTTCAAACCGGCACGGCTGGCGGCCATGCCGATCAACGAGTGACAGAGGTTATCCACCGGGCTAGGGGCTACGGGCGGAGTCTAGCCGGTCTTCCGCTGCAGGTACGCCTGTTCGGCTTCGTCCCTGAGGTCCTTGCGCAGCACTTTTCCGACGTTCGTTTTCGGTAAGTCCTGCTTGAACACCACCATGCGCGGCACTTTATATCCGGTCAGTGACCTCTTGCAGTGCTGGCGAATCGCGTCTTCGGTCACGTCTTCCTTCGTCGCGACGAACGCGACGACAATTTCGCCGAACTCATCGTCTGGCACGCCAACGACGGCGGTGTCGGCCACGGCCGGGTGGGTGGCAATGACCGCTTCCACCTCGTTCGGGTACACGTTGAAGCCGCTGACGAGAATCATGTCCTTCTTGCGGTCGACGATCTGGATGTAGTGGTCTTCGTCCACGAGGGCGATGTCGCCGGTGGCGAGCCAGCCATCGCGAAGCACCTTGGCGGTTTCGTCGGGGCGCTGCCAGTAGCCCTGCATGACCTGCGGGCCCTTCACCAACAATTCGCCCGCCTCTCCGGGCGGCACGTCGCGGCCCTGGTCGTCGACCAGGCGAACGTCGGTGCCCGGCACCGGCACGCCAATGGACTCGCGCTTCGGACGCTGGAACGGATTCAACGTGGCAACGGGGGAGGTTTCGGTGAGCCCGTAGCCCTGGTAGATCGGCGTCCTGGTCATCGCCTCCCATCGCTCGCCAATCACCGGCACCAGCGCCATGCCGCCCGCCACCGATCCGCGCAACGACCAGTTTGGCTTCTCCTGGAACCACGGTTCATGCATCAGGCCGGCAAACAGGGTGTTCACACCGGTGAACCACGTGATGGGCTCACCCAGCATCACGGCCTTGAGGTTCGAGAGCGGGCGCGGGCTCGGCACCAGCACGTTCCGCCCGCCCACGAGATAGAAAATTATCAGGTTCGCCGTGAACGCGAAGATGTGGTACAGCGGCAATGCCGTCAGCATCACTTCCTGGCCGAAGCGCAGGAACGGCTTCCACATTTCAAGGCCCTGCATCGTGTTGGCCACCAGGTTGCCGTGCGTCAGCGTGGCGCCTTTCGCCACGCCGGTCGTGCCGCCGGTGTACTGCAGGGCGGCCACGCTGCCGTGCGTGAGCGACCGCGCGTAGACCGTTGGATCCGCTCCGGCAGCGATGCGATCCGCGCCGGCCGTCAGCGCCTGTGTCATCGTGGTGTGCGGGAAGGTGATCGGCGGAATCATCTTCTTCACGTACTTCTGGACGGCCTTGATGATGAGCCGTTTCAGCGGCGGCAGCAGGTCGGAAATGCTGACGACTACCACCGTTCGAATCGACGTCTTGGGAAGGACTTCCGCCACCTTGGTGGCGAACAGATCGATCACGATCAGTCCCGTGGCGCCGCTGTCGGTAAACTGATGCACCATTTCCGTGGTCGTATACAGCGGATTCGTATTCGCCATCACGAGCCCGGCCTTCAAAGTTCCGAACACGGCTATCGGGTAGGCCAGGCAATTCGGCATCTGGATGGCGACACGATCGCCGGGCTTGAAGCCGGCCACTTCGCGCAGGTAGACCGCGAACTGATCCGACAACCGGTCCGCCTCTTCAAAGGTGATGCTGCCCTGCGAACCGTTGGGCAGCCCGAGCGTGAACGCCGGCTGCTTCGAAAAGGTCGCAGATGCACGACGAATCATCGCCGGCAGGTGTGGGTACTCCAGCGGCCCGAGATCCTGGGGGGTCTCCGGCGGGTAGAATTTGGTCCACGGACGAGCCGAGCCTGTCATGTCGGTGCCTTTCCGCCTCCTGGGGCGCCGGTGCTGTGTCCGGGGCGCAATTCTTGCACAGGTGCGGCGTAAACCCCTTGTCTATATGAACCGACGACTGCCCTTTGCCGTGATCCTCGCCGTGGTTGCCTCAGGTCTCGCCTGCGCCAGATCGGAAGGCCCGACAGCTCCGTCACCTACCGTCTCCAGCGGCCCCATTTCTTACACAGCCATTGGCGCCAGTGACGGCATCGGGGTTGGCAGTTCTGCCGTGTGCATTCCGCTGGCGCCCGACTGCATCGACGGCAGGGGGTATGTGCAGAGCCTGGCGCGAAGCCTCAAGGCGACCGGCCGCGAGTTCAGCTGGCGCAACCTCAGCCTGCCGGGCGCGGTCTTGAGCAGGGCGATCGAGGACCTGGCGCGTGACATTGGCACGCCGATCGAATCGCTGGCCGGCAACTTCATCGAGCGGCAGGCGCCGTTTGTCCCGACCAACACGACGCACGTGACGATTTTCGCCGGCGGTAACGATGCCAATGTCATTGGCCGCGCCGCGCGTACCGGCCGCGGTGGCAGCGACGTGAACGGCTATGTGGACGCGCAGGTGCGTCAATGGGGCACCGACCTCGAGGACTTGGTGACGCGCGTCCGCAGCCGCGCACCCAACGCGCGGATCGTCGTGCTCAACATGATCAACCTGGCGGGTGCGCCCTACCTGGCGTCGAACCCCATTGTTGAGAAGAGCCTGATGCAGCGGGTAGCGGTCGGCATTTCCGATCGCGTCAACGCGCTCACGAGCCGCAGCGTCCTGGTCGTGGACCTGATGTGCGACGCCCGGCTCTACCTGACGAGCAGCTACGCCTCCGACGGCTTCCACCCCGGGGACGCAGGCTACGCGGTGCTCGCCGAACTGGCCTGGCCCGCGCTGAGCAGCGGCACGGCCTCGCCCCCCAACCCCTCCTGTCCCCAGCGCCGCCTTTTCCCCTGATCGCCGGGGGGCTGGCCCCAAACGTCGCACCGCCCCGAGGGGGCTGGCGGGGCGATGTGACGTTTGGGGCCAGCCCCTTCGGTACAGAGAGCAGTGCGACGTTTGGGGCCAGCCCCCTCGGGGCGGCCACCTGGGTGCAGCACCCTGGGTGCGCCAGGAGTCGCGATTTCGGTCAAGTGACCGCTCGAGCCTCGGTGAATTTGTGCTAGATCAGCACGCGCGGAAAGTCATTTTGCACTTTTAGACGCAGATTTACCTCTTTCATGGGTTAAATATTGTAAAGTGAAAGCCGATCGTGCATACTTATGCACGCTCTTGGTCTGTAAAAACACCACATAAAAGGGGCGCGTACACATGGGATCTGCAGCACTCAGCGAGGCAATCAAGGGCATACGCAGTTGGGCCATGAACGAAGGGCGTCTCACGCAGACGCCGGCGCAGGTCAAGGACACCTACGGCGTACGGGTGTTCAACGACAAGGTCCAGCAGGCCCGCCTGCCAAAGGACGCGTATAAAGCGCTGCGCGACACCATCACCAACGGCACGCCGCTTGACCTGTCGACAGCGGACGCCGTGGCCAATGCGCTGAAGGATTGGGCGGTTGAGAATGGCGCGTCGCACTACACGCACTGGTTCCAGCCGCTCACCGGCATCACGGCTGAAAAGCACGACGCCTTCTACGCGCCGACGGCGGATGGCCGGTCGATCGCAGAGTTCCGCGGCAAGGAACTGGTCCGCGGCGAGCCCGATGCCTCGTCGTTCCCGTCGGGCGGCATGCGCAGCACTTTTGAGGCGCGCGGCTATACCGCCTGGGACCCGACCAGCCCGCCGTGGCTGCTCGTGAGCAACAACAGCGTCACGCTGGTCATTCCGACGGCATTCGTCAGCTGGACGGGCGTGGCGCTCGACAAGAAGACACCACTGCTCCGCTCCATGGAGGCCCTGTCGGCGCAGGCCGTGCGCGTGCTCAAGCTGTTTGGCTCCAAGGCGACGCGCGTCACCGCCACCTTCGGTCCCGAGCAGGAGTACTTCCTGATCGACAGCAATTTCTACTTCAACCGGCCCGACCTCCTGAACGCCGGCCGCACGCTGTTCGGCGCGACGCCGCCGAAAGGCCAGGAGCTCGAGGATCAGTACTTCGGCTCCATCCCTGAGCGCGTCCTCGCGTTCATGGCCGACGTCGAGGCGGAGCTGTACAAGTGCGGCGTGCCGATCAAGACCCGGCACAACGAAGTCGCGCCGTCCCAGTACGAGGTCGCGCCGATCTTCGAGAGCGCCAACGTCGCCACCGATCACCAGATGATGACGATGGAGACGATGAAGCGGGTGGCGCCGAAGTACGGCCTGGCGTGCCTGATTCATGAGAAGCCGTTCGCCGGCGTCAACGGATCAGGCAAGCACCTGAACTGGAGCATCGGCGACGACCTGGGCAACAACCTGCTCGGGCCGGGCGACACGCCCCACGACAACCTGCAGTTCCTGTTCTTCTGCACGGCGGTGATTCGTGCCGTGGATGTGTGGCAGGGCCTGCTGCGCTACTCGATCGCCCACGCCGGCAACGATCATCGCCTCGGCGCCAACGAAGCGCCGCCGGCGATCCTCTCGGTGTTCCTCGGCGACATGCTCACCGACATCTTCGAGCAGGTCGAAAAGGCCGGCCAGGCAAAGTCGACCAAGACCGGCGGCACGCTCGACATCGGCGTCGGCGCGCTGCCCAAATTGCCGCGCGATGCGGGCGACCGCAACCGCACCTCGCCGTTCGCTTTCACTGGCAACAAGTTCGAGTTTCGCGCCGTCGGCTCGACGCAGAACGTCGGCCTGCCCGGCACGTGCCTCAACGTCGCGGTCTGCGAGTCGCTCGACACGCTCGGTAGCGCGCTCGAGAGCCGGCTGAAGAAGGGCGAACCGCTCGAAGACGCGGTCAAAGCGATCCTGAAGACGACGATCAAGAAGCACAAGCGGATCATCTTCAACGGCAACGGCTACTCCGCCGACTGGCAGAGGGAAGCCGCCAAGCGCGGACTGCTGAACCTGAAGAACACCGTTGATGCGCTGCCGCAGATCGTCACCACGGACGTGGTCCGGGCATTCGAGCAGTACAAGGTCCTGACCGAGGCGGAACTGCACGCCCGGTACGAAATCAGCCTCGAGACCTACAACAAGACGATCAACATCGAGGCCCAGTTGATGGTATTGATGGCCAATCGCTACATCCTGCCTGCGGCGCTGGAGTATCAGACGCAGCTTGGTCAGAGCGTCGCGGCGGCCAGGGCGGGCGGGGTATTGAGCAAGGGCGGCAAGAAGCACCTCGCCAACCTGGTGAAGCTGATCGACGCCTTCAAGGCGCAGACCGACAAGCTCGATGCGGCGGCCGCACACGGCGGCGGCGCCGCGGACAAGCACGCCAAGTACATGCGCGATACCGTGGTGCCGGCCATGGTGAAGCTGCGCGCGCTCGGTGACCAGCTCGAGCTGGTCGTGCCCCACGCGCAGTGGCCGCTGCCGACGTATCGAGAGATGCTGTTTGTGAAGTAAGGTCTTGGGGGGCTAGGGGCTTAGGGGCTTAGGGACTAGGGGCTTAGGGCTGCCCCTAAGACCTTAGGCCCTTAGGCCATGCATCTCGGCCCTCAGGCCCATGGCAGTCGCCGTCATTTTCGTTGTCGCGCTCGCGTTGCGGCTGGTCCATCTCTGGCAGCTGAAGTCCACGCCGTTCTTCGACGTCTTGCTCGGCGACGCCAACGGCTACGACCAGTGGGCGCAGCGCCTCGCCGCCGGCGATTGGATCGGCACCGAAGTCTTCTACCAGGCGCCCCTCTACCCGTACTTTCTCGGCGTCGTCTACGCGATCTTCGACCGTGATCTGCTGGTCGTCCGCCTCATCCAGGCGATCATCGGATCGGCGTCGTGCGTGCTGCTTGGCCTTGCCGCGACGCGTCTGTTCTCGCCACGGGTCGGACTGGCCGCCGGCCTCGGGCTGGCGCTGTGGGCGCCGGCGATCTTCTTCGACAGCCTGCTGCAGAAGTCCGTGCTCGACATGTTCTTCATGTGCCTGGCGTTGTGGATCGTGGCGGGGATCAGGAACCAGGGATCGGGGATCAGGGGCGGGTTGCCGCTGGGTGCCTCGCTTGCGGCGTTCGCGCTGTCGCGCGAGAACGGGCTGCTGCTGATCGCCGTCGTGGCGATCTGGCTCGCCCTGCAGCACCGGCGTCAGCTGGTGTTCTTTGCCGCAGGTTTGACGATGGTGTTCGCCCCGGTAGTGGCGCGCAACTATTCGGTCGACGGCGGCTTCTACCTCACCACCTCGCAGTTCGGGTCGAACTTCTACATCGGCAACAACCCCAGCGCCGACGGCACCTACGCCTCGATTCGATTCGGACGCGGCGCGCCGGAATTCGAGCGCATCGATGCCAAAGAAGTCGCGGAAGCAACGGTCGGCCGCGCGCTCTCGGCATCCGAGGTGTCCAACTTCTGGTTCGAGCGGTCGATGAACTTCATCACCGCCGAGCCGGTCAAGTGGCTGCGGCTGACCGGCCGGAAGTTCGCGCTGCTGTTCAACCGGGCCGAGATGGTCGACACCGAAGCGCAGGAAAGCTACCAGGAGTTCTCGCCGATCTTGAAACTACTCGGGTCGATTGGGCATTTCGGAATCCTGGTGCCGCTCGCGGTCCTCGGCCTGGTGGTGACCTGGGACGATCGCCGGCGGTTGTGGATCGTCTACGCCCTGGCGGCGGCCTACGCCGCCAGCGTGGTGATGTTCTTCGTCTTCGCCCGGTATCGCTACCCGCTGGTGCCGTTCCTGCTGGTGTTCGCGGCCGCATCACTACAACGGCTGCCGCCGTCGCTCTCCCTACGCCGGCTGTCCGCACGCCAGCTGGCGGTCGCCTCCGGTCTGGCCGCCGTGGTCATCTTCGCAAACTGGCCCATGCTCGACTCGACGCTCATGCGGTCGATTACCGAGAACAACCTCGGCACCGCGCTACGGGAACAGCAACGCTACGACGAAGCGATCGTGCATCACCAGAAGGCCATCGCACTGAAACCCGACTACGCGCCCGCTCACAACAACATGGGCGCCGCCCTGCGCGCGGCCGGACGCCTGGACGAGGCGGTGGCCAGCTATCGCCAGGCGCTGGCGCTGAAGCCCGACTTTGCCAGCGCCAGCTACAACCTCGCCAACGCCCTGCTCGAACAGGGCAAGACCGGCGACTCGGTGGAGAGCTTCCGCCGCGCGCTCCGCGACAACCCGAACTCGGTCGAGGCGCACAACAACCTTGGGATCGCGCTGGCGCAGCGCGGCGATCTCGCCGGAGCCATGAATGCATTCCGCGCGGCGCTGGCAATCGACGCGCGCTCAGTGCACGCCCTCCGCAATCTCGGCAACCTGCTGTACGACGCCGGCCAGCGCGTCGAAGGGCTGGCGCACCTCGAGCGCGCGGTCGCGATCGCGCCGCAGGAGCCCGAAGCCATCTTCGACATCGGCACCCTCCAGCTGCAGGAACAGAACTTTACGGCGGCGGCAGCACGGTTCGAATCGGCGCTGAAGGTCCGGCCCGACTGGGCCGAAGCGCACAACAACCTGGGCATTGCGCTGGCCTCGCAGGGCCGCCTGGTCCAGGCCCTGCCCCACTTCGAGCGCGCGGTGGAGCTGAACCCGTCCATGCAGGACGCGCGGGCCAATCGCGATCAGGCCAGGGCCGCGCTGAAGAGATAATCCGCCTGCGCGTCGAGCGGCCGCGAGGCTGCGAAAAAAAACGGGGTGAGCTGTCGGCCAGCCCACCCCGGTTAGAGGAACGGCGCAGGTTAATGTTGAAGGTCTACCAGCGCACCACCGCACCAACACCGTACATCCGGCCCTGCATGATGCTGTTCGGCGCCAGGAAAGACGACGACAGCACGTTGGTGGTGATGTAGCTGATGATCGCGTCCGAGTTGTTCACGTTGAACACTTCGAAGGTCGGCAGTACCTGCCAGCGGCCGAACCGGAAGGTCCGGGCCAGCTTGAAGTCGAGCTGGACGATCCGCTCGACGGCGGTTTGGCGCACGGACTTTAGAAAGTAGGTCAAGGTCGGCTGGCCAAAGTCTGCCGTCGGCATGATGAGGGCGCCGGCCGGACAGGGCGACGGGCAGTTGGCGGGATAGCGCGAGCTGCCGCGGCTCACCGTCATCACACGCGAGCTGGTCGGGCTCGAGTTGTTCTGGAACGACATGCTGAGGTTGATCCCCCAGCCGATTTCTCTGGTGCCCGACATCTTGAACTGCGGACGCCATGGAATATCGAGAACGTAGTCGTCGCACAACGCCTGGCCCAGGCCACCGTAGTTCGGATCGTCCGGCGCAGTGCAGGACCGTTGACGCTCACGCTCGATGGCCACGCCGGCGTTCAGCTGACCACCGCCGGGAATGCGCCACCGGCTCTCGAAGTTCCACGAGTCGTAGGTGTTCTTGCGGTCCGGATCGAAGGTGTCGAGATTACGCACGGGCCGAGCCTGCGCGGCCGCCGAACGGGCGAACACGGTGAACGGCTGGCCGGTCAACGGGTTGTACCAGGTATGAGGGGAATAGTCGGATAGCGACCAGCTCCGATTGACGGTGCTGGTGAGGTTGTTGAACTGACCGCGCCACCACTGCGCACCAACCGAGAGGCCGCTGAACAGCTCGTGCTGAATCTCAATGCCGTTCTCGAGATTCCACGGGCGGGGATACTTGCCGTACTCGTTCAGCGCGGCGATGCCGTAGTTAGCCGACAGACTGGCAAAGTTGATTTCACAGTCGGGGCTGGCGAAGTTGCAGCGCAGCGTGCCCTGTGCGACATCGTCTCCGTTCTTATCCACCCACGGCAGCGTGGCGGTTTGTGACAGCAGTGGATTGTAGGCGGCAGCGACGCCGGTGGTGCGCGACAGGTTGTAGCGGTTCAACGAGTACTTGATCGCCGTCCGGCCGTTGCCAAATACGTCGTAGACCAGACCCATGCGCGGGGCCCAGTCGTTCCAGTCGGGGAGATTGACAATCTCGTCGAAGCTGCGCTCCGGCACGAACCGACCGGCCGGCGAGCGGCCTGCCAGCACCTTGGCATTGATCGTTTCCCAGCGGATGCCGATGTTCGCGGTCAGCCGATTCAGGCGCCACGTATCCTGCAGGTAGACGCCAAGGTCGCGATTCAGGCGCTCGGCGTAGCGCAGCGGGGAGTTTCTGATCAGGACCGTATCAGGCACCGACCAGCGGCGGCCGGTGCTGCTGCTGCGGTACTGCTGAATCAAATCGGCGTTGGCGATGCGCGAGTGCTTGAAGGTGCCCTGGCGGTTGTTGGCGCCGAACTTGAAAGTGTGATCGCCCTTGACCCAGGTCACCGCCACGTTCCAGTAGAACGCGACCGGACTCTCGGTGATGTTGGTCGGGCCAGCCTGCGTGTAGCCGCCCAGGTCGAGCTCGTTCTTTGCCGCCGTGCGAAACCACTCATCGCTGAACGCCGGCTTCTCGATGCCTTCCTTGTACTCGTTGGTGTAGTACTCGGTGTTGTTCGAGAAGCCCGCTTCAAGGAACACCGAGCCCGTCACCGGCGATGTCCACTTGATCGCCGCGGTGTGATACGCCGGCGAGTTCCACACCGTCGCGGCGGTCTCCGGATCGTAGTTGGCCTGCATGTCATGGCCGCGGTACTTGTCGATCTCGTCGAAGTAGCCGGACAGCTTATTGCGCGGCGTCACCTGCCACGTCAGGCGCGCCATGCCGCTCTTGATGAACTGATCGTCAATGCCCTGGCTGCCGTCGTCGAAGAACGTGTTGGCGATGAAGTTATTGACCGAGAAATAGCGCGCCGAGGTGAAGAACCACAGCTTGTCCTTCTTGATCGGACCGCCGAGCGACGCGGTGTAGTCGATGATGCGATCGATGGCGTTGCCGGCCGACAGGCCGCGGTCACGATGCCGCTGCGTCAGGTTGCTCGACTGCCAGGCGCCGGGACGGCTGGCGGCCGTGAAGTCGCCGCGAAACTGGTTGCCGCCTTCGCGCGGAATCATGTTGAGGCGCACGCCGCCCGACGACGTCTCGGCACCGATCGCGGCGGTCTGGTAACTCATTTCCGAATTCATGGCGTCGTTGTAGTAGCTCTGGATCGCCCCGTCACCCTGCAGGCCGTTGGTCATCTGGCCGTCCACCAGCACGGTGGTGTTGGAGGTCGACATGCCGTGGGTCGACATGTAGGTCTGCTGCATTGCGCGCGCGCCGCCGGTATCGGGCAGATTCAGGTTGATGCCGACGACCAGCTGCCCCAGCCCCTGGATGCTGCGGCCGGTAGGAATCAGGTCAATGGCCTCGCGATTCAACACCGCCGCCTTCGCCGTCGACGTGACGTCCACGACCGGTGAAGCGCCGGTCACGGTGATAGTCTCCTCAAGAGAACCCACGCCGAGTTCCGCGTTGAGGGTGGCCGTAAACTCCGACCGCAACTCGAAGCCATCGCGCCGGTAGGTCTTGAATCCCGGAAGTGTGAACGTGACGACGTAGGTGCCGGGACGCAGGTCGGAGATGCGGTAGGAGCCGTCGCCGTCGGTGATGGCCGTCTTGACCTTTTCGATCAGGACGTCGCTCGAGGCTTCCACGGTCACGCCGGGCATGGCCGCGCCCGACGTGTCTTTCACCACGCCGACGATCCCGCTCTGGGCGTAGGCGGCACTCGACAGGAGCGCCGCTCCCGCCAACGCCAACAACGTCCTGGTAGTGCTTCGCGCCAAACTGTTCCTCCTCCGAGCAAGCCAATGCCCGGCTGGGCGTGGCCCAGCCGGGTGTTGTTGCAATTGGGTATTACCAGCGCAGTTGAATGGCCATCCTCAGCATGCGCCCCTGAAGCACGATGGACGGCTGCAGATAGGAGGCTGTGCCGAAGTTGGTCGAGCGGTACGCCTGTGGGTAGCTCTTGTTGAACACGTTGAAGACATCGGCCTGGGCCTGCACGCGGGCACCGCCGAACTGGAACCACTTGGCGAAGCTCAGGTCGAGTTGATTGAGGCGCGGCAGGAATTCGGTACCCGGGGCCACCAGCGGCACGGTGACCGATGCCGACGTCAATGTCGGGGCCACCAGCGCCCCGGCCGGGCACGGCGCGGCGCAGTTGGCAGGATAGCGGGTGGTGCGGGTAATCAGGAAGTTGGTGCCAACCGGGCTGCCGGTGTCGCCATACCCCGGACCACTGATCTTGTTGCCGGCCGTCGTCGTCAACCCGAGTGGCCGGCCGGCAAGGCTTTGCAGCGAGGCACTCAACGTGACGCCCCAGACCAACGGCATGGTCCCGGCCATCTTCAGGGTCGAGCGGAACGGAATGTCGTTGGTCGAGTCGTCGCAGAACAGCAACAGGTTCGGGTCGTCCGGCTCGTCGCAAATGTTGCGCAAATTGCGCTCGGTCACGAAGCCGCCGAACAGCGAGCCGCCTCGCGGCAATCGCGCCGTGACGTTCAGGTCATAGCCGGTATACGTATGCGAGCGGCCGTCGCCGGCATTCTTGTCGAGATTGTCGACGCGGGCCGCCGCCGCGGGTGACACGTCGAAAATGCGCATCGGCTGCCCGGTCTTCGGATTGAAAATATCGAACGGGAGGTAGTCGGACATGGTCCGCAACATGTTGTCGGTGACCCGCAGCCGGTGGAAGGTGCGGCGGTAGAAGTTCGCCGCGACCGAGACCCGTGGCAACAGCTCGTGCTGCACGCCCGCCGTGGTCTCGATGTTATAAACGCGCTTGAAGTTGGGATCGACGCGGTTGAGCTGCGCCCGTCCAAACGTCGCCGGCAGCTGCGCGAAGTTGATCTCGCAGCCCGGCGTCAGGTACGTGCACCCCAGCTGGCCCTGTGCAATGTCGTCGCCGTTGCCATCGGTCCAGGACAGCGAGGCCCCCTGAATAGCCAGCGGATTGTAGCGGTTGGCGAAGAACGTCGTCCGCGATTCCATGTAGCGGTTGAGACCGAACTTCAGCGCGGTCTTGGCATTTCCGAACAGGTCGTAGACGGCGCCGAACCGCGGCGCCAGGTCCTTCCAGGTCGGCATCGGGATGGCGTCGAAGCGACGCGCGCCGATGAACCGCCCGGCGCCCGACTCCTGCTTCGACACTTCGTGGCGCAGGATCTCGTATCGCAGTCCGGCGTTCAGCGTCAGCCGATTCAACGTCCAGGTGTCCTGGGCGTAGATGCCGAGGTCGCCCAGCAGCGCATCCTTGTAGCGCAGCGGGGTGTTGTAGACGGTGACCGACACCGGCACGCCGTTCGAATAGACCTGCTGGAGATCGGCATTCGTCTCACGCGTGTTCACGTAGGTGCCCCAGTTGAACTGGAAGCCGACCTTGGCGGTGTGCGCGCCGCTGACATACGACAGCGACGCCTGAGTATTGAATCGATCGGGATATCGGCCGCCCCAGTTGGCCAACCCGTTGCGCAGCGTCACCAGCGTCTGGTCGCGACGGCTGGCGCCGCGGAACCACGCGTCCGTGAAGGGTGCCTGGTTGATGCCATCCTGGTTCGTGATGACGTACTCCTCGTAATTGAAGGAGTAGCCAGCGTCGAACAGCAACTGGCTGCTGATGGTGCTGGTGAACTTGGCCGCCGCATCGTTGTAACGCGGTGACGTCCAGACCTGCGACGCCGTCAGCGGATCGTCGCCGGCGTTCATGCCGTGCCCGCGGTACTTGTCGACCTCCTCGTAATAGATCGAGAACTTGTTTCGCGGCGACACCTGCCAGGTGAATCGCAGCGTCGCGCCGTTGATGTACTGATCGTCAATGCCCTGTTCGCACTGCACGCGGCCGGCCTGGCAGTCGGCGTTGGTCGCCCCCGCCGGGACGTAGAACGTATCCGCAATCGGCGCGTCGACACCGCTCAACCGGCCGGCCATGAAGTACCACAGCCGATCACGCTTGATCGGGCCGCCAAGGCCGCTGCTGAACTCGTAGATCTTCGAAATCCGGTCGACGGCACGCAAACCAGCGCTGCGCAGCGCCGGGGTCATGTTGTTGGACTGCCACGCGCCGTCGTTCCACGACCCGAAGAACGTGCCGCTATGCTGATTGCCGCCGTCCTTCATGACGATGTTGACGCGCACGCCGCCTGGAGACACGTCCGCGCCGGCGCCGGCGGTCGTGTAGGTCATTTCCTGAATCATCTGGTTGTTGACGTACTGCTGCACCGCGCCGTCGCCGTCGAGACCGTTGATCATCAACCCGTCGATCTGCACGATGTTGTTGGCCGAGGTCAGACCGCGCGTCGACATGTAGGTCTGCTGCATGGCGCGCGAGCCGCCGACATCGGGCTGGTTCAGCGCCACTCCGGTCACGAGCTGCGACATCCCGTAAATGGAACGGCCGGTCGGAACGGCGTCGAGCACGTCTCGCGACAAGACCGTGACCCGGGAAGTGCTCGAGACGTCAACGATCGGCGACTCGCCCGTGACGGTAATCGTCTCCGCGAGCGCCCCGACCTTCAGCTCTGCATTGAGCGTCGCAGTGAAATCGGTCGGCAGCTCCAGCCCGTCGCGCCGGAAGGTGCTGAATCCCGTCAGGGTGAAGGTGACCGCGTAGGTGCCTGGCCGAAGATCGGTGATGCGGTAGTTTCCGTTACCGTCGCTGGCCGTGGCCTTGACCTTCTCGATCAGGACCGGGCTGGCGGCCTCGACGGTCACGCCGGGCATCGCGGCGCCCGACACGTCTCGTACCGTGCCGATAATCGAACTCTGGGCCAACGCCGTCGTCGGCGCCAGCAACGCCACCACCCAGAGACACCAATTCATCAGGATTCTTCGCGCCATGCTGTTCCTCCAAAGCAACCGGATCCAAACCGTATTCAGCCGCCTAAAGTGGCCAGAGCCTCGAGCGAGGTGAGGCTAAACCCGAGGCCCCCGTCCAGTCAATGACAAACTGTTGCAAATCCAGGAGAAACAAGACCTTGGTTTGCTCATGAATACGTGGCGTCAAAGAGATGCAACGGGCCTACGGGCGAACGGGCAAACGAGGCCAGCCGGGCGAAAGTAAACTAAGGCGATGAGACTTGTTTCACTTGCCGTTGGATTGGCGCTTCTTGTCAGTGCGTGTGGCGGCGGGTCCGCTAGCTTGACGGCTCCTTCGAGCATGCCGGCGGCTGGAAGCGTGCCATTCTCGACAACCGATCTGAGGGCGGGCAGCGGCGCCACGGCCACCACCGGCCGCAGCATCGCGGTGCGCTACGCCGGCTGGCTGTACAGCACCACGGCGGCCGAGAACAAAGGCAACCAATTCGACTCGGGAACGTTTTCGTTTGTGGTCGGCACCGGCGTGATCGCCGGGTTCAGCCAGGGTGTGACCGGCATGCAGGTTGGAGGCATACGGCGAGTCGTGATTCCGCCCAACCTCGGGTATGGATCAGCAGGCAGCCCGCCCCAAATCCCTGGCAACGCGACGCTGATCTTCGAGATCGAACTGCTGGCCGTTCAGTAACGACGTCGGAAGCCGGCATCCAGATGCGCGATTCGATGCGGGGTTTCAGCCGCGGCATGTATGCCAACTGGTTGTGGCACAAGCCGCTGCAATTGTTGGTCGACGCCGGCGAAGGGCTGCAGCTCGCGCTCGGGTCGCAGGTGTTCTCGCCATCGGTGCTGGCCATCACCCATGGGCATTCAGATCACGTCTTGGGGCTTCCCGGCCTGATCGCCGCGCGCCGCTTCGGCAAAGGCGCTGTCGACAAGCCGCTGACCATCGTCTACCCGGAAGGGTCCCGAGGCGTCCAGGCCGCCCGCGATCTGCTCGGCACCGCGTACGCCGGCGTGGTGTTCCCATTGACCTGGGTCGCGGCCACGCCCGGCACCGCGGTCCAGCTTGGGAAAGGGAGGCGCCTTGAAGCGATCCCGGTTCGCCACACCGACAACGAGGCCGCACTCGGATATCGGGTGATCGAAGCGCGCAAACGGCTCAAGCCCGAATTCTCGTCGCTCTCGCAAGCAGACATTGAAGCGGCGGCGCGACAGGGCACGCGCGACGCCATGCTCGAAGACGTGGCCCACGTGGTGTTTGCGCATTCCGGCGACGCCATGCCGATCGATCCGGCGCTGGTCACCCACGCCGACATCCTCGTGCACGACGCGACGTTCCTGCACGAACCGGATCGGCGGGAACCCATTCATGCCACGACCGAAGAAGCCCTCGAGGTTGCGCGTCAGGCCGCGGTGAAGACCGTGGTGCTGTATCACCTGTCGATCCGCTACGACCGGGCCACGGCACTGCCCGCGCTCAGAGCGCAGGTGGCATCCAGCGGATTCACCGGTGACTGCTACCTGCTCGACGAGGCCGACTTCATCGAACTAGCCGTCCGCCCGTAGCCCGCTGGTCCAGCAACTGCTATCCTTCAAGATCGTGTCCCTTCTCAGCCGTCAGGACGTGCAGCGCATTGCCGAGCTCGCGCGGCTCGAGCTTACCAGCGAGGAGCTCGACCTCTTCACGCGGCAGCTCGGCGACATCCTCACCTACGTCGAGCAGATTCGCGCCCTCGACACAACCGGCGTTGAACCCACGTCACAGGTCCTGAACCGTCCCGTCGACCGTGACGATGCGCCCGGCGCCACGCTGACGCGTGCCCAGCTGCTGGGCAACGCGCCGGATGCGGCGCCCGAAGCCGGATTGTTCAAGGTCCCACGGGTGATCGGCTGATGACCCAGCTTCGCAAGGGCACCCGCCTACGCCACGGCGTCGGCGGGCAAGCCGGTGAGCCGGGCGCGGTCGCTGCCGTCGAACAGTCGCTGGCACGCCTCACCCAGGTCGAGCCGCAGCTCTCCGCCTTCAACACGGTGATGGCCGAGCGGGCGCTCGATCGCGCCCGGGCGCTCGATGCCTCCGCGCCAATCGGTCCACTGCACGGCGTGCCGGTCGCGCTGAAAGACAACCTGTGCACCGCCGGCGTGCCGACGACCGCCTCCTCGAAGATTCTCAGTGGCTTTGTGCCGCCGTACACCGCGACGGCGGTGGAGCGGCTCGAAGCCGCGGGCGCAATCGTCATCGGCAAGACCAACCTCGACGAGTTCGGCATGGGTTCATCGACGGAGAACTCCGCGCTCGGCGCCACCAGGAACCCCTGGGACCTCACCCGCACACCTGGCGGGTCGAGCGGCGGCTCCGCCGCGGCGGTCGCGGCGCGCGTGGTGCCGATTGCGCTCGGTTCGGACACGGGTGGCTCGATCCGCCAGCCCGCGGGACTCTGCGGCATCGTGGGCCTGAAGCCGACCTACGGCCGCGTCTCACGCTACGGGCTGCTGGCCTTTGCGTCGTCTCTGGATCACATTGGTCCATTGACCACGACGGTGGCGGATGCGGCAGTGGCCTTCAGCGTCATCGGCGGATTCGATCCCCGCGACTCGACTTCGTCCTCGGAACCCATGCCGGATCTGCACGCCGCGCTGACCGGCGACGTCAACGGCCTTCGCATTGGCGTGCCGCGTGCCTTCCTCGGCGAGGGCGTTGACGCGTCCGTACTCGAGGCGTTCGCGTCGGCGCTGAACGTCTTCGCCGCGCGTGGCGCACGCATCGTCGACATCGACCTGCCCCACGCCGGCCACGGCATTCCCATCTACTACCTGATCTGCACCGCCGAGGCCTCGTCCAATCTGGCCCGATACGATGGCGTGCGCTACGGCCATCGCACCAGGCTGCAGAAGGACGACACGCTGCAGCACATGTATGAGCGCACGCGCGACGAGGGTTTCGGCGCCGAGGTGAAGCGCCGCATCATGCTCGGCACCTACGTGTTGAGCGCCGGCTACTACGACGCCTACTACCTGAAGGCGCAGCAGGTGCGCACGCTGGTGCGGCGCGATTACGATCGGGCGTTCGAGACGGTGGACGTGGTAGCCACCCCGACGACGCCGACGCCGGCGTTCAAGCTGGGCGAGAAGACCAGCGACCCGGTGCAGATGTACCTGAACGACATCTTCACCGTCAGCGCCAATCTCACCGGCCTGCCGTCGATCAGCATTCCGTGCGGGTTCGCGTCGCCGGCACTGCCGATCGGTTTGCAGCTGACGGGTCGCTTGTTCGACGAAGCCACGCTGCTGCGCGCGGCCGACGCGTTTCAGCGCGACACCACCTTCCACACCAACGCCCCCTCCCTCGCCGAGGCTACGGAGGGCAAGCCGCTCGACGCGTAATGGCGCCTGTGGCTGGCCCGGTCGCAGGCGAGTGCGGCTGGGTAGAAAGCCGCGCGCCAGTTCGCGGATCTCGTCATAGCCGTGGAACGCGTGCGACTCGATCACAAAGCGGCCGAGCCGGTGACGGACCGTCAGCCAGCGCCCCAATTGCCACTCTTCGTCTTCGGTGATGGCGTCGATGTCGACCCAGCGCATCAGGCGCGCGCGCCCCGCATACTTCACGTAAGTAATGCCCTCCGCGTCGACCACCAACTTGCGTTCGTGATGAATACGCCATCGGCGTCTCACCTACCAGGCCGCGCCGCCGACGAAGGTCGCCGCCACCCAGACGAACAACGCGCTCTCGCTCAACGGTTCCACGGCGCGGCCGCCCGCGATCATGCCGGCAATCATCGCCACCACGCTCCCGCCCGTGGCCGGCAGAAACGCGATGCCGATGGTCGGAATCACGCAGGATGCGCGATCGATCACGACTGGACACTCGTTCGGCGAGTGCCGCTCCGTCTCTGCCATGGTGTCTAGCAACGACGTCCTTCCTCTTGACGCTCCTCGCGAGGCGGCGCGCTGATTACTGCGCGTTGATGTTCGCGCGCCCCTTTCGCAGCACGAACTTCTGAATCTTGCCGGTCGCCGTCTTCGGCAACTCCGTGACCGGTGTGAAATCGTGCGGCACCTTGAAGTGCGCCATGTGCCCACGGCAGAACGTCCGCAGTGCGTCCGCGGTTGCGCTCTGCCCGCTCTTGAACACCACGAACGCGTGCGGCGACTCACCCCATTTCTCGTGCGGCACGCCGACCACCGCCGCTTCCTGAATCGCCTCGTGGCGCAGCAGCATCGCCTCGACTTCCACCGATGAGATGTTCTCGCCGCCGCTGATGATCACGTCCTTCAGGCGATCGGTGATCTGCACGTAGCCGTCCGGATGCACCACCGCGGCGTCGCCGGTGTGAAACCAGCCGTCGCCCATGCACTTCTCGGTGGCCTCGGGATCGTTGTAGTAGCCGGCCATCACCACGTTGCCACGAGCCACGATCTCTCCCGGGGTCTTACCGTCCAGCGGGACATCGTTGCCCTGGTCGTCCACCACTCGAAGCTCTCCGGACGTGATCAGCTCCACGCCCTGGCGCGCCTTGATGCGGGCACGGTCGTCTTGCGACAACGTCTGGTGTTCCGGCAACGGCTCGCAGATGCTGATCGCCGGTGCGGTCTCGGTCAAGCCGTAGATCTGGATCACCGACCAGCCGAGGTCGTCCTCGATGCGCTGGATGGTCACCGCGGCCGGGGGCGCACCCGCCGTCATCACGGCGACGCCTCTTGGCGCCAGCGCCTTGGCCGCGGCCGGCGAGCTGGCCAGCATGATCAGCACGGTCGGCGCTGCGCACAGTCGCGTCACGCCCTCCCGGGCCGCCGTCTTGAACACCGTAGGGCCGTCGAACTTCGGCAGGCAGACGTGCCTGGCGCCGGCCGCCGTCACGGTCCACGTGAACGTCCAGCCGTTGGCATGAAACATCGGCAACGTCCACAGGTAGGCATCAGCCGGCGTCATCGGCCAGTGTGCGAGCATGCCGACGGTGTTCATCCACGCGTTGCGATGCGTGATCATCACGCCCTTCGGACGCGAGGTCGTGCCGCTGGTGTAGTTGATCGTCAGCAGATCGCGCTCGCCAATCGCCGGCCTGGTGAACGACGCCGAGGCGTCGGTCAGCAACGATTCGTAGTCGAGCCACCCGTCGCGCGGGCCATCCAGGGACACGAAGTGCGCGACGCCCGTGAGGTCGGCGCGAATCGACTCGACCGCCGCGAGGTGGTCGGCCCCGGCGCACACGACCGTCGCGCCGCTGTGCTGAATCAGGTAGCGAAAATCATCCGCCACCAGCCGGAAGTTGATCGGCACCAGGACGGCACCGAGCTGCGGCACCGCATAGAACGACTCGAGCTGGGCGTGGGTATTCGGCGCGATGTAGGCAACGCGGTCACCGTGCTTGACGCCCAGGCGCTGCAGCGCCGACGACCACCGATCGCATCGCGCGCCAAATTCGCTGTAGGTCCAGCGCCGATCGCCATCAACCACGCCAATCCGCAAACCATGCAACTTGCGCGCACGGCGAAGGAAATCGAGTGGCGTGAGCGGGATCTCCATGCCGCACATTCTAGTGAAAAGCAGAATTCAGTCCCAGCCAGAGGTCCCTTCAGGGCTGATGGAACAGCACCCGCCCCGGCCGCTCGGCGCCGGGCGCACCCGTCCATACGAGGCCGCCGTTGACCCATACCTTCACGACGCCGGTGGAGAGCGCGCGCGGCTGCTCGAACGTGGACTGGTCGGTCACCGTGGCCGGGTCGAACAGCACGAGGTCGGCCTTCATGCCCGGGCGCAGGGTGCCGCGGTCCCCGATGCCGAGCCGCGCGGCCGGCATCGACGTCATCTTGCGGATGGCCTCGGGCAGCGTCATCCACTGCTGCTCGCGCACGTAGCGCCCCAGCACGCGCGGGAAGGTGCCGGCGCCGCGCGGGTGGTTGTTGGCAATGCCGCCGTCGCTCGCCACCATCACCCACGGCTGCGCGTAGAACGTCCGCAGGTCGGATTCGAGCATCGCGTGGCCGATCATGCCCGCACCCTCGTCGGCGGCAAAGCGCACGTAGGCCTCGATGTCGGAGATCCCCTCGACGCGCGCCGCCTCGTCCAGGCGCTTGCCGACGTGCTGCGGGTAGGCGCTCCAGCGCGTGATCTGGACGTTCTTCGCGCCCCCGATGTCATCGAGGCCGCGCTTCACGCTCACCGGATCGTCGTATTGCTTGTTGGGCACCAGCACGCGCGGGGTGGATTGCCAGGCGAGGTACGGGTAGGCGTCGGCGGTCACGTCGACGCCGCGCGCGCGGGCGGCCTCGACAAGCGCCACCACCTCCGCCGCCTTGCCCCACACGTTCACGGTGCCCAGCTTGATGTGCGTGATCTGCACGGGCAGTTTCGCCCGCTCGCCAATGGCGATGGCTTCCCGCACGGCCGCCATCGTGAGGTCGGCCTCGTCGCGGATGTGCGAGATATAGAGGCCCCCCTTCGCACCGGCCGCGCGGGCCATCTCGGTCACCTCTTCGACGCTGGCGTAGCTGCCTACTTCGTACTCGAGGCCCGACGAGAGCCCGAAGGCGCCCTCGCCCATCGCCTGCTCCACGAGCGTGCGCAGGCGCGCGTGCTCGGCCGGTCGCGAGGCGCGCTTGTAGTCGTCGCCCATCACGAGCCGACGGAGGGTGGCGTGCCCGGCAAACGTCACCACGTTGACAGCTGGAGGGCTGCCGCGCAGGCGTTCGACGTAGCCGGACAACGGCCATGGGGAGCTGCCGTCCTGTCCGACGGCTACGGTGGTGATGCCCTGCGACACCTGCGTCACGGCGGCCGGCTCGTTGAACAGCCCTTCAGTGGAGTGGTTGTGGATGTCGATGAACCCCGGCGCGAGCACCAGGCCCGTGCCGTCGACGACGGTGTCGCCCGGCTGTGGCGTGACGGCGCCGACGGCGGTGATCGTGTCGCCTTCCACGCGCAGCGCCCCCGCTCCGAGCGCCGCGCCCGTACCGTCGGCGAGTTGCGCGCCGGTAATCACGAAGGAACGCGACTGGGATGAGGGAGCAGCCGCCAGGGCCAGCAGCAACAGGAAAACGACGAGTCGGGTGAGACGGCACATGGGCTGAGTATAACGAGGGTTCTGCGCGAGGATTCTGCACGAGGGTTCATCGCAAGCTCCGTACCGCCTGTCCAGGCGTGGCCGGCTGGCCATGCCGGTTCGGTCGAAGTCGAGGTAGCGTCAGCAACTACCTTCACTCGCTCCCGCGTGGGTCCGCCAATGCCAATCATCGTGTGAAGCCTGGTTATCCTCGTCATCGCCTGTTCCACCACTGCTGCCGCGTTCGCACAGGGCAACCCCACCGGCAGTGTCGCCGGCAAGGTCTCCAATCCGGACGGCCTGGCGCTGCCTGGCGTGACCGTCACGGCATCGTCAGTCCCGCTTCAGGGGCTGCGCACTACGGTGTCGTCCGAAAACGGCGACTACATCATTCCGTTCCTCCCTCCGGACACACATTCGATCACCTTCGAGATCGCCGGATGCCAATCCGCGCGGCGCGACGGAGTCGCGGTGGTGATTGCCGAGACGTTGAGGCTGGATACGTCGCTGAAGGTCGCGGCAGTCACCGAAACAGTGCAGGTGACGGCGTCGGGCGGCTCCGCCGAGATTGCGCCGAACCTGACGGTCGCCAGCACCTATCCGTCAGAGACCATCAAGCTGCTGCCGGTGGGCCGCACTGTCCGTGCCGCCGTGCTGCTCGCGCCCGGTGTCACCGACAACGGGCCAGTCGATTCCTGCTCTTCGACATGGGCGTACGCCAACTGGCGGCGCGCGAAGGCACGCGCCTGCTTCCGGAGGGCAAGGGCGAGCTGTTCGAGCACGTCGTCGGCCTGGAGCTGATTCGCCTGTTGCGGCTCCGCCTGCCGGCGGCCAGACTTCGTTTCTGGCGCGACCCGGACGGGCCCGAAGTGGACTGGGTGGTCGAGCACCATGGGCGTTTTCCCCCGATTGAGGTGAAGCTGACCGATCGCCCGAGCGCGCGTGACACACGGCATCTTGCAGTATGTCTCGATGAGTATCGCGCGGCGTCCGGCCTGGTGATCTGCACGGAGCCGCGGAAAGCCCGGCTCAGCCGCCGCGAATACGGTCTTTCGTCCTGTGGTACAGTGCCGGCCTTGGCGCGCGTGCGGCACGATTTCGTCGAGCAGGACTACACGGCAGGTGCCCCTGTCGAGAAGAGCCACGCTTACCTTGCGGAGCTGGGGATGAAGTGAGCCTGTGGCAGACGGTGGACGGCTGACGGCCCACGGCGTACGGTCTACGGCTTGCGGCTCACAGCCTGCGGCGGACGAAGTCACGTCTCGTCGCGTAGTGCTGAAGAGGGCCGGCGGCCTGGTCCTGGCGTGGCTGACGCCGTTGGACGCCAGTGCGCAGGGCGATCAGTCGGCGCGTCCCGCCAGGGGGGACGTCCTCGTTCGTGTGGGCGATGCGACCGCCACACCGTTGACCCCGGCCGATGTGACAGGAACCGCCGTGGTCATGGCGTGGCCCGCGACGCCGGCAGGCGTGGTGCGCAGCGGTTCACGCCTCAATCGACTGGTATTGGTCCGACTCGATCCGGCGTCGCTCGCCGAGCGCTCGCGGCCGCACGCCGCCGAAGGCGTGATGGCGTACTCCGCGGTGTGCACGCACACCGGCTGCGAAGTGGGGGCGTTTCTCGCCGACGAGCAGGTGCTCTACTGCGACTGCCACGAGTCGAAGTTCGATCCGCGGGATCAGGGACGCGTCATCGGCGGGCCGGCACCACGCAACCTGCCGGCGTTGCCGCTCACCCTCGTCGACGGACGGCTCACGGTGGCCGGCGCGTTCACCGCGCGGCCGGGTTTCGAGCAGGGGTAGCGGGGGGAAGCTGGGAGTCGGGAGTCGGGCTTGTCCGCCGAAGCCTTGGCGACGGCGGAAGTCAGGAGACAGGACGATGGGAGCTGGCCGATTCGTCGCCGCGGTATCGACCGCCCTACTGGTTGCGAGACTCCTGCTCGAGGCGACGCCGCAGCAGCCTGCGCCCGCGCCGCCACCGGCGCCGCTGCCGATGCCGATGCCGGCCATCCTGAAGGCCTACCCGGCGGTCACGGCAGACCGGCTGCTGCACCCCCGAGACGATGAGTGGCTGATGATCCGGCGGACCTACGATGGGTGGGGCTACAGCCCGCTCGATCAGATCACGCCGGCGAACGTGGCGCGACTGCGGCCGCTGTGGGTATTCGCCACCGGCGCCGTCAATGGACACGAAGCCCCGCCGCTTGTGAACGGTGGCGTGATGTTCGTCTCCACGCCTGGCAACCAGGTGATCGCCGTCGAGGTCAAGACCGGCAGGCTGCTCTGGCGCTACCGCCGGCCGCTGCCCGAGGACGCGGTGGTGATGCATCCCACCACGCGCGGCGTCGCGTTGTATGGCGACAAGGTGTACCTGCCCGCCAACGAAGGCGTGCTCGTCGCCCTCGACGCGCGCACGGGCAAGGAAGTGTGGACGACCAACGTCGGGGAGAACCAGCATGGCTACTACATGACGCTGGCGCCGCTCGTGGCCGAGGGCGTCGTGATGATCGGAGCCTCGGGCGGTGAGTTCGGCATCCGCGGGTTCGTCGCGGCCTTCGACGCCGAGACGGGCAAGCAGGTATGGAAGACCTACACCGTGCCCGCACCAGGCGAGCCGGGCAGCGACACGTGGCCGAAGGGCGATCAGTGGAAGACCGGCGGGGCGCCGGTGTGGGTGACCGGCAACTACGATCCCGAGACACGCCTGGCATACTGGGGTACTGGCAACGGCGGTCCGTGGATGGGCGATCAGCGGCCCGGCGACAATCTCTACACGGCCTCGACGGTGGCGCTTGATGTGAAGACAGGGCAGATCCGCGGGCACTTTCAGTACCACCCGAACGATTCGTGGGACTGGGACGAGGTGTCGCCACCGATTCTCGTGGACTACCAGCGTGACGGCCGCACCGTGAAGGGCCTCATCAACGTCGCCCGCAACGGCTACCTCTGGTTCCTGCAGCGCAGCGGCGGCCCCATTTCGTTCGTGCAGGGCATGCCGTACGTGAAGCAGACCGTGTTTCGCGGGCTCGACCCGAAGACGGGCCGGCCGGATGTCGATCCCGATAAGAAGCCTGCCACCGGCAAGAAGGCCGAGAACATCTGCCCGTCGCACTGGGGCGGCAAGAACTGGCCGCCGATCTCGTACAGCCCGAAGACGCGGATGATCTACATCCCCGCCAACGAGAACCTGTGCGACTGGCTGACGGGCATCGAGGTGGACTACGAGCCGGGTGAGCGATACATGGGCGCGCAGAGTGGACTCTCGCTGGCGCCCGGGGCTGACCATGTCGGGGAAGTGCAGGCGTGGCACGTGGACACGGGTCGCCGGGTCTGGACCCACAACTACGCCACGTCAATCAACTGGGGCGGCATGCTGGTCACCGCCGGCGGTCTCGTCTTCTCCGGCGGCACCAACGATCGCAAGCTGCACGCGTTCGACGCCGCCACCGGCAAGCTCCTGTGGGAGTTCCCCACCAACTCGGGCATCCTCGCGCCGCCCTCGTCTTTCACCATAGACGGCACGCAGTACATCGCCATCCAGTCGGGCTGGGGCATCGACTCACGGCTCGTGCAGGGCCGCCTGAATGCCCTCACAGGCGGCGCGTACCCCGAGGTGCCCGAAGGCGGAGCCATCTGGGTGTTCGCGGTGCAGTAGGCGGCGGGAGTCGGGACGCAACCACAGGCTGAGACTCCGACTGCCTCCGGGCAATGGCAAAACCGGGGAACCGCCCTTGAGAGCGGCCGGCCTTCGCCAACATGTATCCGTGAGGTCTGTGCTCTCTGGGATTAGGGTCGTCAGCTGGCGACGGCTGCCGGCCGCCGCATGAAGGCCCAGACCAGCAGGCCGAGCAGCAGGAACGGAATCGCAGGGGCCAGCAGCGCCGCAAAGGCGCCGATCACCGCCACCGCGAGGCCGACCACCAACAGGATCGGCAGAATCGACAGCCCGGCGACCAGGCTGAAGGCCCCCGCCAAGAGTCCCACGGGGATCCACAGCAGCTTGAACAGCAGCTTGATGGGGAAAAACACCGCCCACAGCACGATCTTCAACACCAGTAACACCACGCCGATCACAGACAGCACCGCCAATCCGGCGACGAACAGCCCCGCAAGCGCCATAAGTTCCAGCATTTTTACGAATATACGAAGGTTTCCTGATCCCTGTTTCCTGATCCCCGATCCCTGAGCTATGCTGGGCAGCTATGGCAGAAGCCGAAATCCCGCAGGTCGATCCGGCCGTTGAACAGGCGGAGGCGGTGGACGAAACCCCCGTCGAATTGCCAAGGGCCGCGCCGATTGAAAGCCGTTTTCTTTACGTGGACGTGGCGGCCCTTCGCGCCAAGCAGCTGCGCCGCGGCGCCCGCGCGCGGTTGGACCGGGTCGAAGAGCACGTCGTCGTGTCCAAGGCCGTCAAGGCCGAGCGTGTCGCCATGGAAGAGGTGAAGCAGAACCTCGTCCTGTGGGACCTGCCCGAATTCAAGGCCGTCGTCGATATCCGGTAGAGAAGTGAGAAGTGAAAGGTGAGAGCTTCTCACTTCTCTCTTCCCACTTCTCACTTCCTTTTGCTCTATGCCGCGACTTCGACATTGATCGTGCGCGGCCGCGACTCTTCGCGGAACGGCAGCGTCACCGTCAGCACGCCGTTCTTGTAGTCCGCACCAATCTTCGACGCGTCAACCGTGGACGGCAGTGAGAAGCACCGGCTGAACGTGCCATAGGCACGCTCCAGCCGATGGAACTGATCCTGCTTGACGCCGTGTTCGGTGGTGACCTGCTCGAAATTGCGCTCGCCCTTCAGCGTCAGCGTGTTGTTCTCGAACACGACCTGAATGTCCTCGCGCTTCATGTCGGGCAATTCCGCCTTCAGCACGAGCTCCTGCTTGCCGTTCTCGAAAATGTCCACCGCCGGCACCCAGCGGCCACTTCCACCCCACGACGCAAAGTCCGCGTCGAGGGGACCCCGGATGGTGAGCAGATCTGCAAATGGATCGAAACGTGTCATCGCCATGATTATCTAGCCTCCGCAAATTCGGCGTCGACCACTTCGCCATCCTTGGCCTGGTCCGCCGGGTTGTCCTGCCTGGACGCGTGCTGCGCGGCCTTGGCGGCCTGCTCTTTCTGGTAGGCCTCCGCCTCCGCGCGATTGCGCTCATCCACCTCGTCACGCTGCCGCTTGTCTTCGGCGGCATTCGCCTCCGCTTCCTTCACCTTCGCGTTGACCTCGTCCTTCGACAGGCCGCTCGCGCCGGTGATGGTGATCTTCTGTTCCTTCCCGGTCGCCTTGTCGGCGGCCGTGACGTTGACAATGCCGTTGGCGTCGATGTCGAAGGTGACTTCGATCTGCGGCAGGCCGCGCATCGCCGGCGGCAGGCCGGTCAGGTGGAAGCGTCCCATCGTGCGGTTGTCGCGCGCCATCGAGCGCTCGCCCTGCAGCACATGGACCTCCACGCTGGTCTGGTTGTCGGCAGCGGTCGAGAAGATCTCGCTCTTCCGCGCCGGGATGGTGGTGTTGCGCGGAATCAGGACCGTCGTCACGCCGCCCAGCGTTTCAATGCCGAGCGACAACGGCGTCACGTCCAGCAGCAGCACGTCCTTCACCTCGCCGGACAGCACACCGCCCTGCACCGCGGCGCCGATCGCGACCACTTCGTCGGGGTTGACGCCCTTGTGAGGCTCCTTGCCGAAGTACTCCTTCACGACCTGCTGCACGCGAGGCATGCGCGTCGAGCCGCCGACCAGCACCACTTCATCCACGTCGGACGGCTTGATACCGGCATCCTGGAGCGCCTGCCTGAGCGGGCCGATCGTCCGCTGCACCAGCGGCTCGACCAGCGACTCGAGCTTCGCGCGCGACAGCTTCATCGCCATGTGCTTCGGACCCGAGGCGTCCGCCGTGATGAACGGCAGGTTGATTTCGGTCTCCAACACCGACGACAGTTCGATCTTCGCCTTCTCGGCCGCTTCCTTCAGGCGCTGAAGGGCCATGCGGTCCTTGCCGAGGTCAATGCCGTCGCTCTTGCGGAACTCCGCGATCATCCAGTCGACGACCAGCTGATCGAAGTCGTCGCCGCCAAGGTGCGTGTCGCCGTTGGTCGACTTCACCTCGACCACGCCTTCACCCACTTCGAGCACCGAGATGTCGAACGTGCCGCCGCCAAGGTCGAACACCGCGATGGTCTCGTCTTTCTTCTGGTCGAGGCCATACGCCAGCGCCGCCGCCGTGGGTTCGTTGACAATGCGCAGCAGGTTGAGGCCGGCAATCCGGCCGGCGTCCTTGGTGGCCTGGCGCTGCGCATCGTTGAAGTACGCAGGCACCGTGATCACCGCATCGCTGACCTTCTCACCGAGGTAGTCTTCCGCGGCCTGCTTGAGCTTCTGCAGGACCATCGCGGAAATCTCGGGCGGCGAGTAGAGCTTGCCGCGCACCGAAATGCGCGCGTCGCCGTTGTCGCTTTTCGACACGACGTACGGCACACGCCTGGTCTCGTCCGCGACCTCGTTGAACTTGCGGCCCATGAACCGCTTGACCGAGAACACCGTGTTCTCAGGGTTGGTCACCGCCTGCCGCTTGGCGACCTGACCGACCAGACGATCTCCGTCTTTGCCAAAGCCCACGATCGACGGCGTCGTACGCGCGCCCTCCTGGTTGACGATCACGGCCGGCTGGCCGTTTTCCATGACCGAGACCACCGAATTGGTGGTGCCCAGGTCGATGCCGATGACTCTTCCCTTACCCATGACGCTCGTCCTCCCTCAGGACTGCTTCAGTATCTGCATTATATGAGTGTATGTCAAGCATTATATTTTAGTGTATAACGCTAATATTGTACGTAATTGCCTGCTGGTTTCAAGACCTGAGCTTTAGCAAGGACCTGACGGCCCGTAGGCCCGTCAGCCCGATGGCCTAGAATGGCGACATGGCGGCTTTCTCGTCATCAGGGTCACTGGACCAGCCCACCGAGCTTGCGAAGGATGTCCAGCGCCTGCTCGACGACCTTGCCCGCAGCCGCCCCGACCGACGGCAATTGGTGGCCGGCGAATGCCTGCCGGTGGTCGATGTCTTCGAGACCGACCGATCCGTCGACATCGTGCTCGACCTCCCCGGCATCGAGGCCGACGCGCTTCGCATCCTGTTCAAGTCCGGCGTGCTGCTGATCGTCGGGGAGAAAGAACGCCCTGATCTCACGCGTCGCGGGCCGGCCAGTTTTCATCTCGTGGAGCGCGACTTCGGCCGTTTTGCCCGGGCCGTGAGAATCAACGCCGCGGTTGACGGCGCCCAGGCGCGGGCGCGCCTCGTCAACGGCGAGTTGCGCATTGTCCTGCCGCGCATCACCGAGCGTCGCGGCGCCGGCCAGCTGGTGCCGATCGACGCCACCGTTCCGCGCTGATGCATCTGCTCTTCCTCGGCGATGTCGTGGGCCGGCCTGGACGCGACCTGGTCCGGCGCCACCTCCGCGCCCTCGGGGCGCACTACGGCGCGGCGCTGGTGATTGCCAATGGCGAAAACGCCGCGGGCGGCGCCGGCATCACTCGCGAGAACACGCTCGAAATGCTCGGTGCCGGCGTGGACGTCATTACCACCGGCAACCACGTCTGGGACAAGCGCGAGACGCTGGAATTCATCGGCAACGAACCGCGTCTGCTCAGGCCGGCTAACTATCCCGCCGGCACACCCGGGGCCGGCTCCTGCGTGGTGACCGCCCGCAACGGCGTCCGCGTGGGCGTCGTGAACGTCATGGGCCGCGTGTTCATGCACGCCACCGACGATCCGTTCCGGGTCGCCGACCGCGAGATCGCGCGCGTCAAGCAGGATGGTGCCGCCGTCGTGTTCGTCGACATGCACGCCGAAGCCACGTCGGAGAAGATGTCACTCTGCTACTACCTCGACGGCCAGGTGGCCGCGGTGATTGGCACGCACACCCACGTCCAGACCGCCGACGAGCGCATCCTGCCGGGCGGCACGGCCTGCCTGACCGACGTCGGCATGACGGGCCCGCACGACGGCGTGATCGGCATCGAAAAGACGGCGATCATCGCGCGGTTCACCTCGGGATTGCCCGGACGCTTCGAGACCGCCGCCGGCGATGCGCGCCTGCACGGCGTTCGCATCACGGTCGATCCGGCCACCGGACGGGCGACCGCCATCGAGCGCGTCGCGCACACCGAAGCCGACCTCAGGCAGATCACCGATCACGTCACGGTGGCTCACCCATGAGCCGGCTGCCGTTTGACGAGGAGCCGACACCTGGAACCGGACCACGGGCTCCGAAGGCTCCGACGGTGCTCTCGGTCAGCGAGCTCAACGCCACGATCCGCGACATCCTCGAGAACCGGCTGACGCAGGTCTGGGTCGAGGGCGAGATTTCGAATGCCCGCGTCTGGAACACCGGGCACATGTACTTCACGCTCAAGGACAGCGCGTCGCAGATCAAGGCGGTGATGTTCCGCTCGGCGGTGCGCTACCTGAAGTTCACGCCCGAAGACGGCATCAAGGTCGTGGCACGCGGCAAGGTCAGCGTCTACGACCCGAAGGGCGAGTACCAGATCATCTGCGAACATCTCGAGCCGAAGGGTGTCGGCGCGTTGCAGCAGGCGTTCGAGCAACTGAAGAAACGACTGCAATCCGAGGGCCTGTTCGACCAGGCACGCAAGCGTCCGCTCCCGGTCCTCCCCCGCCGCATCGGCATTGTCACCTCGCTCGACGGCGCGGCGTTGCGCGACATCGTGCGGGTGCTGCGCCGGCGGTATCCGAATGCGCATCTCGTGCTGTCGCCGACGCGCGTGCAAGGCGAAGGCGCCGGGCGCGAAGTGGCGCACGCCATCCGCCAGGTCGCCCGTATTGAAGCCGTCGACGTGGTGATCGTCGCGCGCGGTGGCGGCTCGCTCGAAGATCTCTGGGCCTTCAACGAGGAGGTCCTGGCGCGCGCGATCGCCGACGCGCCGGTGCCGATTATTTCCGGCGTTGGCCACGAAACCGATTTCACGATCGCCGACTTCGTGGCCGACCTGCGCGCGCCGACCCCGTCGGCCGCCGCGGAGCTGGTGGTCCGGCGCAAGGACGAGTTCTTCGCACACATCGACCGCATCGGCGAGCGGCTCGACGCCGCCATCCATCACCGGCTGGGCCGCATGGAGCTGCGGCTGCTCAGCCTCGAGGCGCGGCCGGGCTACGCCGGTTTTGAAGGCCGCATCGCGGTGCGAGGCCGCCACGTGTCGGAGCTGACCGGCGCGCTGCGCCAGCGCGTGTCGGCGGGCATTGCGCTGCGGGCACGGCGCCACGCACAGCTGCGCCGGTCGCTCGATCAGTTCGACCCGCGTCATCGCCTGGCCGCCGTCCGGACCCGGCTGGTGTCGCGCGACGCGCAACTGGCCGCCGCCGTCCGCCGGCGAATGACGGCCGCCGCATCGCGGCTTGGCGGCCTGGCCGCGCGGATCGAGGGTCTGAGCCCTCTCGCGGTGCTGGGCCGCGGTTATTCGGTCACGTGGGATGCCGCACGAACGCGTATTATTCGAGATGCATCGACACTGACACCGGGAGACGCGGTGCGCATCACCCTTGAACGCGGCACCTTCGATGCGACCGTCACGAAAGCCGAGAGCTGATGGCCGAGCGCACAACTGATCCCACCATCAAAGACTTCGAGGCGGCCATCGCCGAGCTCGAAACCATTGTGAAACAGCTCGAAGAAGGCGACCTCGCTCTCGAGAAGTCGCTCGAGTTGTACGAACGCGGCGTGCAGCTGTCGCGCTTCTGCCACTGGCGCCTGGAAGCGGCGGAAAGCCGCATCGACGTCATCAACGAGCGCGGTGAGCTGAAGGCCGCTCCGGCGTCGCTGAATCTTCCAGACGACGAAGAGGAATGACGTTCGACCAGTGGCTCGAGGCCCGGCGCGCCGACCTGGAGCGCGCGTTGGAGGCGTTGCTGCCGAAGCCTCCCGCCCTGCCGGCGGTGATTGACACCGCCATGCGCTACAGCCTGCTCGGCGGCGGCAAGCGCCTCCGCCCGATGCTGGTGATCGCCAGCGCTGAGGGCGTGGCACAGGCGACCGGCGCCTCGGAAGCGGCGGCCCGCGACACCGCCATGCCGGCGGCGTGCGCGCTTGAAATGATCCATACCTATTCGCTGATTCACGACGACCTGCCGTCGATGGATGACGACAACCTGCGGCGCGGGCGACCGACGTCGCACATCGTCCACGGCGAGGGGATGGCCATTCTGGCGGGCGACGGCCTGCAGGCCGAAGCCTTCAAGCTGCTGGCACGCGAGCCGCAGGGGCACCACCCGGCACTGATGCAGCGGAAGCTGCGCGTGCTGTCGCTGGTCGCCGATGCGGCCGGCGCCGCCGGCATGGTCGGCGGACAGGCCGTTGACCTGAGTGCCGTGCAGCCCGCCTCCGCCAGCGCTCCGGGGGGCACGCCACCCGTCACGCTCACGCCTGACGAGCTGCGCGACATGCACCTACGCAAGACCGGTGCGCTGATTCGCGCCTCGGTGGCGTCCGGCGCCATCATGGCCGGCGCCGATGCGGCGCTGTTTGCCGAGCTGGATCAGTACGGTACGGAGATCGGCCTCGCGTTCCAGATCGTGGACGACATCCTCGACGAGGAGGGTTCCGCCGCGACCCTTGGCAAGACGGCCGGCAAGGACCGCGCCGCCGGCAAGCCGACTTATCCGGTAATCTTCGGCCTCGATCGCTCGAAGCAGATGGCCGACGAGTGCCGCGCCCGCGCCCACCAGGCGCTCGACAGAGCCGGACTCCTCGATTCCCGCCTTGCCGCCATTGCGAGCTGGATCATTGACCGGAAGACGTAGGGCTACGGCTACGGAACGGTGAAAACGCCACGACGACAACGCCTCGACACCTTGCTGGTCGAGAAGGGCCTGGTCGAGTCGCGCGAGAAGGCGCGCGCGCTGATCCTTGCCGGCCAGGTGGACGTCGACGGTCATGGCGCGGCCAAGGCGGGCACGATGGTGTCGATCGCTGCAGATATCCGCGTCATTGGGCCGGAGCATCCCTGGGTCAGCCGCGGCGGCATCAAGCTCGCCGCGGCACTCGACGCCTTCGGCATCGATGCGACCAATCGCGTGGTGCTCGACATCGGCGCCTCCACCGGTGGCTTCACCGATGTCTGGCTGCAACGCGGCGCCGCCCACGTCATCGCGCTGGATGTCGGGCACAGCCAGCTGCATTGGAAAATCCGCAGCGACCCGCGCGTGACGGTGATTGAACACACCAACGCGCGCCACCTCCGGCCGGGCGATCTGCCCGACCGGGGACCCATCACGCGGGTCAGTGTTGACGTCTCGTTCATCTCGCTCGGTCACATATTTCCGGTGCTGCCCGATCTGCTGACCCGGCCGGCCGACGTCATTGCGCTGGTCAAGCCGCAGTTCGAGGCGGGACGCAAGGATGTGGGGAAAGGTGGCCTGGTCGGCGACCCGGCGGTGCGCCAGCGCGTGGTCGACGAGGTGACCGCCGCGGCGGCTGAAGTAGGATTGAGGCGTAGCGGTGTGACCGACTCGCCGATCACCGGCGCGCACGGAAACAGAGAATTCCTGATGCACCTGCAATGCGAATAGGGGTGGCCGTCAAGCCGGGACTGGCGGCGGCACGCCCCACGCTGGTCGATCTCGAACTGCGGCTGCGCGAGCGCGGCGTCGATGCCGTCTGGACGCGCGAAGCCGCCGAGTTGATGCCGGCCGGCCCGCGCACCGTCGACGACCGCGCGGACATTCCGGCGCAGGTGGACCTCCTCCTGGTGCTGGGCGGTGACGGCTCGCTGCTGAGCGCCGCCAGGGCGATTGCCGACAGCGGGCGCGATGTGCCGATTCTCGCGGTCAATTTCGGCTCGCTGGGGTTCCTCACCGAGATCACGCGGCCGGAGATTTTCGATTCGCTCGACGCGATACTGAACAATCGCGCCACGCATGACGTGCGGATGATGCTGCGGGCGGTGGCCACCCGGCATGGATCTCCATTTGCCAGCCACGTGGCGCTCAACGACGTGGTGTTTTCGCGCACGGCGCTGTCGAGAATGATCGCCTTGGCGGTCTCGGTGGGCGACCAGTTCGTGACGTCGGTCAAGGCCGATGGCTTGATCGTGGCGACCCCGACCGGATCGACCGCCTACAATCTCGCCGCGGGCGGCCCGATCGTCCACCCGGCGATGGAGGCGCTGGTGCTGACGCCAATTGCCCCGCACGCGCTCAGCAACCGCCCCATCGTGATTCCGACCGAACGCGACGTGCGGGTGATTTCCACGGGCACCAACGCCGGCGACGAGGTCTACGTCACGGTTGATGGGCAGATCGGCTTCGGCCTCCAGCCCGGTGATGAGATCGCGATTGGGAAAGCCGAGCGGCCACTGCGCCTGATTCGCGCCACGACGCGAAGCTATTTCGAGGTCTTACGACAGAAGCTGAAATGGAATGAGGGCTAATTAGCGATTGCGGGGCGGCTGGTTCTCCGAGATGCGCTTGGCGGCCCGCTGCTTCCTGAAGTACTCCACCTGCCAGGTAAAGACGTTCCTGTTGTGTTCGGCCAGGGTTGAGGCGAACACGTGCGAGCCGTCGTTCCTGCTGACGAAGTAGAGATAGTCCACGACCGCAGGCTGCGCGGCGGCGGCCAGCGAGGCCGTGCCCGGCGCGGCAATCGGCCCGGGCGGCAGCCCGGGATACATGTAGGTGTTGTAGGGTGAATCGAATTCGCGCAGATGCTCGCGCGTCAGGTTGCCGGTGTACCGACCGGCCTTCTGCAGCGCGTAGATCACCGTCGGATCGGCCTGCATGGCCATCTTGATCTTCAGCCGATTGCTGTAGACCGCGGCCACGAGTGGCCGTTCGTCCGGCGTGCCGGTCTCCTTTTCGACCAGCGAGGCCAGCGTCACCAACTGCCGGACGCTCAGCCCCCGAGCCTTTGCCGCCGCCAACATGCCCGCGGTCAACGCGTTGCGGAATCCGGCCACCATTTGCTCGACCACGGCGCTGGCGGGCACATTGCGAGCCAATGCATAGGTTTCGGGAAACAAGTAGCCCTCGAGATCGCGCGCGGCCGTATCGAGATCCGCGACCAGCGTTGCATTCAGTGCCGCCTTGCGAAAGTCCGCCGCGGCGCCGAAGCCGCGTGCCTCGAAGACCTGCGCCATCTCGGCTATGGTCAGGCCTTCGCGGAAGGTCAGCAGCCGGGTGTAGACGTCACCGCGATCGATCTTGTCGATCACCTCGAGGGCATGCATCGGCGTGTCGAATCGATACTCACCGGCCTCGAGCGAACGCGCCCGTCCGCTGATCAGCAACGCCGTTCGAAAGGTCAACGAGTCGCGGACCACACCGGCGGCGACCAGCCGCTCGCCGATGTGCGCCGGGCCCGAGCCGCTGGGGATGTCGACGAACACCGCCTGGTCGGTGTAGCCACGATAGGGCTCCATGATTCGTGAGTAACCCCACCAGCCGACGCCGGCGGCGACAATCGCCACAAGCAGCGCCACCACCAACAGACCTGTGAGCCACTTCATGGTTCGGCCGCGGGCGGGCGGCGGTGATCCAGGTAATCCTGCAGGATGATGGCCGCCGCGGCAGTGTCGAGCTTGGCTTTCCGCTTCCGCCAGTCGGACTCGCGCGTGGCGAGCCGCGACTCGGCTTCGTGGCTCGACAGGCGTTCGTCCTGCAGAATGACCGGCACGTCGAGCCGCGCCTTCAGCGCGATGGCGAAGGCTTCGACGATGGGCGTGTGATCGGTGGGCGCGCCGTTGAGACGGCGGGGCCAGCCCACGACCACGGCCTCTAGACCGTCATCCTCGCTCGCCAGCGCGCGAATCTCCTCGATCATCACGCGGAGTGTCTCCGCCTCCGATGGCGGGCGCTGCACCAGCCGCCACGGCGAAGCGAGCGTCGCGGTGGCATCGCTGAGCGCCAGCCCGATGCGGCGCGCCCCATAGTCGATGCCGAGTACTCGCACGCAGTCAGTATAATTGGCGCGATTGCCTGGTTTCGAAGGCGCCGCGATGCCACCCTGCCCGTGCGGCCGTTCAGCGGGGAACTGCCCTGGCCGCGCG